>Ga0209092_10001324_pt1 | contig 24392 bp, 24 predicted proteins | sample FraStrMetagenome_FD_187446 | JGI IMG/M metagenome (GOLD analysis project Ga0209092, IMG submission 187446) | Marine eukaryotic phytoplankton communities from Arctic Ocean - Fram Strait ARC3M Metagenome (SPAdes) (version 2) | ecosystem: Environmental > Aquatic > Marine > Oceanic | place: Fram... | reverse complement strand
GCATCAAAATTAACACCATCGACTTTGGCAAAAAATTCATCAGTGATTGGGGTACCCCCACCACCTTGGTCTTGGGTAGTGTACGGTATTTTGTTAAAAATACCATTCGTTATTTCCTCAGTCTCAACAGTAGGCTGACCATTACTGTCCAAAACTGGATTGCCGTCAACATCTAGAACAACTCGAACTCCCGTAAAATTAAACGTTCCGGAAACTTTAGCGTTTTGAGTGTCAAATTCTGTAATATTTAATTGCCCAAAAACTCCAAAAGTTCCATCTGAAACGAAAGGATTTTCTGAAATTGTTTGTAAGTAAACACCGCTATTTTGAGTTCCTAAGCCAGCTGTGATATTAAAAGTTCCTAAACCAGGATTTTCTATTGTTAAAACAATACTTTCACCTGTATCAGGAACGGTTCCAGTTATCGTGAGTAAATCAGTATTACTAAGAACACCTGCAGCTAAACCTGTGGAAAAATCACCAATGCCTACAGTCGCTCTGAACTCTCCTTCTTCGATATTTAGAACTCCATCATCTTGAGGAAAATCACCCTCTAACGGCTCATTTACACATGAGAAATGAATAAAGATTAATAAAAGAGAAATTGTCCTATTCGCGTATTTTAAGATTTTCATTCTTAGCAATTTGTTTTTGTACTAACAACAAACTTAAATAAAAATTGTGAAGAATGTACTATTTATTTGGAACTCTAGCCAATAAAATTGCTCCTGTAATAAAAAACAGCATCAAAAATACAATTGAATTTCGCATACTTCCAGTAAATTGATCAATAAAACCATAAATTAACATTCCAATGACAATCCCTATTTTTTCAGAAACATCATAAAAACTAAAATAAGAGGCTGTATCTTTAGTGTTGGGCAAAAATTTTGAATAGGTCGATCTGGACAATGCCTGAATACCACCCATTACCATTCCTACAAATCCAGCAGTAATATAAAATTGTAAAGGTATCGTCATAAAAAAAGCAGCTACACAAATTACTGCCCAAATTCCATTTATTACAATCAAAGTAGGTAAATTACCAAATTTACTTGAAGCTTTAGAGGTTAATTGTGCTCCTATTACGGCAACTAATTGAATGATTAGTATACTAGATATTAAACCTATTGTTTTTTGATTATCGCTACCCCAATTAATTTCTTGTTCCCCAAAATAAGTAGCTACAAGCATTACTGTCTGAACTGCCATACTGTAAACAAAGAATGCATATAAGTATCTCTTTAGAACTTTGTTTTCGGAGAGTGAACGGTATACACTTTTTAATTCTCTGTAACCATCAAAAAGTATATGCCAAGTAACTTTATTAGTGTTCATATTCCCTTTTGGCAAATAATAAAAGGTATACTGACTAAATACTAACCACCAAACACCAACAGATATAAATGAAATTTGCATCGCTTTCATTTTTGAGGCTCCATCATCACCCAACCCAAAGCTTTCAGGAAACATGATCATTGCTAGGTTGAATAATAACAATAGTACACTTCCTATATAGCCTAATGAAAATCCTTTAGCACTCAATTTATCTTGTTGCTCTGGATAAGCTACGTCTGGCAGGTATGAATTGTAAAAAATCCAACTACACCAAAAACCTATAAGGGCTAAAAAATAAAATAATAAACTTGTTAAAATATTTTCTAAATTAAAAAAGTAAAGCCCCATGCAGGAAAACGCACCTAAATAACAGAAAAATTTCATAAACACTTTCTTGTTACCCACAAAATCAGCAATCCCGGATAGTATCGGAATTAGTAAAGAAATAAAAATAAATGCAATTGCGGTAGTGTAGGTTATAAGCGGAGTACTTCTAATAGTTCCTCCAAAAATAGTTATGTATTCAATACCAGCAGAGCTAAATAAAGCTTGATAATATAGTGGAAATACTGATGAAGCTATAACTAAACTATAAACAGAGTTTGCCCAATCATAGAAGGCCCAAGCATTTAATAACTTTTTACTACCTTTTTTTGGTGTTTGCATCTTATTTTAATGGGATTACATTGTGAAATGTAGGTTCTAACAAAAATAAACATTCTTTTGTTAATGTTTTAAACTATTTTTTTTATTAAAATTTAAGTTCTAATTATCATTCACAATCTAAATATCATTTGATGTTTATTTATTAGAAAAAAAAGGATAAAAAATATTTTTATTTTACTAAATATATTTTTCGTTTTCTATTTGGAACAGATTTTGATTATATTGAAAAAAAATTATATCATGAAAAAATTATTTACACCTCTAGCAGTTTTTTTAACTATTTTCATCACATCATGTACTGGCCCGGCAGGACCTCCCGGATACGATAATCTAGGGAAGGTTTTTGAAACTACCATCAATTTTAATCAAGGCAATGGTTACGCTAGACTTGTTACATTCCCCTCTGATATAGTGGTTTATGAATCGGATGTTGTAATGGTTTATATGCTTGAAGAAGTCGTAGACGGTGATATTGACGTTTGGAGTCAACTTCCACAAACATATTTTTTAAACCAAGGAACCTTACTTTACACATTTGATCATACTTTTTTAGATGTCAATATTTTTTTAGATGCTAATTTTAACCTTAACACACTAGGGTCTAATTATACAGACAATCAAGTTTTTAGAATTGCTATTCTTCCAGCTGAGTATGGGACAAGTAATCTAAGTATGAATGAATTAATGAATAATTTAAATATTGAGGATTCTGATATGTATTCTTTATACAATTAACTCTTAAAAATTTTAGTTTAGGTATTTTGGTCACCTTAAAATTTATAATGGTGTACGCTAATTTTAATTCTAGAAAATTAAGGATCACAAAGCAAAAAATGAAAAAAATAATTATTCTATTAGTGGCTATTTTAGTAGTGAGTTGCCAAAGTAAAGCACAATCTAAAAAAGAAAAGGAGACTTTTAAAATAACTAAAACGGAAGCCGAATGGAAAAACTCGCTAAGTAAAGATGAGTTTTATGTTTTACGTAAAAAAGGTACAGAACCCCGATATTCAAGTAAGTTTAATTATAATGATCAAGAAGGAGTTTATTCTTGCTCTGCATGCGGTACAGCCCTTTTTGAAAGCGATTATCAATATAATAGTGGATCAGGTTGGCCAAGTTTTGATCGTGAAATTAAAGGAAATGTAGCTTATTCTACAGATAACAATTTAGGATATACGAGAGTCGAAGAACACTGCGCAAATTGTGGTGGACATTTAGGACATGTTTTTAACGATGGTCCTATTGAAACAACCGGAAAAAGGCATTGTATAAATGGAATCTCCTTAAAATTTACACCTACAAAAACATCTGATGAAAAGTAATATATTCCCAAAACAAGCGTCAGATAAATACTGGAAAGAAAATCTATCTGAGGAGTCCTATCGTATTCTTAGAGAAAAAGGTACAGAACCTCCCTTCTCGGGCAAGTATAATCTTCATTTTGAAAATGGCTCCTATCTATGTAAAGCATGTGAAAATCCTCTTTTTAAAAGCGGTCAAAAATTTGACAGTGGTTGCGGTTGGCCCTCTTTCGATGACGCAATTAAAGGAAGTGTCAAAAACATATTAGATAAAAGTCATGGAATGATCCGAACAGAAATCGTTTGTAATAATTGTGGTGGTCATCTAGGACATGTTTTTAACGATGGCCCGACTGAAACGGGTCAACGCTATTGCGTTAATTCCTTATCTGTAGATTTCAAGAAAGAGTAGTTTTTTATAAGCTACCAATTCACAAAAATTTTTATTATCAATTTATTTTTTTTATTATTTCGTTACACATACATTTTGTAATTTTGTAACTTAAAATTTAGAACAAAATGAGCAAATACGATATTATAGTTTTAGGGAGTGGCCCAGGAGGTTATGTTACTGCCATAAGAGCTTCTCAACTAGGATTTAAAACCGCTGTTATAGAAAAAGAAAATTTAGGAGGTGTATGTCTTAATTGGGGATGTATCCCAACAAAAGCCCTACTTAAAAGCGCTCAAGTTTTTGATTACCTAAAACATGCTGAAGATTATGGCTTGAGTCTTGATAATCCTGACAAAGATTTCACAAAAGTAGTAACGCGAAGTCGTGGAATAGCAGACGGAATGAGTAAAGGTGTTCAATTTTTAATGAAAAAAAATAAAATTGACGTAATTGATGGCTATGGAAAACTAAAACCAGGAAAAAAAGTGGATGTGGACGGAACTGAATATAGTGCTGATCACATTATTGTTGCAACGGGTGCAAAATCAAGACAATTACCCAATTTACCGCAAGATGGCGAAAAAGTTATTGGCTATAGAGAAGCAATGACTTTAAAAAAACAACCGAAAAGTATGATTGTTGTTGGAAGTGGTGCCATTGGAGTTGAATTTGCCCATTTTTATAATGCCATGGGAACGGATGTAACAATTGTTGAATATTTGCCGAACCTAGTACCTTTGGAAGATGAAGAAGTTTCCAAGCAGTTTGGAAGATCTTTCAAAAAAGCAGGGATCAAAGTCATGACCAATGCTTCCGTTGAGAGTGTAGACATTACCGGTAAAAAAATAAAAGCTACTGTAAAAACAAAAAAAGGTGAAGAGGTCCTAGAAGCAGATATTGTTCTTTCTGCGGTGGGTATTAAATCCAATATAAAAAATATTGGGTTGGAAGAAGTAGGAATCATGGTAGATCGAGACAAAATAATCGTAAACGATTGGTACCAAACAAATATACCCGGTTATTATGCCATAGGTGATGTAGTTCCTGGACCAGCATTAGCTCACGTTGCTTCAGCTGAAGGGATTACTTGTGTTGAAAAAATAAAAGGAATGCATGTTGAAGCTATAGATTATGGCAACATTCCCGGTTGTACCTACGCAACTCCAGAAATCGCTTCTGTAGGATACACCGAAAAGCAAGCATTAGAAGAAGGATATGATATTAAAGTAGGTAAATTTCCATTTTCAGCCTCCGGAAAAGCAAGTGCCGCTGGCACCAAAGACGGCTTTGTTAAAGTAATCTTTGATGCCAAATATGGGGAATGGTTAGGATGTCATATGATTGGGGCTGGAGTCACCGATATGATAGCTGAAGCAGTGTTAGGTAGAAAGCTAGAAACTACAGGTCACGAAGTATTAAAGACTATACACCCACACCCGACCATGAGTGAGGCTGTAATGGAAGCTGTTGCAGATGCCTATGACGAAGTAATACATCTTTAAAAATTTATTTAATAAGTATAAAAACACTCTATGAAAATAGGGTGTTTTTTTTTACAGAAAACTTTTTAATGCCAATTCATAACTTTTCAAACCAAAGCCCAAAACAATTCCTTTTGCATTTGGGGAAATGTAGGAATGATGTCTAAACTCTTCTCGAGAAAAAGTATTGGATATATGTACCTCCACTACTGGTACAGTAATTCCCTTCACTGCATCTCCAATTCCCACTGAAGTATGCGTATAAGCAGCTGCATTTAAAATAATTCCATCAACTTTAAAACCAACCTCCTGAAGCTTATCAATGAGCTCACCTTCTATATTTGATTGATAGTACGATAAGTTAAGTGCTGGATATTCTTTTTGTAAACTTATAAAGTAATCCTCGAAGGTTTGATAACCATAAATAAGCGGCTCACGTTTGCCTAGTAAATTTAAATTTGGACCATTGATGATAATAATTTTTTTCATAGGGTAAAAATACAAAAGTTATGATACAAAAAAAGGAGCCAATGGCTCCTTTTAAAATTATTTAGTAGTTAGATTATAATCTAAAACCAACTCTCATCATTCCAGTTACACCTCCGGCTAAACCCCAAGCAGTAACATCATCACTAGATGCAATACCTAGTCCGTAATTCAATTCCATTCCTACATATACTTTAGGGATGATGTAGTAATCTGCTCCTATGAAAACTTCTGCACCAACAGTAAGCCCAGTAAGATCTACCTCGTTACCGTCAACATCCACTGAAGTTCCATTATCAAAGTAACCTAAAAGACCACCGTAACCCCAGTAAGTTGATAAACGCTCAGCACCTGCGAAATGATTTTCAATACCATAACCTAAACCAATTCCATAAGTCATGTCAGAACCCTCTTCACCAGTATCAGCAACACTTAATGATGCTTTGTAACGAGTAACTTTAGTGTCAGATTTGAATTTTCTCATCATAACGTTAGCCTTGTCAGTAAACATAGTTGTACCGTCTAAATTTGGCATAAAATTGAATTCAAAAGCAGTCTCACCTTCAGTAGGCTTATTAAAAGTTCCTGCATTTGTTGTAATCTGTGCTGAAGCAAAACTAAAGCTTACTAAAGCAATAAAAAGTAAAAAATTTTTCATAATATTTATAATTTTGATTATTATTCCTCAAATTTAAATAAAGTAAAATACTATTCTACTAAGTGTTAAATAGGTTATTAACAATGAATTGTTAATAACTATTATTTACGAATATATTCTAAAATACTGTTTATCAGCACTATAAAGCAGAATGGAGAGTGAAAACTGTTAAATTAACTGTAGCTATCTTTAATTATGAACAATTCAGTAGATGCAAAACCATTAAATTTCAAATAAATTGGGAAAATATTAAGATAAAATTAAAGAATTGACCAGCCTACAGACAAGCTAAAAACATTGTTTTTTACATCAGGTAGAAATTCAGTTAGACCAAAATTATAACGCCCGTCAACTCTAAAGCCTAGTGGTAAATCTAAACCAAGCCCTACAACACCCGATACATCTGTTGATTTATAACTATCTTCAAATTCACTAGTATCAAAATCGCTTACCAAAAAACCAAATTGGGGACCAACATGAAGGTTGAGTCTTTTAACAAGGTAATATTTAAAGACAATAGGCACATTTACATAATCTAAATCCACTTTATCTAAATCAAATTCTGCGCCTTGTTGTGAATAAAGGACATCTCCTTGTATCGCAATCTTGTCATTAAATTTAATGGTAAAAAATGCACCAAAGTTTAAACCCGTTCTAGTGTCTACATTTGGTAATTCAGTGAGTGTGGCAAAATTTGCCCCAACCTTGATCCCTAAATCTACTCCTTGCGAAAGGGATTTAGTAGTAAATAATACTATAAGCGATAAAAAAATAATTTTTTTCATAATTGTGTTAATTTTTAAGTTTTTCAAATATAATTAATTCAGTCGTTTGTCTAATAAAAATTTATACATTATGTTTAATAGTTGTAATTAATTATTTTCTGCAAATGAACTGGTTGGATGCTTTAAAATATTATCAGGATTATTTAAAAATAGAAAGAGGATTGTCAGAAAATTCAATTTCAAACTATTCTTTCGATATTAAAAAGTTAGTGAAATGGCTTGATGATTCCTCAATTAAAGATTCACCAGTAATCATAAAGAGAGAAATCCTCCAAGAATTTATTTATCATATTGCAAAAGAAGTCAATCCCCGTTCGCAAAGTAGAATAATTTCTGGCTTGAAAGGTTTTTTTAACTATTTAGTTTTTGAAGAATATCGAACAACAAATCCCGTAGATCATATTGAAAGTCCCAAAACCGGAAGAAAGTTACCTGATACGCTATCGGTGAAAGAAATAGATCATTTAATTGCTAGCATTGACTTGAGCAAACCACAAGGGGAAAGAAATAGAGCTATCATTGAATCATTATACGGTTGTGGTTTGCGTGTTTCAGAATTAATAAATCTTAAACTATCCGATTTATTTTTTGATGAAGGTTTTATTAAAGTTACAGGAAAAGGAAACAAACAACGGTTTATTCCAATAGGGAATGTAACGGTCAAATACATTAGCATTTACAAAAACGAAATAAGAGCAACTCAAAATATAGAACCCTCAGCAAAAGACACTTTATTCTTAAATAGAAGAGGAAATAATTTAACGAGAGCTATGATATATCATATTGTAAAGGAGTTGACAATCAAAGCAGGAATACGAAAAAAAATCAGCCCACATACTTTCAGACATTCATTCGCTACACATCTCCTGGAGAACGGTGCAGATTTAAGGGCAATTCAACAAATGTTAGGTCATGAAAGTATAACTACTACTGAAATTTACACGCACATCGATAAAAGTCATTTAACCCAAGTAATTAATAATTTTCATCCAAGAAGATAATTACTTTGCAATATTCACTGCTCTTGTTTCCCTTATAACAGTTACTTTTACTTGACCTGGATAAGTCATTTCTGTTTGGATTTTTTGAGAAATATTAAAAGATAATTCTGATGCTTTTTCATCACTTACCTTTTCGCTTTCTACCATAACTCGGAGTTCACGACCAGCTTGAATGGCATATGCCTTGTTTACACCTTTAAATCCAAACGCCACTTCTTCTAAATCTTTTAAACGTTTAATATAAGAGTCTAATACTTGTCGTCTTGCTCCGGGTCTTGCTCCACTAATTGCATCACAAACTTGAATTATTGGGGACAACAAACTGTTCATTTCAATTTCATCGTGGTGGGCACCAATCGCATTACAAACGTCTGGCTTTTCACCGTGTCTTTCTGCTAATTGCATTCCTAATAAAGCATGAGGTAGTTCTGTTTCTGTTTCTGGGACTTTTCCTATATCATGTAATAAACCAGCTCTTTTGGCTAATTTAGGATTCAAACCAAGTTCAGAGGCCATCACTCCACAAAGTTTTGCAACCTCACGAGAGTGTTGTAGAAGATTTTGACCATAAGAGGAACGAAATTTCATTCTACCTACAGCTTTAATTAATTCTGGATGAAGCCCATGAATTCCAAGATCTATTACGGTTCTTTTTCCTACTTCTTTGATCTCTTCTTCTATCTGCTTTTTGGTCTTTTCAACTATTTCCTCAATTCTGGCAGGATGAATACGACCATCTGTAACTAATTTGTGTAATGACAAACGAGCTATTTCTCTTCTAACAGAATCAAAGCAAGACAATATAATAGCATCTGGAGTGTCATCAACTATTATTTCTACACCAGTCGCAGCCTCTATAGCGCGAATATTTCTACCTTCTCTACCAATAATACGGCCTTTTACATCATCACTTTCTAAATTAAAAACTGAAACACAGTTTTCTACTGCTTCTTCAGTCCCTATTCGCTGGATGGTATTGATGACAACTTTCTTTGCCTCTTGCTGGGCTGTTAATTTAGCTTCTTCTAGGGAGTTTTGGATATATGCCATGGCATCTGTTTTAGCCTCATCTTTAATACTCTCCATTAATTGAGCCTTTGCATCATCAGCTGAAAGACTTGAAATGACTTCAAGTTGTTCTATCTGCCTGCGATGTATTTTATCTATTTCTGCTTGTCTTTTGTCAAGGAAAGTCAGTCTTTCATTGTACTCATTTTTCTTGGATTCTAAACTTGAATTTAGATTTTTAGTTTTTGCTAATTCACTGGTCACTTTGGATTCTTTTTCTCTCGTTCTTTTCTCAGATTCAGATATTTTTTTATCTCTATTTAAAATGACTCTTTCATGCTCAGCCTTTAATTCTAAAAACTTTTCTTTTGCCTGTAACATTTTATCCTTTTTAAGTGATTCTGCATCTTTACCTGCCTGCTTAGCAATTGCAGTAGCCCTTTTTTTGGCAGACTTAATAATGTGTGAAGCTTTATTTTTTTCAAGAATCTTTGCAATACCATAACCTACAATTATTGCTACAACTCCTATTATTACGGGTAACATTATATCATTCATATCTATATTCTTTTGAATTCAAGTACTCATATACTTGAGTTTTATTCATAAAAAAACCTACATTAATAGCTGGTTTTGTATAAACTCCTTATAACAAGTTTAGGGTTAATGAGTTGGTCAAGTATCCGCTCTCCCTAGGGACACGGCTCGCTTTTGCAACTACAACTCGCCCTTTTTAAAGAATTCGCGTTGAGTTTACCAAAAATAGTATTAATGTAGGCAGTAACCTTATTTTAAGAACGTTACGATTTAAAAATCGTGCAACATTTGATTTAATTTTTCAATTTGATCTTCAATATGTTGACTATCTTCTAATTTATCTATTTCTTTTTGAGCTACTTGAGTTGCAAATTGTAGTGCGCACATGGCCAATACATCTTGCTTGTCTCTTACAGCGTAACTTTTTTCAAACCTTTTAATCATTTCATCTATCTTCTTTGTAGCTTTTCTTAAGGCTTCTTCTTGCTCAGGTGTAGTTGTTAATGGGTACACTCTGTCTGCTATTGATAGTTTTATTTTTTGTTGGTTTGACATTTTTTTATTCAGAAAGTTGGGTGATGCATTTGTCAATTTCCCGAACTAATTCATTTATTTTGAGTTTTGTTTCTCGTTTATGTTTATTACTGCCAAGCATTGAATTTGCGATTCTTAACGTATTACATTCGTCTTTCAAGGAATCGATTTCTATGATGTTTTGATCTTGTTGAGATTTTAAAATTGTAATTTCATCTTCCAATTTAGTATTCAAACGCTTCAAATTTTTATATTCTTGAAGTAGTTTAACGACCCTACTCTCTAAAGAATCAACAATTCCTGATAGATTACTCATTAATAATTAATTCAATACTATTTTTACAAAGTTAACAATCGCTTGATGAAAAGCCAATTAAAAAGTAAATAATTTTGTAATATTGATAACTTGTCTGATAAATTGATTAACTCCCAACAATTATTTATAGCGTATCACTAATTTTACACTATGAAAAAGATTAAAGTTTTATTTTTTCTCTGTTGCGCTCCTTTATTTGCTCAGGAAGAACTTCCAGAAAATTATTTTAGTAACCCTGTAAAAATTCCACTTGTTCTTTCTGGAAATTTTGGAGAATTAAGAAATAACCATTTCCATAGTGGATTGGACATAAAGACACAACAGCAATCAGGAATTCCTATTTATGCTCCGGCTGATGGTTTTGTCAATAGGATAAAAGTTTCTCATTTTGGTTATGGTAAAGCGCTTTATTTAAAACATCCAAATGGATTCCAAACAGTATATGCGCATTTGAAAAAATACAGTAATACCGTTCAAAAATTTGTCAAAAATGCTCAATACAAAAAAGAATCTTATGAGATTGAAATATTCCCTGAAGTAAATCAACTAAAAGTAAAAAAAGGAGATTTAATTGGATATACTGGAAACAGCGGTAGTAGTGACGGACCTCATTTACATTTTGAAATAAGAGATAAAAATTCTCGCCCAATGAATCCACTCCTTTTTGGAATTACTATCCCAGATAGCAGAAATCCGATTATAACAAATTTATATGCATATCCTCTAGCTAAAAGTTCTCAAATTAATCAATCCAAAAATCCTGTTAAAATCAGACTCATTTTACAAAAAGATGGATCTTATAAAGCTGAAAACATAACTGCATTTGGAAAGATTGGATTTGGTATTTCTGCCTTTGATCAACAAAATGGAGCTTCAAATAAAAATGGTGTTTACGAAATCAATACTTTTTATAATGGTAAACAAAATTTTAAAGTTGTCTTTGAAAAATTTTCATTTGCTGAGACTGGTTATATAAATAGATATATTGATTACAACTATTTTAAAAATAATAAGATTCGTATTCAAAAACTTTTTAGAGAATCAAATAACCCTCTAAGCATTATTAAAAAAGAAAATGACAATGGAATCCTAGATATTCAAGATCAATTAAATTCTAACTATTTGATAAAAGTAACAGATTTTAATAATAATACTGTTTCTATTTCCATCCCTATAATCGGTGAACGACCTGAAGCATTAACAACACCAATAATAAATAAAACAGAAGATTTTATATATGCTCAACAAGGGTCTTCGATAACAAAGGGTAAATTTAATGTATATATTCCGGCAAATAGTTTTTATGAAGACACCTATCTTGATATTGACGTAAAAATCGACACTCTAAGACTACACAAAGATGTTGTTCCACTTCATAAAAAAATCTCTATCACTACAGATATATCAAATTATAATAAAACAGATATTGATAAACTCTTCATTGGTAGACTCAATTACAAAAAGACTCCTTATTATGTCAAAACATACAAAAAAGGAAATAAATTAACTGCAAAAACAAAAAAGTTAGGCACCTTCGTTTTAGCAGTCGATACAAAAAAACCAGAAATAAAACCTATTAATTTTTTAAACAAAAAGTGGATTAGTAAAAATAAAACTTTAAAAATTAAAATCACCGATGATTTAAGTGGTATAAGCTCCTACAGAGCTACTATTAACGGAAAGTTTATTTTGATGGAATATGATTATAAAAAAGACGTTTTAACCTACGACTTCAAAGACCAAATCATTTCTGAGGTGGAAAATAATTTGAAACTAATTGTCATTGATAATGTTGGAAATAATACTACATTTGAATCAACTTTTTTTAGAAAATAAACATAAACTCAAATTGAAAACATACACTTCGATCCTTATATTTATACTTACCATCTCTTTTTGTAGCCTCTCAGCTCAGAATGCTATTATAAAAGGAATCGTTCTTGATGAAAATAACATCCCAATAACTGAGGTAAATGTTACTGTTAGAAATGAAGGCACACAAACAAATTTTGATGGGTTTTACTCCCTTGAAGTGCCACCAAAAAAGGAATTAACTCTAGTATTTTCACATGTAACTTTTAAAAATATTCAAATTTCTGTTCCAGCTTTGAGCGCAAATTCAGACTTTGAGATTAATCCAGTAATGAGTTTAGCTATTGAACAGATTGGAGAGGTTGTAATTTCAAGAAATAAAAGAAAAAGAATTGAAGGAATTACTACTATAAGTCCTGAAGCTGTTCGAAAAATACCCGGAGCAAATGCAGGAGTGGAAAATTTAATTAAATCCTTGCCAGGTGTAAATAGTAATAATGAATTAAGTACACAATATGCAGTAAGAGGTGGTAATTACGATGAAAACCTGGTTTATGTAAATGAAATCGAGGTTTATAGACCCTTTCTAATCCGAAGTGGTCAGCAAGAAGGTTTTAGTTTTGTAAATACCGACTTAACCTCTAAAGTTGATTTTTCAGCTGGAGGTTTTCAAGCAAAATACGGAGATAAGCTTTCTTCTGTTTTGGATATCACATATCGAAAGCCAGTTGCGTTTGAAGCCACTACAGATTTAAGTTTATTAGGCGCTAATATTTCTTCAGGAGGAGTTTCCAAAAACGGTAGATTCAACGGTATAGTCGGGGCACGTTACAGAAACAACAGCTTGTTTGTAAACTCAACAGAAACTGAATCAAATTATAAACCAGTATTTGCAGATGCACAAGCTTATTTGAGCTATAAAATTACCAATAAATTTGAATTAAATTTTCTAGGAAATATATCTATTAATGATTATCAATTTCAACCACTAACTAGACAAACTAACTTTGGAACCATCACCGACCCCGTAGCGCTACTAGTTTTTTATGAAGGACAAGAAGTAGATCAATACCAAACTTATTTTGGAGCTTTAAAGGGGACTTATGTTGTATCTGATGATTATACTGCCAAACTAATTGGTTCTATATACCATTCAAAAGAACAAGAGCATTATGATATTTTTGCTGAATACAGATTGGGAGAAGTGAATACTGATATCGGCGGAGAAGATCTCGGTGAAGTTGAATTTACAGAAGGTATTGGTTCTCAGCTAACCCATGCAAGGAACGATCTAGATGCACTTTTTGTAAATTTGGAACACAAAGGGGTTTTATCGATTGATGATAGTAAAGTTGATTACGGAATAAAATACACCCATGAAGATATTCGAGATCGAATCCAAGAATATGAAGTAATTGATTCAGCTGGATTCTCCATTCGTCCGCCAATTGGAGACCTTGGAAATAATGAACCTTATGATCCCTTCACCTCTCCTATTGTTCCATATACCTCTGTTAGAGCAACTAATGATGTTCAAATTGATCGCATCTCTGGTTTTATTCAATGGAGTAAAAGAGCCAGCCTTGGAAACAGTGATCTTTGGCTTAACGCTGGAGTTAGAGCACACCACTGGACCGTCGGTGGAAAAGGGTTGAATAGCAACTCCCAAACTGTTTTTAGTCCAAGAATTCAGGCTTCCTTGAAACCTGATTGGGAAGCTGATGTGCTTTTTAGAGTATCAGGCGGCTTTTACCATCAACCCCCTTTGTATAGGGAATTGAGGGATTCGTTAGGCGCTGTAAACCCTGAAGTAAAAGCACAACAATCAATTCATTTAGTAGTAGGGAACGATTATAGTTTTGACTTATGGGGCAGACCATTTTCTTTAAATACTGAACTGTACTATAAGTCACTAACGGATGTAAATCCTTATACACTCGAAAATGTAAGAATACGCTATCGAGCCAGAAATAATGCAGTTGCCTTTGCCTATGGAGCTGATGTGAGACTGGCTGGTGAATTTGTACCTGGAACTGAAAGTTGGGTAAGTATTGGGTATTTAAAAACAAAAGAAAATATTGATGATAGAGGATATATTTTTAGGCCCTCTGATCAACGATTAAAATTTTCAGTTTTATTTCAAGATTACATTAAAGTAATACCCGATTTAAAACTCTACTTAAATCTAACCTACAATACTGGTTTGCCAGGTGGGTCGCCTAGTTATGCAGATCCATATAATTATCAAACAAGGCTACCAGACTATAAGAGAGCTGACGTTGGATTTTCATATGTATTAATTAACGATAAAAAATTAAAAAAATCAGGTGTTCTAAAAGCTTTTAGAGAGCTGACCGTTGGTCTTGAAATATTTAATATTTTTGATGTTCAAAACTCAATTACTAATACATTCGTAAGAGATGTTTATACTAAAGTGCAGTATGCAATTCCTAATTATTTAACACCTCGTGTGTTTAATATCAGAACGACCATGAAATTTTAGATATTAAGAATTCATTAATTCTTTTAGAGTTTCTATTACAAAATCTACTTCTTCCATAGTATTGAAGGTTGAGAAAGAAAAACGTAACGATGGTTTTAGCATATCTTCTTTTGATAGAATTTCTGACAAAACATGGGATCCACTTAAACTTCCACTCTGACAAGCAGAACCTTTAGAACATGCAATTCCTTTTAAATCAAGTTGGAATAATAACAATGATGCTTTTTCAGGCGGAATAGGTAATAAAACATTTAATAATGTGTACGTACTTAAATCATCATCTCCACAACAACCATTTAGTTTAGCATCTGGAATTTCCTTTAATAAAGTATCCTTAAAATAATTTTTTATAGATTTTACGTAGTTTGTTTCTTCTGTAAGATGTTGGTAAGATAATTTCAAAGCTTCATTAAGGCCGGCTACTGCATAAACGGCCTCCGTACCTGCTCTTAAACCTCGCTCTTGTTCTCCTCCCCTAATAGACGCTTTTAAGCCTGAATTTTTTCTGACAAATGCAAATCCAATCCCTTTTGGGCCATGAAACTTATGTGCTGCAACAGCTGCAAAATCAATTGGTATTTTTGAAAAATCTAAATTATAGTGACCTACAGATTGAACGGTATCACTATGAAACAAAGCATTATAATCCTTACAAATAGTTGCTACTTTATTGATATTTAAAATATTCCCGATTTCGTTATTAACGTGCATTAAACTAACTAAAGTTTTTGATGGAGATATTTTTAGAAGATTTTCTAAATGATCATAATTGACCATCCCATTTTGATCTAATTGAACATAATCTATTTGAATATTAAATTCACTACTTAAGTCCTGTATCGTGTGTAAAACAGCATGATGTTCAATTTTACTCGTAATTATTCGCTCTACTTTTAAATCTCTTACACAACTATTTATTATTAAATTATCTGCTTCTGTCCCTCCTGAAGTAAAAATTATTTCTGCTGCAGTCACTTTAAAATGAGCAGCAATTTCTTTTCTGCAATTTTCAAGAATAGATTTAGAAGATCTTCCGACAGAGTGAGTTGAGGAAGGGTTGCCGAACTCGGTACTTAATACTTCTTCTATCTTGTCAACAACCTCTTTTCTGACTTGGGTTGTCGCAGCATTATCAAAATAGATTTTTCTCATAATGGACAAAAATACAATTTATTATAGTTTCATAATAAAGAAATATTGTTTCTTTGTATAAAGATTTCTTTATGCGTAAATTTTTTTTTATTCCAATAATAATAAGCCTATTAGCGTCTTGTGATGATGGTGATGTCATCGTAACTGATTTTAACTTTGTCAGTAATAATTTAAAAACTTGTGGCGGAATTGGTTCTTATACATTTTATAATATAAATAACTCATTTGCTGCAGAAAGTATATCTCTAGTTTTAGAAACGAATGATATTTTGTTTATTGAAAATGGAATCAAAGAGTATATACTAAATGGTACTTCATATCTGGTTAATTACAGAAAATATGACGATGATATCGATGACGATTACTTTTGTAGCAGTATCCCGCCAATTACACCAAATGTAACTAATGAATATTATGGAGCATCTGGTTTAGTTCAGCTCACAACAATTGTAATTAAAGACGATAACGATGGAATTACAGAAGATATAACAAGTGACTTAGATTCTGATAATGATGGTCTGTTGGATTATTATGATGATGATGATGATGGAGATAATGTTCCTACTATTAATGAACTAGGGCCCGATTTTTTAGAAGGAATTTCTGAATTCCCTTTAGATACAGACGGTGATTTAATTCCGGATTATTTAGATGTGGATGATGATAACGACTCTGTTTTAACAAGGTATGAAGATGCTAACGGAGATTTAGATCCAACAAATGATTTTACAGTCTCGAATATCCCTGATTATCTAAATGAAAACATCGCTAATAACAATACTATTGATCAATATAAAATTCATACCTACCAACTAACAAGCGATATTGAATTAATAATCAACAATCTTATTCTTGTTAACGGAACAGAACAAATAACTAAAGAAACTATGGAACTTGGGAATCAGAATAATATAATTAACGGAACCGTTTCGCTCACTCCCGAATTTTAAAAAGCTACTGTTTACTCTGAAAAATATAAACCTCTGTAGCGCCTAGTCCGTATTTTTGGTAATCAGCATCATAAAATTTTAGGCGTCCTTCGTATTCTTTGAGAACCCTAATTAATTCGTACTTTAAAACTCCCTCACCAACACCGTGAATAAACACAATTTTCTGTATTTTTTTTGTTATTGCAAAAGCTATTTTTCTTCTAGCAGTTTCTAATTGAAAATTTAACATTTCAAAATTATCCATATTTCTAGTGTTTGAAACCAGTTGATGGATATGCAAATCTACTTCCATCTGAGGAGATGTTCTTTCTTTTGATTTTACTTTCGAAGAAAAATTATGTTTTTTCTGTTCTTTTTCAGAAATAATCTCTGAAATATTTTCAATAGAATTTGCCAAGTCAGATAATTCTCCCGATTGAAAGACTAATTCATTTTTTAAATATTGTTGTTGAAAACCATCCAAATCTATTATAGTAATTTTATTTCCTACAATAGAAACTACTTTCCCGGAAACGTCTTCATCCAAAACAGAAACAAAATCACCAAGTTTCATCTATTAGAAATCAAATTCGTTGATGGTCTTTTTAATTATTGAAACACAAGCCATGAGCTGCTCCTCAGTCATTACTAAAGGTGGGGCAAATCGAATAATATTACCATGTGTTGGTTTCGCTAACAAACCGTTATCTCTAAGCTTCAGACAAAGATTCCAAGCTGTTTTACTGTCTTCGGTGTCATTTATAAGAATCGCGTTTAGCAACCCTTTACCTCTTACTCCAGAAACTAATTCGGTAGTTTCAATAAATTTTGAAATTTCACTTCTAAATAACTGACCCAACCTATACGCATTTTCAGCTAACTTTTCCTCTTTTACTACATCAAGTGAGGCAATAGCAACAGCACATGCCAAAGGGTTGCCTCCAAAAGTAGAACCATGTTGACCAGGCTTTATAACGTCCATTATTTCATTAGTTGTTAAAACCGCTGAAACAGGATACACTCCGCCGCTTATTGCTTTTCCTAAAATTAATATATCTGGCTTTACATCTGGTATTTCGCTACAGCTTTTATCAGAACAATTACAATTGCCACAAGTGGCTAACAATCGTCCTGTTCTAGCGATTCCCGTTTGCACTTCGTCAGCAATAAATAAAACATCATACTGTTCACATATTTTTTTTGCTTTCGACAGATATCCTTCAGAAGGAACATAAACTCCAGCTTCACCTTGAATTGGTTCCACTAAAAAACCTGCAATATTTGAATTTGATTTTAACACCTTTTCTAATGCCTCTAAATTGTCGTATTCAATTTTTATAAAACCTGCGGTATAGGGTCCAAAATTTTTACGAGCATCTTCATCGTTTGAAAAAGAAATAATAGTCGTTGTTCTACCATGAAAATTATTTTCACAAACGATAATTTCTGCTTTGTTTTCTTCTATCCCTTTCTTTTCGTAAGCAAATTTTCTTGTAATTTTTATTGCCGTTTCGACAGCCTCTGCTCCACTATTCATAGGCAGTGCCTTTTCAAATCCAAAATAATCGCAGATATATTTTTCATAAGTTCCTAAAATATCGTTATGAAATGCTCTTGAAGTCAGTGTTAATTTATGTGCTTGTTCTGTTAAAGCCTTAATTATTTTGGGGTGACAGTGACCCTGGTTGACTGCAGAATAAGCGGAGAGAAAATCATAATATTTCTTTCCTTCTACATCCCAAACAAATACTCCTTCACCGCGTTCTAAAACAACAGGGAGTGGATGGTAATTATGAGCACCGTACTCATTTTCTAAATTAATTGCTTTTTGTGATGAGATCTTTACAACTACATCCATGACTAATAAATTTTAAAAATTAAAAAAATACAATTCCTACATTACCTTTATCCTTTCGTAGACTCGAAAATTCAGCATAGGAGAGAAATCACCCTTGTTTTGCAATTTACTAAATTTTAGAATATTCAAAAAATGATTTTTTGCCTATTAACTAGTTTAAAAAAATATAATTAGTTTTTCTGATTATGTTTTTGTAGCTATTCTTATTTTTGCTCTCATGGGAAAAAATAGACGAAAAAAGATTTTTGAAGATTTAGAAATAGTAGATGCAGGAGCTAAAGGAAAATCGATTGCATTTGCACCAGATGGAAAAGTAGTATTTATAAATAACGCGGTACCGGGCGATGTATGTACAATTCAAACTACTAAAAAGAGGAAAAGTTATTACGAGGGATCTGCTATTTCATTTTCTAAATATTCAGAAAAGAGAGTCGATCCTAAATGTGAGTATTTTGGGACATGTGGTGGATGTAAGTGGCAATTTATGGATTATAGCCATCAATTATACTATAAACAAAAAGAAGTCGAGAATAATTTAATACGTATAGGTAAAATTGAATTACCGGAAATAGCAGCAATTTTAGGGTCAAAAAAACAATATTTTTATCGCAATAAAATGGAGTTTTCTTTCAGTAATAGTAAATGGCTGACTCTAGATCAAATTAAAAGCGATGAAATAATTGAAAACCGAAATGCCCTTGGGTTTCATATTCCGGGTATGTGGGATAAAATATTAGATATTGACGCTTGTTTTTTACAAAGAGATCCTAGCAATGATATTAGAAATTATGTAAAAAATAAAGCTGAAGAATTAAATCTTACTTTCTTTAACAATCGTCATAAAGAAGGTTTTTTGCGTACTTTAATGTTACGTACTTCTTCAACAGGAGATTTAATGGTTTTACTTCAGTTTTTTTATGAAGATCAAACAAATCGAGAATTATTATTAGATGCTGTTAGTGCAAAATTCCCTAAAATCACTTCCTTACAATATGTGATTAATTCAAAAGGCAATGATACTATTTATGATCAAGATGTAATTTGCTATCAAGGAAATGATTATATTTTTGAAGAAATGGAAGGATTACGTTTTAAAATAAACGCTAAATCTTTTTACCAAACCAATTCGGAACAAGCATTTGAACTTTATAAAATTACAAGAGAATTTGCTGGCTTAACAGGTAACGAAACCGTTTTTGATCTATACACTGGAACTGGAACCATTGCTCAATTTGTTTCGAAAAAAGCAAAAAAAGTTATAGGAATTGAATCAGTTCCAGATGCAATTGAAGCCGCTAAAGAAAATGCTCAATTTAATAATATTGAAAATACAGAGTTTTATGTAGGTGATATGAAAAAAGTATTTAATGATGATTTTGTTAATCAACATGGAATACCTGATGTCATAATAACCGATCCTCCTCGAGATGGTATGCATAAAGACGTAATCAAACAATTGTTAAAAATTTCGGCTGATAAAATTGTTTATGTTAGCTGTAATAGTGCAACACAGGCTAGAGACCTTGAATTATTAGATGTTGATTATATCGTTAGTAAATCTCAAGCTATAGATATGTTCCCTCAAACTTTTCATGTAGAAAATGTTGTACTTTTGGAAAAAAGAAGCATCTAGAAATTAACGATATGTTAAAAAAAATAGTTTTTTCAGCTTTACTTATTGTTTTTATCACAGGCTGTACAAAGGACGATATTTGTACGGAAGAAACTCCCAAAACACCTTTCCTAATTATTAAATTTAAAAGTAAAATAAATCCATTACTACCTAAAGAAGTTTCAAATTTAACGGTTACTACTATTGTTAATGACGAAAATATTGATCTCTACAAATCAGAGACGAGAGATTCCATAGCAATACCATTAAATACGCAATCAAACACTACCAATTATTTACTTATTAAAGGAAATACTTCGACTACTGATGGTAATACAGATGTGGTAACTTTTAATTATCAAAGAGATAATAGCTATATAAATAGAGCTTGCGCTTTTAAAACTATATATAGAGATCTTCTAACACAACTAGAGGTAGAAGAAGATAATTGGATTAACGAGATAGAAATTAATAACTCATTAATAGAAAATGAACAAAATACTCACGTCACTATTTTTCATTAAGGTACTGTTTCTGTCATGCTATTGGGGATTTGCCCAAGAGATAGAAAGAAATATAAATGATACCATAACAAAAAATAATAAATATGGTTTGCGTATTGGTGCTGATGTTGCTAGGCCTTCAATTTCTTTATTTGATGAAAATTTTTCTGGTTTTGAATTTATGGTCGACTACAGATTAACACATCGATTTTTCATAGCGGCAGAGTATGGTTTTGACCAAGATAATCAGACAGAAAGTAACTTGATAGCTTCTACTAAAGGGAGTTATTTTAAGATTGGTGGTGATTTTAATGCCTATAACAATTGGGTGGGAATGAACAATGCTATTTATGTTGGTTTGAGATATGGATTTTCAACTTTTGATCAAAATCTTGAAGGATATACTATTTATACGGGTGATTCAACATTTCCTGGTACCATGGTAATTGATCCAAGCGTATATAAAGGACTGACTGCACATTGGGCAGAATTTATATTTGGTATTAAAACCGAAATACTAACCAATTTATTTTTATCCATCAATCTGCAACTTAAAAATAAATTTTCCGAGGATGTTCCTGAAAACTTTAACAACTTATACATACCAGGTTTCAATAAAACTAATGACTACAGTGACTTCGGAGTTGGTTTTGGCTATGGAGTTTCTTACTTAATCCCTATTTATAAAAAATAAAAAAATTAAAGGTTCTTTTTTGTTTTTTTACTTCCCTCGTACATGTCATAACGAACTAATTTACTTTCTAATTTACCATTATAAAGCTTAATTCTTCTTGAAGGTCTTAATCCTACGTGTTTTAGGGCCTCCATATTGCTAGTAATCATCCATGCCTGTGTTCCAGGATATTTATGCTTAAGAGTATTGCCAATAGAAGCATATAGTTTTTCTGCATCTATCTGAATTCTTTCATCATAAGGAGGATTAAATACTACAAACAAAGAACGCTCTGTTTCTTTTTTACTTGTAAAAAAATCTTGATTTTTAACAGAAATAAATTCTTTGAGATTTGCACTTTCAATATTTTCATTTGCTTTTTTTACAACATCAGCTTCGATATCAAACCCTTGTATGGTATAATGAAAATCTCGTATCTTTTTTAAAGCTGCATTTTCAATTAATTCATACAAATCCACATCAAAATCAAGCCAATTTTCAAAAGCAAATTCATCTCGATTCAAATTTGGCGGAATATTACAAGCAATCATAGCGGCCTCTGTTAAAATAGTTCCACTACCACACATAGGATCTAATAAATCACTTTGCCCATTCCAACCCGCTAACATAATTATACCAGCAGCTAAAACTTCATTTATAGGAGCCATCGTACTTGCAACCTTATAACCACGTTTATGTAGTGATTGTCCAGAGCTGTCCAGTGACAAGGTACAAATATTGCGATCTATATGAATGTTAATCCTAAGCGTTGGATGATCTAAATCGACATCTGGTCTTCTTCCCTCTTTATCTCTAAAGCGATCAACAATAGCGTCTTTGGTTTTTAAAGCAATATATTTTGAATGGGTAAATTTATCTGAAAAAACGGTTGCGTCAACAGCTAAACTTCCGTCAACATTCATAAAGTTTTCCCAAGGAAATGCATACACTTTTTTGTAAATATCTTCTTCAGTAAATACATTGAATGTCGTTATTGGTTTTAAAATTTTAATAGCTGTTCTGCAACAAAGATTTGCTTTATACATAAACCCTGTATCGCCTTCAAAAGAAACATTTCTGGTGCCCTGCTCTACTTTGGAAGCACCTAACTTTCTGAGCTCGGTAGCAAGAATAGGTTCCAAACCAAACAAAGTCTTAGCAACCATTTTAAAGTTTTTTTCCATAGATATTTTATTCGTAACCGCAAAAATACAGTAATTTAGTAGCGTAAATTATAATTAATGTTAAAAGATATAGAAAATTGGTATGCCTCATGGTTTGACACTCCTTTTTATCATATACTTTATAAAAGTAGAGATGATAAAGAAGCTGGTGTTTTCATGAAAACTCTAACGTCTTTTTTAAACTTAAGACCTCAAGCTGAAATCCTAGATTTAGCTTGTGGTAGAGGTCGTCATTCAATTTATTTAAACAAATTGGATTTTATAGTTACAGGAGTTGATTTATCATCAAAAAGTATTGCTTTTGCAAAAGTTTTTGAAACAGACACATTAACTTTCGAGGAGCACGATATGAGTAAGGTCTATCCTAAAAAATTTGATGCTGTATTTAATCTATTCACAAGTTTTGGGTATTTTGAAAATGAAGAAGATAACCTAAATACTATAAAATCTATTAAACAAGAATTAAACGAACAAGGCGTCGGTGTTATAGATTTTTTAAATATAGAGTATGTTCAGAAAAACCTTGTAGCTACAGAAACTAAAGTGATTGACGAAATTACATTCTACATCAAAAGAAGTATTAAAAATGGCTATATATATAAAGAAATCAATTTTACACATGAGGATCAAGATTATGTTTTTACTGAAAAAGTAAAAGCGTTGAGTTTAAATGATTTTAAAAGTTATTTTGAAAAAGCAGGAATCAATCTTCTTTTTACTTTTGGTGATTATCAATTGAATGAATATCAACCTGAAAATTCCAGTCGTTTAATTTTAATTTTCAATTAACAAATGAATTATTTAATACTTTTTTTAGCTGTTTTTATAGGTTACTTCTTAGCGCTAATATTGAAGGTTAAAGAAGTAAAAAAGCTTTCAATCTACCTTGCTTTTAGTGGGGCTTTTCTTTTAGCTTTAACAATTTTTGAGTTATTACCTGATGTTTATGAAACACCCAATAAACTAATTGGTGTTTATATTATATCTGGTATTTTGTTGCAAATTATCTTAGAGTTTTTCTCTAAAGGTGCGGAGCACGGACATGTACACCATCATAATGAATCTAAAACATTTCCCTGGTTATTATTTATAAGCTTAAGTATTCATGCATTACTAGAAGGTTTACCGATTACTAAAGATAATAATTTACTTATTGGAATAATGATTCACAAAATTCCTATCGCCCTAATTCTATCAATTTTTTTTATTAATGCTAATTATAAAAAGACGACCACCCTATCCTTTCTTTTGTTATTTGCAATTATGACACCCATTGGAAATTGGCTAGCAAATAATTTTGAATCTATCATCAACTTTCATAAGGAAATTACAGCAATAGCGATAGGAGTATTTCTTCACGTATCGACAACCATCTTATTAGAGAGTTCAAAAAACCATCAATTTAACATCTCTAAAATTAGTGCAGTAGTTATTGCTTTTCTATTAGCATATCTAATGTAATCAACATTATTATATTTAAAAGTGGTATAGTTAATCAATACGAAACATAAAGAAGAAATAGATCGTATTAATTTTTCTTGTTTTATAGGCAAAAAAAAACCTTCATCAAAAGATGAAGGTTTTAAAGAAGGCGGCGACCTACTCTTCCACAGTAGTAGTACCATCGGCGCAAACGGGCTTAACTTCTCTGTTCGGAA
>Ga0209092_10001323_pt1 | contig 24398 bp, 28 predicted proteins | sample FraStrMetagenome_FD_187446 | JGI IMG/M metagenome (GOLD analysis project Ga0209092, IMG submission 187446) | Marine eukaryotic phytoplankton communities from Arctic Ocean - Fram Strait ARC3M Metagenome (SPAdes) (version 2) | ecosystem: Environmental > Aquatic > Marine > Oceanic | place: Fram... | reverse complement strand
CATCCCCAAAAACATTGTCTAAGTTATTATTGTCTATTAAAGTGTTTTGTAAGTCTTCTAATCTTTGTGTAAAATTACTTAATTTATTGTTTTCGTTATTTAACATAATTTAATAAGATGATTCTGAGTAGTTTGAAGATACTGCAAAAAGCTCTTTAGCTCCACCTGGATCTGTACCACCTATCATTATTTCTGTATCAATACTTATTGTTTGAGAAAGATTTACTATTATACTATTGTTAGAAGGTACAGAAACTATAACAGTTCCATAAGACACGCCTATACCTGTGACAGCTTTTCCTACTACTATTGGTCCTTTAACTTGTTTTAATGGTATTGTTGTACTATTGTTTACAGCAGCTGAAGACAACGCAGAGGTTCCATCTGTTGAAATGGTAACATTGGTAAAATAACCTTTTATACCAGTAACACTTTGTCCACCTAAAACTTCGCCTGATCTTATAGTTGAATTATTTACTAGATTTGCGTTATATTTATTTTCTTTTCTAACAAAACCCGCTCTATAAATTACACCATTTTCAGTGTAAATACCTTCATCATAGCTTCTAATCAAAGCAGATGAATCTACATTAATAATCCATGAACCATTGGTAGCATCTCTACCAGTACTGTCCGAAACAAAACTGTCAACCTGCCAGCCATTACTACCTTCGTAGTTAACTGTATTAAATACTTTAGATAAACTAACAGAAGGATTAAATATAAAAGAAACAGAAGCAGGACTTGTTATACCGTAAAAACTACCTCTATTAACAATGTTGTTGTTAACATCCGTTGTAGAATAATGCTTGTAAAGAGCATTGTCTTTCATAGTATAAAAATTATTTCTCATACTAAAAACTTGATCTGGATTATAAGTAAAAAAACTCGTCCAACCTTTCACGCTTTCATCAAAAGATAATGTAGAAAACTCTTCAGTATCTACGGAAGCGTTTGGTTTAGTAGATACAACATATTGCTTGTTATGAATATCCCATCCACCTATAATAACTCCGTTAGTCCCTTGAATATCTATGTTGCTAAAATCATCTCTAAAATAATCATACATACCGTATGTAGATATTTCAGTTAAACCATCCATAGATAGTCTTAAAACAGCATTTCTATCTTTGTCTGTAAAATATTTTCTATATCCGTACGTAGCAAAACTACCAGGGTCTCTACTTATACCAAAGTTACCTCCATAAGGTTGTATAGTTCCAATGGTAGTGTTAGCATTTGTAATACTTCCACCACCTTCAGCTGAGTATATAGCGTCTTTATCTATTAACGCTCTAGATACTTTTGATTCTTGAAAAATTATTAAATTAGTATCTTCAGCGTATAGTTTTTGTATTGTACCGTTTGCTGGATCAGCTGATTTTGTTATTTCTTCACCAACTGAAAATACATTAGTATTGTTTATACCGGTTCTTGAATTAAATATACCTGAATATATCAAAGAATTACCTCTAATAACGGCGTTAGGTTCGTCTTCAACTAAATAAGCTTTAACACCATAATCAACATTAGTGTTGTTAAAACCTCCTCTAATTCTAGCTTCCTCTATAGCCCAGTTATTTGTTAAAAATCCTGATGTTATTGGATAACCACTAGAACCAGGTATTCCTGGTGAACCGTTCCACACTGGCACTGCATTATTAGTAACCGTTGCGTTTATTTTTTTTAAAATAAAACTGTTAAAGTATTTTACTTCTATTATAGCTCCCATGTTATTATTATTATTACTTGTTTTATTTACTTGTTACAGTCGTGGCGTAGCTTGTAAAATTTATTTTATTGAAAATACAAAATTGCTAGTATTAAAATTACTATATTGTTCGTTTTGAGTTCCTGATGGAGGATTAAGACATGCTTTCCACAATGCTATAGCAGCTTCTTTTGATGTTGACGAATAAAACCAATTACCACTGCAACTGTTAGCACCTGTTAAATCTAAAACAATGTTACCAGAAAGAGCATTGTTAGTAAGATCTGAAAAAGTTCCGTCGTAAACATAAAAACCATTAGCACTTCCTCCACCAGGAAGACCAAAGTTAGTAACCTCAAATACGAAAGCTGGAAATTCTTCAGTTTGACCAAATTGCTGGCCAGTAGTTACTGTTAAATAATAACTTTGAGAAAGATTTATATTAGCAATGTAATTTACTACGTCTGTAACAGTGTCGCTTAAACCAATTCCTCTAGCGTCTTGCAGTTGAACAACTATAGTATATTCACTAGGAGGTATGTTAAATAAATCATTGTTAACTTGATTGCTAGCGTTGTTGTTGCTTGCCATAGAAAAATAAGGAAACTGACCCGTTGAAACATCAACACCATTAGCATTAGTTTGAGACGTTATGCTCCAACTCAACTCTGAAGTTTTATTTGGATTACTTGACCAAGCGCCATTAGTACCATTGTGAGTAGCCACTATGCTAGTGGAAACTAAAGAATTAATAGATGCTGGTGGATTTTGACCTTGATCAATCACAGGGGCTACATTAATTAAACTAACTGATTCTGTAAAATACTGTCTAGGATTGTTACTGACTATTACTGAAAGCGTAAATACAAAATTTCTTAAATTACTATCTGATCCGTAAAAAATATCATTTATAAAATCTTGAGTTACTCTTATGTTATATTCTTGAGGAGCCGACGCTGCATCTGGTTTATATATCTCAAAATAAGGATTTTGCAAATTAACATTTAAAGCAGGTGACTGTTTATTGAATACGCTTTCTATAATAATATCCGATTGAAAGTCTGTTGGATCTATGTTTGCTCCAAAAGCATCCACTATAGTAAATGTTGAAGATAAAATATTTTGATTAGTTTGTATTGCTTCTGTAAAAATATTAGCATTAAAATCGCTTATACCGCCTCCTGCATCACCAGATTCTACTATTAAGCTGTTTAAATCATTAACTAAACCAGAAGAAGATGTTTCCCAAAATATATCTAAAGCAGATACTGTTGGAGCAGTTTCAAATACAGCAAGTTCGTTTATACTATTGTAAATACTGCTTTGTGGTTTTCTATTATTAACGCCAAACTGTCTGTTAACTTGTTGTGAAGTTGTTATTTGAGCTATAAAAGGATCTGATTGAGATTTATAAAAAGAAGAATAAGGGTTAGTTGTATCTGTTATAGGAACAACAGCACTAGATATTTCAAAACTAGAAACGTCGAACAATCCAAATAAATCTTCTATGGAAGAAGTTGTAAAAGAATCTCTACCAGTATAAAATTGTTTATTTATAGGAGTATCCGTGCCTCCAATGTTTTCTAATGAATTTTCCACTCTACCAAACAGTGCAACAGAACTTCTAAAAGATTTATCTTGTGGACCTACTATAGATAAATCTCTAGGCACTTTGTTTATATTATCATTTATCAACGTAATAAAAGAAGTGTTTTGATCTAAGCTAGTGTTTGGTCCTGGAGGACTAATTTCGTAATCGTAAGGAAGCCCTTTCATGGCTCCAGCTGAGTAAACATTGTAATACTCTTGTTCTGTTTGTTTAACAACTATCTTATAAGAATACCAACCTAAAGGATTATAGCTAGAACTAGTAGAATCCCCGTTGTAAACACCTGGCTCATTAGTTGTAGAGTTGTAACTTCCTGTAACTAGAGTATTGTTGAAAATCATTTTTAAAGAATTACCAAACCATTCGTCAGCTTCTACACCTTCGTCTATGTAAGGAGAATACAATGTAGAACCTTCGTAAGTTAATCCGCCAACCACAAAAGAAGCCTCAGAGTTTGATAATATAACAGTTGATTGTCTACCAAACTTATCAGATAAAACCACTCCAACTTGATAGTTTCTATTTGTTTTTAATGAATTGTTTGGATATTCTACAGAACTAGTAGTATTTGAATCAGAACTAGCAGGGTTGAAAACAAGAGCAGCGCTAGTTGTTAGTATTACTTCTTTATTTAAAACAATGTTTGAAGATCCATTAGTAGTTGTTACTTGGGTGTTTGAAGGTATAGTGTTTCCAGAAGTAGCTGTAGTAATTATACTACCTACAACTATCGTGCCAGCGAAATTTCCAACGTTTATAGTTGCTCCTGCAGCATATGTTGCACCACTTGTGTTAGTAGCGCTACCTTTTCTTAAATTAAAACCGCTCTTAATTCCAGCGGAAACATTATAATCTATAAAAGCTGGAGGGGTATGTTTGTTTTGAAAGTTTGAATAAACTACTCTATTGCTTATTATTTCTTGACCAAAAGCTCTAACTGGGATTTTATCATAAACCCTAGTAATATCACTACTTGGTAAAGTTTTGTAAGGTTTTTGAGATTGATAAGAATATTCGTACACACTAGAGCTGTTGCTACTTAACTCAGAGACGGGCACAGACTCAACAACTTTGACAGACAGGCCATCAGATTCTTTATACAGTATATCTATTTCTGATATATTAAACTCACTTGACAAAGAACTACCTATAGAAGGTAATGGTACTTGTAAGTTGATTTTATCTACTTTGTTTTGCATAAAACTAACTATAGTAGAACTATAAGCCTGTTCTTCATCTCCTTGGTTAACTTCTTGAGTTAAAAAATACCCATCTTGCTCTGGTATAAAGCACGTTTGTGTAAAAGGAGCCATTATAGAATACTCTCCGTCGTTAAACTTGAATCTATAACTAAATCTAATAAAATTATCTTTATTTAGATTAGAATCACCAGGATAATTATTTATATAGTAAGGATTAGCGTTAAGTATTAATTCTACATTGTCCGCTGTATCAATATTACCACTTAAAGTTAAAGTAGATCCAGTGAAACCGGCAACAGTTCTAACTACGTCAGTGCCTGATAATTTTAGAGGTATTATAGCACCTAAACTATTAACTTGTTTTATAGTCATTCCAAGTAAAGGTTCTTTTGGATAAAATGGTATAGAAAGTTGATCAACAGTTACGGTGTTAGAGTTTGTTTTAGCTTGACTAGTAACACAAGAACCACCGTTTGGCATGAATTTGCTTGTAACGTCTTTCATTGTTGTTTCATGTTCACCAGCAACTATAACACTTTCTTTAAATAAATCTATAGCCTTATAAGGATTATATTTAGCAACTGATATTTGATGCTCTGACGTGTAAAAACCAGTCGTCTCAGCGCTAATAACATTTATTTTTCTTGGTTGATTTCTATTATCTGTCCAAAATAACAAATTTTCAAGAATATTAACGCCATACACAGGGTTTAGTTTAGAGAAATTTAAAAAAGGCCCAGTAACTAAAAGATTAGTAACCTCTGTCTCAGGGTTATACTTATATATAAAATGATTTGAACCAACCCCTGAAGCAGTATAAGTTTCGACATTTGTATCGTTGTCTGTTAAAAATAAATAAATATCATTATTACTTCCGTCAATTAAAAAACCTATACATAACAGATTAGCTACATTGTTTCCAAAGCTTTGTATTAATGTGTTTCCTAACACGTTTTCTAAAGCACCTATATCTGATCCTTCTGACTTACTTACCTGAGCATTTATAGCGTTTCTATATTCTCCTGATGGTACAAGTCTACTATCAAGATCCTTATTCATTTTAGACTTTATAAAAGCGTTTTTAACTTCTGCCATATCTATATATTATTTTATCCACTTAGATTTACCTCTCATTACCTGCGTTATCTCTTCTAGTTTAATATTAGATAACCTTATTTTAGCATTTCTAAGTTTAGCAACTTTTTCTCTTTTTAATCTATTGATAACATACTCAGGCTGGTTTGACTTAATAGCCATAACAGCATAGTTTATATAAGCATACAAAGCTTCTTCTGCTAGCTTAGGTATTCTAGTATGTAAATCACTTGATAAACCATCTGATACATACTCTAAAACTATTAATTTATCTTTTAAATTACTAGAAAAAGACATTTTACCTTCCCTATCATTTATAGTAAACCAACCATTACTCTGCGATGTTTGAGGATCTAAGCCGTATTGTTGACCAACTCCTATAGAGCTAAATACACCATATGCATCATAATCAAGAATAACATTGTCATTTAATGTGTTACCACTTATTAAATTGTCGTTAGCATTTCTCCATCTTTCCTCAGTTAGCGAAGTACCTTGTAAGTTTTGACCAAAATTATCTTGAGTTGGAACACCTTTATTGTCCTGTATAGGGTTTTCATAAGGATTTGTAGTTAAGTTATTGGCTGGGTATATAGGTCTTTTAACACCTAGTTGATCTATCCAAGAAACGCTAACGTAATTAACATAGTCTTGAGGTATAACAACGCTTAAACTAGGTGGTATACTTAATTCTTGAGACTTTACACTTTTCAATGTATCATAGCTAAATTCTTGTAAACCTCTTTTAGCGTGAAATATTACATCCGTACGTTTAACACTTGGAATTAATTTACCAGCTCCCACGTAAGCGACTAAAAAATTATTTATAACATCACTAAGCTTAGTGTAAGAATAACCTCCGTAATTATTTTCAACAGTTTGCCCAAAAGCATCTCTGTTTCCGTAATTACCTCCGTCTAATATTTTTAATTGAACAACTACACTAGTGTTAACAGGTAAAGCTGCCGTAAAAGTTACAACATTACCTATAACAGTATAAGCCGCTGTGTACTCAGTATAAGTAAAAACACCAGGAGCCGCAGTGTAAAGTTTAAAATTGTTTAAAGCGTAATTTGTTTGAGAAGGATCATTGCTGCCAAATACTAAATTAGTATTAAAAGTAGTTGTAAAAGACTCATTGATAGCGCCAGTAGCTGAGGTAAAACCTTGAGCACCTGCGTAATACTGTTCGTTAGTTTCTGTTATTAATGACATCTATTAGCTTTTTTGATTTATTTCGTTTTGTTGTATTTCTTGAGCAGCCACTTGTATAATCTGAGGATCTCTAATTATAACACCAGAGTAAAATAATATTCTAGTTATAACCTCAACTTGCTCAGAAGAATTCACTTCAAAGTTTACAGAATTAGCACTATCATATATATATTGACCAACAGTACCTAGAGTAAACGCCCAGTTTATGTTTCTAGGTGCTCTAAGTAGACTAGTTGAAACACCGCTTTGTATAGACGCTGGTCTAACTATTAATTTACCAGACTCGTATAAGTAAGTTGGAAAATCAACAGTTGAAGATGTTAATGGTGATTTTTGTATGTTGTAGAATTCATTCCTAGAAAGTCTTTGTATTTCGCTCGGAAAACCACTAGAAGGAGTATATATAGGAGTACCTAATTTATAAAAAGATACTTGAGAGCTTCCTAAAGGTATTTCGCCGTTATACAAAATAGTAGGATTACCGAAAACAGGGTTTGTAGGTAAATCAAATTTTCCATTAGCATAAACACAATCGCCTTCAGTTTTAAAAGGAGATATTTTTTCGTCGATGCTCATTTGTCTATCTGAGTAATCGTAATCTGATTGTGGCACTCGTAGTTGTTGGTTTAAGTCATCAAAATACTGCTCGAATATATCAAGCTGTACTTGTGTAGCTGTTCTATTAAACTCGTCAGGTGTAATATATCCACGCTGCTCTTTGTTTAGTATTAATAAAACTGTTTTATATACTGTATCTACGTTTATTGCCATTTTTATTTTTTATTATAATATAACCGGCCACAATTAGCGACCGGTATATATTAATTATTACATGTTAATTCATGTTTTTCTCTATTGATCTAAAAACTTCTACACCTTCGTCTGTCTTAAAATAAGAAGCCATAGCTGAATAAGGGTTTTCGTCAAAAGGTACTGTCATAAGTTTTCTACCATTTGATCCCCAGTTAAACGTTCTTTGGTCTTGAGATAAAACTATAATACCTAATTCAGAAGCTGTAATAGCTACGTTTCTAAGTTGTACATTTTCATCATTAGCTAATTCTAAGAATAAAGATGGATTGTTTCTAGCAAACAATAATAAATCTCTTCTAAGCTCCTTAGAACTCATGCTAGATACCTTAGAACCTAACTCAACTCTTAATATAGCTTCGCATTGATCTACATCCATTTCACGAGCAGCATTTAAAGCATCTATTTGAAGATCTAAAACATCTAATTCGTCTTCAGCTTTTTCAACCGCGCTAAACTCTTCGTATAACTTATTTTTAAGTGGGTGATAAAGAGATAATAGTTTTTGTAAATTTTGTTTTTCTTTTGGAACAGTTAAAACACCGTCCATGAACCTAATGTGACCCATTGTGCATTCTCCTTTTTGTTCATCTACTAGTGGAGAAGATTGGTTTGTAGCATATCTTATCTCTCTTTGTTTTCCAGACTTTTTATCAAAATACAATAAAGCATGTTTTCTAGTGTGTCTTCCTGGTATTGTAAGAGTTAAAGGGCTTTTATCTCCTTTTAGATAGTATATTCTATCTTTTGTTTCCCATTCAGGTTTAATTTCTTTTTTAATTGAAGTTGTTGTAACAACTTTTTCTTCTTGAGGAGCAACCTCAACTTTTTTTGCTGGAGCTTTTTTAGTAGCCATAATATGATATAATTTAATAATTTGAAAAGTGTGACAATAGCCTTAGTATATATATAGTAAGGGGCTAATGTCATATAAGAGTAATGATTACCCCCGTAGTTTCAACGAGGGTAAAAATTACATTAATTTACTTTTGAATCCTTAGATTCCTTTGAATAATACAAAGTTGTTAGCAGCTTGAGTTACTAAACATCTTTCTGATAAGAAGTTAACTTGCATTGCATCTAAATCAGAAGTTGCAGCACCACCAGCAGAACCAGTTAACCAAGATTTCATACGTCTATCATCAGATGCAGACGCTCTATATCTTACGTGTAAGAAAGGTCTTCTAATGTTAGTTCCTAAAATTTGGTCATATACTGTAGATGTTCCAGCAGGTATTAATACACCTTCAACAGAACTGATACCATTAATTCCACCACGAGTAGAAGCATCGTTTAAGTATTTCCAGTCAGTCTTATAGAAGTCATAAGAACCTCTTCTGAATCCAGAGAAACCTAAGTTAAGAGCCATTTCTTCAGAGTTTTCGAATAAACCAAAAGCAGTACCACCAGCGAATCCACCAGAGATAGCAGCTAGCATATCGTCAAAATCTAAAGAAGTTTGTCTTTGTAAAAACAACATGTTCTCTTCAATAGCTCCTTGAGTATCTAAGTTTTTCAAGATAGCATCAAATTCGTCAAGACCAGCAGCAGCAGTAAATCCTACTTCTACGTTTCCACGAGATTGAATAGCAGAGAATAAACCTTGAGTACCAGGTAATCCAGCTGAAGCGTTAACACCTGCTGCGATTTGGTTGTACTCACCTTCTACCATACTCATTTCTAAGTAGTCTTCAAAACGTAATCTTGTTTCAGATTCAGCTTTTAAGTACCATAGGTATCCAGATGTTCCGTCTTCAGTTGCAACTTCTACCCATCCAATTTGAGCCATATCAGATCCAGAAACTTGGTACTGACTTCTGATGATCACAGGAGAGTTAGAAAATTGAGTTAATTGAGGATCTACACTAAGACGAGCAGCTGAATTACCAGCTCCTGCACCTAAGCTACTTCCTTTTGTATAAGCAGAACCATATACAAATACTTTTAAACTTGGTATTGCACCAACAGCAGTAGCTCCAGCTACAAATCCAGTAACTAAACCAGCACCATTAAAAGGAGCAACAGTAAAGTTACCACCAGCACCAGCAACAGTAGCTGTTACGATTGCTTTTACTTCAACACCAGTTGTAGGGTTTAAAAGAACTACAGTATCATTTATAGAAACAACGTTATTAACGTTACCCGCTACAGTAATTACGTTAGTTGTACCAACGTTAGCTCCAATACCAATTCCCTGGTAAGAGATATGCAATCTGTTTTGCTCAGACCAAATTACTTGATCAGAAGTCATTGGCATTTCAGCGCCAACCATTTTTAAGAATCCAGATAACGTTCTGTTTCCATAACGCTCTACTTCTTGTTCGTAAATTTCAGGTAAATATTGTTGCGCGAAAGTTGCACCACCTGCACCAGCTGCATTAAACTGTAAATAGTTTGAAGCTAGTAATTGTTGTGTTTGAGATGGTACTAAACCACCAAACTGAGGAGTTAAACTCATAATTTTTGTTTTTTTTAGTTAAACTTTTTTGTTTTTATTCTTAATTTTGAAGAATCAAGACCGCTAATAGATTTAACTTTTAAACCATTTATAAATTCACTACCGTTTACCGCAGCTCTCGGTGTGTCTGTAATGTTCTTAGATTTGTTGACAACGTCTCGAACCGCGTCAGCTTTTCCTTGTTCATAAAAATGATTTACAATACTATCTGCATTAGCAGCAATATAAAGAGCTTTGTGATAACCTTTTGTATCTGTTACATCACCTTTGTCGTTAAGGAACTTCCCTACGAAATTATTAATGTTAGATTGGTCTTCTGCAACTTTACTAGGATTTTGAACTCCATACCTAAACTTTTTACCACTAACATCGAAATCAAAACCTTTGAAATCGTTAGCGAAATAGTCTTTAGTTTGAGACGTGAAATCTTCGTGCTGTTTAGCAACTTTATTTTGATCTTCTTTGTATCGGTTGAAAAAGTCAGTAGCTTTTTGTTGGTCTTGAGTTACGCCTGGTCTCAACTTGATCTCGTCGTAATATTTACTCTTTGTTTCCTCTAAAAAGTTTTTAGCTTTCTCAACTTCTTCTTTAAACGCAATTTTTTTCTTGCGTATATCTTTGTCATCATCTAGATCTTCGTCATATTCATAGTCTTCTAGTACTACGTCTATATCTTGTGAATCTAGATATGGTTTTGTTTTTTTATAATATTCTTTAAGTAAAGAAGTTTCATCTATAGCAGAGTAGTCAGCATTTAATCTAACATAGTCTTCTACAGTACCTCCAGTATCTTCCATGAAGTTAACAAGTTTTTCGATGTTTTCAGGTAGTTTTTTACCTAAAACTTTTTCATCTCTTAAAGCTTCTTTTACTTCTTTAGTAACTTCTTTAACTTCTTCGGTTTCTTCTTCTGTTATTTCTTGCAGCTGCGTGAACTCGGAAGTATCATTTGAAGAGGTGACTTCGTCTCCTGATCCCACTTCTTGCAATCCCACTTTGGGCTGTTCTGTGCGTAGCACGCTTTCCTCTGAGCTTTCGTTTTGAATGGCATTTTCTTCTTCTTGTTTTGGAATAACTACTTTAGTTACAGTATCAGGCGCATCTATCAAAGGCTCCTTAATATTAACTTTAGTAATTTCTTGATCTTTTTTAGCTAATTGCTTAGGTTTCTTTGCCTTACCTTTAAGGCTAAATTCACCTTCCTGCTTAGCAGGTTCATTTGTTTTTACTTCTGACATAATATGATATAATTAAATAATTAAATACAGCTTTATCTAGGTCCAAAACCTTCTAAACCAAAACCACCTAAAACGTCATTACCTGAAGATTCAAAATTCTGAGGTAATCCTTCTGTTTGTCTTTGATTTATTAATTCTGATTGCTGTGTTCCCTGTAGTTTTATTCTTTGATCTTTCCTATCTTCTATCTCTTGCTCTCTTTGATTTTGTGTATTCATTTGAGCTTGAGCTAATTGTATGTTATAATTAAACTCTTCAGCCATAAGCTCTCTTTTTATTTGAGCTTCAGTTTGCATTCTCTGTATTTCAAACTGAGACTTAGCTTGTTCTACATTAACTTTTTCAGAAGTAAGAGCTTGTTGTTTTTGAACCTCAAACATAGCAGCTTTTTCAGCAGCCTCAGAATTCGCTTGAGCTTGTGCTTGTATATTTTGCTGTTGTTGTTGTTGCTCTCTTTTTATTTTCTGAGTTTGTCTAAGTTTTAAAAACTGGTTAGCTACTTTAATATTTCTTATTTGTCTAATGTCAATAGCATCTGACAAAGCTATAGCACCTGTTTGTAAAGCCATTTGAATATTCTGTTCTAGTAAAGCTTTTTCATCTTCTTCAGGTTCTAACTGTAAAAAGATACCAAAGTCATGAAGCTGTAAATCCATAAACTCTTCTAATGTTTTAGTATTAAAAGTGCTTATAGAATTTATTAATGAGTTTTCAGTTAAAGGGTTTTTTATTAAATCAGCAACTTTAAGACTTATGTTTTCACACACTCTTAAAGTAACAAACAATAAAGAATCTAATAGGTGTCTTGTAGCTGTATTAGAAGCGTTTGCTGCTAATTTCTGAACCCCAACTAAAGCATCTTTATCTGGTTGACTACCATCTCTAGCTTCGTTTAATCCAGTTACGTCTCTTATCATTTGTAGGTAATATTGATACGTACCTATTAAACTTTGTATTTTAGCTTGTCCAGAAGATGTTGATAATTCTTGTATAGGTACTTTCCCAGGATTTAAACCACCTTCTTGATTAAGTGATCTACCTACTATAGAACCAGTTTGAAAATACATATTAAGAGCTTCTGCTGGATTATAATTTGTACCGTTACCTAAATCAACTTCAGCTAAACCATCCATATCTAAGAATACACCATCAGGAACTATTCTAGACATAACTTGTTGCAGTTTTAAATGTGTTAACTGAATCATATCAGCAAAACCAGTTATCTTACTAACAAGAGACTCTATACGTCCTTTATACATCTTAGGTGCACTAATACAGTAGTTCATTTCTACTTTAGTAGTATCAGCATTTGGCCTAGTCATGTTTTCAGCCATTTTCCACTCTAGCATTAGATTAGTACCTAACACTTTAGCGCCAGTGTATAACACTTCTATACTTCTAGAAACTCTTTCAAAATTATCATTTTCTGGAGGATTAAAAGAATCTGTTTTTTCTAAAGCTTTTTCTAAGCCTTGTTCTGTTCTTTTAATTTTAAAAACTTGGTTCATATAGGTTTTATACTCAAAGTACATTACTTGAACCGTGTTTTCATCGTAATTACCCCAACCTGTAACGTATTGAGAATTACCTGGAGTTTTTTGTATTCTTTCTAACTCTTCGTTTGAAAGGTTTGGAAACTGCTTTTTTAATTCAGGTATTGTTACAGCTTTTACTTCTCCTACATAATATATGTCTTCAAAGTTTGGATCTTCTGTATAAGAGTAAACCATATAAGCTGGATCAACGTAATCTACAACTATACCTTGTGATTTATCAAACCTAGTTTTAGTAGCTCCTATACCTATAACGGTTAAGTCTTGAGCTATTCTTTTCTTTGTTTCATCAAATTTATTACCTGCTAGAACGTTATTTATAACTTCTTCCTCAGCTACTTCTACGTTTTGCTTATAAGTCATCTGCATGTGTAGATCAAGCTCTTCATCGCTTTCGGGTAGATCTTCCATATTTTGAGTTCTAGAAAAATCCATACCTAAGTTTTCTTGTAAGTTAACAAGAGCTTTTTTGGTATTCATATCCTGCTCTATAGCTTGTGCATAGTCTGTTCTGTTTTTTACAGAAAAAGGATCTTGAGCGTAAGCTGTTATATCGTATGATTTATTAGACAATCCATTAGCAACTATGTCTACAAACTTAGATATAATAGGAACAGGTGTCCAGTCTAAGTTCAAGTATGATAAATCACCATTTATAGATAATTCATTTTTATACTTTTGAACACTTTGCTCTCCTCTAGCATATAATCTTAATTGATGAAAATTACTATAATACTTAGCATATCTGTTTCCGGATCTTCCTCCTTGAAACCACTCTTGCTCTATGGCTCTACCCACTTGTATACCGTAATCTAGACTTGCTTTTTCTTCATCGCTAACTACTTGACTAGGGAATGAACTATAAGTATTAGTTTGTATCTTCATTTATTTAATCATTTTTGATGACGCGCCTGTGTTGTCATATTTTTTTATACCTAAGTTTATACTTTTATATTCTTTTTTAGCTGTTGGTGTGTATCTATTCTTGTTACATGCCATTAAAGCTAAACCAGAACTTATGGAAGCATCATGTTTTGTTCTGTTATTTATATTAAATTTAGCCCAATCTTCTAAGGTTCTTTGAAAGTACATGTCTCCATAACCTCCTTCAGTTTTACCAATGTTTGTATCTACATATGTTTCTATAGCAGAAGCGTGAGCTTGTTTTATGTCTTCACTAGAGTTAGGTATTCCACCTATTTCTTTTTCAGTTACTGATAATTTGTTCCAAACCTTATCTGGTCTATTCATAGAGTAACCTCTATAACCTCTTCTTCTGAAATAATATAATAATCTAGGCTTGTTGTTTTCACAAAGTAAAGGCATACCGTAAAATATACATGCCATTAATACATCTTCAAAAAACATCTCAGCTGTTTGTGGTCTAGCAATATATTCTAAAAAGAAATGATTAGGAGGTATGTCCTCCATACTAAATTTTGTTAAACCGTGTAAAGCTCCATTAGAACCTCTACCATCAACTGTACCTGATATATCATAACTATCACAACCAAACGCTCCACAGTGATCATTACCTGGATACTTAGTATTACCTTTAATTATTACACGATTCTGAAGATTCGTAGGTGGAACCCAAGTTATATTAAATCTACCGTCTTTATTAGGCATAAATAAAACCTTAGAATCTTTAACACCATTCTCCCATTGAAAACTACCTTTAGTTACTACAGAGGTGTTTCTTAAGTCTTCATTGTAATCTATTTGCTCGTATATTTTTGTAAGATTAAAAAGCGATTGCTTTGTTTCATCTCTAAAAGCGTGCTGCTCTGTTCTTGGAAATTGACGATAGTATTCGTTTAAACCATCTTGATCGTTTTTTAAACCATCTACTTCGTTTTGCCAATACTCTATTACTCCTTGATCTATTGGATCACCCTGTGGTCCTTTTATTTCTTTACCTGGAGTGTTGAATACAGGAAATCCATAAGAATCAATGTATCCTTCGTAGTTCCATTCCATAGGTATGAACAAACTATAGAGTCCTGAACGAGTCTGCCCATTGGCGTTTCTTTCGTTAATATTTGAATCATAGTATAATTTTTTAAAATTTTCACCACCCTTGTCTAGAGCGTTTGATGTTGAGCCCATCATACATTTACCTATAATTCTAGAACCTAATCTTAAACAAGTTTTAGTTACCCTCCAGTTGTTTAATATATTTGTAGGTCTTTCCCACTTTCCACTTTCATCGTGTACTAGTAGTTTTAATTTTTCCCCGTCATACGAGTTGTCTCCTGTGTTTTTCCAGTCAATTGTTGTGTCGAGCCCCGATATTTCTTGTAACTTTTCGTTGGTATCAAGTTTCTTTCGTGTAAACTTCGACGCTGGTACTCTATACGCGAGTTCTGTTTTTGGCCTGTCCATACCGTCTTGTATCGGTTTGAAAAAGAAAGGGTAGTTGATCGATATTGGTACAACTTTGTCTGTAAACATTTTCTTCGCATCAGGCCCAGATTTTGATAATATACCAAACCTTGAATCTGTTGATATTGTTGCCTGGTTAACTGTTTCTCCAGATGCCATAAACGAGAATCCAGAACGTCTGTTTTTAAGATAACACATACCGTATGATCTGACGTCTGCTTTACAAGCTTCCCAGAATAAGTAGAATAATCTGTTTGACTCCCTAAAATCTGGCTGCCCAACATCAATCTTGGACCACTGCAGGTACATGTAGTTAGTACCAGTAATATAAGTAGGAACGTCTTTATTATTAAACCACATTCCTTCATCTCTTCTTTTAAACTCTGTATCGATATAGTCATACCATTCTTCTTTAAAGTTAGTAGGGTAATCATCCCAATCAAAAACAGATTTTATTTTTTTTAGCTCTTTAGGGTATTGAGTATGCTGCCACTTGTTTGATTCAAAAGAAACAACATTCTCTTGTTTTGGTAAAGCTATATTTAAACCTTGTATATTGTAAATTTCACCTATTTGACCAGTCTTACTTATAACAACAACGTCATATTCTTTGTTATAACCATACTCCCATTTTTTGTATTTGTTTAATCTATTTACAATTTTGGGTTTTATGTGGTGTTTTAAGACGCTATATAGAGTTTGCTCGTACATTACTTAGATCTTCCTTCAGCAAAACCTCTAAAAGACTTTTCTTGTTTAACTTCTTCTTTTTTAGGATCAAGCATATTCTCTTCTTCTTCAATACGATTAAGAATTTCAAAAGCATCGAATATAGCTAGCTTCTTAGTAGCTGCAGCGTTTTTAAGTTTATCAGCAGATAGATCATCATCAGAATCAACAATAGCTTCCTTAGCTACTTTAATTAACTCTTCAACTGCTTTCTGCCCAGCTAGGATTATATTCTTCTTGGTTTCCTTTGTGTTCATATTTAATTACAATATCATTAGATTTCATACAATAAACTCTTTGCTTGTCTATAATAAAATCCCATTCACTGTTAGGTGTAAAACCTAATACATCTCCTGGGATTATTTTAAGAGCTTCTAAGGACTTATTTCCGTATTTTAGTATACCAATAAGTTTTTGTTCTTTTTCTAGCTCTAAAGAGTTATTATTCTTTAAAGGCATTACAAAACATCTGTCCCCAAATGATTTCCAATTGCCTGTATTTTTATACAAATATATTTGATCTATAGCACAAAAGTATAATCCATCTTCAAAATAAGATCTACTATTTTTTTTAACACCTTTCATGTCGTAGAATACTCTAAAAACATTGTGATGAACTACTATTATATCTCCTTTTTTTATATCTGTTTTAAAAGCTTTAGGAGTTTCAACAACTACAGCCATATTATTGACTGATTTAAAGCTTTCTATTTTCGTGTTCAAGACTAAGGTCTTATCACCAAGTTTTATTTCATTTTCATATCTATCACCTAATGGCTTAATTATGAAATCGTATAAACTTTTCATCTAATATTCTAAATCATATTCAACGGATATAGCCATGTTAGAATTAAATTTCTTCCATGGCATTATCTCATCTCCTTTTTTTATGAATATACTATAAGAGTTTGATTCTTGATTGTGTAAGATTGCTGATATTGTGTGTCCTCCATAAACTTGTTGACTTACAGCATAATGCATTGCATCGTTTTTGTAATCAGAACCAATACTTATTTTTCTTATAACATTAGACATCTTCAGGTTTATTTTCTTTTTCAATAAAAGTATATGAACCATCTTCTAAATTAATGCTAATAGCACCGTATTTTTCTTCTAGATCATTTTTGCTTTTTTCTATATCTGAATTAAACTCAGACAATTGATGTAGCGTTGAATGCTTTTGAGCTTCTAGGTAACCAATATTTGATAATAAATCGTTAACAGTTTTTTGTTTTTCTTTAATACTTGTTAATTCTTCTGTTGTAATCTTTTGTTCTTTTGACATTGTATTTAATTTAATTGTTTTCATACTATGATAGTCACATAGTGTATCGTTTAATTACTTATTTAGTCTTCCTGAAAAGGATTAATCCCATTTTCTAACAACACTTCCAGCCATTCAGCTTCATTTGTAAAATAATCCATTTCATCCCAAGGTGAAATCATACATTGAGTTGGTAAAACAGAACCATAAGTTTTTATTTCTTCTCTATCACTATCCCAACCTATAAACCAAGTTTCTACTGAAGGGTAATTTAATTTTGATGTTTTTATCATTTTGTATATTTTAAGCTGTTCCTCCGTCTGTTATAGTCCAACCAAATACCGAGTCTAAAGAAGTTCTTGCTGCTTCAGCTGCTCCACCTGCTGTATATTGTGAATTACCAAGACTTATTGAAGGTGTTAAAGTATATCCTCCACCTCCAGGAAACTGTGCAAGTAAAGTATTATTCCATCCAATTAATAGCGCATCATAGTTTGCTGTTGAAAAGACTCCAACTGTTTTAAAGTTACCAAAGGTTGTTACTTTTGAAATATTCCAACTTTCTAAATTTTGGTCAAAAAGATTGGTAGTGCTAAACATTTGATTCATATTAGTCACATTACTCACATCCCAAGCACCAATATCTTGATTAAATGCTCTTGCTTGTTGAAACATACTTACTGCAGTAGTAAGACTACTAACATCCCAAGAAGAACAATCAGAGTTAAACGATTCAGCGCTTCTAAACATACCATTCATATTAGTTACAATACTTGTATCCCAATTTGATGTTTTACCAGTAAAAATATCACAGTCTCTAAAAGTATTGCTCATATTACCAACACTACTTAAATTAGGAGCATCCGTATAAGTTCCAACTAAATTACTACAACCTCTAAAAGAAGCAGAGAAAGAACCCCAAACAATATTCCCCCATTGCTTGATATCTACTATTTTTAGTTTATCTCCACCGTTATTAAGTTTTATTTGAGGAAATGTTCCACTTATAGAAACATCATAGTCTCCAGCAGTAGTAAATGTTATTGTAGCGTCTCCAGTTATATTTGGGATTTCTTGACCATCACTTGTTTTAACAGTATAATTATAACTACCAGTCCCAATCGGTATAGTTATAGTTTCTCCATCTACTGTTGTTCTCCAAGTAGTTATAAAAGATGTTCCATCTAATCCAGATCCTGAACTTAACACTCCGCTAGGTATACCAATACCTATACTGATACCCATAGCCATATTACTTAGCTGATATTAATTGTTGAACAGTAGTTCCAGTTGCTAAAACATAATCTACAGTTACTGGTAAAAAACCACCAGTTCCTAAACCTTTAAAAGTTACAGCGTCGCCAGCTACTGGAAGAGCGTTTACTACATTTATAGTGAATTCACCAGCTGTACCTCCTGATACAGTTACTATATCACCCTGTCTGTAGCCAGTACCAGCAGCTACAATAGTTGCCGCTGTTATTGCACCACCTACGACTGTTGTAGTTAAAGTAAGACCAGTACCTAAACCGCTAGCCGAAGTAGTTGCTTGACCTACGCCAGCTGTATAACCGCTACCTCCAGATCCTAATGTAATAGTAGATACTACGCCTTGAACACCTACAGTTCCACCAGGTATAACCTTTAGGTCTTTTCCAGCAGTTGTATTGTCTCCAATGTATATAACAGCACCGTTTAAAAAAGTAGTGCTGTTTATATCATTACTAGGTGTACAAACCTTTACATCATTTGTAGCAAAATCAGGTTGATTTCCGAATTGTCCCATTTTTATTATTTGTTATTTTGTTAAATTATTTTTCTTTTCGTATGATCTAGCTCCTACTAATCCTAACATTCCGAATAGTACTTGCATTGTAATAGTTGTATCTATACGTGGAAACTCTATCTCCCATCCGTTTACTGTAAACACAAACCTTAACAAAGGTTCTATAAACACAGCGTATAATAAACCTAATCCGCAAACCCAACCAATAAATGGTCTCCAGCCTGCAACAAACACCGTTCTGTGTGTTGCTTCGGCTTCATTTATTTTTATTTGCACTTCTGCCAATTTAGCGGCTATATCTAATTTTTTATTAGGATCAAGCTCTTTACCTTTTATCGCTTCTCTAATATCTTTAGCTAAATCACCAAGACCTTTTGTTCCGCTGCCTAATAATCTACTTAACCAACTCATTATTTAAGTTTTATAGCTTATAAAGCTTACTTAGATTTTTTTCTTCTTGAGATTTCTCCAGTACTTTCGCTACGATCGTAGAAAGACTTAGGAGACTTAGTCATTGTTATAGAATCACTTTTACGTTGTATTCTTGCAGCTCCTTTCATCGCTTTTTCAAAATCACCTGATGACATTTTACCAGAACTAAATTTACTTGCAATTCTATCCGTCATACCTATAGAACCTGTAGCTCCACTTAATATTTTCTCTCTGTTTTCTTTAAGTAATTGTTTTTGAGATTTTTTTGGATCTGGATCAACTTGTAATAAAGCTGAATCTAATCCTCTACCTGTTTTAGCCATTGGAGACCTTCCTGCTGTTTGTTTGTATGCCATTGTTTTGTTTTTTTTGTTTATTAACTTGTTTTTAATCTATTAACTTGTTTTTAATCTATTTGCTTTGTACGCTTCTTTTTCCCAAGGTAAGCTTTTATTACCTTCATCCATTGTAGATCTTGGTATTTTTTTACCTTTCCAATAAACGTTGTCATTGTCATAATCAAGATCACCTCTCTTCATTTGATCTAAGTGAACTTTCTCATGTCTAATCACGTCTTCTTGTTCTAGTTGGCTTAAATTTTTACCTACTATTATAGAACCGTTTTTGTTAGCTTTACCTAAAACACCGTCTTCCATATCTACACTGTAAATAGGAGTACTATCGTAATTATAAGGTGGTGTGTTTAGTTTGAATGCCATAAGTTTTTTTAAAAAAATCCTACGGGTTTTTACGCCCGTAAGATTAATTAGTTTAATTAAGACCTATACGTTTGCGTATACAGCTGAAGTATAAGTTGCTTGTGATTGCTTAGTAGTTATAACTTGTCTACCAGATCCAGTTTGTGCTGCTGGAACTTGAGCGACAGCAATTGGTGCTCCTACTGTAGATACTACTCCACCTGGATTAGCTTTTATAGCATCATAAATAGCCAAAACAACTGCGTTAGCTACTAATGGAGCTACGTGAGTTATTGTAAACTTTTTAGTACCATTAGCTAAGTCAATTTTTGTAGATGTAGTATTAACTGTTACTACGTTTGCGATTTCAGATACTGGAATCAATACTTCTTCTTGTGCTCCCGTTAAAGGAAATTTAATAAATGTTGCCATTTTTGTTAGTGTTAGTGTTAAGTTAGTGTTAGTGTGTGGCGTTTTTGAGTTTTATCACAGATCTCTACTGTTAAAATATTTACATTCTACTCTTAGAGTGCTTAGACATAAAAGAACCACCAGCTCGTGAATCAATTGGATTGTCACTTAGTAAGTTTTTCTTTTCTTGTTTATTAGATTCATAACCTTTGTTTTGATTATGCAAAGGAGATTTTTTCATCATAATACCTGATTCTCCAGCTGCTACTTCTAATTCTTTTTTCTTTTCGTATTTAGCTGCTTTTTTATCTCCGCTTTTATAGTCAGCGATAGCGTTTCTAGCGTAGTCTTGTTCTACTTTTTGTTTTGATTTTTTTAAAGGTGACTTTTTCATTTTTATTTATATTTATTTATTATTTAACATTTCCATCTTCTACGCGCTGCTAATCCTCTTTCACCCTTCCATCCTTTGGATCTAGCGCAAAAAGATTTTCTTCTTTTAGCGTCTTTGCTACCCGGTTTAACATCACCGGTTACAGCTGTCTTTAGTTTACTACCTGGGTTTTCTTTTCTATATTTTTTAACCCCAGCGGAAGTCATACCAGCTCCTTCTTTAGTAGATAAAAAGTTTCTACCTTTTCCTTTAGTTGTTTTACGAACTCTTAAGAAAGGTGATGAGTCTGGTTGAGTGTAAGGCATTTTATTTTTTTTTGCTATTAAACCATCTATCTAACGTGTAGCCTATACTCACTAAAAGTAAAACAATTTTTAAACCTAATTCTATAGTAGAAAAAGTAGCAACGCTTAATGTCATTGCATTGAAAAACCATATTTTTAAATCTTGCATATTGCCTAACATTTTATAGACCTTGAGCAATTTTAGTAATAGGTAGTCCTTTCGACTTCCCACAACCACAAGGCGCTTTAGATATCTGCATACCATTTATACCTGAACTAGATCCTTTGCCCATTGGAAAACCTGTAACGTCTAGTGGTCCATCCCATATTGCGTTTTCACCAACTTGACCTTTTGCTTTATCTTTCATAATAATTTATTTTTTAAATTGTTTAAAATCTTCCTTTTGAACTCCAGGTTCACCGTTGTACATTGGGTCTAGCTGATAGAAAGGTGGGTTAGCTAATGACGTTTGTCTTTGTGTCTCGTTTCCAAATATAGAATTAGCAGATGCTTGTACATTGTCATTAAATAAAGGCTTAGCCATACCTAATTGATTACCAGCTTTAGGTGGTGTCAGTGTGTACTGAGGTTCTTGATCAACCATTTCGTTGTTTGGTTGTGGAGTATTTTGATTTATCATATTATCTATTTTTATCTTTGTTTACGTAACTTATAGCTTTAGTTAAAACCTTATCTGTGTAAGACTCACCTTTAACTAACTTATTGCTTCTACCATTCATTGAAATATCTTCTTCGCCTAGCATTATCTTATACATTTTGTTTATAAGATGCTTGCATTTAAAAGACACTTTGTATATGTGGTATTTTTGAGTTGTATGATTTCTTTTTCTCCAAACAACTATCCAACCTTCTTTAAGAAGCCTGTTCCATCTTCTATTGTCCCAGCTATAAGAATAAGTACCTTCTATAAAATCATTTTTAGTAAAATACTCTATGCAATCAAAATAAATTAATAGCTCTAAATCAGAATCATTTAAGTCATTGTTTTTACAAGCCCATTTACGTATTATGCGATAATGTTTTAACAAGTTCATATCTTTTATATCCCTTGCTTCTAGCCTTCTCATAAAACAACAACTATATCTTGTAACTTTATAACGTGGTAAATATCTTTTTCAAATTCTATTTTATGACCAGCATGTCTATCAAAGTATATATTACTACCTTCTTTTAAACCCGCGGCCTCTGCTTCTTCACCAACCGAAACTATAGTTGCTTTAGTGTACCTAATATCTTCTCTCTGGTTCTGAGCAAGAAGTAAACCACCCTTTGTTTTGGTGGTCCCTTCTTTTTCTTTGTTTATAATTATATTTCTACCTATTGCTTTCATCTATTCTCAAGTTGTTTATTACACAATCTGTTGACAAAATAGTAGTAGCTACTGAAGCTGCGTTTCTTAGTGCGCTCTTTGTAACTAGCAAAGGATCTATAATACCAGCTTTAATCATATTAATAGTTTTACCATTAACTACATTTAAGCCGACTCCTTTAGTTTTAGGTGATTCGTAACCTTTTATACCAGCATTATCTAATATTGTCTTAAAAGGTGCTCTAATAGCCTCTAGAAGAACACTCTCGCCCTCTGACCTACTTGTTATTCTGTCAGAAGCATTTAGTAGTGCAATTCCACCACCTGGAACAATACCTTCTTTAATAGCCGCTTTAGTAGCGCAGATAGCGTCTTCAACTCTATCAGTTTTTTCTTTTAATTCAATTGCAGAATTAGCACCTATTTTAACTATAGCTATTTTAGCTGATAGCATTGCTAACCTTCTTTCAAGTTGAATTGTCTCATGTGATTGACTTGATTCTGTTAATTTAGTTTTAATATCTTCTATAATATCTTTAACTTCATCACTAGAATCTTTTACTTGTAAAACTGTCTCGCTGTGAGATGTAACACTTTTTAAACATGTTCCTAAATGTTCTACCTGAATCATATCCATATCGTCACCTAAGTCTTCGTTTATGATAGTGGCGCCTGTTAATAAAGCTAAATCATCTAAAACCTCTTTCTTACTGACACCGTAAGTAGGTGCGTCTATGACGTTTACTTTTATATTACCTTTATTTTTATTCATAGCTAAAGCCGATAAAACACCTTGATCTAAATCGCCTATAATAAGCAAAGGTTTATTGTTTTTTATTACGTACTCTAGCACTGATTGTATTTGTCTAATTGTATCTATTGGAGATTCTACTAGCAAGACTAATGGATTATCTAATTCAGCTGTTTTTAGCTGTTGATTAGTAATGAAATGCGAGTTAGTTATTCCTTTATCATACTGAACACCATCTACAATTTCTACCTCTGTTTCTCCGTCAGCCGAAGTTTCCATCATCACTACACCTGTATTGTTAACAGCTCTAAAAGCATTTGCTATAATTTTACCAAGCTCCGGATCGTTATTAGTTGATATAGTAGCTATCTGGTCTATCATATCTCCTTCAACGCTTACTGAAATTGATTTTAAATATTTAACAACTTTTTCCGTAGCAGAGTTTATGCCATTTTTTAATTCTCTAGAATTTTGTTTACCTATAACCTTATAAGCTTCTTGCAGTATAGCGTGAGCTAATACTGTTGCAGTTGTGGTACCATCACCAGCTTCTCTAACTGTTTTTCTAGCAGCTTCTTTAAGTAGAGTTGCACCCATGTTTTCTACAGGATCTCTAAGTATTATTGAATCAGCTACAGTTACACCATCTTTTGTTATAATAGGATTACCGGTTTGGTCTTCTAGCATGACGCATTTACCACTAGCGCCTAGAGTAGAACTAACTGCTTTAGTCAGTTTGTTTATACCTCTTAATACATTGTCCCTAGCTTCGTCTCCGAAGTTAAGGTTCTTAACAATTGCATCCATTTTGTATTTTATTTAATTAGATTATATTTAAGTCTTATAACTTACCGTTATTATTACACGTTTAGTAGATAAGTTACTATAGGAAATACAATAGGTATTGCAGAGGCTATAAAATCCCACCATTCAGGTGTTCCTAAATCCATTAACCAATCGTAAACTATTTCTTTAAGACCAACTAAAATAATACCTAAAACACCACCGGCTATAAACATGAAGTTTATGTTTGCAGCTATAT
>Ga0209092_10001320_pt1 | contig 24480 bp, 19 predicted proteins | sample FraStrMetagenome_FD_187446 | JGI IMG/M metagenome (GOLD analysis project Ga0209092, IMG submission 187446) | Marine eukaryotic phytoplankton communities from Arctic Ocean - Fram Strait ARC3M Metagenome (SPAdes) (version 2) | ecosystem: Environmental > Aquatic > Marine > Oceanic | place: Fram... | reverse complement strand
CAAATCCGCAATGATGACCTGTGCGTTTTCAATGAAGATGGAGCCATTCGAAAACGTGATTGTTGCCGATTGACCATTGGCCATCTCAATGACCATGTCGTTGCTCAGCATGTCGCTCGTCACGGCACCTGCCGCCACATGGTAGGTCAAGACATCGGTCAGCAATTCGGCATCAGCCAAAAGTGCATCTACGATGAACGAAGGCAATGAAGCCACTGCCCCATCCGTGGGTGCGAAAACCGTCCAGTCACCTCCAAATGTCAAGAGGCTATCCAAGCCAGCCAGGACCACCAAATCCTCAAGGACTGTGTGGACTTCGCTTTCCGCAATGATGTCAAACACGCTGGCTGCAGGGTAAGCACAGCTGCCATCGTCGTCTGTTGCCTCGGCCATGAAGTTCAGGGCATCGACTTCGGTACAACCGGGAATCTCATCCTCGTCACACACGCCGTCCATGTCCATGTCGTTCAGGCAATTGCCATCGCAATCCACATAATCTACCCCATAAACATCTTCTGCATAGTTGCAATCTGTGTCTGGTGCTGAACAAGCATCTCCAATGTTGAAACTGAAGAGCAAATCATCCGCTCCAACCCCGTTCTCAAAGACTTGAACGTAAAAGTTGCCTTCAACATCTCCATCCGTTGTGAGCTGTGCAATCAGGACTTGGTTGTCGTCGCTGTTCGCCGCGATGCCATTTGCATCACCATTGAGTGCAAACCAACTGCCTCCAATGGGGTCATCAATTGAGATGTTGCCACCTGGTGCGCCAAAGCCGCCATCAAAATTGGTGATCCAAGGGTTACTTCCCGCTTGAATGGTGGAAACCACGGCTTCCCCGACACCGGCATCAGGAGCAGAAGAGAGACCAATGGTCACCCAAGAGTCATACTGCAAATTCGGGTATGTCCCGAACAGAGGAGGTGCTATTGAGTTCGGTGTCGATCCTCCCAGCGCATCTTGGAAGAAGCTGGTTGTGGTTGAAATCATGGTGGGATTGTTGCTGTCGCCAGAAACTGAACTCACAAAGTCAGCAGGGTTGGCACACTTGACGTAATAACGGTACGTGGTCATCCCCGCCAAATCTCCATCCGTGTGAACCTGCACGGTATCCACAATTAAGCAGTAGTCTGCTTCCACAGCGACTGCAGAAGGGTCGTAGTTGCATGCCTCAGCATCGGAGCATCCTTCTTCTTCATCACAAAGGCCATCATTGTCCTCATCGTTCAGACAATCGCCATCGCAATCCACGTAATCCGTCAATGGATAGGTGCATGACCCATCCTCTGCGTCGGCATCCATGTCGTAGTTGCATGCTCCAGCTTCGGTACAACCAAAGATTTCGCTCTCATCACAGATTCCATTGTCATTCACGTCGTTGATGCAATTGCCCGCGCAGTCTAGGTAATCCTCTGCATAGGTGCAGGTCGCATTGTCTGGAACCGTGGCTTCAGAATCAAAGTTGCAAGCCAACGGGTCGGTACAGCCAACGCAACTCAATGATTCGCAAGAACCGTCGTCATCTGTGGCGTTCTCATTGTAGTTGCACGCTGTCGCGTCGGTACACCCTGCGGTTTCAAGTTCATCGCAAAGGCCATCCATATCTGAGTCATTCAAACATGCGCCATCGCAATCGAGATAAGTCTCCGCTGGGAATGTGCATGAGCCATCGTCCAAGCCGGCAGTCGCGTCGTAGTTGCATGCGGTCTCATCCGTACATCCAGGATCCAAGGATGCTGGATAAGAATAGGTTGGGCGATTCACGCCATCCGCTGACAAGACTTCATTTTGACCGTCACCTTCGATGAAGATCTGGGTGTAAAAGTCAATGGTCACATCACCGGTCGTGGTGAATTGACCAGCAAAAATCTTGAGGTCCGCACCGGCAATGCCATTGGCATCCCCATTCAAGGCATACCAAGCACCCCCAATCTCATCATCAATGACGATGTTGCCTCCTGGAAGCCCTCCTCCTGGGTCGAAATTGGTTTGCCATGGATTGCCTCCAGACTGAACCGTGCTGACTCCAGACTCGCCAGCGGTGGCGTTCGGCACACCTTCTAGACCGATGGTCACCCAACTGTCGAACTCGAGATCCGGATAAACCGGAAAGAGCAAGCTGTTGATGCCGTTTGGCGTTGCTGCACCTAATGCTGCATGGTAGAAATCCGTTGTGGTGGTCACAAAAGTTGAGTTGTTGATGTCTCCGGAAATCGAACTCAAGAAGTCGGTCTCATTCTCCGTTGTGATGTAGGCTCGGTAACAGGAGTAGCCCGTGAGGTCCACAGGACCGAGAGCTCCAGCGAGGATTCCGATGTCTTCAGAGACGACCTCGACTTCTAGCCCATATTGTTGGGCGCTGAGCCAGGTGGGCAAAAGGCACATGGCCAGTAAGAGCTTATGCAGCTTCATGTGTGTTGGGTTGGTTCAATTCGTGACTAAAGTCCAATCAATTATCGCTCCTGCTACGCGCCTTGGGTGTCGTCTTTCAACAGCGCATGTTGGATGAACTGCAAAACCGGGATTTCACGCACGAAAAAGGGCGGCCATTTGGCCGCCCTTTTCCTTCATATTTTAAAACCGTTTAGTGCTTCACCACACGGAGTGTTTCCACTGAATTGGCAACTTGCAACTGCAAGAAATAAACGCCGGATTCGAAGCCAGACAAGTCCATGCGCTGGATTGTGCTGCCGGTCAAGTTCCCCAAATCTTCACGGGAAACTTCACGTCCCAAACCGTCCGTAAGGATGGCCGTAACAGACTCTCCATTCAGGCCATTCAATTGAACCTCGACCAAACCGCGGGTTGGGTTCGGGAACAACATGACATCGATGACATTTGTCATCTCTTCAATGCCACTGACCACAACAATGGTTGTGCTCACGAATTCACAGCCATTGCCATCGGTGATGGTCACTGTGTAATCACCGGCTGCTGCACCAGCAGCGTCTTCCTCTTCTGAAGTGAAGCCAGGTCCTTCCCAGCTGAAGTTGAATGGCTCAGTACCTCCAGTGACGGTGATGTCGATTGCGCCATCGGCCTCTGTTCCGGTTGCCCCTGCATTGGCGTCTACACTGACTTCGATCGCGTCAGGGGATCCCACGGTGATTTCAGTTGTGGTTGAACACTCCGAATCGTCTTGGATGGTCAGGCTGTAATCTCCAGCCACGAGTCCCGTGAACTCCGCGTTTGGACCAAATCCAGCGCCGTCCAAGTCATAGGTATAGCCCATTCCTGAACCACCTGTGCCAAGCGCAGAAATGGCGCCGTCTTCATCACCGTTGCACAGGACATCCGTCACTTCTGCATTGGCTGCGATGACGGAAGGCTCTGCCAAAGTCAAGCTGGCGTCAAATGAACAACCGTTGTCATCCAACACTTCAATGGCATAGTCACCACCGGTGAGCATGTTCAACATGAAGCTCACTGTGGTATCCTGGTTGTACACGTATGACAACGGGGCGGTTCCACCTTGAACTTCAAGCGTGATGGCGCCATTGGCATCACCGAAACATGTCGGAGAAACCACTTCGGCCAAGGCCTCAAAAGCAGAAGGAGAACCGACAGTCACTGCGTCACTTGTGTCAATGCAACCATTCACGTCAGCCCCATAAAAGGTGTAGTCTCCAGAGGCCAAGCCAGTGAACACGTTGTCTGCAAAATAATTGACACCGTCCAAGCTGTACTCAACTGCACCGCTGCCACCGAAGTGCTGCATGGCCACAACACCGTCCTCAGAATCTGGGCAAAGTGTTGGGGCTGTGTTGTCATAAATCTGCAAAGGCAATGGATCCTGCACGCTGATTCCAGGAGTAGACTCCAAGCATCCGTTGGCGTCCATGGCATATACCGTGTAGAGGTTGGGGCCCAAGTTTTCGAACAACAAAACGCTCATCCCGTTTTCGAAATAAACACCTGAACTGTCGCTCACAGGAGCCTCCAAGCTGTACGTCATGTCGCCTGTACCACCTGAACTGTTCCCACTCAATACTGCGTCTCCACTGCCACTGCAGCTGATTCCGTCAGACAAGATGGCTTCCACAACCAATGGGTCTGGTGATGGTACGTTCAACATGGTATCCACTGTGCATCCAACGTTGTCCGATACTGTGATGGTGACCATTCCACTTTGGAGGTTGTTGAAAACGCCTGTGGCATTTCCGACAACAGCATTGCTGTACAAAAGGCTTCCTTGACCACCCGATACAGCCACCGATACAGACCCGTCGAAATAACCATTGCAGCTGACTGCCGCACTCGAAGTTGACTCGATGGTCAATTGAGTCGCTGGATAATCACATGCAAAGACGCAAGAACCATCGTCCTCATTCGCATCCATGTCGTAATTCTCCGCATCCACATTGGTGCAACCGAAACTTGCACCAACAATGCTGCTGAATGGAAGGGTTACCAATGTGTCATTGTCTTGATTGCCTCCGATGAAACTCGCCACACTCACCACGCCATACAGCGCTGAGTCCGTCGTGAACTGTCCGATCAACACCAATGAATCTGCGCCAGCATATGCATTGGAGTCGGGGAACAAGGGGAACCAACTTCCACCTGTCTGAGAGTCAATGATGATGTCAGAACCAGTGGCCCCTGAACCGGGCTCAAATGCAACACTCCAGTCGTTGAGTGGGTCACCTACTGAATTGATCACCCCTTCTCCTGCTTCTGCAGAAACATCTGCTGGGGCATCCATTCCGATGGTCACAAAACTGTCATATTCCAAATCTGGGAAAGTAGTAAAGATGCTCGGTTGGTAAGACTGGTTGTTCAATCCACCGAGAGCAGAGTTGAAGAAGTTGTCTCCTCCTTGAATCTTCGTTGGGAAATTGGCATCGCCATAAACCGCAGTCAAGAAGTCGTCAGGAGAATTGAATTTGACGTAAACACGGTAGGTGTTGTATCCAGTCAGGTCGGCAGTTCCAACCATACCGATGTCTTCGGCATAGGTCTCTACAATGACTTCTGTCGCTTGAGAGTAGGCAAGTGTACTGCAGCAAGCTGCAAGGACACCGAGTAGCAATCGCTTCATGCGTTTGTTGATGTTAGTTGTGAATTCTCGTGCAATATAGAGGGCCGCAGCCACTCTGCCACTTCAATTACGCGCTGTCCTTTGCAAGAATATTAACCTTACAAGTAGGAAAGAAAGAAGGGGGCCGAAGCCCCCTTTTTCATTTTGATGTTCCGTTGACCTTACTCTGCAGTCAAGCGGATGACAGAACGCTTCAAACCGCTCCTTACTTCTAAAATGTAGACGCCCGTTTCAAAGGCTTCGGTTGTGTACCTGAGGACAGTGCCGCGGGACACCATTGCTCGCTCGGAAAGCACAACCCTTCCTGCCAAATCAAATGCCCGAACATCGGCCAAACCTTCAAACCCGTTGACCCGAACATTGAGTATGTCTTGCGCTGGGTTCGGATAAACCTCCAGTCCAATCCAGTCTTCAACTTCCTCCACGCCAATCACAGTTCCAACCGTGTCTCCGTTGCAGTCCAAGCAACTTGTGAAACAATAGGCCCCCAAGACTTCAGGCTCCCCCGAACGCGTATGGGTTCGGTTGGCTTCTCCAAATGGATTCGCTTGACCGCAACCGCCTGCGTCAAAGTCACCCAACTCAGCCACGGCGTCGTCCACCGTGCCCCCTGGGTATGGATCGCCGTTGCAATAGCGGTATTCAAAAAATGCAGAACCCGATACTTCGTAAGTGACTTCGTACAGATTGTCTCCGTCGTCGTCGCTCATCTGCAACGCTCCAGCCTGCCACTGTGGTGTGGTTATGCCGCCGATGAGCCAAACGCCATTCTCGGACACGGTTTCGTTGGCCATGTCCACTTGGAATGTGATGGGTGCCGGGTTGGGGTCCTCGACACACGTCTCGCTGCATTGATTGTAGCAGTACTGAACGGTGATGGCCTCGGCCCCTACCGTAAAGTTTCGGTTGCCATTGGTCACGCACTCCCCTGGAGGATTTTCATTGTCCACGTTGCCTTCTCCATCCCCGCCCCAATTGTTTCCGTTGATGAACTTGAATTCATAATCCCCAGGGGGAACATTTGTCGTCAACTCATAAACGAGGTCACCATCGTCATCGCTAAGGAAATCCAAACCCGCTGTCCAGCCTTGGAAACTTCCCGCAACGCAAACCCCATTCACGGAAACTTCGGCTTGTGTGCTCATGTCCACTTTAAACGTGACTGGCGTTGGAGATACGCAGCTCGCACATGCATTGTAGCAATATGGCTGTCCTGGGGCCAACTCATACACCATGTCACCTCCGTCAAGTGCCAAGAAACGATCACCATTGATCGTGCACTCTCCCTCTAATCCTTCAGCAAAGTCCCAAACGTTGCCATTCACAAACTTGAAGAGTGCCGTGTCGACGGTCTCCAACATGGCCCCATCCATTTGAGCCACATACGTATATATAAGGTCACCATCTGAATCATCCATGGGCAAGAAGTCTGTCGCGCTCCAAGCGCCGTTCTCATTGAAGTTGCCATTCATGTGAACCCCTACTGGGTTAATGGCCTCCAGTTGACTCATGTCCACTTTAAACAAGACCGTGGTAATGCCACAGGCAGCACATTGACCAAAGCAAGGCGCTTCCAATGTGACTTCACCATCCAGTTCAAAATGACGATTGCCTCCCCCATTCCAAGAGCAGGCTTCAGGAGCGGACTCGTCCATGCCCCAATCATTGCCATTCACAAATTTGTATTCAATCAAGGACAAGCTGTCCGCGATGTCATAAGTCACTTCATAGACGCCGTCCATGTCGTCATCGGACATGACTGTGGCGGCAGGATCCCAACCTTGAAAATTGCCAGCGACATGAACTCCGAGAGCAGGATCTACTGTCTGGTTGTTCATGTCCACTTGGAAAGTCACGGGGACGGTTTGAGCAGAAATGCTTCCAAAAAAGAGCATGGCCCAAAAAAAGGTGTAAGGTGTTTTCATAAATCGTGTTTGATGTACACGGCCAATTTAGCTTGCAGACATGCGCATTTCAAGTCGGCCATTTCACTTTTACACAACGGCGGTGGGGATGACTGGTGTTCTTCTCATGCTGGCCTTTCAGGGCCTCGCTCAAAAAGAATCCCTCTCCATCCACCGCATGGAACCTCCCCATTGGTGGGAAAGCGGAATTGAGTCTGAATTCGTCCTGACCTTGTTTGGTCCAGGCCTCTCCCATTGCGCAGCAACCTCCGGGAGTCCTGACCTGAGCATTGTTCAAGTCGAGCGCCGAGAGCATCCAGACTTTTTGTTTCTCAGGCTAAAGGTTCAACCGGGTTGCTTGCCTGGCGATCTGCCTTTGACGATTGCCTCGCCATCCGGGTCAGACACCACCATTTTTTATGCCATTCGCGATGGTCATGCTGGCCCCCAAGGCGGGAAAGGCGTGTCTTCAGGTTCAACCATGTATTTGATCATGCCCGATCGCTTTGTCAATGGAGACCCCCAAAATGACAGTGATCCTCAACTCAAAGAGGTCGGCATAGACCGATCCGAGATGTACGCCAGGCACGGTGGCGACCTCCAAGGCGTTGCATCCAAATTGGATTATCTCGATGCCCTTGGCATCGATGCCATTTGGCTCAACCCAGTTCTGATCAACGACCAATCCTCGGCGAGTTATCATGGTTATGCCGTCACTGACCATTATTTGGTTGACCCCCGACTTGGAGGCAATTCCGCTTATCGGGACATGGTGTCGGCCTGCCACGAAAAAGACATCCGGGTGATCCAAGACGTCATTTTTAACCACTGGGGACACAACCATTGGATGATTCAGAATCTACCAGACCGCCTTTGGCTTCATCAATGGCCAGAGTTCACACTGACCAATTACAACTGCAATGTGATGACCGACCCACATGCTGTACCCGAAGAAGTCGACGCCTTCAATCGTGGTTGGTTTGTAAAGGAGATGCCGGATTTGGCGCCCAATGCAGACCCTCTGCTGGCAGACCTGCTGGTGCAAAATGCGTTGTGGTGGATCTCCGAAGCAGGCATTGACGGCTTTCGCATCGATACATACCCCTATTCGGACCCCGCGTTCATGGCGAGCTTGGCAGAACGCATCCTCGCCATTCATCCTGATTTCTTCATGTTTGGAGAGTGTTGGGTGGCCAGTCCAGCTGTTCAGTCAAGCTACCTTTCCCGAAGCCCACTCAGTGCATTCGACACGCACCTAGAGAGTGTGAAGGACTTTCAACTTCACTTTGCACTCCGGGACGCCATAGGCGAAGACCCCACTTGGCGCACAGGCATCACCCGCGTGCATGCGATGTTGAGCCAAGACGGCGTCTATCCTGACCCCAATCGGCTGGTCACTTTTGTCGACAATCACGACACTGACCGCTGGCGAAGTGTCGCCAACGATGACTCACGCGCTCGCTATGGCATTGGTTTGGTGATGATGACCCGAGGAATACCCTGTCTTTATTACGGAACAGAACTGGGGATGGATGGCTTTGCCTCACCCGATGGGTTGGTTCGAGATGACTTTCCTGGCGGATGGAAAGATGACCAAAGGAGTGCATTCAATGCCGAAGGAAGAACCCCTTCCGAAAACGAACTTTGGGCCTTCACTGCCGCATTGGGTCAAGCCAGAAGGGCTCACCGCGCTGCATTTGCCTCTCCGATGAAACACCTGATTCCCCGAGGTGGCCAATACCACTTCCTCAGGACAGATGGAGATGTGCACTTGCTGGTGGTCACGAACGCATCCGATTCCGCCACAGAATTGGATTGGGACGCGCTGGCTCCTCTCCGCAACAACGCCAAAACAGGAACGTCCATTTTGGGGGCGACTGGCTCGGGACCCTTTCTATTGACGTGGGGAGAGCCATTGTCTTTGGCCCCTTGGCATTTTCAAGTCTACAGATTGGAAGAGTGACCTGTCCCCTCTCCCATGATGGCCTTCCGCCACGCATCGTGCACACGGGTCACTTTTCCTTTCGGCGTGTCCCAACTGACCAAAGTGGTCGCCGCACGAAACGCCAGCGAGGCACGGTCCTCCGCGCCCTGTGAAAGCACAAATCCTTCATATCGAATTTGAATGCTGGAATTGCCCATTCCAGAAGCCCCCAACCGAACAATGAGGCGGTCACCGGGGTTGACCGGCTTGAGGTAGTCCATTTCGTTCCGCACAACCAAGACACCGTGCTTCTTAAAGTCCCATGTTTCTGGCACGCAGGATTCAAACCAAGCAATGCGCGCCTCTTCAAGGAAGGTGAAATACCGGGCATTGTTGACGTGGCCAAACGTATCCATGTCGCTGTAGCGCAAGCTCACTTCGTAGTCAACAACAGGGCCCATGGCATCAAACGGTTGGTCCATGGGACGTGGATGGGTTTCAGAAAGCATCAAAATGTCGTTAGAATGCAAATCTCGGGCATACTCTGACAACCCCCATGGTTGCTGCTTTCTCGGGTTTTTCAATAATTCATGCCTCGTTATTCACAAATCGGAAAAAAGGATGCGCTATGCCGCGCGGGACGCGGCCTTTAGCCTATACATTTGAGAAGTTCACAACCCAATAACGATTACCATGAACAAATCAGAACTCCGTGATGCCATGGCCGAAGGTGCCGGCATCAGCAAAGCCGACGCAGGTCGTGCCCTCGACTCATTCATCGAAGCCACCAGTGGTGCACTCAAGTCTGGAGAGCGTGTAGCGCTCGTCGGATTTGGATCTTTCTCTGTTACTCACCGTGAGGCCCGCAAGGGACGTAACCCACAGACAGGTAAGGAAATCACAATCGCAGCGAAGAACGTCGTGAAATTCAAGCCAGGTGCTGAATTGAACGAGAAGGTGAAGTAAGCCTTCCATCCAAACTGACAATCCCCGGTTCGCCTGTTGCGATCCGGGGATTTTCTTTGTGCCGTGAACGACGATCGATACCCCCTTCTTTCTGGATTTTTAACCGAGGCACGCAAGGCGCGTTTTGCGGAAGTCCTCGAACACCGTATGAATTGGGTGACCGCAGTCACCGAAGACCTCTATGACCCGCACAACATCTCTGCTGTGCTGAGGAGCTGTGATGGCTTTGGCATCCAATCCGCGCACATCATTGAAGTCAACAACCCGTATCGGGTTTCGCCTGGTGTGGCCAAAGGCGCTGCCAAATGGCTAGACATAGAACGGCACACGGAGACAAAATCGGCACTCACCGACCTCAAAAATCGGGGGTATGCCATCTGTTGCACCACTCCCCACACCGACGACACAACGCCTGAAGACCTCCCCTTAGACAAGCCCATTGCCTTGGTTTTTGGATCCGAAGGCCCCGGAATTTCAGACGCCGCTCGGGCAGAAGCTGATTACTTCGTTCGAATCCCCATGTATGGCTTTACAGAGAGCTACAACATTTCTGTCGCTGCGGCTCTCACATTGCAAACGGTAACACATCGGGTGAGAAACCGAAAGGACCTTCCTTGGCAAGTCCCCAGTTCAGAGCACAGTCGCATCTTGGGTGACTGGGCCACTCGAACAGTTAAAGATGCGCCCGGCATTCTTCAGAGAATGCGATCAAACCCACCGTCTTCTTTGGACAACAAGCCAGAGCGCGGCATTGAATGAACACCTCACTTTCGAGCGATTATCGCTCCATCCTGAAATTGGCACTGCCCGTTTCGGCCGGGACATTCACGCAATTCTTGGTCATTTTGACCGACAACTACTTTCTGAGCCAGGTTTCTGACGCCGCCTTCAATGGTGCTGGAAACGCCGGCATTTTGTACATCACCTTGGCTATGATGGGCCAAGGCTTGGCCAGTTTCGGACAAATTTTAATCGCCCGTAGGGTTGGGGAAGGCCGATCTGAACGTGCGCTTATCCTACTGAGAACGGGAATGGCAGGCCTTCTCGTCATTGCTTTTGGCCTGATTGTTTTTGTCGAATTGAGCCTTCACCTCGGCTTTTCCAATGTCTTCAAAGACCCCGATACAGGCCTTGTTTTTTCTGAATTCATCTCCATCCGAAAGTGGGGTTATGCCCCTGGGTTTCTGATGCTAATGCTCAATGCCTACTTCATGGGCATCGCCCGTTCAAGGGTGTTGATGTTGGCCATGATGGCGGTAGGATTGGTGAACATTTTGGGTGACTACATCCTCATTTCTGGCCGCTGGGGAATTCCAGGTTTGGGCGCTGAAGGTGCCGCTTGGGCCAGCTTTTCAGCCGAATGCACCGGTGTTTTGGTGATGTCAATCGCCTTGCTCAAAGCCCATGGAAAGGCCTGTTTTGAGCTCAAGTTCCTTCAACTTGAGGAAATCCTGCATTGGGTCAAATTGGCGCTCCCTTTGGTTCTGCAATTGGTCCTCACATTGGGCACGTGGAGCATGTTCTTTTTCCTGGTAGAACAGGTCGGCATGTTGGAGCTCAAGGTGAGCCACGTGGCGCGAAATTATTTCATGCTCGCCTTCACTGTGACCCAAGGGGTTTCTCAGACCACGAGGACTTACGTGAGCACCCTTTTGGGAGAGGGCCGAGGCGAAGAATTGCCAAGCACGCTCAAACGTCTCTTTTATGTCAACCTCTGCGGCATCGTCCTCCTTGCCCACGGGCTTTTGCTCTATCCTGAGTGGTTTGCTCAGCCCTTCTTTGACGACGCGGCAGGCCTAGAAGCCGCCTCCAAGACGTTGCCCATCATCTTCATTGCCATGCTCATTTATAGCGCCAGCTCGGTCATGTTGAGTGCCATTCAAGGGAGCGGGCACACAACGCCAGCCTTGGTGGTCGAAATGTGCGCCATCGTTTTCTACACCTTGGCCACCTTCACACTCACGGTCTGGTGGCCACAGCCTGTTTGGCGCATTTGGTGGGTGGAATTCGCCTATTTCTCTGTGATGGCAATCGGATGTGCGTGGTTTCTTTTGCGCCGAGATTGGCGTTCCAAAAGAATTTGAGAATCCAACCACATTCAGACAAGTGGTCCGGAATGTGAGGTTTTACCTTTGCGCCCTTCAATGAGCATGACGCCTCTCCGCATTGTCTTTTTCGGAACCCCTGATTTCGCAGCGGCCAGTCTTGACGCGCTGTCAAAATCCGTACACAACATTGTTGGCGTGGTTACGGCGCCCGATCGGCCTGCAGGCAGGGGACAAAGGCTCCAGCCGTCCCATGTGAAGCAGTTGGCTCTCGAGCTTTCCCTGCCCCTTTCTCAGCCACAAAAACTAAAAGGGGACTCCTTTCTGAATCAACTTGAAGCTTGGAATGCAGACCTGTTTGTGGTGGTGGCCTTTCGCATGCTTCCAGAAGTGGTCTGGCGTCTGCCACACCGGGGAACGGTCAACATTCACGGCAGCCTTTTGCCCGACTTTCGGGGTGCCGCGCCCATTCAACATGCAGTGGCATCCGGTGCAAAAAGAACGGGAGTCACGTCGTTTTTCATTACCGAGGACATTGACACGGGGGCCATTTTACTTCAACAGGCAATCGCCATTGGAAAAAAGGAAACGGCTGGTGAAGTTTACCTCCGACTCATGAAAGCCGGGGGTGATTTGGCCGTAGACACCGCCAATGCGCTGGGCACCATTCAGCTTGAGGGCGTGGACCAAAGCCTTCTCTTGAATGGGAATGAAAAACCCGCCCCAAAATTGTTTCGTCAAGACGGAAGGGTGGATTGGCGCAATTCAGCAGAACAGGTGGCCGATTTTATTCGGGGGATGACGCCTTACCCTGGCGCTTGGACGACACTGAATGGGGCCACCCTGAAGATCAGGGGCACGGATGTAGGCGCAAACGAATCGGCATTGCCACACCTCGAGCCGGGACAATGTTTCGTGGAAGGGGACAACTGGTGGGTGGGCACACAAGGTCTGCCCTTGAAATTGCAAGACGTTCAATTGGCTGGAAAACCATTCCTCTCTGCCTCCGACGTTTTGAGGGGATACCGTTACCCCATTGAATTTTTGGGGACCAAAGGGCACTGACCTTAGGCTTCGCCATACGCTTCGAGCAAAACGTCTAAAATTTCGGTCGCCGATGTGACAACCGGTGTCCCCGGGCCGAAAATGGCCGTGGCTCCTGAGGCATAAAGCGCATCGTAATCCCCCCTGGGAATCACCCCTCCCACCACCACAATCATGTCTTCCCTCCCCATCTCTTGAAGGGCCTTTGCCAATGCCGGGACCAAAACGAGGTGCCCAGCCGCCAGCGTCGAAACGCCCACCACATGCACGTCGTTTTCTACGGCTTGCCTGGCCACTTCTTCCGGCGTCTGAAACAACGAACCCAAGTCCACATCGAAGCCCAAATCGGCAAATGCACTGGCAATCACCTTGGCCCCGCGATCATGGCCATCTTGGCCCATTTTGGCGACCAATATTCTAGGCTGTCTCCCAACCAACTTGGCGAAGTTTGCGGCTTTTTTCACGGCTTTCTTAAATTCTTCTCGCTCTCCGAGGTGCTTCCTAAAAATACCACGTACTGGCCTGACTATGGGCTTGTGGCGGTCAAATACCCGCTCCAGCGCGTCTGACATCTCCCCCAAAGTGCACCTTGCCTTGGCCGCTTCAACAGCCACCTCAAGCAGGTTTCCTTTCCCTTGAGCCGCAGTCTCCAGCTTGGCCAGACATACCGCAACACGTGCATTGTCTCGGCTCAAACGCATGGCCTCCAAACGGGATGTTTGACCGTGCAATACAGAGAGGTGATCCACCTTCAACAGCTCCATGTTGTCGGGGGCATGCCCAGGAAAGAGGTTGAGACCGATGATGCGATCCAAACCCGCATCGATTTTCGATTGCTTCTCAGCAGCGGCTGTTTCGATGCCCCGCATCGGCAGGCCTTCATCAATGGCCTTGGGCATGCCGCCCGCATCTTCCATTTCCTGGATGAGCACGTCAGCTTTGTTCAGCATGGCTTCTGTGCGCTTGGCCACTTCCGCATCGCCACCCAGCGGATCAACCCATCGTGTTGTGCCCGCCTCTTTTTGCAAGATGAGCTGGGTGTTTCTTGCGATTCTCGCCGTGTCTTCTGTGGGCAAGGCGATGGCTTCGTCCAAAGAGTTCGTGTGCAGACTTTGAGTCCCACCCCACACCGCCGCCATGGCTTCAATTGCAGTGCGGCTCACGTTGTTCATCGGGTCTTGCTCAGTCAATGTCCACCCACTGGTTTGACAATGGGTCCTGAGCATGGACGAACGTGGATTCTTTGGCGAAAATTGAGCCATGTGTCTGGCCCAAAGCACCCTGCCTGCCCGCAATTTGGCCACCTCGGTCAGCACATCCATGCCGATTCCCCAGAAAAAACTCAATCGCGGCGCAAACTGGTCCACATCCAATCCAGCAGCGATGCCGGCACGCACGTAGGCCAGGCCATTGGCTATGGTGTATGCCAATTCTTGCTCTGCAGTGGCGCCAGCCTCCTGCATGTGGTATCCCGAAATGCTGATGGAATTGAACCGCGGCATTTTGGCTGCCGTGTAGGCAAAAATGTCGCTGATGATCCGCATACTCGGAGCCGGAGGGTAAATGAAGGTGTTCCGAACCATGAACTCCTTCAAGATGTCGTTTTGGATCGTTCCAGAAAGCGCCTGTGATGCGACGCCCTGTTCTTCTGCTGCGGCGATGTAAAAGGCCATGATGGGCAACACAGCCCCATTCATCGTCATGGATACTGACATCTGATCCAACGGAATGCCCTCAAACAGAAGCTTCATGTCTTCGACGCTGTCAATGGCGACCCCTGCCTTTCCCACATCTCCCGAAACCCGCGGGTGATCACTGTCATAGCCACGGTGAGTAGCCAGGTCAAAAGCCACACTCAAGCCCTTTTGTCCGGCAGCCAAATTCTTCCGGTAAAAATCATTGGACGCTTTGGCCGTGCTGAACCCCGCATATTGACGAATGGTCCAAGGCCTCTGGGTGTACATGCTTGCATATGGCCCGCGCAAATAGGGCGTCTGGCCAGCGCCGTGGGCCTCTAACCCTTCACTATCCCCTGCTTTTGGCACATCCATTGCCACAGGTGGAATCCGCCAGCCCTCAGGACCGCCATTCTTCAGCGCCAAGGACGATTGACCTGCGAACTGGTCCAAATATGCTTGGGCGCCATCCACCATGGCATCGGACAAAGCATCCACCAAAGGAGACACCACTGCGTTTGGATGAGCCAGACCGGATTCTTCACGGAGCAAATGCAGCGCATTGCGAGACCACTTCTCCGGCTCTGACAGGTCTTGAGCCTCTCCATTTGGCATTGGATTTTGGGCGCCTACGGCATCCAGTCCGCTCAATGCCCCCGCCAAAGAAGAGGACATCAGGCGGATTAAATTGTCCCGTCCCGAAGTGTCGCCCAATCCATTGGGGTCGCCAATGCCCTTGATCCAAGGCCATGCCGAGATGGGCCAGCGCTTGAGAAGCAATCGTTTTAACGCCTCTGAGCTCGCCAAAGCCACCACAGGGTCCCTGTCCAAACACAAATCCAGAGACACCCGACTCAAATCTCCGCCCAGGCAATGAACCGCCTCTTCACAGGCCCGAATAAGCAGCGCCAGTCTTCCTGACAGGGTCCACCCCTGTTTTGCTGCATCCGTGATGAGCACGGCACGCAAATGACCGCCCTGGTTCTTTTGAAGCGCATCCAAGTGACTTGAAATATCTTCTCCACTCCACCAGTCCAGCAAAACCCCTCCTGATTCTGGCAATGCCTTTGCGGCAGCCAATTCAGACACAGTAGGCCCTTGAATGAACTCCAGTTCGACAAAACCTTTGACCACGCCATCTAGCCAACCCCCAGGATCTTGACAGCCCCTGAGGCGCAAAGATTCAGCGCCGCCTTGCAACGCCGCCATCACCTGTTCAGGCTGGTCAATCTCAACAGACAGCTTCCATGGAGATGCCGACCGCGCCCGCACCGAAGAAACTTGGCGATGAGGATGATAAACGGGCATTCTAATCTCCCCGCCATCTAAATCCACGTGGGCATGAGCCAAATCGCCTCGGCTTGCAGCTTGTGCTGCGCTCCACCACTCCATCCAACTGCCCTTTTGGGGAAACACCGATTCCATGGTGGCAAGTTAACCGCGATACAGGGCTAATTTCGGAGCATGGAAGCTTCTCCATCTGCCATGGCCAGTCCCATCGAATTCTCTCAGTTTGCGGAATGTGACATGAGGGTGGGCACCATTTTGAGCGTCCAAGATTTGGCCGAAGCGCGTCAGCCGGCTTATGTCCTGGACCTTGATTTTGGTCCTTTGGGCATCCTTAAGTCCACGGCACAAATCAAAGCGGACCACACCAAGGCTTCTTTGGTGGGGCAACAGATTGTGGCTGTGGTTAACCTTCCTCCAAAGCAAGTCGGCAACCATACCAGCCGATGCCTTGTACTCGGCGCAGTGCATGGTGATCATGTTGGCTTGCTTTCCGTTCCGAAATCTGTGCCCAACGGAACCCGAATCCATTGACATTGTTGCATCGACATGGCCTCTCCACATCCCACGCCAAGCCAAGCTGCCATCCTTTTAGACCGAGATGGCGTGATCAATCACGACCCCGGTGACTATACCACGTGTCTTGAAGAATTCCACATTCTTCCCACGGTTCTCGATGCCTTGCGGGCATGGAAAATGGCTGGATTCAAATTGATCATCATCACCAATCAGGGCGGCATCGCCAAGGGCCGCTATGGCCACGAAGAGGTACACGCCATACACCAGCATCTTCTGGAAGTCTGTGCGGAAGCTGGCGCCGCCATCGACGATGTTTTTTACAGCCCTCATCATCCCGATTTCGGCCAAAGCCTGAGCAGGAAACCGGGCTCTTTGATGGTGGAACGCGCCATCGCTCGGCACGGGCTAGATCCTGAACGTTGCTGGATGTTTGGCGACAAGTCAAGGGACATCGACTGTGCCTTGGGTGCGGGTGTACGCCGTGGCATCTTGATCGAGCCCAATGCGCCACTTTCACAATGGGTGGGCGTTCCCCTGGCCAACCGGGGTTAACTTTGGGTGTGCAGAATATTCTCCTCAACGGTCAATTGATCTCATCCTCTTCGGAGGGTCAAGGGATACCTGCAACCAATCGGGCTTTCTTATTTGCCGACGGCATTTTTGAAACCATCCGCATTGCCAAAGGCACACCCATCTTTTTGGATGAGCATTTCCAGCGTCTGCGGGAAGGTCTCAAAGCCCACCGCATCCAAGCACCGTTGGGTTTTACGCCAGCCAGCATCGCCAACGACATCGCGGCTCTTCTCAAAGCGGAGGGCCTTCATGAAGGCGCCCGGGTCCGAATGACCTTGAGCCGAAGTGGCGCAGGGTTTTACACGCCAGAAGAGAACGGGTTGGACGTGGTCATGACGGCACAGGCTGTAGATTCTGTGGAGTATGTGCTCAACGACAAGGGCTTGTCTACCGACATCTACCCCGAGATGAAGTGCACGCCGAATCACCTCTCGAAATTCAAAAACATCGCTTCCAACATCTATGTACAAAGTGGACTGTGGGCGAAGGAAAATGGGCTGGAGTCCGCCCTGATTCAAAACGACAGGATGGGCATCATCGAAAGCACAGCCTCCAATTTGTTTTTGGTGTCCAACGGTGTGTTGTACACGCCAGGGCTTGACTCTGGGGCCACTGCAGGCATCATGAGGGCACAAGTGATCAACCTGGCCCTGTCTTCAGGCATGAAGGTCTACGAATGCAACCTCACGCCTCAAAACCTCTTGGTGGCGGACGAAGTGTTTTTGACCAATGTCGTCCAAGGGTTACAGTGGGTGGGCAGCTACCGCACCAAACGGTATTTCAATGCTGCCACCTCCGAATTGGTGCGGCTCTTGAACACCTTGGTTCGCCCAATTTACAAAGCTTGAGCAGCCCTCGGGTCCAAGACCCGATAAGCCATATCAGTTGCGGCATTGACCCCAACAAACACCAAGCTGACGAACATGACACCGCCCATCACCAAGGGCAAGTCCTGTTGTTCTAGCGCATCGAAGAGGAGAAAGCCCAGTCCGCGCCACCCAAAGACAAACTCCACGAAGACCGCCCCTGCCAACAATTGTGCGAGCCAACCGCTGGCCGACGTCAAAACTGGATTCATGGCATTGCGCAAAACGTGGTAACGCAACACCTCTGACTCTGAAGCGCCAAAGGCTCGGGCTGTTCGCACATGGGGTGCGGCCAAAACATCGAGTGCAGCCCCTCGGGTCAGTTGAGCCAAAACCGACAATGGCCGAATGCCCAAAGTCAACGCGGGAAGCCACAAATTGCGCCAAGCCATCACCTGCATGCCTTGCCCATTGAGGTCATACAAGCTGCCCGTGAGCGGCAATCCGGTCCATTGCCCCCATTGAACGGCAAAGGCATACCCAATCAGAACCGCCATGAAAAAGCTCGGGGCACTCATCCCAATCACACTTCCTCCCACCACAATTCGGTCGAACCAGCCTCCGGGATGACGTGAAGCCATAAGCCCCATTGGAATGCCCAACGACAGCGCGATAAGCAATGCGGTCAAAGCCAGAATGGCCGTCCCCGGAAATGCTTCGGACAACAACTCCGCAACGCCCTCAGGGCGAACAAAACTTTGCCCTAGAGAAGGCCAGCGCATGCCCCAGTCTCCCGAATCTGTCCTCCCTAAAGGCATCAGGTCTGACAACATGTGCAAGTAGCGCTCGTGGAGTGGTCGATTGAGGCCAAATCGGGCCTGCAAGTCGGCGATTACTTCCGGATCCGCTTGTTGCCCAGCCAATTGTCTCGCCGGGTCCGGGACCGCAGTAAAAATCAAAAAGACCAAAGTGAAGCTCCCCCACAGCACGGCCATGCCGCGCAGTATTCGTGTAAGAAACCCTTTTGGAATTTGCTTCATGATCAATGCGTACCCAGTGCCTCGCCGCAATTTACCGGCACATCTCGCCAAGCCCATTTGTTTTGGACAACGCCATCCTTCAGCAACACCACACCAGGATTGCTTCTCACGATGATTTTAAGCTCCGTGGGATCTGTGGTATAGAAACCGTAAGTGGCCTGTTGATCTTGTTTGAACGACGTCACCTGCTCCAAAGTGGCTGGGGTCAATGCCGCTGTCCGCCAGCCGTTCAACTTGGCATCCGCAAACAAGGCGTTAATCTCGGATTGACCACGGCCCTCGGAGGCCTCCAAGTCCTTGGATACATGCCACAGGGTATAGCCCTCAGCCAGCATCTCCTCCAGTTGACTCTCACCCGCTTCATCCGTTGCGTCCAAGTCAAAAATCAACGGCTCGTATCCATCCGACACCTTGATCTCCAAAGCATGGTCCCAATCCGCTTCCGGATAACGGCTCTTGAACAGCTCGTCTTGCCACAACTTGGCCGCCATGTATTCAGACTGCAATACCACGGTATCTGCGTTGGATTCGGGATTGAAAAACCGCACATTTTTGTCGAATACTGGCGGCTCAAGTCCCAATTCAACTGCGCTGGCCATGTTCTGGCTGACGTCTTGCCCAACAGCATAGGGCCGGTAATCCTTGGCAGGCAAGTGATGCAATGTGTACATCTGGAAAACTGCAGCCACAAGGAGAACGCCCGCAGCCATGGCCCACTCTTGGCCTTGGCGTTTCCATCGCCTGCGGATGCCTTCTGCTGCCGCCAATCCAAAGGCGAGAAACAGGGTTGGAAACCCCCATTCCAACATCACCTCTCCGAAAATCCATGTGATGATCAAAGCCGAGGTATACATCCAAAGCGAACGGTTTCGTTCGTTCAACTCAAACCCTGATGTCCAAGCACTCACCAAAACGGGCAGCAGGAGCAACAGCAAAACCAAGTCTTTGATGAAGCTCTCGTGCGGAGTCAGGGGGATGGCATTGCCAAAACAGCCGCAACTCAGCACACATTGGTTGGGGATCAGCACCTCCACACCGGCCTCGACAATGGTCTTGGCCCCAAACGGATCGCAATGGTCGGTGTAATAGGTCAACCAAGTAAAGAACAACATCAGAACCAAGGTCAGAGCCGAGGTCAGCCTCGGCAATGCCCCAACAAGTAGAGCGATTCCCAGCAGAACCTCTCCAATCGAAGCCAACATCCCCAGCTCCAATGCATAAGGAGTCCAAGCCTCCAAATTCAACGCTCCAGGCTCGAAGTATTCCTCGAGCTTGTACATGAATCCTTTGGCATCATTGATTTTAATGAGGCCAGAAACCACAAACAGGGCGCCAACCAATACGCGGCAAATGTTGGCAAGGGACAGCAAAGCGTTTCTCATGGGAAGACAATTGTCTGCTGCAATTTCGCCCGGAAACCCCTCCATATGCGGCTGACTTAACAGCGCATTAACACGTCATTGGGTGGAATCTCCAGAAGTCAGGTGAATCAGGGCAAACAAGGCGTAATTCGCCATGTCCATGTACCCGGCATCCACACCCTCACTGACCTTGGCTCCCCCTACCAAGTCCTCTAGTTGCTTGATGCGCAGCAATTTCATCAAAATCAAGTCAGTTAGGCTGGACACCCGCATGTCACGCCAGGCCTCGCCATAATCGTGGTTCTTGAGCTGCATCAAATCCCGGGTATTCTTCAAGGCTCCTTCATACAACGCCTGAGCTTCCTTGGGTGGCATCTCCAAAGGGGCATCTTCGGGCAATTCCAATTGAATCAATGCCATCATACAATAGTTGATGATGCCCACAAATTCCGGCTGAATGCCCTCGTCTACCTTCCGTTCTGCGCCTTCCTGCAACGTCCGAATGCGTTGTGCTTTGATGAAGATTTGATCCGTAAGCGAACTCGGTCTCAGCACGCGCCAAGCGGTTCCATAGTCGTGCATCTTGTCGACAAACAAGGTCCTGCAGCGCAACACTTGTGCATCGTATTCCAAAAGCGTCAACTCCGGTTGGTCTTGAGAGGGATATGAAGGGATGTCCTCGTCGGTCATGAACAACAAAGGTCCGAAGGGAAACGTGGCCATAAAACCCCATGAGCGGAGCGGAATGCATGGTTTTCCAACAAGTCATCATCCATCCGGGTGATATTGTTCATCTCACTGCAAATTTGCACCCCATGGAACCGCTGTATTCTGGCCCCCCACACCTTGATTTCGACCACCCAATGGTGATGGGCATTTTAAATGCCACCCCAGATTCGTTTCACTCAGGAAGCCGCGTGAACCGCGACAATGCCATGGCCATGGCTGCCGATATGATTCAGCAAGGCGCCGACATGCTTGATTTGGGGGGGCAAAGCTCCCGACCGGGTGCCACAAAAATTGGCCCCGATCAAGAGTGGGAACGCATCGCTCCCATTCTTCAGGGCTTGGTTGACCGCTGGCCGCGCATGACCGTCAGCGTCGATACGTTTCACGCCAAAGTCGCCGAAAAGGCCATCAGAGCTGGGGCCCGGATGGTCAACGACATATCGGCTGGCACCCTGGATCCAGACCTGCCCCATGTTGTGGCTGAACACGGTGTTCCTTTTGTCATGATGCACATGCAGGGGACACCAAAAACGATGCAAGTTGCGCCCCATTATCAGGACGTGGTATCCGAAGTCTTCGCCCACCTCTCCGAGCGGGTCGGCCACATGCGAAGCTTGGGGATTGAACAGTTGATTCTGGACCCCGGGTTTGGATTCGGTAAGCGGATTGAAGACAATTACGGCCTCCTGTCGCGCTTGTTAGAACTGCAAGGCCTTGGCTGTCCGCTGCTGGTAGGATTGAGCCGTAAATCAATGATTTACAACGCACTAAACCTCACTCCGGAAGAGGCCCTCAATGGCAGCACAGCCTTGCATGCATGGGCACTCGAACGCGGGGCCGACATCCTGCGCGTACACGATGTTGCGCCTGCAGTAGAATGCGTTCGTCTTCACCAATACCTTCGGGGTTCTCAATTGGGATCATAACATGATCGAACAAGCCGCTCTTCAATTTGGCCTTTGGCAGGTGCTGGACATTCTGGCTGTGGCATTAATTCTGTACCAATTGTACCGTCTGAGCCGGGGCACTGCGGCGATTCACATTTTCGTCGGCGTGATGGCCATCTACTTGGTGTATCAAATTGTGGACGCACTGCAAATGCGCATGTTGGCAGAGATCATGGGCCAATTCATCGGTGTTGGTGTGATTGCGCTGCTCATCGTCTTTCAGCAGGAATTGAGGCGATTTCTTCTTCTGATTGGCAACCGTCAAGTCATGTCATCGGCTCCCTCATGGCTTCAAAAGTGGCTCGGTCGCTCGGTTCAAACCTCGGGTGATGTCGCCCGTTGGGACGCTCTGAAATCAGGCCTTGAGGAATGCCGCAGGAGACAATTGGGAGCGCTGGTTGTGGTGCCCCGTGAAGCAGACCCCTCCACAGTGGCCACAGGATGGACGGCCATTGACGCGGCATTGTCTGCCGCATTGATTGTGGCCCTTTTCGAAAAAGCCAGTCCCCTGCATGATGGCGCGGCTTGCATAGACCAAAAGAAGATCCTCTGGGCTGGCGGAATACTGCCCGTCTCCGGACGCATGGACCTCCCCTCTCAATGCGGCACACGCCACAGAGCTGCCGTTGGCATTTCTGAACAGACCGATGCCGTCGTGTTGGTGGTCAGCGAAGAAACAGGGGCCTTGTCCTTTGTGCATGAAGGCCAATTGGAGACCGGCCTTTCATTTGACCGCTTGACCGAACGTTTGGAAAATGCGCTCACAGATCAAGGCCAGAAGACAAAAAAAGAAGAGTGAGCCTCAGCGGACCAAGAACCGCTGGGTTTCCCCAGATTCCGTTTTCACGAAATAGGTGCCCGGTGCCCATCCTTCTGTGAGGAAAAACCACCACCCTTTGGATCGAAGAGGCCATGAAGCTTGCTCCCTTCCCATGGCATCCAAGACTTTAACGAGGCCCTCAGATTGACTGCGAATCCGCACCCGTCCTTCTTCAGAGTGCAAGGTGATTCCGGCCGCTCCCTGTTCCTCCAATGGGTTCACACTGCTGGCCATTCCAGAGGGACGAACCATAAAAAAGTGACTCTGTGTGCTGATGGCAATGTTGCCGCTCTCGAAGAAAGGATAAACATTCCAAGCCCCTCCTGAAGTGCCCACACCATCCCAAAAAGGATTGGTGTCAAAAAAGGCGGACATCTCCAATTCACCATTGGCCAGATCAACCAGGTCCAACACCTGAAGCCCCGCGTAGTAATTGGCTTCATAAGCCTGACCCTCGTGAACGTATAGATTGTGATCGGTGACACCCAATGTGCCCTCATGGAAACCGAGAGCCACGGGATTGTCCAAGTCTTGAACATCAAAAATCCAAGTCCGGGTCAAGGGTGCAATGCCTGTCGACTCATCGATTTCATCGTTCATCAGAACGTATCGATGATCTTCCGTCAACCAACCCTGATGCGGATAAACCCACTCCTCATTGGTCATGGTGGCCAAGGTTTGACAATCCGATTTGTCGTCTACATCAATGATGTGACATCCGCTGTAACCGCTGAACGCAAATACAATTTCTTTGCCGACGTGTTCTGCATCGGGACCGCTGTAAACCACCGCTTGCGCATCGTGTATATAGTCCTCTGCCCATGACCCGGCGAGCGTTGGATTGGAGGGGTCGCTGGCATCCACAATGTGCAGGCCACCATCAAAAGTGTCGGTTCCAACCCCATAGATGAATCCTGTTTCGGGATTCGCCACTACGTTGTGTGCGCGACCAAAGCCCGTGTAATAGGCCAACATTCCCAGTTGGGATCCCGGTTCGGAAAAAGGCAGTTGAGATAGGTCCACCACCTGCATGCCATGTTCGCCTGCTTCACTGACGATGAACGCCACGTCTCCAATCACTTTAATGTCCCGCCACAAGCTGGGCACAGATGCGGTTGGGATGTCCGTGATGATGACTGGATTCACAGGATCCGTGACCTCAATAATGGTGGTGCCATCGCTGCGCCCAAACAACATGAACTCACGGCCATCCGAAGACCACCCCCAGCAATCATTGCCATTCCCTTCAGCCACTCCCCCCATCTCCACCACAGATTTGACACAGAGCAAATCCAGGCCCAAACAAGGGTACTCTCCAGCAAACCCATCTTCGCATGGCACCTGCCCCAACACATTGGAGAAGCCGGACAATGCGAGCGCTGCAATGGTCAACGCAACGCCTACATTCAGGGATTTACCAATCCGCTGCGCGGCGCTCGAAAGTTTGTAGCGTGATGTATTCATCTTGTTCGATGTCATGGAGGGTATGACGCAGTTTGTCGAGGAAACGTTGCTTGAGCACAGGCGTCCCTGATGGGCGATATCCAATGATCAATTGCCGTGCGCGCAACGCCTCTTTTACGGCGGTTACGGCTGTTTCCAGTGACTTCACATCCACCTCGCTGTCTAAGGTCAAAACCGCCTCGACCAAGGCCAATTTCCGCTTTGACAAATCCGAGATGTCGTCTTTCAATGCACCACTCATGACCCTCTCAAATTCAATTTACCCGTGGAAGAATGCCATACTCACTGCTGTAATCCAACATCTGACCGGTAAAGTCATCCGGATAGGTCAACT
>Ga0209092_10001319_pt1 | contig 24488 bp, 25 predicted proteins | sample FraStrMetagenome_FD_187446 | JGI IMG/M metagenome (GOLD analysis project Ga0209092, IMG submission 187446) | Marine eukaryotic phytoplankton communities from Arctic Ocean - Fram Strait ARC3M Metagenome (SPAdes) (version 2) | ecosystem: Environmental > Aquatic > Marine > Oceanic | place: Fram... | reverse complement strand
CTGCAACATACCACAGTGCAGTACGAATTGGGGAAAGACTAACCCAAGAGTATCAAGCTAGTAAAAAAGGGATGGGTAATACCGACTATGAGAGCAAGTACGGAGCCTCTTGCTATCAGATATATGTAGTACAGAAGGTTGACAGCGAGGATACTTTCTTCTCAAGTGTAACTTCTGGTGGCTTCAACGCGTATGCCCCAGCTTGTGAACTTGCAAAGCTAGAGCATCTGAAAAAGTATGGCGTAAATTTGGAGAGGTTGTAATGGATTTAAGTTACTCAGATAAAGAATTAGCAAATTTAGTTCTAAGCCACTATATAGATAAAAAAATTATATCTTCCCCCGAGACTATTATTTTTCCTCGACGTGGAACACCTAATACCACATGGGGGGACCTAATACAGGCATTGGTTTATGGTAAAGATCTAACAGAGATAGGACAGCTCCTCGGCTGGAAAAATGCCAAAGGATATGAAAGCGCCGCAGGTAAAGCAAATATAAATGAGTTACTAGGAAAATCAAGCTTTAAAGTTTGGAGAACCTGGCTCTGCAATAACGTGCTTAAAGTACATTACTGTCAGTCTTGTGAGTGCTTTCACCCAGTGCACCTTTTTTCTCACGTGTTAAGAGGTTCCAAAACCCAAAGAGAAACCGAGTACAAACATATGTGTATAAAGACGTTCAATAAAGACTATCAATTAGCGCACACAAAAGAGTACCACAGAAAAAATCCAGAGGTAAAAAGAGAGGCTAGTGCTCGCCGTAGAGCAAAAGTAAAAGGGTGTACGATTGAAGAAGATTTATCGGCAATTCAAGAGTTTTACAGGAATTGCCCAGAAGGCTATGAGGTAGATCATTGGATGCCTTTAGATCTTGGAGGCGATCATGCTATGAGCAATCTTATTTATCTTCCCGCAAAGGAAAACGGTCACAAATCCTCTCTACACCCAGATGCTTGGGTAGAAAGGCGGGCATCCCTAGTTACTGCAGGAGTGCTAGATGAGGATCCAAAAAATAATTCTTGACAACATGGTGATTTTTCCCGTATAATATCCATTCTGAAATCGAGGAATGTATGGGACAAAGATTCTACGAACAACAACTCAAAACTCTGGGCGACTGCCCAGGAAACAAAAACCCTAACAAGAGGACACGCAAAGTGGCTTGGGACGACGATAAGAAAGCAGAAGCAGTAACTTTATACGAAGCAGCATCACCTACTCCAGAGACTAGCATGGAGATTGTAAAAGATATTGCAGAAGAACTAGACGAATCACCTAACGGTGTTCGCATGATTTTAACAAAGGCTGGCGTCTACGTTAAGAAAACCCCAGCAGCAAAAGCCGCTTCTACCGGCGCAGCTACAGGTGGCACACGTGTCTCCAAAGCAGCAGCTCAAGAAGCTCTCACCGTTGCTATCACTGATGCTGGCAAAGCTGTTGATGAAGAGATCATCTCTAAGTTGACCGGAAAAGCTGCACAGTACTTTACTACCCTACTTTCTGACGAAGGTTAGTAGTAACTATCGCCCTGCTAGATTCGTCTAGCGGGGCTTTTTTGCATCCAGTATAAATCACCTCTGAGTAAGTACATAGTAATAATGATTGCTAAACTACTACCAGAAGGAAACTATAGTGAAAAAGCAAGAGCTGGCGCAACTAGTGCGCTCATATGGGGATGCCGTTATTACTTATCGTAGCGAACACTCCAAAAAGCTAAAGTACAATGTTTGTACCTTAGACTTCACAACTCCCTATATTCAGAAAAAGAAGAATAGAGCCAAGGAAACTGATGACACTCTTCTTTTCTTCTGCTGGGATACTGATTCATACCGTCTACTACGACCTTCCAATGTGTCTAGTGTGGTTCCTCTCGCCTCTATTTTAAAGAATGAAGGCAGAACATGATGGACTTACACCAGGCTCCCGAAGCATACTCTCGTGTTATACACTATGATGAAGTTAAAGAAATACAGATAAGACTTACCATTAATACTTTCCGCGGTATAGAATATATGCATCTACGAAAGTACTATATGGACTTTGACGAAGAGTGGAAGCCTACCCCCGAAGGAGTAGCCATGCCTTTAGATCTTTCTAATTCAAGAGAGATGTTTGCAGGTCTAATAGAGATATTATCCCTAGCAGAATCTAAAAGCCTGATAGAAGAACATTTCTCTGATCTTATCCAGGATCTGTATAAATAGTTCTTGACAATCTTGCTAAAGTCCCGTATAATATACTTTCTTATTTAGGAGAATACCATGCAGGACTTTTTAGACAGAATGAGTAAGTTGTACTATGAAGGTACACCTGCTATCTCTGATGCGGAATTTGATATTCTTGCAGACCGACATAGCTATAACAAAGTAGGTTACACTGTTACTGACGCGATTTCGCATACGTATCAAATGTACTCTTTGCAGAAGTGTTTCGACATAGACAAAGCTCCTCTTAATGTCAAAGAGTGTCAGCATACTCCTAAGTTGGATGGTGCAGCAGTTTCTCTTCTGTATGTTGACGGTAATCTTGAACTAGCCCTCACTCGTGGGGACGGCATTCAAGGCCGTGACATTACTGATAAGATGCGTGAGCTAGTCCCTAATCAGATTAGCGATACACGTCTTGTTCAGGTTACAGGGGAAGTTGTTGCTCCCAGTAGTATACCTAACTCTCGTAACTTCGCTTCGGGGTCTCTCGGACTTAAAGGACTTTCGGGTCTTGAAGAGTTCAAAACTCGCCCCTTAGTATTTGTTGCGTATGATGCTACCCCACACCTTGCACAAAATTATGCTTGCTCTCTTGAGATCTTGCACAAGTTTGGCTTGAACGTGGTTACTCGCTTTAAAGCAGTTGACTATCCTATGGATGGTATAGTATTTCGTATCAAATCAAATGAAAAGTACGATGAGTTAGGTCATACTTCTAAACACCCACGAGGTGCCTTTGCTCTGAAAGAGCAGGTTGCTGGAGTGGAGACCACGCTGCTAGAGGTTATATGGCAGTTGGGTAAGAGCGGTGTTGTAAGTCCAGTAGCTATCCTAGAGCCTTGTGTTATAGGGGAAGCGACAGTGGCACGAGCAACACTGCACAATATTGAGTACATACGCGACCTTGATTTAGAGTTAGGTTGTAAAGTAGAAGTTATACGTTCTGGTGAAATCATACCTCGCATCGTGAGACGCTTAGATTGATTGCTACCTTGAAAAAAATAGTTCTTGACAATAACCTTAAAACTCCGTATAATACGTATTCAATTTCAGAGGAATCACGATGACCATAATCGAAGCCCCAACAAACTGCCCTAGCTGTAGTTCGGTGTTAGAAGAAGTCAACCATCTTCTGTATTGTAGAAACGCCCATTGTGGTGAGAAAGTTGCAAAACTTATCGAACACTTTGCAAAGACTCTCAAGATCAAAGGTCTTGGCCCTAAGTCGATTGCTAAACTAGACATACGCTCTCTCGAAGAGATTTATGAGCTAGACGCACTTGAAATAGAGAACGCCCTCGGATCTGAGAAGTTAGCAACAAAGTTAGTAGATGAGTTGCATCGCTCCATAGATGCGCCCCTAAACGTACTATTACCAGCGTTTAGTATTCCTCTTATTGGGAAGACAGCAGCGAATAAATTATCAAAAGTTTGCATTGATATAGATGAAATAGACTACGATATATGTCGCGAAGCCGGTCTCGGTGAGAAATCTACGGCCAACCTTTTACAGTGGCTAGAGATGGAATTCTATCAAGTAAGTATGCTCCCTTTTAGCTTCAAGTTTGTAAGATCTGAGAGCAACCCTGTTAATACATCAGTCAACACTGTGTGTATCACAGGCAAGTTGATAAGCTACAAAACTAAAGCAGAAGCTCATGCAGCTTTAGAAGCAGTAGGACTTAATGTAAAATCTAGTTTAACAAAGGATGTAACAATCCTAGTAAACGAAAGCGGTATTGAATCCGCAAAAACCAAGAAGGCCAGAGATGCTGGCATTCAAATTGTAACTAACCTTAAAATTCTTACCGGAGAATAATATAATGGCACTACCTAAGTGGACTGAAGAGCGTACAGCTCAACTAACTGAATTTGTCGGTGGCGAAAGCCCCGTATCCCAAGCTACTGTTGCGGAAGCAGCTGATCAGCTTGAAACCTCTACTCGTTCTATCTCTAGCAAATTGCGAAAGATGGGTCATGATGTAGAGCTGGCTTCTGCCGGAGCTACTCGTGCGTTTACCGATGCACAAGAAGCAACCCTTGCAGCTTTTGTCTCTGACAACAGCGGCGAGTATACTTATGCTGAGATTGCTGGTCATTTTGAAGATGGTCACTTTTCTGCTAAGTCAATCCAAGGCAAGATCTTGTCTATGGAACTGACTGGTCACGTTAAGCCTGCTCCTAAAGTTGAATCAGTACGCACGTACTCTGAAGCTGAAGAAGTAACTTTTGTATCTATGGTACAAGACGGCGCTTTTGTAGAAGCAATTGCTACTGCACTTGATCGCTCAGTAAACTCTGTTCGTGGTAAGGCTCTTAGCCTCCTTCGTTCAGGCGACATCGACGCTATCCCACGTCAAGAGACTACCAAAGGCGCTTCTAAAGAAGATCCATTGGCTGACATCGTTGATATTGGTGGCCAGACTGTCGAAGCTATCGCAGAGCAAATTGGTAAGACCGCCCGTGGCGTTAAGACTATGCTCACTCGTCGTGGCCTTTCAGCCGCTGACTATGATGGCGCTTCTAAGAAAGAAAAAGCCTCAGCTTAATCCTTCTTAGTAACACATAAGGGCAGGCTCTTCGGGGTCTGTCCTACATTTTAGATTTGAAATCGGGAGACTTTCATTGAATATTGCTAGTGCGCTTATTAAGCAAGTGCTTACACTACAGGACTTTCAGACCTGGAGTGTGGCGCATAAGCATTACTTTGCTGCTGAGTATCATAGTCTGTATAAGGTTATTGATAAGCACTGCGAAGCATTCCATAAAATGCCAACGATTGAAGATCTAAAGTTTGAGATTCGTGATTCAGCTACTCGTGAAAAACTGTACGCAGTGGAAGCTATTGAGGTCGATGCCGATCCTAGTATGCTTCTTGAGTATCTGAAGAACGAATACACTCAAAAAGAAATTCTGGACTCACTAGAAGATTATGTAGAGAACTCCGTTGCATTTGAGAATGCGCAGGAGTCTGTTAATCATCTTCACCAAATCGTACTCGATGTCGAAGACAAGGTTGATTTGGAAGATCCGCAGGAAAGTATGCAACGTATTGAACTGTTTGAGCCAGAAGAAGATTTAGCCAGATATATACCCTTGGGACTCAATGAAGAGTACGACTACGAAATACAGTTCTCACCTAGAGATCTTGTTATGTTCGGTGGTAAACGAGGGGCTGGTAAGTCTGTAATATGTGCTAATATTGCTAATGCAGTATATGCTTCAGGTAAATCGGCTATGTATTTCACTATTGAGATGGATAGCCGTTCTATCCTCCAACGATGTTGTTCTATTGCTACCGAAGTTCCTTTCTCTCGTCTACGTACTCAGAACCTGAGTCTTGCCGAGTGGGAGAAAGTCGCAGCATGGTGGGCAGGTCGTTATGTTGATGGGCAAGACCGCTTGAAGGAATATAGAACGCATCGTGACTTTAATAAGTTGCATACATCACTGAAAAACACCTGTGAGCTCCTCCCGACTCAACAGCTGGACATCGTGTATGATGCCTCTCTTACTCTCTCCAAAATTCGTGCCGAGCTTGACAAAAAAGTCAAACCTCTGAATGTTGGTGTCATTATCGTGGACTATATTAATCAGGTAAAGCGGTCGAGTCTTCCATCTCGTGGTGGTCAATATGATTGGACAGAACAGATCGAAGTAAGTAAAGCATTGAAGTCTATGGCACAAGAGTATGACTGCACAGTCGTATCTCCATATCAGACAGACGCAACTGGTGAAGCACGATTTGCTAAAGGTATCCTCGATGCCGCAGATGCTGCTTATACCTTAGAAACGTGGGATCACGAAGACGAATGTATTACATTTAATTGTGTAAAGATGCGCTCTGCTTCTATGAAGTCGTTCACCTCTACAGTAGATTGGGATAGCCTAAAGATTGGCCCCGAAACTGCTATGACACCTCAAGAGAAAGACGATTCCTCACACAAAACTGGCGAATCCATTGATGATATTTAAAAATATTTCTTGACTTTTTATCTCTTCTTGCGTATAATATGTGGATACTTTGAAGGGAGAAAGCAATTTGGCACTTACATTCGGTAGTTTACGACACTCTTACTCAGGCAGGAAGCGAAAGCCGATGCCCAAGTCTAAGCGATACACCCCTAAGTTTGAACCTATGGAAGTCTCCGATACTTATCGTAGAGACACCAAGCATTATAGTTCTGCCCAAGAGATGGGCGGATCTTGCGAAGCTGTAGACCGCAGTTACACTGAGGGCGCAGACTTCACCGTAGCCCCTGCATATAACAAGGGCGCGTACCAAGTAATCAGTAAAGAAAACATCAAGGATATTGGACGTTGACAGTAGAAGAACTATTAGTATCAAGACAAGTATATTTTGTACCGAAAGGTGCAGATGCTATTGTTACATGTCTCAATCCTGAACACGCAGATAGCAGTCCGAGTATGCGCATTGACAAGATCACAGGTATATTCAACTGTTTTTCTTGCGGATACAAAGGCAACATTTTTACACACTTTGGCGAAAAGGCAAACCAATTACAACTAAGACGAGAGCTACTCAAAAAACGTATTAGAGAAAAAAGGTCTGAGTCGGTTGGTTTGTCGTTTCCTAAGGGTAGTGTACCATATCTAGGCAACTGGAGAGATATTAAGCCAGAGACCTATAAAAGATTTGAAGCGTTTCAACAGCATGACCCTGACCATATTGGTCGCATTGTGTTCCCTGTACGAGATATATCAGGGCGCATTGTGTCCTTTAATGGCCGTCACACTACAGGCGGCACACCTAAGTACATGATCTCGCCTGCGGGTGCAAAGCTACCTCTCTACCCTATAGTAGAGCCGATACAAGGTTCCATTATCCTAGTAGAAGGTATATATGATATGGTAAATTTACATGATAAAGGACTAACTAACGCAGTTTGTACCTTTGGAACAAAGAATATAAATGAAGATAAATTGCGAATGCTTTCGATACAAGGTGTAGAGGAAGTAATAATTTTCTTCGATGGAGATACCGCAGGGCAGGATGCTGCGAAAGAAGTAAAAGAGATGGTAGAGCGAGTAGGCTTGACATCAAGAAATGTAGGGCTAAAGGATACAGATCCTGGCGCACTACCCTTAAAATCAGTACAAACATTAAAGAGAAAATTATATGCCTAAAGTTGCATTAGTAGAAACTAAACCAAGTAGGACAAATTATAAGAAAGAGTTTGACGATGAGTTCGAGTTTGATCAATATCAGCTCTGCTCTGACCCGAACCTTAAAAAAGTACTAAAACGAGACTGCGATATCGAGATTGATATTGACGCATATGACTGGATTATTCTCGTAGGTAGTGATGCACTTAAATACTTCACGCCTCTCAACTCAGTCACCGAATATTCTGGTAAGAAAGTAGAAGAGAAATACTTACCTGTCATTAACCCTGCCATGCTTGCATTTAAACCAGAAGCACAACGTACTTGGGATGACTCTAAGCAGAGCATTACTGAGTACATTACTGGAAACAAACAAGATACAATAATTACTGAGTACAATGCTTGGGGCATACAAGATACGGAGGAGTGCAATGATTTCATACGCGCTGCTATTTCTGCCCCTCTTGATTATGTTGGTCTGGACTCGGAAACAACGGGACTATATCCACGTGATGGGCATATGCTTGGCATTAGCTTGTCTTACGAAGCTGATCGTGGAGCATACATAGATACAGAGTGCTTTGACGAAACAACAGAAGCACTGTTACAAGAACTATTTGATAAAAAGATAGTAGTATTCCATAATGCTAAGTTCGATATGGCATTCTTTGAGTACCATTTCAACTTTAGCTTTCCACGCTTTGAAGATACTATGTTATTGCATTATTTGATTGATGAGAACCCCGGTACTCATGGATTGAAGTCTTTAGCTATGAAGTATACAATCTATGGCGATTATGAGAAAGGTATGTATGATTGGATGGCTCAGTACCGTAAGGAACACGGCATTCTTAAAAATGACTTCAACTGGGGTGATATTCCTTTTGATATCATGAAACTCTATGCAGGCATGGATGCTGCAGTAACATTCCTACTTTACGAGAAGTTTGTAAAGATTAAACAGAACAAACGTCTTAAAAAAGTATACGATAATATCCTTATTCCTGGTTGTCGTTTTCTAACAGACATTCAAGACAACGGCGTGCCTTTTGATAAGCAACGTCTGTTGAAAGGTCAGTCTCTCATGCAAGAGCAGATTGATGAGGCAGTAGTAGAGCTGTATAAGCACCCTGCTATTAGCAAATTTGAGGAAATTAATGGAAAAGATTTTAATCCTAACAGTACTGTTCAGCTTCGCAGCTTATTGTTTGATTTCATTGGTCTTAATCCTACTGGAAAGAAAACAGGTACAGGTGCAAACAGCACAGATGCGGAAGTTCTTGGAGAATTGGCAAGCCAATCCGACGTCCCTGCCCTCATTCTTGCCATTAGACAAAAATCCAAGATTAAGAATACTTATCTGGACAAAATCTTTCCTCAGCTGGATAGGGATTCTCGACTACGTACTGGTTTCAATCTTCACGGTACAACTTCTGGCCGTCTCAGTTCTAGTGGTAAACTCAATATGCAGCAATTGCCTAGAGATAATCCCATTGTAAAAGGTTGTATCAAAGCGGCACCAGGACACAAAATTGTTGCAATGGATTTAACAACTGCAGAAGTATATGTTGCAGCAATTCTTGCAAAAGATATAGCTCTAATGGACGTGTTTAAGTCTGGAGGTAACTTTCACTCAGCTATCGCACACAAAGTATTTAAGCTACCTTGTGATGTTAGTGAAGTGGCAGAACTATATAGCATGCAAAGACAGGCTGCTAAGGCTGTAACCTTTGGTATTATGTATGGTGCCGGTGCAAATAAGATTAGTGAACAAGTTACAAAAGATAGTGGTAAGCCTTTCTCTAAGCAAGATGCTCAAGAGGTAATTGATGACTATTTTAAAGAGTTCCACAGGCTAAAAGCGTGGATTGAAGAAAACAAGAAGTTCATTATGCAAAATGGCTTTATTTACAGCTACTTCGGTAGAAAAAGGAGATTACCAAATGTCGCATCGACAGACAAAGGCATCCAGAGCCATAGCGTTAGGTCTGGTCTTAATTTTCTGGTGCAGTCTGCTGCTTCTGATATTAACCTCTTAGGAGCTATCGACATGAACTCGTGGATAAAAGCAAAGGGCAAGAAAGCTCGTATCTTTGCCCTCGTACACGATTCTATCTTAGCAGAAGTACCAGACGATGAAGTAGATGAGTACATGGTTAAACTTGCAGAGTACGTACAGATGGATAGAGGTTTATCTATACCAGGTACTCCAGTAGGCTGTGACTTTGAGATTATTCACCAAGACTATTCAGGCGGAAAGTTCGAGAAAATGTATGGCGATCACATATCGTAATATTCGAAAACTTGTAAACTTTCCTGTATTCTTATTACCTTCGGGTCTCTGGGAGATACAGGATGGTTTACTTTTGCTTGAAGATCAAGTAGTAGATGATAAAAATCAAGAAGGAAAAACTTTAGGGGCAAGGCGTATGCAGACACCTCATAAAGACCTTTTTCCTTTAAAAAGAATGATCTCTTCGTACAATGGGATACTAAAACAGAGTACCAGACATTTTATAGATAATACAGGTAGTCCTTTTATGTACGAAAAGACTCGATTTGCACAATTGAGATACTTAAAAATTAAAAGAGTGGAGCAAAAAGATTCTGCCTCACTAATATGGATAAAAGGTCACAACAGCCCTTTTACCGTGCCACGCCCACCCGAGGATGGATATACTTGGGCTGGGGTTCTGCACTTACATGGATTACCGTGGGTGCTTTACGAGTATTCGGAGACGAAACTCAAAGATACCAGAAAGAAAGTATAATATATGGCTAAGAAAAGAAAAACTTTATCAGGGGTTAATTTTGACCTGAGAGAAATAGAACCTTTAACAAGAAACCAGCTCAAAGCATTTGAGTCTAATAAGCATCTTGTACTGCACGGATTAGCAGGAACAGGAAAAACCTTCATCTCGTCCTATCTAGCATTTGATGATATGGCGAAAGGAGACTATCAAAAGCTTGTAATTATACGAAGCGCAGTACCTACTAGAGATATCGGCTTTTTGCCGGGGACAGACAAAGAAAAAGCGTCTGTTTATGAAGAACCTTATAAAGATATTGCTAATGATCTGTTCGGTAGAGGCGATGCCTACGAAATACTAAAACAGAAAAACTTAGTAGAGTTTATGACTACTTCTTTTATTCGCGGAATTACTCTTAGAGATGCTATTATTCTTATTGATGAGTGCCAGAATATGTCTTTTCACGAACTAGACTCAATTATTACCCGAATGGGCGAGAATTGTAGAGTTATGTTCTGTGGAGACTTTAGACAGGCTGACTTAAAAGGTAACGGCTTAAAAGACTTTATTAGAGTGTTGAAGCGTATGGATGTATTTACCTTTATTGAGTTCGAAGTGGAAGATATCGTTAGATCCGACTTTGTTAAGTCCTACATTATTGCTAAGAATGAACTAGAACTATGAAAGCAGTTATAAGCCACAGAATTTACATGGATTGCACCGCCGAGTTGCAGGATAAGATCGACAAAGAACTTACCTATGCTATTCCTACGCACAATCCATTAGATCCGCCAGAAATGATTAAGAATATGGGCATTATTCGTAATGGCCTCGTATCCTTACCTATAGGGCGCACGGATTTGATCCCTGAGCACTATGAAATTGTTGATCGGCGGATTAATAAGCCTGTGGACTTTCCTGAGTTTAAGTTTGAGCTACGAAAGAGCCAGCAAGACGTATATGACGCAATCGAAGACAACGCTATAATCAACGCATGGGTCAGTTGGGGAAAGACTTTTACAGGTCTTGCAATCGCAGGTAAATTAGGTCAAAAAACACTTGTTGTTACCCATACTGTAGCTTTGCGTAATCAGTGGGCTAAAGAAGTGGAAAAAGTATTTGGAATTACGGCCGGAATCATTGGTAGTGGTAAGTTTGAACTTGATTCTCCTATCGTCATTGGGAATACTCAGAGCTTATACCGAAATATAGACAAGATTCGTAAAGAGTTCGGTACCATCATCCTAGATGAGATGCACCATGTTAGTAGTCCGACTTTTAGTAAAATTTTAGATACAAACTACTGTAGATATAAGATAGGGCTATCGGGAACTATAGAAAGAAAGGATGGTAAACACGTTGTATTCAGAGATTACTTTGGTAATACTCTTTTTAAACCACCCAAAGAAAACTATATGACCCCTACAGTACACATTGTACCGTCAGAGATACGTTTTATGGATGGTGCTAAGACACCTTGGGCAAACAGAGTTACTGCGCTCTCGAATGATGAAGAATACAGACATACAGTAGCAATGCTGGCTGCGGCCTACGCCGCAAGAGGGCATAAAGTTCTAGTAGTAAGTGACAGGGTAAGTTTTCTCAAAGCCTGTGCGGAGCTTACCGGAGACAGAGCAGTATGTGTGACAGGAGATGTTTCTCACGAAGACAGAGAGACACTAGTAGATGAAGTTCTCTACGGGGACGCAAATGTTCTCTACGGAACGCAGGCAATTTTCTCCGAGGGTATATCAGTTGACACACTAAGCTGCTTAATACTTGGTACACCTGTGAACAATGAGCCACTACTCACGCAGCTTGTGGGACGAGTGATTCGCAAAAAGGAAGGTAAGATAGATCCTGTTATAATAGATATACACTTGAGGGGAAATACGGCTCGAAAACAAGCCTCCAATCGTGTTGGGTTCTATATGAAGCAGGGTTGGGAAATGAAGTACCTTTAAAAAAATAATTCTTGACAACTTGGTTAAAATACAGTATAATTATGCTCTTATTTGATTGGAAGAAGGTTTTTGATACGGCAAACGGTAATATTGCGACTTGCACCACGATAATGGAAATGCTAATAAAGCAACAAGTACCGCGCAACAAGTTTGACCCTATTTATAAATATTCTAGTAAAAACTTTGCAGGCGATAGCTTTCTCCTCCACGGAGATTTCTTACTGTACCATGCATATAAGTATACACAAAAAGAACTAGCTATTTACTATGCTTTGGCTTCTCTACGAAGTACGGCGGAATATATAGCCACAAACAAAACTACGTTAGACGCACTACATTGTCCTGTGCCTCTTGACGAAATTAACGACAACAGGCTACTCATAGTACTAGAAGACGAAATAACGTTGATCTATGAAGAAGTCACACTGGAGACTATACACTAATGGCATTATCATTCAATAAGCAAACGGGCGGAGCCCAAAAATCCTCAATCTCAACCTTTCAGTACAAAGACGGTGACAACAAAATGCGCGTAGTTGGCGACATTCTTGCACGTTATGTATACTGGATCAGCGGTGAGAACGACAAAAACATTCCTATGGAGTGTCTATCTTTTGATAGAAACTCTGAGCGATTCAATAACAAAGAGCAAGACTGGGTACGCGAGTACTATCCTGATCTTAAATGTGGCTGGAGCTACGCTTGTCAAGTAATTGACCCAAGCGATGGCAAAGTCAAAGTAGCAAATCTTAAGAAGAAGCTGTGGGAGCAAATTATTACTGCTGCAGAAGACTTAGGCGACCCTACTGATGTTAACACTGGTTGGGATATTTCCTTCAAGCGTGTTAAGACTGGCCCGTTACCTTACAACGTAGAATATCAACTACAAGCACTGAAGTGCAAGCCTCGTGCTCTTACAGAGACTGAGCTGGCTTCTATTGCTGACCTGAAGTCTATGGATGACGTTATGCCTCGTCCAACTGCTGACGCTCAGAAAGAGCTGTTAGATCGTGTTCGTAACCACGGCAACGAGACTGATGACGAAGCACTTGATGCTGAGTTCAACGTAGGATGATATTATTCACGGCTGACTGGCACATCAAACTGGGACAGAAGAATGTCCCAGTTAAGTGGGCTACAAACCGTTATCAAATGTTCTTTGACCAAGTGTACGCACTAGAAAAAGACTGTGATATGCACATAATCGGAGGCGATCTCTTTGATCGTCTTCCGAATATGGAAGAGTTAGAGCTTTACTTCAGGTTTATTCGTGGAGTAAAGATTCCAACAATTATCTATGACGGAAACCATGAAGCGACTAAGAAGAATAAGACATTCTTTACACAGCTAAAGCAGGTTTCTAGAGATATTAATCCTTTGATCAACGTAGTAGATATATCATATGTTGACGCAGATTTAGGTTATGGCATATTGCCTTACGCAGATTTGCACAAGAAAGGTAGCATTGATCACTTTGATACGACGCAGCCTCTGTTCACCCACGTTCGAGGAGAGATACCACCGCACGTAAAACCGGAAGTTGACTTAGACTTATTTGAAGACTTCCCTGTTGTGTTTGCAGGAGACTTGCACTCTCACAGCAATACACAAAGAAATATTATATATCCAGGTAGTCCTATGACTACATCCTTTCATAGAAATAGGGTAAAGACTGGATATTTGCTAATCAATGAAAGAGACTGGAGCTGGATGTGGGAAGAGTTCAACTTACCACAGCTTATAAGAAAAACAGTAACAGACGAAGCTGATATGTTACCTACTGATTTTGATCACACGATATACGAAGTAGAAGGCGACATACAAGATCTAGCAAACGTAAAGAACTCAGAGCTGCTAGATAAGAAAGTAGTAGTACGAAAGTCAGAAGCATCACTAATAATGGACAAAGATATGTCAGTCCAGGACGAGTTAGCAGAGTACTTAACCTACATACTTGAAATCAATACCGATAAAATACCAGACATCATAGGAACATACAATGATTACACTACAAACGTTGAAATGGGATAACTGCTTTAGTTATGGCTCTGGTAATGAATTACAATTAGATGATAATACTGTTACACAAATCCTTGGTACTAACGGTATGGGGAAGTCCTCCATACCGTTAATCATTGAAGAAGCTCTGTATAACAAAAACTCTAAAGGTATTAAAAAAGCAGACATACCTAATCGTTATATCAATGACGGATACAATATCTACCTGTCTTTTACTAAAGATGCAGACAGGTACGCAATTACAGTTAATCGTAAAACAAATATTAAAGTAAAACTCGAAAAGAATGGTACTGATATCTCTAGCCATACGGCTACTAATACCTATAAGACTTTGCAGGAAGTTCTTGGAGTAGACTTTAAAACCTTTTCGCAGTTAGTATACCAGAATACTAATGCGAGCTTACAGTTCTTAACCGCTACTGATGCAAATCGTAAGAAGTTTCTTATTGATCTATTGCACCTAGAAAAGTACGTTGAACTGTTTGAAGTATTTAAGAGCGCCTCTAGAGAGGTAGCATCAGTATCTTCTACGATAGCAGGGAAACTTGCAACAGTTGAAAAGTGGTTAGAAGATAATAAATTAAGTGATACCAACATACTACCCATGTTGGATTTACAAATTGATACATCGGAAGATCAGAAGACTTTAAGTTCTTTAACGATAGAGATTGAAAATATCTCCGAAAAAAATAAAAAAATCTCTACCAATAATCAGTATAAGAAGATGCTCGACAAGATAGATATTGGCGCTATCCAGAGTTCTACTATTACACAGTATGAATCCTATGACGAATTACAGTCAGAGTTAGGTTCTTTACAAGCAGTCGCTGCGGGTGCTCAACGAACTTTGGATAAATTAGAACGAATTTCTGATGAGTGCCCTACTTGTAAGCAATCTATTGATGTTTCTGAAGAGAAGGCAATGATTGAAGTAGAGCGAGCTAAGAAAGATACTGCTCACGCTAAAGCTATGGTGATTGGCCCTGAGATTAAGAGAATTAAAGCAAACAATCTGGAATTTGAGCGTAATAATAAAGCTCGAAAGGATTGGGAAGATTTACTACGCTCTTTCTCAAAGGAACTTCCTGCTACTATCTTGGATCAGGCAGAGTTGGAAAGCGAGCTGTTTGCTGTACAAGACAGATTACGCGCCTCAAAGAAACAGTTGGAAGAAAATGCGGCAGAGAATGAAAGACGTACAAGGTTAAATACTCGTATACAAGTAATTCAAGAACAGACAGATGAGTTTATATTTCAATTTGAAGAATATAGCTCCAAATTAGAAGAAAATAGTAAGTTAGAGTCTAATCTTACAGTGTTAAAGAAGTCGTTTAGTACGAACGGATTGTTAGCATATAAGATCGAAAACCTAGTAGGTGAACTAGAAGAAATGGCGAACGAGTACTTAGCTGAGCTCTCTGATGGCCGCTTCACTCTGGAGTTTGTTGTTTCAAATGATAAACTTAATGTAGAGATCACTGATAACGGTAACGTAGTAGACATTCTAGCTCTTTCTTCTGGTGAGCTTGCAAGAGTAAATACAGCTACTTTGATAGCAATTAGAAAGCTAATGAGTAGTATTTCAAAGTCTAAAATCAATATATTGTTCTTAGACGAAGTTACTAACGTACTCGATGACCAAGGCAGAGAGAAGCTAGTAGAGGTTCTACTGAGAGAAGACTTAAATACTTACATAGTATCACATGGTTGGTCTCACCCTCTCCTAGAGAAGATCGAGGTAGTTAAGGATGGCAACATCAGCGTATTGGAGTAGTAATGAGTGCAGGTCGCAGAAGAATGTGGTGGAGACATATCAAAGCCAGAGAAGAACTAAGTGTGGAGCCGGAAACGGAAGTAGAGGAAGAAGATGGTAGATTCGAGAGCAAAGGGAGCGAGAGGCGAGTACCTAGTAAGGGACATGCTGAGAGAAGCGACCGGACTGAAGTTTGAGAGAGTACCTGCCTCGGGTGCTCTTGAATACCTGAAAGGGGACTTATATGTCCCTAATCAGAGAAATCATTATTGTATAGAGGTAAAGAACTACAAAGACTCTCCATTAACTGATAAAATATTTACACAACCAAAGACAAATAATATTATCAGATGGTGGAAGAAAGTTGTAGTACAAGCAGCGGGTGGCGATCAAAAGCCAATGCTATTTTTTAAATATGACCGATCAAAGGTATTTGTAGTAACAGAGAATAAGCCAGAAAACACAGATGAGTATCTGTATATACGGTTTTTAAATTGTTATGTACTATTAATGGATATTTGGTTGGCATCTGAAAAGACGGAGTGGATAGGTGGCTTTTAATTTTAATGAAGCAATTGGCGGTAAAGATACTACTGTTCTAATTGTAGATGCACTAAACTTAGCTTTTCGTTGGAAACACCAAGGCAGAACAGATTTTCGAGAGCAGTATGTAGAAACAGTTAAGTCTTTAGCAAACTCTTACAAGTGCGGTAGAATTATTATTACCGCAGACTGGGGCTCATCAAGCTACCGTAAAGAGTTATTGCCAGAGTACAAACAGAACCGAAAAGATAAGTATGCTACACAAACAGACGAAGAAAAGCAAGCATTTATAGACTTCTTCGACGAGTATGAAGAGACTCTAGAACTACTAGCAGAGAGCTATACAGTACTTAGATACCAGGGTGTAGAGGCAGATGATCTTGCTGCCCACCTTGTAAAAGATAAAAAGCAGTATGGTTTAGAAAACATTTGGCTACTGTCAAGTGACCGAGATTGGGACTTATTGATCCAAGACGGTGTAAGTAGATTTTCTTACGTTACTCGAAAAGAAGTTACTATAAATAACTGGAGCGAGCACTACGGTGTTACACCTGAAGAGTATATTTCCTTCAAGTGTCTCACAGGAGATAAAGGTGATAATGTTCCAGGTATTAACGGTATTGGCCCGAAGAGAGCAGAGCAGCTCATAAAAGAATACGGCGATGCAATGACTATATATGACAACATACCATTAGACGGTAAGTATAAGTACATACAAGAGCTAAACGCAAATGCTGAAGTATTACTAAAAAATTATGAGTTAATGGACTTAATTACATATTGCGATGACGCGATAGGCACGGATAACATATCCGAAATACAAAGGAAAATGATTTAATGGATCAGTATCAAAGTTTTATACACAAGAGTAGGTATGCACGCTGGCTAGAGGACGAAGGTCGTAGAGAGACCTGGGAAGAGACTTGCCACAGGTATGTAGACTTCTTTAAAGAAAGAGAGCAACTAGATAGCGAGAGCGGTGAAGAGATTTATAATGCTATTCACGCTATGGAAGTTATGCCCTCTATGAGATGTATGATGACAGCAGGCGAAGCCCTCAAGCGTGATAACGTAGCAGGTTTTAACTGTAGTTATTTGCATATTGACCATCCACGAGCTTTTGACGAGCTTATGTATGTGTTGATGTGTGGAACAGGAGTAGGTTTCAGTGTAGAACGTAATTTTATTAATAAACTACCAGAAGTAGCCGAAACTTTCCACAAAACAAGCTCTACTATTGTAGTAAGTGATAGTAAGCTAGGATGGGCGAGTGCCTTTCGTGAGTTGATTGCCATGCTTTATGCAGGTAAACTACCCGAGTGGGACATGAGCCGAGTACGTCCAGCAGGTGCAAGACTAAAAACTTTTGGTGGTCGTGCATCGGGACCTGAGCCTTTGGTTGACTTATTCCAGTTTTGTACTGGTGTATTTCAAAAAGCGGCGGGTCGTAAGCTAACAAGTATTGAGTGCCACGATGTTGTATGTAAGATTGCAGATATTGTAGTAGTAGGCGGTGTACGTCGTTCTGCTCTTATCAGTCTGTCAAATCTTTCTGATCAGCGTATGTCTAAAGCTAAATCAGGACAGTGGTGGGTTGATCAAGGTCAGCGTCGTCTAGCAAACAACTCTGTAGCATATACTGAGAAGCCAGACTTCGAAGCATACCTTAACGAGATGAAAAACTTGTATGAGTCTAAAGCAGGTGAACGTGGTCTCTTTAGTCGCGTAGCTGCTCAAAAGATTGCAGCTCGCAACGGTCGTAGAGATGCTACACATGATTTTGGTACTAACCCTTGCTCTGAGATTATTCTCCGTAGTAATGAGTTCTGTAACTTATCAGAAGTAGTAGTACGAGCAGAAGATACTCTTGAAACCTTGTTAGAAAAAGTTCGTAAAGCTACTATTATTGGTACTTTGCAATCGAGTCTAACAGACTTTAGGTATCTGCGGGTGCGCTGGAAGCGTAACACTGAAGAAGAAGCACTATTGGGCGTAAGTTTAACAGGTATTATGGATCACGCAGTACTCGGAGATCCTAATAATACTGAACTAGCCGGTTGGTTAGAGGAAATGAGAGATGTTAGTATTGCAACAAATAAGGAATGGGCTGAAAGAATTGGTGTTAACCAGTCTGTCGCTATTACATGCGTCAAGCCAAGTGGTACTGTTTCTCAGCTTGTTGATAGTGCTTCCGGTATTCATCCTCGTTTCAGCAAGCATTACATTCGCCGTGTACGTTCAGACAAAAAAGATCCACTTGCACTCTATATGGAGCAAGCAGGATTCCCAGTAGAAAACGATGTAATGTCGCCCTCTTCTGTAGTCTTTAGCTTCCCGGTTAAAGCGCCAGAGTCTAGTACATGTGTGAAAGAAGTAGGGGCTATGGAACAGTTGGCTCTTTGGAAAGCGTATCAGAATCACTGGTGTGAACATAAGCCAAGTGTAACTGTATACTATACAGACAGTGAGTACTTGCAGGTAGCTCAGTGGATTTGGGATAATTTTGATCTATGTTCTGGAATTAGTTTACTTCCAACAAGCGATCACGTTTATCAGCAAGCTCCATATGAAGATATTACTGCGGAGAAGTACGAAGAATTGTTGGCAGCAATGCCACAAGAAGTGAAGTGGGAAGATTTAGCCCAGTTTGAAAAAGAAGATAACACAACCGGATCACAAGAGCTTGCCTGCGTTGGCGGCGGCTGTGACATACTATAATAAAGGATATTATAATGACTGAAGTAACTGAAAACGAAGTACAAACCATCTCTTTGAACGATAAAGAGTATAAAGTAGAAGATCTCTCTGAGAAAGCCAAGTACTTAGTGTCACAAGTACAGGACATGCAAGCTCAAGCAAACCAGAGCCGTGCTCGTCTCGATCAGATTCAAGTAGGTATTACAGGCTTTACAGGCTTGTTACAGGAGGAGTTGGAGAATCCAGCTCCAACTGAAGCACCTGTTGAGGGTGACCTAGTTTAAAGAGTAGTAAAACTAAAAAAGGGACTGTAAAGTCCCTTTTTTATTGCCTTGAAAAAAGCTACCAAGGAACTCCCGCCGCACTTGCAGGAACTTTTGAGTCTGCAATTTGAGCTGCAATTCCTTCCTCAATGACTACTAACTCCTCTGCACCTAGAGCTGCTTTTACCCAAACAATTACTCCTGATTCTGTAAGATCTGCAAAAGGTGTAAAACCCTCCGCTGTAGAGTCAGGAGTAAAACTTGTAGACCCATAGCTAGATCCATAGTGGGTTACTGCGTCGTCGCCGACACCCACGATCTCTTCGTCGCTCGCACGCCAGTGCGCTGTGGTAACACCATTATTACTTGTTTCTCTTTCTAATTCGCTGATAGCCCATATTACTGCCATTTTATTTCTCCTTTAAGATATTACGCCTACGGCGAGCTTGTGGGCAACACCTGACCCGACTTCTCCTATACGTATTGCAGTGGCTGCCGCATCATAAGCACCCTCTGCGTCATAGCAGACATTTACACTTCTTTCGTGAGTACAACTAGTGTCTGAACAGGTAAATCTCACCTGAATATCTGTAACATCAACAGTTGTAGTTATAGTTTCTCCTTCGTTATCCGGATCGGGCGTTTCGCTTGCTCGAGTCCCTGTAAATTCTTCTAATAGTTCGTATGTTACTGCCATTTTATTTCTCCTTTGATTTCTATGCGTTTTCTAACGCGGTTATTCGAGCTTCGAGCTCTTGAATTGTTTTTACTAATAGTGGTACTAGTTTGCTTTGGTCGATGCCTTGCATCTCTGGAACTGTTGTTGTTACTTCGGTTTCTGTGCCATCTTCTGCAACGACTGTTTCTGTAACCTCAGTGGTTGCATCCTTCTCACCCGTAACAGCTTCTGGTAAATGCTCTTGTAGTTCGTGAGCTATAAAACCATCGCTGCGCTGCTGTCCGTCAATCCATCTAAAGTTAACGGCCTCAATAGCTAATAAGCGTGCGGTTGCATTGGCTATCGGCTGAATGTCTTCCTTAAGTCGATAGTCAGAGCTAGTCGAGTATTGCGTAGAGTAGTGACTGCTAGTGATTTTACCTCGTACAGTACCGCCACCATCTTGGAACGTCATGTGCCAGTTCTGCGGCTGGTAGCCTGTGGTCGTATCTACAGTTCCCTTAGATATTATTGTAGCTGCGGCATCACTTGTAGTAGCCGACGACTTATCCGCAACAATCTGACTATAAATAGTTGCAGTGCTTGCGCTAATGAAGGCGGTATTAGTAGTGCCAGCATAGAAAAAGACTGTGCCAGCTGCGTTAATAGCTAGGTTAGTAGCAGCATATGGACCTTGCGATAAATAGTTAGTAGTGCTGCCCTCTATGTACACACGACCAGAAGCGACAATATCGCCCCTAACATCAAGAGCACGACTCGCGCTAGTTATCTCATTAGGATAAGCACCAGTACTACCAATAAGTACGCCATTTGGAAACACACGCATCGGTGTTACACCAGAGTATCCCGAGATACCGTTATGTGGGTTTTTGTCGCTATTAGCTCCAGATGCTCCACCTGAAAACCCAAAATCAATTCGTTGACCCTGTCCATCTGTTCCAATAACTACTTGACGGCCTGTCGAACCTCCAGTTGTTAGTCCATCATAAGTAAACTGAATAGTCGGGCCGTGGTTGGAGTTGCTTGTAACAGTATGATTTAAGTTTAAAACTGGGTACTTTCCGTCAATAACCACCATTGGCCGAGTATTACCATCAACTAGCGTCTGATCTGTTACGGTGTTACCAACAACTATAGTCGCGGCATTGGTTGAATGCGTGCTGGTTACTGTCAGCGATTTAGTTGTTGAACTACTAGCAGCAACCGTAACCTGAGGAGACGTAAAACTACCTACTATCTGCAAATTACCTGTAGTAGCGTTTAGTGACATTTTTGATGTTGCAGTTGCTCCACCACCACCACCAGCACCAGTTTCCCAGTTCCACCCATAAGAAGCTACGCCTTCCATTCTTGAACGTAATGCCCAAGATGTTACACCTGCAAGACCCGTGGGTGCAGTTAAATTACCGTTAGGGCCGCAACCAGTAGCCCCGGCAGAAGCCATATAATCTTGCCAATTATAATAAGCTTCGTTATACCAAGTAATTCCGGTTCGAGCGGTACTTGCTCTCAGTAGTGATAAACCATAAGCCTTAATCGAAGCCGTACCATCTCTTTTTACAATACTATTATTTACTGCACCTTCTTCTGCATTATATCCATCTAATAAATCTGCATCTAGACCAGAACCAGAGCCGTCGTTTCCTGCGTGCCAAATCTTGTTGGAGTTTATGGCTCCTGCGAACAAGTTTCCAGAGCGGTCAGCACTAAACCGCGTAGTTCCCCAGCCACTATTATGGTATCCGTGATCTTGGTTTATACGGAAATTGTCATCGTTGTAACCAAATCCAACTGTCCATGTATTTGTGTTATTGCCGTGAGAGAATAACATTGAGGGTCTATCAGTACCGCTATTGCCATCAACTCTCATCTCTCCAACAATACCCCAAGAATGGTTTCCGTAGGTATTTACAGCTTTGAATGTAACATTATTTCCTGGGGCTGATCCTGATTTTCTTACTACCAGCGTAGGGCCATTAGCCGTCGATATTTCGTCAGCTACATCAGATCTTAGGAATGAAGAACTATTAATACCATCCAGTAACTCAGAGTCAGCAGCCTTACCACTTATAGGTAAGTAAACACCACTATGGTTGTGAGAAGCAGGAGCATAGTAAGAACCCTGCTGTCCATCAAGTAAGTCAGCATCTAATCCTGAGCCTGAACCGTCGTTTGAACTATTCCAGAATTTATGATTATACGCACTTGTAGCAATTCCGTATACAGCAGGTGTTCCAGCACTGTTATATGATATTGGCATATTAATATATACTTCGTTCGCAACGCCGGTATTAGCTTGTGCTGATGTTCTTTCTGAAACAGTAACATCATAAGCAGCGTTTGAATGGTCATATGAATACCATTTGTGTGGTGAAGCAGATACATAGTTTGAGGCTGATGTACTGTCATTTACCTGAACAGAAATGTCTGAATCAGAATATATATGATAATTTGCCGTTCCACCTCTAAGCCATACAACGTGTTTCATTGTATGTGCTGTAAACGCAATACCACCTAATATTCTGCTATAGATTTCTCCAAACTCTTGTACACGAATTGAAGTAGGATAACCTCCCCAACCACTCGAACCAACAATACTATATTTAAATGATAGTCCACCAAAGTGAGTAGAAGTATTCCATGTTGACGGAGCAGTTTCAGAATAGGCTCTGTAAATTTGAAAATTAGAAACTTCTGCACCACCGCCACCACTGATTACAACAGGGTACCAAGTGTCAGCATCTCCTCCAACAGAGATGTCAATCTTTTCTCCTACTCCAAAATGATTAACTCTACTATAGCCGTCTATAGTATCTGCATCTAAGCCAGAACCTGCGCCATCGTTACCGGAGTGCCATATTGTGTTTCCACCCCACGTTAAAGCTCCTGTTCCAATTCTACCTAATTGTGTAGTATTATTACCAAACGTTAAATAGCCTCTATCGTTATTCTGTTGACCTACAATACCTGCAGTATTTGCCACACTAACATCTTTAATTCTAATATCATCACCTACACCAACATAACCTGTATTAGTAGTATTTAGATTTGCAAACGTAGGTGAATTAGTAGTATTGAGAGATTGGTTTGCTGTATACGTAGTATAACCACTAGGATTACTAGCAGCGTAATAATATGAACCGTGCTGTCCATCTAACAGATCAGCGTCTAAGCCAGAGCCAGAACCATCGTTACCTGCGTGCCATGCTTTATTACCGCCTTGCATGTAAACAGACTTACTTTGATTGTAATTATTAAGGTAGATTGAGCCGTTTGAAGGGCTATCTATATGCAGGTTTGATGAGGTTCTTATTCGAGAAATACCAGTACTGTTAGCGGTAGACCAGCCACCTAAATGAATAGCTTCCTGACTTCCTGATGCTCTTGGAAGTATAATTCCGGTAGTATCTGTGGCAGCCCAGGTATAGGTTACTCCGGCAGCTACTGAATCCGAAGTATCACTTCGTAAATACTTAGAGTAGGTAGGTGGTGGGTTAGCTGAACTGTAGTAATAAGAACCTTGTTGTCCATCAAGTAGATCTGCATCTAATCCAGAGCCAGAGCCATCGTTGCCAGCGTGCCAGAGCTGATTGCCGCCCCAGGTTAAAGCTCCTGTCGTAATCCTACCAAGCTGAGTACCATTATTACCAAAGGTTAAGTACCCTCTATCAGTATTTTGTTGACCTACTACACCAGCAGTATTTGCCTGGGAAACATCTTTTAACCTAACGTCATCTCCTATACCAACATAACCTGTATTAGTGGTATTTAAATTAGCAAAGGTTGGTGAATTAGTAGTACTAAGTGCTTGGTTAGCTGTATAGGTTGTATAACCAGCACCATTTGTTAATTGGTTATTGTTGGTTGGGATTGTTGGCTTACCCGTAACATTAGCCCACGCTAAGTAATGTGAACCCTGTTGTCCATCAAGTAAATCAGCGTCTAGACCGGAGCCTGAGCCATCGTTGCCGCTATCCCAAAACTTTTTCCAAGCACCAAAGCCGCCATTGGCAACCCACCTTTGCCAAATGTTGCCGCTAGAAGCAGCTGTAAGTTGGTGCCCGTAAGGGTAGGCGCCCCCGCTGCCGGAATGAGCATATATGTTTAAGCCCCAGTGGGCGTTGTCCCCGCTTTCAGGTTTATTAGTAGCAGAATTTTGGTAGCGAAACGGTGCTATTCCAGCAGCCTTACTTGTACCCGCTGCTTGCCAAGCAGAATTAAGATTAGACGTAGAAAAACCGCTGGCTATAAAAGACCCGCTAGTCTGGTTAAAGTCACCTGTTTTTGTGTCATTAGCATCAGAGCGCAGGAAACTACCTGCGTGAATACCATCAACAGTATCAGCATCTAGACCAGAACCAGAGCCGTCGTTTCCTGCGTGCCATGCAGTATTGCTGTTAATTGTTAAACTTCCTGAACTAACTAGCTCTGTAGGCTGTGATGATTTTCCTAATACAAATTTACCGTAATCATTTCTAATAACGT
>Ga0209092_10001318_pt1 | contig 24491 bp, 23 predicted proteins | sample FraStrMetagenome_FD_187446 | JGI IMG/M metagenome (GOLD analysis project Ga0209092, IMG submission 187446) | Marine eukaryotic phytoplankton communities from Arctic Ocean - Fram Strait ARC3M Metagenome (SPAdes) (version 2) | ecosystem: Environmental > Aquatic > Marine > Oceanic | place: Fram... | reverse complement strand
ACATAAGTTTTCATCAATACAGATGCAAACTTTACATCGGTCTTTGGGAAATTGTGAACCGACTATTTGTATCAATAGAATGAGTCTCTTCAGGTAACTTTCAATGATACCTCGAATTCAATACAAATTTAAGTTCATTCACCACATCTCCACAGGGAAGACTGGAATATCTAATTGTATGGGATATCTCAATTACAAGCAGTACAAGTATTTCAAAAATATCGAACACATTAGAAATTTTGTTTTATATTTTGTCTAAAACGAAGATCCCTTCACAATATTAAAAACCTGAACAAAGGACCTAGGTAGAAGTACATTCATCACTCTAATTACATGAACATGTGGTAAAGTGTAATTATTTTCATCGTTTTATAAAAATATTTATATCCAGCCTCTAAGTTTACAATGAACTTTGGCACATGAACTCATGTAATCACCAGAACCAAATGCAGTGGCGTATTGGCTTTTTGCAGCACTTTTCATATAATTTTCGGCATTACCCATATTCCCTCTCATCTCATTATACAAACCAAGGTAAAAAAGCGAGTAAAATTCATCTGTTGCACTAAATTGATATATAATGAGAAAAATGTGAGCTTTGTATGCAACTCTAATTTGGCGACATTCTATTAAAAACAAAATTTACTAACCTTCCTTGATGACCAGCTACCGCTAAGTCCTCTTCCCTAGCTTCGCCTCTGAATAGAGCATACACAGTGCCCATAATTTTTCGACGGTCTTTCTTTCCTTTGGGTAATGACATCATTTGGGCTGGAGGAAATATAGAGGGATCCAAGCGAGACAAACATGCAATATCCCAAACAATTTCTTCCACATCCTAATATTTGTTGATTTTTTTCGTATGATTTTTGCATTGAAATTTTCGTGACATTTCATTGGAACTTTCGTGAGTATGTTTATTCAGGGCTAATATTCAAGCATAATAATTTCAGTGTGAAAGGCTTTGAAGGTCTGTACCATATACTTACCAATGGATTAACACTCACATCTAATCGAAACTAATTTCATGTAAAAGTTTCAAGAATAGAATCATGAGGACGCATAATTAGCAACAAAATACATGAAAAATGAAATATCGTAAAAAATGCTTTGCTTACTTGGTCGCTTCCTTCTTTAAATTGATCAGCATAATAGTAGCTAATTCCACGCTGCCAAAGATAAGGTCGAAGAGATCCATCAGAGGCAGATTTGTCGACTTCATCAAATAAATCAATAGAACCTTGAATATCTCCACCACGGAACTTCTGCATCCCTTCACCAAGAAGAGCTTTTGGAGACACTTGCAATATTGTTGATGACATTTTTCTTGGATTTGGGTTGATACTTTTTATTGTGTTCCCAGAAACAGAAATTGTAGGTCTGATAAATGTCTGTCTGGTTTGAAAAGAGTTGATTGCTTTTAAAAGTATAGCAAGCAGAAGTGCAAGCTCTATATGTGATGAACTTTTCATACTTGATATTGATTTTTTGAAAGAGTTGTGCTTGGTTTGCAAAAAAAGATTAGAATTTCTTAGGCTTGACGTTTTACACGAAAAGATATCTCCAAGAGAATTGATTGACACCGTTCACTGACGTCATAAGAAAATCATTGACCAGCTACGAAAAACACGTGCGATTATACTGTGATGAAGTACTTCATTGTTGAGTAAGTTTCAGTTTAAAAGAAAGAATATATGATAGTGACAACAACTGTCCCAAGCAACTTTAATTAAAAAATAAAAAAGTGAGAGAAGAGTCGTATCTAACTTACGAACGTAATCCGAGAATTGATCTACCTTTCTACAGACAACAAAATCAACATTTAATTTTGTACAAACACACCATGAAGACTGCTTTCACCCTTGCTTTCGCCGCTCTTTTGAGCTTGGCTGTTGATGCTTATGTCCCTCGTGAGTATGATAGGAAATGTCTCTGATTAAGTGCCCAAGAACTTGAATACCATTTTCTGGTTTCTGGAACAGTAAATACGATTTTATGACAAAAACAAAAATCCAATATTGCTTGGGCAGTGAATATTCTCTGTATCAATTTTGTTCAATACTCACTAACATTTTTCCACTCTTGACCATGCAACACGATGTTTTCATTTCAATACCAAATCAATTACAGAAAATACACCCAAAAGTAAAAACTCCATGCCTAAAATCGACCTCCAAAAAGCCGCATTGACTTCTTTCACAGCATTCACTCTTGCCACCAATGCCATCTCTCTACCAGCCGAAGCTGCTGCCCCAACCCCCTTTTTTGAATCTTCCTCCACCATGGTTGCTGAAAAAGTTACTCGTTCCGGACTCTACCAAGATTACGAGGTTGACCTTGTTCAACAGGTAGATGATTCTCGTTCTACCTTTAAGGAAGCTAAGGAGACTAAATCAAAGAAGGGAAAATACACTGCTCTTTTGGCTATTCTTGTAATGGGATCCTTCATCATTCCTATGGCACAATACTTCTGGTATGTAAGGGACGATGATTCTTCTGACAGATTCTTCGGTCAAGCTCCTGAGCCAGAACCAGAACCACCAAAGAAGAAGGGATGGTTCAACTAAGAAAGGTTTTTCATTCATTTTTATGAAAATGTAAAAAACTTCGGAACAAATTGTTTTGATTCAGAATTCCAATTTCTTCACTTGAATGCAAGCATTCTTAATTATATTTCGATATGGTTAATTTAAGATCGCAGTTGTAATCTATTTCTTTGTAGTGTTAAGAGATATTTTTTACAAATTCTGTAAAGGAGATGAAGAATCATTGAGTCAATTGAGTTAAATTAAATTATATCAGAGATGTATCACATTTACAAACTGAAATCGCATTTTCAAGTAGAGGCAAAAATGCGCTATTCATATGAGTGTAATCCGCATTGAAGTGTTTGTTGAGTACATATCCAGTTGGACTTTTTGCATTTTTTTCTCTTAACCTTTCTTCATAATCTAGCAGATAAACACCATAACATTTTCGAATGCGCCATTTGTCATCGTTGGCAGTGCTCTTATTTTTCTCTTGCATGTTTAAAATTTCATTCCGTAATGAAGAGTTCCAAGTCTCCATTGTTATTCTTCTTCTAGCTCTTCCAGTAGCTTTCCCATTTTTATCTGAGCGATAGGCATGAGGAGCAACAGGAAGTAATAAAAGTTGTATGTGATATTTTGTTGAAATTTCCCACATAGATAGTACATAGTCACAAACTGTACGATGAATCATTGTGTCGCAATGGTTCCTGAACTCATCATCATTACTATATCCTTGAAGTTTTTCGCCGCCAATCCCTTCTCGACAATCAATTTCTCCCATACTTACAACGACTGTTTTAATGTTGGTAGGTAGCCGTGATAAAATGGTTCGAAAATTATATTGTGTAAAGAATGGTTTAGAACGCTTGGATGTATGCCATGCTTTTATTCCAGTGGCGGGATATGGAATGGCAGTTCTAAATTTGATGGATGGGTTTTTGTCTGTAGAGATCCTTACAGTTTGCCAGGCAATGGAAATTGAATGTGAGTCGCCGATAATAAAGAGCGGCGGGTGCGAGATTTGCGATAAGTTAGTGAAACACTTGATTCGAAATTGTCCTTTTGTGAAAGATGTGGCATTTTCGTTTGTGAAGTTTTTTGACATACTGCCTATTTGATTTTCCAAACCTTTTTCATTCATCTTCTTTAGGAGAGAGCATAAATAATGTACAAAACCATTCACTTCCTTTTGGTTTGTTCTAATTTCTTGATATGTCTCTTTCGTAATTGGTTGGTTATTTTCAATGTTGCATGAAAGTCCACCGAAAACTCTTCGTTCATCTTTCCCATTCAACAAATCTTTCACAGGAACATGATAGGGCACAATAGTATCCCGACGGTATTCTTTTACTTTCCATCCCTCTATCATAGCACGAATCAATACAAAGTATGCCCAATGAGACTTGTATATAAAACCTAAACGTTTGATAGTAGAAGAAAGTGGTGTTATTGACAAGCATGACAACTGGAGAAAAGGCCCACCGATTGGATTGCAATAGAGTAGCTTGAGAAGAAGCAATTTGACGACTGGAGGTAGTGTTCGAAATGTTCTGATATTTGGGCCATTTTTTTTGCTTTCTCCATTTTCGACCTCATCATAATCATTCCAAAAGAACAAGTGACGAAAAGCACAATTATTTTTTATTGCACCAATATCATTCTTTTCCGTATTATGAAGACTTTCGTCTAGTAAAGAAAGAGATTCTAGAATATCAACAACGTCGCAATCATAAAATGGGAGGAAAATTGATGATACAGAATTGCACCTCGGTAAACCACAACCACAGTTTCCGTTCTTTGCTTCTGGATTAGATATTAAAAAAATATTTTTTAAGAGTCCTGTTAGATTCTGACAAAGAAAGTCGTCTCTGAAAGGAGATTGGATGCTTCCTCCTCTATAATAATGTAATAGACTCAATGCTCCAATTTCTGGATATCCTGAAAGATCCGCCATTTGTGCATAATCACCTGCGAGAAAAAAGTGAGGAAAAATGTTATTATGAAAGGCCAAAGTCTCAGTGTTACATTCATTATTAACCTTGGATAATCTCACCAGCTGCCATTGGATTATCAGGTTCAAACATCCAAGCCATACCAAAATGAAACAGCGCTTGTGAAGAAAAGCCTCCATCTCGCAATGTCCTTGCAGCCAAAGCATGTGCTTGACCATAAGTCGAACTTAAATTAGTAGCTTCTTTACTAACATCATTTTCTTGGTTTTGATGACAAGAAAGTAATGAATTTTTACGTATCACAGTATGTGCCCTATCCAAGTCGAGACTAAGTGTGCTTTCGCCTATATTGCTGCTGCATTCTTTGTTTATTTGATTTGAGAAACGTGCTTTTCTATCAGAACGGTCTATTGCATAGTTCATGATCAATGAGACTAATTCATTTCCGTTTGATAGAGATTTTGTCTTAATTTATTACGTCATCACCGCCTTTTAATTAATTACAAGCAAAAATGAAAAGAAGAAACTCCATCTTTAGGGTAATTCTCATGAAGTGTTTTAAACCATAATCTGGTTGCGATCAGATAATGTATCTATGGTTATGTATGATGTTCTGTGTTAAGCGTGCAATAAAATAGGCATTTACTGATCTCTTCGAAAGGAAATATGAACTAGCTTTGTGATTCAATGTTCAACACAACTTTTAGTAATTGGAAATGAAATCGTTATATAATTCTACACAAAATATCCGTTATTTGAAGCATGAAAAGAAGATTCCAATGGTAGCCTAGCACATATATATTTGTCTTTTTTTCATTTATTCGTCTATTTGTCTTCTCAATTGGCATTGTTTTTTAAGCTTTTCTTCATCTTTTCAATGAATTGTATGTTTTGATCTATCTTGTTCAAGGAATTATTCATAAAGGAACATACACCTGAACATATCAAAAAATAAATGTCAGAAACTGGGATTTCTTTTCTTGTTTTCATCATACACTGAGATAATGCATTTGGTCCTTCTGTTTGTTCAGTAGAGATCAAAAATATACTTAATAAACAAAAGAGCGATGATAATCTATACGACCAATTACCGAATAGAAGTGGTTGAGAATTTTTGATGGAAGGATCATCAAAAACAATTCTTTCCCGTCTAATATAAATCATGAGAAACACTAGTACAAGAATTCCAATGATTTTAGCTTTTGATTCTTTCATCAAAATGTAGATGGCGTCTGGTTCAAGGTTTGATACTGTCTTGAGCCAATTTTCAGATAGCTCTGGATCCAAACATTCGGATATTGGAGTAAAAATTTGAACAAGGTTTAGTATAAGAACTAAGAAGGAGACAAACAAGAGGTAAGTCCGCCATTGTGCATGGAGTTCAAGGGTTTTTGCTTTGGTTTGTATTAATTGCACCATAGCATTGTGAAGCGTTTTTTCAGATTCATTTTGTGGTTCTTCTGAAATAGCTGAAAGGGTGGATTTTGTTGATCTCTTTGATCGGCGCCGCCTGGCAGTGGATGACATGTTTTAGAAAACTAAAAATTAAGATGAATGAGCTTGATGATTGATGATATGCGTTTCAAATGCAAGTTCAATGCAATCAAGATCTGAACATTAGAGAGTATGATGTACATGTGTCTTTTTGTACCCTCTATGTAAAAGAATACGTGCACAATTATTTACAGAGCATTGAATGCTGATGCTGGGTTGACTTGCTACAAGCTGTGCTTTCTTCTATCCACGTATAGTACACTTTTACGTGAAAAATTGGAATGTGGAAAATAAATTCTCCTTGAAAGGGATTTTTAGTATACCCTACCATTTTTTCTACGGGACTTATGTCAAAAGTATGTACGTTGTTTGGTTGGATTTGGCATTAAACTAATTAGAGTTACTTAGAATGTTAATCCCTTAATGACGTACAAAAGGGAAAAAAAATTGCGATATCCTACTTACTGATCACAATTGCATAAAATCTTTTGAATCCTAGTGCTGTATTTTTTATTCTAGCTTTCATAAATGACGGATGACAGCCGAGATATTAGTACCCCGTTTGCAGTAGCTCTGGTTGCAGGAGGTTTAGCTGGAACGAGCGTTGACGTAGCTTTATATCCTATCGATACCATCAAAACTCGTCTCCAGTCTCCTCAAGGATTTCGAGCTGCAGGTGGGTTTAACGGAATATATCGTGGTTTGGGAGCAGCCGCAGTTGGAAGTGCACCTGGTGCTGCTTTATTTTTCAGTGTCTATGAAGGAATGAAACCACGTGTTTCTGCTGCTCAAAAGGAGTATAATTTGTGGCCTGAAAATCCTGCTATTTCTCATATGGCTTCTGCTAGTGCAGGTGAAACAGCTGCTTGTCTTGTTCGTGTTCCAACGGAAGTTCTGAAAAGTCAGATGCAAGTGAATGTAGAAGGAGCTCAAACTCTTTCATCAACGTTCAAAATGGTCTTATCTGAAAAAGGTTCTACGTTTAACATTTTCGGTGGACTTTATCGAGGCTTTGGAAGTACTATTATGCGAGAAATACCGTTTGCATTTATTCAATTTCCTATTTATGAAAGATCCAAAGTAGAACTAGCACAATACCTAAAGAAAGATGAAGCGTCACCTATACAAGCAGCTGCATGCGGTTCTTTTGGAGGTGCGATTGCTGCAGCAATAACAACTCCTTTGGATGTGATAAAGACTCGTATTATGTTGGGTAAAGACAAGCAGGGAGTTAAATACAATGGAGTATTGGATGTTGTAGCCCGAATCAAAGCACAAGAAGGTGTAGGAACACTCTTTAATGGTATTCAACCCCGTGTCATGTGGATTTCAATAGGTGGATTTGTATTCTTTGGGGCATATGAAACATATAGGTCCATTCTTATGATGAACTATGAGAAACCAAAAAGGACATCATTATAAGGGATTCGAGGAACATCTCTTATTCATAAATAATATTTTTTCAACAATATAAAAAGGTGATAACATCGTAATCATTAAAATGCTTTGTACATGATTAGTCTCCAAATAGATCAAATCGAAAGTTCGGTGATGTAATTCGTTTGTCAAAAACACGTTTTGCAGCAAATCGAATTCTATCAGGATTCTCAGAATTCATCAAAATGTCTACTAATTGCTTAAGAGAGAGTATTTCCAACTCAAACATATCTTTCCTTTCTTGCAAAATCATTTTTGCGACTCGAATTTCTTCATGCTGATTCGTGTTTGTCTCTATAAATAGCTTTATCGAGTAATCATTCATTTTTCGAAACAATTTCTCATATTTGTTTTGGAAATCATATCTCCTTTGGATGTCAAGATTATCATTGATAAAATTCTTTAATGGCTCTTGCATGATACGAAGTTGCGTTACACGACGCATATTTCTTCGCTGCTCTACTTTTTGTATCCAGGCTTCTTCTACAAAATCGGAATTCATTTCGGGAAATCTATCAATGGCAAAAATTCTACCTTTGGTATCTTCGATATTTTTATCTTTTTTCGAAAGGGGTTCCATAATCAAGAACTCATAGGTCTCCATTGATTCTCCAGAAGCAAAATGAGGAGAAACAAGATCCATCTCTAGATGTGTATTTGTATGAAAGATTCCATCTGTCATACTAAGGATATTGATATGATCCAATCTGATACTATTATAAATTTCAATCTCACTTGTTTGTATGAGCGAGTTTACAGCCCATATGGACATTTCTAAAATTGCGTCAAAGTCGTATTGCTTTTCGTAGATGTCTTCTTCTGATGATGGGGAGTGATTTCGATCTGGTTCTAGTGGAGCAGAAGAGAAACTAAATTTGACAAGATACAAAGTGACCAATACAATTGTAAAAGTGATAGATCGTAATTCGAACGATGGATGAAAACGCATCATTAGAAAAAAATGGTGGGAAAATGTAATCCCTCGTAAAATACTATTTTATTTCAAAATCGTTGATTCATCTGAAAATGGCTGCAAATTTATTTGATATAATAATAATATTAAGAATGAACAAAAGTAACCATAGAAATTAAGGAACGAAATTGCTTCTATTTCAATACAGAGCTATGAGAATTTTCTTATACTCCATTGCCATAATAATGGGGGTTCCCGCTCTCCTCTTCGGGAGATCTCTGCAGAGCTCATAAGGAATTGATTGTTTCAAAAGTAATATGTGTAGTCATATCTCAATTCCAACCAAGCTGTTCTCCTTTAACACTACTCGAAAGACTTGGGATATATGAGATACACTTTGGCTTCAATTCGTAATCGAGAAGAAAACAATTTTGTTCCTTATTTTTGGTGGAGGAACGATATTTGAGATGTTTGGCGAGATGGATAGGAAAATCATATCTATGAATATGATTCGTTTAAATATTTACTCTCTATACAGAAAATACAGTTAGTATAAAGTGCTTCACCTAATGTTCTTCCACTGGTGTTGGAAGAGGTGCCCAAAACCTGACAGTTCTATCAATCGTCATACCACCACTCGCCAAAATTTCCTTTCTATCATGTGCTGCAACTGCCAACACAGCATCAGAATGACCTTTCATCACTTGAGTTACTTGGCGACTTTGAAGATTATACAAAAATATTTGTCCATCTTCACTTCCACTTAAAATCGACTCCCGTCTAGAATTGGTAACACAAAAAGCGGAAAATGTACAATATTTAGAATTTGCATGACCTGAATAAGTTTTTGTGCATTTTCCTCCAGCGTTGCTTTTATGATGAAGATTTGTTTTAGAGAGGATATCGTATTGCTTCAAACTTTGATGATGTTGTTGATTGTGATGACTCGTACTGGTACTTGACTTGGATGCGATTTGCCACAATCTCAATTTACTATCCAATGTCCCTGCCAATACAAATTTACCATTGGGACTAAATTTGACGTAACTTACAGGAGGATTCCCTTCTGCATAAATTGTTTTAAGACATTCACCAGTCGCTGTATCCCAAACACGAATCAATCCATCATGGCTACCACTCACAATGCAGGTTCCATCCCGATTAAAATCCACAGCTGTGACAGGATCCGAGTGGGCAGGTATCGTTGCTACGCAGTCGCCACTTCGTATGTCCCATAATTTAACAGTCTCATCGAAACTACCACTCACAATAAGATTAGATTGGGGATTAAAATTCAATGCAAAGACAAAGTTATTATGACCCTTAAATTCAACAAGTGCATCTCCTGTTTGTGAATCCCAAAGTCGTAATGTTTTATCATCGGAGGCAGTGGCGATATATTCAGCTGTACGTGACCATGCTACATCGTTTATTCCTCGTGAATGACCTGTATGAATATTATACACAACACAAAAGTACTAACTAAATAAGAGATGCAAATGTGTGAAAATAAAAGATGACAAAACATACCAACAAGAATGGAAGAAGGAGTCAATGGCGTGGAGGAAGATTGAAAAGCGTCTTCATATAATTTATCACTTTCAGTTCCCATAGTCTTCTCCGAATTGTTTGGAAGTTGCAATGGTTGTAAATGATGAGATTTGATATCCCAAATTTTAACTGTACCATCGGCACTTGCAGAAGCGCAAACCGCGGAACTATCCGAATGAGCTATTTTCCCTGTATCCATTGAATTATGAGACTGATTATTCCATGGAGAATATTCGGATGTTGGAGCAAATGCGACAGCGGATATGGCCTTTCGATGCTCTCCATGAAATCTTAATGGTACAAATGGTAGAAGTTCCTGGTCATCATCTAAACTTCGTCGAGGAGGGTTTTTATCGTGAGTAGAAGACGGAGGATGAGGTGGAATCTTAGTTTCATTTTCATCTTTGTTCAATACATGTTGGTTTGGGTGAAGAGGGCTATTGCTATGCAAACTTGTTGCACTATTGCTACTATTTGGTCCTCCTGAGACTTTTTGTGCGGTGTAATTGTTACTTGGTAGAACCACAGGGGGGTCTTTCAGTAAATTGTTAGACGCATTCACAGTAGTTGTGGATGACGCAGATGTCTTCAACATTTGTGCTTCTGTAGTGATGGAAGAAGGATTTGGCTTAGAGCTTAACGTGGCATTGCTCTGAGGGGGGTCCTTTATGTTTTGTTGCAATGACATTGCAGCGACAGGTTCTTGATTCCATTTACGTTTGAGATTAGATTCTTCCGTTTTAGATGTGGCGGTTTGAAATGTTGAGATATTCTCAATTCTTGTCGCATTGGCATTCATAGTAGAAAGGTTACCAATAGTTGCATGGTGCTGCGGCATAATACTAGGCAATGTAGTGAGAACTAATGGGGGATTTACTGGATGCGATTTTTCCGAAGCCGGTGGTTTTTTCAAATGCGCATTGTTCACATTGATTGGTTTGGGATGGCCTGTTGCCGATGTAGCTGCTTTTGAGTTCTGTTGGTTTTCTAAAGTTTCATTATGATTGATTTTCGTTAAGTTTGACAAATCATGTCCACTGCTATTGGTAGTTGAGGAGGACATATTCCTGCATTGGAGTTCAATTGGTGTCAATGTGGTCTTCAGCAGGATGCAATAAAATAATAGTAATTAATATATAATATCTTTTTTTTATTTCCTGATTTTTCTTAGATGGGGTACACGTATCTATCTAGAGAGTATACAGCAGTAAATCGTAGGGTACACATTTGATTTCATAAATACTTTGCCCAGCTCACGAACGCTGTTGGCACAACATCATAAAATGCCGATCTCATTTTTTTGTTTAGCGTTGCTGAATGCGGAGTGATATTGTCTGTGTTGCAATTTTTGCAACTTTCTTTGTGCCTACATTATCATCAATATTCACCTGTTACGCAAACATAAAGTCGCTTGCATTTTGCTATGAACGTAAAAATACCCAAGTGACATCATTACCTCTACAATCATTCCAAAATACATTTGTTTCACTGAAACACCCAAGACATCATTTACCAACTTATTATCGTGATCCGTCAAGATTCATCATGTCTGGTAGCATTGGTCATTGCAACTCTCCGATTATGAGGGAAGAAACCGACAATTGTGGTTCCAACTCTTATCTCGCAATTCACTCGATCCTATTACGAATGATTCGTTTCATGTTGGAATCAAATCAATTATCTGATAACCTTTCGACAATGCAAAACGTCATACACCATTTAGATCAATTCTTGCTACAATATCCTCTTTCCGAAAAGAGTCAAGTATCTTATACCACAGAAAAAGTTAAGGATGATAATAACATAGAGAAACTCCTCATCGAAGTCACAGACAAAGCAATTAAAGTAGCCACCAGTTTTTGTCAAATGGCCAACAATCACAAAAAAACAACATGGACAACTTTGCAACAAGCAGCATCCAAACTGATGCAATCTAGTAAGAAAGAAGACGCCTCGTCCACAAAGGTAGCAGCCATTTCTATTTCTATTGTGTTTTCAGCTTTGACACTTTTGGAAGAATCTGCAACCAACAAAGCGGTTGCTAGTGCATTCGTTGCTTCTATTTCCAGGACATCCAAACCAGTGAAATCAAAAAAGAAACCAAATGTGCCCAATACTCCTGATGTCAAATCCACGAGCTCTATGAACGTTTGGAATTATAATATTGCCAAAACCATAGCCATGGAAATGCTTTATGCATTACTTCTTGAAGCTTCAACTATTCCTTCCACTTCACATCCATCAGATAATTTTGTGACACCAAATTTGCAAATTATTTCATATTTTGCTAAAGCTTTCAACAGTAACAATCAAGGATTTGTTGACGGAAAGGAAAATGAATTGTATTCAAGTTTATCTAAATTATCTGCGAAAGCTATTGAACGCACCATCCAATGGACTCTAACGAAAACACACGACCATGATATAAGTAACACCATCAACCGAAATGATCAAGACGAAACTTATGAAGAAGAAGGAGATGATCTCAAACAGCATCAATCTAAATCTAAGACAATAGCATCTTTAGCACTAGCATGTCAGATACATCCATGGCCACATTTATCCCCAGTCACATTAATCGAATTAGCAATCGAGCACGATTTATGGGATACGGGGCAACAGATCTGTTTATTAGCCCATCAAGACGGTCTCCAAAAACAAAAATTACTTCAAAATGAAGCATTAACAACTCACAAAGAAGTTATTGGTACCGAAGAAGCTACCCTTCTCCTAATTGATCAAGCTATGGAAAACGCGTTGTACCGATTGGCTGATAACATAGCTACTAATCTATACGAAGTCGGAGGAATTCATCGATTTGTGGAAGCACGATTATATCATTCCTATGACACAATAACGAAAGTAATTCATCGTCGACAATTTCCTCTAATTGACAGGCAAGTTGATCGCGTTGATAAGGCTGTCGCGAGGGTGACTGCATCGTACGTTAAGATGCAGATTGAGAATGTTATACCTTCAGCAAAAAGAAGAAAGGAAGAGAGTAATGATGAAAATGATGCGAGTCAAAACATTCGAGATTTCGCTTTGCAGCGCCTGGGAGAAGCAGGGGAAATTGATACAGCAAATAGATTGACTAATTTATGGGGATATGAACATGGAACTTATAATGAGGAAGATATTTTGAAAGCAATTGAAGAGCGCAAAAAACAATATCTACAATGGGATGAAGTGTTACCTGATAGAGCACTGCCTGATCTTATTTCTAAACCATTTGACTTAGTTGAGGCATTCAAACATCTTCGTCAAAAATCAAATCATAACAAAACAGAAATTTATGGTTTTGATGCTGAGTGGGAAGAGGATAATAATGGAGTATGCATTCTTCAAATAGCAAGCTCTAATGGTGTTATTCTTTTGCTGAACATTCCAGCTCTCATGGAGACAGTTGAAGGAATTGATGCCTTAACTGAAACTGTTGGTGATATATTCGATTCAGAAGATGTCATATTGGTTGGATTTGCATGTAAACAAGACCTTCGGCGATTGAGAAATAGCAGTAACCAATCAAAATATAAAAACAAGATGAGAAATAACTATGATAATGAGGAAATGTCTTGGTTATTACGAACGAGATCCGTTTTGGACGTCAAATCCGAGATAGTAGAGGAACATCCTGAATTAAAAACCTTTGGATTATCCAAATCTGTAAATCACTTTTTTGGAAAGCCACTAGACAAATCTGAACAATGTTCTTCTTGGGGAAGTGTTCCTCTATCTCCAAGGCAAAGAACATATGCAGCTCTTGACGCTTGGGTTTGTGTTGCCATTCATAACCAATTGAAAAACAAAGATACATTGGGGACATCTGTCTCAACTGATGAGCCAATATGATAAGATATGAACCTCCCGAAGAAGGGAAAAACCCAATCGAAAACCCGATTTATTTTACATTAACATTGAAATTTCTTCTTCTCGTTTTGTAAAAACGGGTTTGATATAATAAATAGAAATTCTGGTTGCATTTCGCATTCGTGAATAATATCATAATTTTAGCTGTATTCGCAACAAGCAGTTGTCTTGACAAAACATAAAAATAAGTTTATGCAACACATATATAAAAAAAGGATTGTGCTACGATCATGAAAACAGAAAAATCGCTAGAATAATAAACTAAATTTGTTTTACAATTTCATTTAGTCAAATATTGACTTGCAAATAACGATAGAATCTCAAATTGAATTACTTTAAACTGAAAATCTCTTCTTTTCCATGAACATCACCATATCAGTTAGCGTTGTCAGCTTTTCATCGATTGTATTGGATGCATTTTCGACGCTGACCGACTTCTGTAGAGATGATGGTGGAGTCAGATACATTTTATTTTCTTTCCCTGATATTGTTTTCCATCCAGAATCTTTCATATAATTCAATGTATCCTCATCGTTTTGAAAGCCTAATAATTTTTGTGCATTTTGAACACTCAATTTGCTGTAACACTTTGTGAATGACTTTTCTAAACGAGAACGATAAATATCTCTTAAATTTCCGCACTCATTTTTCATATTTTCCTTTTCCAACAGTTCTTCAGATTCGCGTTCCAATGTTTGAATAAGGTTAAAGACCGATTCTGAATCACTGTTGATGATTCCGCATGTGATTTTCCAAAGCTGTTGGAATGTATGAGAAATAGATATAGATGGAGGTAAACGGCGCCATAGATGACGTGCTTCGTCATATTGACCAAGCTGCAACAGTAGGAACATTTCTTCAAGCTAAAATTTCATGAATAAATAGGGTTTGATGATCGAAAAAGAAGAACGGTGAGAGAAATCGAACTACAGAAAAAAAACTAAAGAAGCACTGATGAGACATACCAGAATTTGCGTTAATTCATTCACGCTTTTTGTAGTATCTCTGAATTGAACCTCTTTCTCGACACATTTTTCAAGACGATTTAATAAAATTGTTGTACTCATTTGATATTGAAATGTCCTTCAAAATATTTCAGCTCTATGGAAAGGTCAATCAAGGACTAATGACGATCTACAGGTGATTCCTATTTTTGTCTTGTGAGTGCTGTGTGATACATATCCAAAGATTAGGAAGATTTGGGGTGTTATCGGGGGAAAGTGAGGATTTTTAGGGAGACCGACCCGTCCCCGAACAAAACGAAAAGATACCAACACTTTTGAAGAGATGACATCTTTGCCCCTCTCTACAGGAATGAACAGTGATTTTCGTATATAATATCTTTATTGCTGGTATAATTATGTTTATGTTCATGCTTTACCCAAATTATATCTGCATCGTAGTATAAATAATAAGTTCTAATTTTCAGATAGGAAAAATGAACAAAAAATGATTGAAATATCTAAATGTCATTTTTTACTTAATCAAATTTTGCCTTCAAAATTTGTAAATGATAGGGACATACATGCAAATGAGTCTTGTAATGTTTATCTAGCATTTATCCAATCTGCTCTAATCATTAGGAGAGAAATGCTGCCGTTGGAGAGTCTCATTTCTTACAATTTACAATATCGGTCATAAGCACTTTTGCGTTAAATCACGACCACAGCTTAACATTCAAACCAAACCAGCAGTGTCTTTCAGTGGCTCTATCCAAAAAGAGTTATCTGCAATCAAATTAGAAGAAATTAGCAGCATTATTTTTTTTTCTTAGCGTCAACCAAGTCGAGACAATTATGTTATTTACAAACAAGATAAACAAGAAAGAACTTTTTTTTCTGTTGAGCTCCGCTTCACTTTTGTCTAAGTCAGAAGCCACTGTTGCACAATGTGAAGTTGCATCTGATTTTTTGAATAGACAAAATGTAGATCTGAAAAAAGCTACAAGTAATATGTGGTTGGAATTCAATGATAGTTGCGAAAGTAATAATGGCTGTCCCCTAGAAATGGAGGAAATTTTTACAACCACGAAACTTGATTTCAATGAGTTGATCGGAACAGAGGAATACACTGCTGTTGTAAATGCCTGTAAAGACTTAGGAAGTGAGACAGCACCCTCAGCACTTTGTAGTGCAGATTCTGAGCTACTTCTTTACAATGGTCAGGATGATAAAAATGGAGAGGCTGTGGATGATTTTTACATTTATAACGAGCCAGTTTGCTTCCCTTTTCAGTGTACACAAAAGCAAATAGGCTTGTTTCATGACGATCCATTGGGCTGTGATCCTGACAATATGAACTGTTTAGTGTACCATATGGAAGCAGCAAACTGTGGTACTCGTCCTTCAGGATCTGGTCAGGGGAACTGCGTCTTGCACTCGAAAACTTTTGATGAAAGTGAAGACTTAAAAACTGCTAAAACTGCTCTTCAGGCTAAAGCTGGTATGAATTGTATCAAGGGAAAGATACAAGAAGACAATAACGATATATGCAACATGGAGTCAAAACCAGTCGCCATTTCTTTGGGTAAAAATTTCCGTACCTTTGAAGAGAACTCACACTATCACGATTTCCTTAATGCTTGCAGTCAAGCAGATGGTCTCACTTGTCATACTTCGGCTTTGGTCAGCATGAAGGGGCAAACTGGTTTTATAAACATGGATCTTACTGGAGATTATAATGACTATCCTGTGTGCCTACCCAAAACTTGTACCACTGCCGAGCGAGAAATTATTACGACTAAAACTATCGGGGATGAAATTGTTCTCGAAATAAACAGAATAGTTGAGACTCATGGAAGGAGAAAGCTTATGCAACAATTTAAATCGGATCATGATGAGTTTCCGTTGAGGAATCTTCAAAATGAGGGTTTTCAATGCCCGCTATCTGGATTGGAAGTATGCGACTTTACTGTGTCGGACTTTTACTGCGTCGAAAGTGTAGACCCAACTCTTGCTTCTGCAAAGTCTTCCTCCTCGTCTCTGACTGCTGCAGCTGGTGCTTCTTTCGCTGCTACAGTTTTGACTGCTGGTGGGATTTTACTTTAAAACGATAGCTTTTGAACCTTTCGCCAATCTTCGACAGATGAAAAACGATACATAAGTAATACATTTTTTAACCCATTACTTTAAGGAGAATTTCTTGATGGTATTTTATTTCACATATTTCTTACTTTTGTTTCGACATTAGCTGAAACATCTAAGTTCCTTGTTTTGTTATTACAATTTCAATAAGGTTGCAAAAGGCAATAATTCTGATGATAAGTTTTGAATTCAAATTTGAGATTAAAATATTTATTTTATTATTTTATCTTGAGAGTTGCTGCATGGTTGACGAAGCTTGCTGACTTTCTTAGAATTGCGTTACCTTTCAGGAATAGCAAATGAGTCCTTTTTAAGGCACGCTTCAAAGAAGATGCCATCTCCTCCATCTAGATGGCAGATGCTATTCTCGACTTCAAATACAAATACAGAAATAGATATTCAAAGAAAACAATATAAAAAATCAGATGATACGACAGCCGTCGACAATTTAAAATTAGACTTTTTAGCTATTCCGCAATCTTCCCATACTCTAGATCAGCCATTTGAAAATAACTCATTAAAGTCCTGGTTTGAGAAGGTTCAAGCTAAAGCGGATTTAAAAGCATTGGAAGAAGTGGTGGTTTCAAATTTAACTGGTTTAGGCACAAATAAAAGACTTTCTATTCAAAATATAACGGAATCCAGCAAGAACATTTTATCGAGTGAAATATTATTTAATGATTCGGTTTCTGAAAAAGAAAATGTGACCAATACTTCGCCCGAATATAATAAGGAAAAGAGTTCATCGTCGAGAAATGAAAACTCCTTCATAAATGATGATGCTACTCAGTTTCTAAATGAACTATCATGCAAATTAATGGAATCAACAAGTGAACAATCAAATTTGCTTTTTCGTTCAAACGACCGAGCTTGCAAAACCATTCATTCTCCTCAACTAGAAACAAAATCTGGCGAAGAAGAATGTAATAAGTGTGGAGAAACAAGCATGAATATAATGAACAATAAGGATAAATCTTTTCTGGTTCATACACCAGGTCCATATATTGAGATTGATGATTTCTGTGAGCATGAAGTAGACAACAAAGACGATAAAAATAATTCATTTAATTCAAATACAGGATTGCTCTTTTCTTTAGATTCAAGTTTAAAGCCATCAACAAGTAAGTAAAAGATAATTCTTTGCGTTTGTGTGATATTCGGTGTTTTGCTATTCACGTTATCAAATCTGATCCTAAGAGTATTGTGACTCGGATACAAAAGATGATTTAGAGAATTCACAGCAATGTTCGTCATCACCAGTTAGAAAAGATCCAAATTGTAGCAATACAAAAAATAACGATCTGTTGCATAAAAGCTATCGCAATCAAGACCTTATAGATGAGGAGAGAAAATTTTCCTACAATTTTGCTATCAAGCATCAACAAAAGAAATTGAAACAGAAGATATTTTATTGCTTCAAGCATTTTGTTGCTACTAAAGAGTTACATCGCAATCATATTGTTGCTCAAATTAGCCGAAACAAAACATACAATCATAAACGAACATCTTTTTGGTCGTGGAAGACTCTGGTTTTGAAGAATAAACAAGTAGAGAAAGAGGTAATGCATAATTACCGTGTGAAAGTCTTGAGAGTTGCTTTTGCTGCATTGACTCGCTCGATATCTCAAGCAAGGATGCAGATGCAAGTAAGTTGTGCTCAGAAAATCAATAATAAGGCAAGAAAGTATACCTTTTCTTAGCCATTGCTTCTCCTTCGCTAACAACATAATTTACAGAAATTTGAAATTGAATATGAATGGAAATTAAAAGCTTCTATCATGTCCCAATGGAAAAGAAAAAACCGCGAGATAATGGAAAATCGTGAAAAAGCACGCATTGCTCAGGAAAAGTCAAAAGAATCTGCTCTACTTTCTCGAGCATGCCAGTGGCATGATAATAAGCTTTTAACTTCTTCTGTGATTAGATGGAAAACGTTTTGTAGAGTGGAACAAAACGGTCGTATAATCAGAGAAAAACAAGAAAACTATGAACATCGAGTTACTGAATTATTATGTCGTTTGTCAGAAGAGAGAGAATCATCATGCGAAGAAAAATGCACTCTCAAAAACGCGAGATTGCTAGAAGCGAAAGAATCGGACAAATCTGGTTCTTCACAAATATGCAATAAAGATAAGAATTTAGATCATCACGATATTTCTCATAATCAAATGAAAAGAATAAAATGTGACCAGCATGCAAATTCGAAAGAAATGAAAAATCAGCAGCATATTTCCTATTCTTCCATGCATGAGAGTCGAAAGTCTATACCTTTACAGATAGATTCAAATAGACCAAAGTTGTTACCAACGCGTGCACCATCAAATATGGAAATTCGCCAATTGGAGCGATCAAAAAGACGGAAAGCACTGCAAGAAAGATATTTGGAAACCAATAAAAAGAAGGAGGAGGAGGCTATGTTGAATATTGTGCAAAAAGAAAAAGCAATTAGATTCCAACTTCATCGTGAAAAGAAGAAAAGAGAAAATGAGAATCTTGCGAAGGAGAGAGAAATAGAAAACCGCAAAAATCAATGGAAATTAGCAAAAATACATCTAGAAGAAACACAAAGGAAAAACGCATTCGAGAAATGGAAGCTTTTCCTTCAGCATTTAAAAACGGAATGCAAGAATGTAGGTTCACCTTACGACTTCTTAGTGATGAACAAAAATTTACCAATGTATTAATCCTTCTTTCTTACTTCCGTGTCACAGACTGTTTGTATGTATCAAAAGAGACTTATTTGTAGAACAATCAAAACATGGCAAGGTTTTATTCGTGAGCAACAAAAACACCGCAACAAAGTCGAACATAGTAAGCTGCTTGCTGCAGGTAAGTTTTTGCATTCCAGATCCTTTCTTGATGGTGGAGAACAGAAATTTAACATTTGATTCATTGATCATAAATCGAAAGAAATACATAGTAATATGCGATCATGCTTAAAAATGTGGAGAGCGTGGAAAAAAATCATTACAGAAAGACAAACTTTGTCAAGGAAAGCTTATTCGAAGTACATGCATAGTGTAGCTCTCAAAGTGATATTTCAATGGAATCTTGTTAAGGAAGAACATAATATGAAGCTTTGGGAAACTGAGAGAAAGGCTAGAACTTTTGGAAATCGCTTACAACTTAGATTAGCTTTGAACTCATTAAAGTTGTGTATCATCCACAGCCGAGAAGAACGTATTTTTGAGGAGAAAGTGGCTGAAAAGTGGATACAAGTTCGTCATTGGATTGACACAAAAATACTAGAATAGAAGCTTATAAATAATGAAAGTGCTCTGCAAGAAAATATCACATATTTTGAATCCGTAGCAACTGCCATCTATAATATTATGAGAAGTCAACGCGCCTATAGCAAACATTATGATCTAAATTTTCCACCTTTCTTTATCCCCAACTTTCCAGTTGCGGCTTTTGATCTAGCTGTCCCTGTTCCTCCTCCTTTCAGTAATCCACCACCCAAACGGACTTGCTGATTCATGGTTGCCTGCTCTTGTTCTAACCAAGCAAAATTCTTATTCCTCTTTTCTTTTGCTCTTGTATCGGCATTGTTCTTTTGTTTTCTTCTCTCTCCCTCAACGAAAGCAGCATCAAGACGTAATTCTCTCTTAACAGCCTTATGTTCTCGCTTATACTCGCGACGATTACGGTCAAGCTCTGCCTGCATTTGAGTTTTGCCCTTATCTTTCGACATATGGTATCGAGATGGATCTTCCATCTTAGGAGCAAGACTCTTGATTGCGTTATCACTCGGTTTCCCTCCAGATCTACGCAATAGAGGCATCCTAGGTTCATTGTACATACACGTTTTCCCAACCGACTCAGCAACCCTCGAAAGTAAATTAGACAGCAATTCTGGGAGTCGATCAATCTTACTCCCAGGCTGCAGGGATAGCAAACTAAATGTGATCTGTGAGAATGTTTCAGCCTCTGCGCAATTCAAGGCACCATCATAGATAGAGGCACATGTTTCAATCAAGTTCAAGGCGGAGCAAAAAAGACTGGCAATAAACGATACATTATCGGTTTCTATCAAATCTTTCTCTAGAGATATTTGAGGTAAAACATCGCTTTCAGAAGAGGAATCAAATTCGAAGAGCTCTGATCGCAAATCACCTAATATTCCGTTTGACATAACTAAATCTAGACTAGGCACAGGATTCAGCTTTGATGCAGATTCTCTATTACCCTCGAACAACCTAATAGTACCAGCAAGGAAAGCTAATGCTTCTGGAGCAATTCTTTTTGCTTCCTTGGTATACTCAATCATTAAACCTGAAAACAAAATCCCCATCATAACATCATGAAGCGATCTCACAGGGGCTTGAGCTAATGTTTGCCCAATTAAAAGTAAAGCAGGTGTTACCACTGTGTGACGTAAATCTGTCACAGGAAAAATATGACCCAATGATCTGAGTAATAGAAATGTTCCAATGGAGGGCCAGGCTGTGAAATCTTCATCTTCCGAGACGCTTATAAGTTCTGAATCTCGCAATCTCTTTGATAATGCTTTTTGCAAAATTCCAAGCCTACGGCCCCATACTGCACCTGCAATTTCTGGACTATCTTGGGCCATAGCATATAGTATTTTTGTCAAAGTATCTAATTGTGCATATCTTCTCAAGTCTGTACCCCCATCTCCTGATGTGTGTATCTTATCCCCAACCACAACTAAATCATAATTTACATCGGATTGCGGTTTTAGTGGATTATTCTGTCACAATGAAATAATATAAATGTGGCTGTAAAAGCACTTACTAAAACGACGAATTACAACGTCATAAAAGTTTTGCATTTTTTCCTTGTTGTTCTTGTTCAAGCGGACGGAATTTGATTTGTGGATCCGCTCAATGATTACAGAAGCATCAGATCCGGTAGATGCATGAGCTGTTATCATATCATGAAGTGCTTCCAGTGTGGTAGGCACTTCAAAGACAAATGGCATAGAAGATCTGTACAGCGTTGAATAAGCAGAAACGGGTTTCAAAGTGAGCATATATAAATTAGAAAATATACAAAGGGAAATGATGACAAAATGTTATGACCATGGAGACACTCGGTAGTAGGGTCAAAGATTGCTATTATAAAAATAGCGCTACCAAGGGTACTATGTGGCATAAAGAAGTCTTTTTTGGTACGGGGCTCATTTGCAGAAAGTATCGAAGCAAAACGCAACAATAATTTTCGACCGTTCCATTAAATTGTGATGGACAGAAACCATCGAGAACGTGCAAAAAAGGAAGAGCTCCAACTACCGAAATACAATTGAAGAAAACTATAAAGCGGATACGCTTACCTTGCAATTTTCTTAGCCTTTCTTTTCTTTTCGGATAACTTTTTCTTTTCCATTTTTTTCTTTTGCTCTTCTTCTTTCTGATCCTTTGATTTGCCCACGAACTTTAGATTTTCACGTGTCATTCCGTCTTCAATATCACCATCATCATAGGCAACATCGTAAAGAGTATTGCCTCTTTCGTCTGTATAAACCTTGGATATAACTCCAGGATACCAAGTAGCATGAGCCTCATACTGTTCTGCGGCATGATAATTCCCTCGAATTTTCATTCCTTTACTTAAAATTTCAGGAGCGTCTTCATCTTCTATGAATTCATCGCCATCAGAGTCATCTTCCTGATTCGAAGCATCATCTCCTGATCCACCTAATTCAACATCAGATTCTTCCGTTTCTGTTTCGCCCTCTTCTGATTCTGCATCGCTCTTATTGTCTTCACTTGATCCCTCCTCTTGTTTATCTGGAATGGTATTTCCATGCTTATCAAGATGCATCAAACCCTCTGAGGTAAATTTCATAGTTGTTTCATCCTCATCTTCGCTTTCAGTATCCAATTCATCATCACCTCTTACCCTATTCTTATCTTTTTTCTTTTTGTCTTGTATTTTTTTCCGTTTTTTGCGTTTCGGTTGATCGTCTTCGTCTTCAGATACATCTGACAAATCATCATTGTCGAAATCACCATTCATACGTGCTAATCGCTTTGTTTCCAATTCATGTAGTCGTTCTGCTTCTTCTTTGGCAATTTCCTCAGGTTTTTTTGTTCGATCGGAGGCAGCCACTTTACGTTCAAATTGATATGTCTAGAAAAAAATGGTGAGATTGTTCATTTGAGATCAAAGTTTATATGTTTGTAAAATAAGAACGGGAGAAAGAACAAGTCATAAAACATACCTTCATTTCAACATCCCAAGCATCCATTTCTTTTTCAACTTCAGTGAGCAATCCTTTCTTTTTCCTTTCCAATTTGGATTTATATTCTTTATCTTTATCCCTAAATTGTAGTAACGATGCCAATTCTTTGAAGCTGTCATCTAAAGCTTCAAACTTTTCAACTTGATCTTCTTTATTTTTTTGTTTTTCCAATTTAATCAACTTTTTTCGCTTTATCATGTCATCCATTTCTTCCTTTCTAGATCGGTATACTTCTCCTAAGGACAAGGATGATGGATCGGGTTGTCCGTAAGGATTTAAGTTAGCTTTTTTGGAAAAAGATCCTCCACCAAAATGCATTTCTGTATCGGCTCTATCCAGTGCGCCCTTATCAGCATAGTAGTCATCTTCATCATCAGATGGGAGAAGTTCTTCTTCCAATCCTTTTCCAGAATAAGATTCATCAATAGTTTTTCCCTGAATAATTCGAAATTCACAAATCGTCAGTATAGTTTGCAATAGAGAATAATTCACAAGATGGAACAATTATGAAAATGAATGTGTGTACCTTGTGAGTCAATAGACCTAACGAGCCGCCGTTATCATCATCGTCATCTAAATCATAAATACGACTCTTTTTGGATCTCCTCACACGTTCTCTAACAATCCTAGCAAGTGTAATTTCCTCTTCTGTCATTTCAACTGTTTTGGCTTTTTTTTCTCCTATTCGTTTATCTACAAATGAATTTACTTTTTTCTTCCGTTCCATTTTTGTACCTAATTGCATTTTACGACGTTCTATGGATCGGGCTAATGCACTTGTCCTGTGCTGTAGTTGCAGGGGTGCAGGTTTTCCTGTTTTAGTAGGCATGTTTGCATATCCAGGAAGCTTTCGATTCAAAACATCATGTTTGGCTCGTTTGGAAAAAGATGACTGATATTCGAACGGATTTAATGAGGCATTTCTTTGAGGGATACCTTTCGGGAGAGATGCGATAGATCGCTTCGCCTTATTTTTGCTTCTTCCTTTGCCCATTTTGTCAAGGTTATTCCTATGCACTTTCACTCGGTGTGCATTCAATGAAGACCTTCGAAATGAGATATCCGATGAAGATAAATGTTCTTTGATATATAGATAAAATAAAACCTTTCAATTTTGTTGGAGCACAGGGCTTCTTCGTACATTGTAGTAATCATTCTACGTAAACATATATAATAAAGCCGAACCATCAAATTTCTTCTTATCAGAATAAAAAATGAGAAAACTTATTTGTCTCCTCTCACTTCTTCTTCCATAAACTCCAGCATAACTAGGTAATCAACAATCCCTTCAAAATTGAGAAAGCAATTCAAAATGAATGACAAATTAATCAACATCGACACAAAATCTTCTCAGGAAACTTCCACCTTTCAAATTCGTAAAGAAAATTGCTTGGGAAAACGAGATAAATCTAACGCAGGTCGGATAGATCCCAAAGCTGTGAATATCTGTGC
>Ga0209092_10001315_pt1 | contig 24563 bp, 22 predicted proteins | sample FraStrMetagenome_FD_187446 | JGI IMG/M metagenome (GOLD analysis project Ga0209092, IMG submission 187446) | Marine eukaryotic phytoplankton communities from Arctic Ocean - Fram Strait ARC3M Metagenome (SPAdes) (version 2) | ecosystem: Environmental > Aquatic > Marine > Oceanic | place: Fram... | reverse complement strand
CCTACTGCCAGGCTACTCTAAATGAAGACCTATCCATGGAGATCCCCACCGGGTATCAAACCAAAGATAAGAACATTTCAAGGCACACACACGTCCTAAAACTGCTCATGAGCCTATATGGTCTCAGGCAGGCGGGAAAGAATTGGTTCCTATTTCAATATTTCCGCATTTTCGATTCTGGCAATAGCGGCAGATATTAGCGCGTAATTTTTCATGGCGAAACTCAATCACAATCAACTTCGAGAAGCAAGAACACTCAATTCTCTTACCATCGATGACAATGTGTTCCAGAACCTGAAGTGGTCCCTGTAGCAGTATAATGTCAATGGAAGCTGATCGTGATACCATTTATTTACTTGATCTGCCAACTGACCAAAGTCGTCCCCGATACTTCTTATAATACAAAATTGCGTAGTTGGTCATCGCTAATACACTCAGCCTATTGTCAAACATTTTCATTGCCCGAAATGTTGAAACATACTTCGGATGCAGCATAAATGCCAACAAAATTAGAGGCTGCTCTTGCATTTCCTATCTCTTCTCCAACAGCGAGGTAAATTCGAAACTATACTGTGGATGTTTAACAAAACCTTGGTACAGTGTTCCTAACATAAACAAAACATCTGCTAAGGTGTTGCAATCCCTTTGCATCAGAAAAGAAGCCTTAGTCAATGGCGTTCAGCCCTTTCTATTTGAGATAAAAAATCATCGTCGACTCTCATTTCATTTGAGAAGTCATCGTCGGAGCTGTACTTGGCTTGGGCCATCTTAAATGATGACCGAATCCGCAATATACTCGCTAGGGAGGACTGAGTACTATTCCAACGCACTTCCACAATTCTAAGTAAGGCAGGTGAAACTCCATAAAGTGCTCGGTTGGTCCGCTTCAACGGTTGCACGTTCGGCTTCCAGAACATGGCCGTTTGCTGCACAGATGCTGGTAGCTACTCAAGGGAGTCGATCAGCGACAAAGATAAACTCGTTATCGCCCTCAAAACGGATAATACGAAACCCCCGTTTGTGATAAGGATCTTATTGTCTCATTAATCAGTTCAAGGAGTTTCTTCCCGGAGTGATGGCCCGGCCCATGCACTAGTGCTACTGCGTAGCGTTTGATATCGCTTGAAATAGTCACTAAAAATGCCCGCACTCCGTCTCAGGTTCTTCCTAGGCATCCTCGGATATATGAAAAAAATGGATAAGAATTAGCAAGCACAGCCTATTGTAATTAGATTTTCGTTCACGTAACATCAACGCCCTGGAAAAACCGAACACATAAAAATAAATAGGAGGAGAATACGCGTTTGCTTAATCGAATTTCGCAGATTAATTTAGAGGTTTTGACAGATATATAAAGCAAAATATCTATCTAAATCCGTCTAATTCGATGGGGGTAACAATTAATAATCCGCCAACATTTGTGTGTCTATCTCGGAACGCTCTACTTCCAGTAGCTCCTATTTGTGGATTTTCTGGCTGAACATCTACTTTTATTAGCAAACAGGTACGATCATGGTCAAAACGAGTGTTGCGAAAACCCAAATTTTAAAGTAAAATAAATCACGTCTTCGGTATATTGTATCTTCTATTTTACAAATCATCTGTGATAACTCGCTTGTGATATACTTTTGAAAAATCTAGCGTAGACAAAATTTGATCACTTAATTGAATTTTGCTAAGATACAAACCAATTTAACCAATCTAGTTCTAGCTGTTGCATTGAACATTGAGCTCGTTCACACCATGATAATACGTCCGTTACATTGAAATTAATGTCCTCTATTCTTTCCTTGACAGTAGAGAGCAGCATTTCGGGAAGAGATCTCCACATATATAAATCCTTTGGTGTTTTTATTTGTCCATAATCACGTAAAGAGATTACAGCGTCTTCATTGTAATTCATAATTTCCATCATAATTTCGTCAAGAGAACGTAATTGTGCATTCTCAACTAATGCATCTAACACCTGCATCTCGACATTAGGAAATCTATCCTTTGCTTTAACAGCATGCAATATTTTATCAGTTTCCAAGTTGGCAAGCTGCCTCCAGTTTTTTACTTTGCAATCATTTACAAGAATATGTACCAAAGTAACTTGGTCCGAAGCATTGAGTATTTCCGAAAGTTCAGCTGTTTCGCGAACGCATTCTTTCAGCTCATCTTCATCATAATCGTCCGGTGTTATTAGTTTCCACTTTTCATAATTTATTACAGTTGAGGGATTCAATCGAGAATTAGCAGCATCTGCCATCTTATCACGTAGAGATAATTTCTCTGTGCTGTACAATTTATCATAAGTATCCTTCATCGCCTCTTCCACTGCCTCTACAACATCCAATCCATTATTATTTATATGTTCGCTTATTTCTCCTTTCGCTATTCGTTCTTGTCGCAAATTTTCTCTCGCTTTCTCGCTTAGCATTTTTGTCCTTCCTGAGAGATATCTCCAATCCTTAGTGGGGTGTAATTTTTGAAGAGCTTTAACAGTGTCAGTCTGTGGAAAATGATACGCCAGCGACCAAAACACCCGTGGACTAAGTTGAGACATGTTTACCGGTCTAAGCATTTCTTTGCTCGAATTTATTTTATCCTCTTCGAATTCACTCTCGTCATTTTCATCATCGGCTGAATATACCTGATCGATGACGGCTTTCAGTGCATCGAGTCCAATTATTTCAATCACTTCTTCATACAGCCCTCTTCCTTCAATGCCTTTCGAATATTTTACTGCAACGAATTTCGTGAGACCGTTAAGGCTAGTACCATGTTCCGATCTATCCTCAAACTCTACCTGCTTCGAATTCACAGCTGCCACTCTAACCTGTGCTCTACTCGCTTCATACGATTTCCCAACTGCTCCCCTCATAGCTCCTCTCAAAAATCTTCCGACCTTTTTCCCACCTCCACCTGGACCCAAAGCTGACAACAACGTTGAGGCAACATCCCCCTCACTATTCCCTAAGTTCAACATCGTACCACGACGATTTACTCCTTTTTTCGACGCAGCACGTACATTCGACGTGGGAGCAGGAACACTCATCCCACTCAACGTCCGACCTAACCCACCATGCTTTGCCATTTTACGCGCACCTGCTCGATTCGTCGATGATATCGATGACGATGAAACGTCACTCACACGCTTATGATTCGCCTTCTTCTTCTTCTTCTTCTCCGGACTTTCATCACCACAACCTTTCACATTATTACCAGACGACGAAGCAGCCTCTGCACGCTTCACCTTTTCCGTCGCAGAAGGAGCTTCCGATCGAACAACGACTGTATCATTCACTGCAATCACACGACATGCCAACACAGACGCTTCGGCTTGAATTAAGGAGGGAGGGAATCCACACAGGAGTCTGGTATGTTTGATGGGTATACCCACGAGTTTTCCAACGCGTCGTGTGAGCTGTCCAATCGTTTCGTTTGGTTCGAGTTGTAGAGTTTGTCGGCCGCCTTTGTGGGTAACCAGTCGTATGCGATGTGGTTTTCCTGTGGCAGTAGTGGTAGTGTTAGTGGTAGTGGTAGTATCGGGGGTGTCGGTGCAGGTGCTCATCGCAATCATTCATGGATATACAGAGAGACAGGTATGATTTTGTTTCCGGTTGTTGTTTTATGTTTTTTTTCTGTGTCCAATAGAGAGTTGGTTGTCTGTTGTCTACTACATGTACATGTACATGTACATGCTGCATGCTGCATATGCCATAAGTATACTGCCAGCCAGCTATACACGATTGAATAGAAAGACTCTTTTGAAACTTCTTCCAAATATAGATATCATACTAACACAGCTTGTCGTACCATGGACGAACTTTGAATACACTGTAGGCCCTGCAAATCATCAACCAATCAATGCATATCCACCAACCAACCGTTCCATTCAATCCTTTTTGTGGATAGGACAAAAGCTTTTCCGTTTATGACATGAAATATTCCTGAACTTGTTTCGAATGTACAACTGTGATCCTTGATTGAGGATCGTATGGATGAGATTTTGGGTTGCTACTCTCAGCTCTGTTTACTTTGTTATATATATATTTTTGAAAGTGGCATGCAGTTCCAATAACACGTCGAGCACTTATACTCGTATTACTTTGATTGTATCATGATGAAACGATTTACTCCAATAATAATACTTGTGATTCATGTGAATTTACTCATTCTATGGAATATTGGAATGCAACTTTGGTTATTTCCATGTCTTTCAGTGTCTCTCATTCCTTTGTCCAATGTTGCCAGAACGAAGATATTGGGTCGTCATCATCATAATCATCGTCATCGTCTCGACAGTAACGAAATGCATGTAATTTCCGGATATTGTCATAGACATATTGTACGATTGCAAATGAGCTCAACGGATGGAGGTAGTGAGGATTTAACTGGAAAGGAACATTCATTAAACTCTCGAAAGTCAGTAAATATCGATCGTTCGCCGAGAGCTCATATTACACCAGCTCACGTTGAATGCATTAAATCCATGGCCGATATCGTGTCAGTAGTTGAATCTTATAATTTGCCACAATTCACAAGGACGGGACCTACGAAAGCAACGTGCTTGTGTCCGTTCCATGATGATAACAACCCGTCTATGAGTATTGATGGTGATCGAAAAATGTACAAATGCTTTAGTTGTGGAGCTGCTGGAGATGTTTTTAACTTTGTGAGGGAGTATGATCGGGTAGTTGGCGGAGGTGGTGGTGATCCAGATTCCTTTGATAATGAGAAGATGAGTTTTCCGGCTGCTGTATATTTTGTCGCTAGAGAGTTTACGACCAATGGTCTAGAACTTCTGCCTGAACCTAAGACTCGTTCGTCAAAATCTCACAATCCGTTGGAGAATGAGGCAATTCAAAAAAAGAAGGAAAGATTGAAACTTGCAAATTCTGCAGCTGCAGAATTTTACTGTTCCTGTCTAATGAAGCTGCCATCAGCGGGTAGTGCTAGATTTCATCTCAATTGTCGTGGTATCTCGCCGAATACGGTGAGACAATTCGTTTTAGGCTATGCACCAGATGTTTATTTTGGATTAGAAAAGATGAAGGGGTATAGGCGGGGTGAAGGTTCAGTAAGTACTCTTTGTTGCGTACGCTTTTATATTCGATCTTATTATTCTTTCGTGATATAGCTTGTCAGCCGCTTAAAGTCGTTAAATTTTACTCCTAATGAAATTGTCGAGGCTGGTTTGGCAACGCGTAAAACGTCCATAAGAAACAAAGATCTATCTTCTTCTACAGCACGGAAGCCTGGAAGGAACGATGACGAAACTGCTTCGAATGAGTACGGCTATAGTTTACTAATGGACAGGTTTAGAGGTAGACTGATGGTTCCAATTTTTGACGGGGGTGCCGTCATCGGGTTTGGTGGGAGGATATTAGATGAAGGAGATAGCATAGCAACAAAGCAAGGTGCAAATTCTATCAAATTCAAAGCAGCAAAGTACATCAACTCTCCTGAATCTCCAATATTTAGTAAAAAGAATACACTATTTGGAGCTTCATCTCTGTCGCGAAAGAACGAAACATTACGAAAGACACTCGTCTTAGTCGAAGGTTATTTTGATGCCCTTTCTCTCAATGATATAGAAGTTGATGCTGTTTGCACAATGGGGACAGCAATCTCGTTGGAACAGCTTGAAAAAGCTGCTCGATTGGTTGGTCATGGAGGTGCGTGGTGTTGTCTTTCTGTTTTGAAACTTTAGTTCCCATTGCTTATAGTCTATGCATCACGCCTACCAGGCATCCTGATTTTATGTTTAGACTCTGATGACGCGGGTATAAATGCAATGGAAAGATTGTGTGCTGGTACGATATTTTGGACTCTGCTGAAAAGAGTTACTGTAGAAGTTAAAGTTGCTCAGCTACCAAACGATATGAAAGACCCTTCTGATTTTATAGAATCGAAACGAAAAAAGTCCAAAAGCTATGCTGCCAATTCTTTTGAAAAAGAAATCATAGATAAATCTATTTCTTGGTCAGATTGGTACCTTGCTCGCGTTCTTCTCCTGTTCAATTCGACTACGAAGGAAAATGAGAAAGAAAGCTTTTCATCTATTTGCGATAAAATTACCTCATTTCTCGCTAATGTAGAGAATCCTGCGGAACGCACTCGTCAAGCCTTTGAATGCGCAAAATCTTTAGCAGAGAGAGTTTCTGAAAGTTCTGAGTCAACCAACGAAGCGCTTCGTGTACAACTTGAGTCTGATTTGTTGGACATGACAGCAAGAAAAGCGAAGGTTCGCGAAAACCTTGATAGAAGAGTTTTGGAACCTGATCAAAAGAGGAGGCTCAGCAATGGATACGTGGAAAAGGATAGAAAGAGGCTAATGACCAATGAATTAAGCAAACAGAACGGTAAAACAAACGAACTAGCCTCTTCCTTAAATGAGAAGCGCAATAGTTCAAGTATGAATAAAGGCAACGCTATGGTTGATACCCGACAAAGAAAAAGAATTCAAAAGAAACCTGCAAAAATGCAGAATGTAATGCCACATTTTAATGGATTTCCCATATATAGCGAAGATGACCGAAAATGGCTTGGGTTAGATAAGTTTTCGTTTGGCGTAAGTTACTTCTTTTGTTGTTCTCGATGAAACATTATTCACCTTTTATTTTCCACTATAGCGAAAAGATAAGCTATATTTTGGGGATTTTTCAAAGATTGGACCGAAGAAACCTATCTATTTTAACTCGAATGAATATCTTGGTAATGATATTGATTCTATACATACACCCCTGAAAGAAGATACACTTAATATGATTGTTAGAACCGAGGAATCAATTTTGCGGTCTTTAATCGATTTTTCACCAGCGCGTCGTTCTCTTTCAACCACGATTCGTCATTCAATATCAGAACTTTTGTGGTCTTCAACTTCTAGAAAATGGCTCTTTGAGTGGCTTTTGGAAGAAGATACTCTCTACGAAGGCGAGCAATTACGCAATTACTTGTGCACAATGAAGGGAATTCCAACAGGTATATTGAGCGCTTCTCCTAGAAGAAAAATGCCCGACAAGGACCTTGTAGTTGATTCTATAAATGGGGCAACACGTAATGCACAAAAAGTGGTTGATGTATCTATGTCAAAAATACCTTCACCCCCGACGCCGGCCTCGCGCGAGGAAGATAACATTGATCCATCAGAGTACGATATTTATGCAGACTTGAATGAAAACGTGTCGCTTGAGGATCTAGAGCTTATTTATGAGTCGAACGACAACGATGATCAGCATACGACCCATGCGAACGCGATAGTAGTCAGTGATTCATGTATGAACCGAAATGATCAAAATCTAGCAGGAAGTGAAGACGTAAAGGGTCCACGTAAGGTGGATTCATCCCCTATAGTAGAGGAAGAAAATTTAGAATTTTTGTTTGAAAAAAGCAAAGATGATGACCAACAAGAATTGCATTCGTTAGAGGCTTGTAAATATCGCTCAGAACTAAGTGTACAAGAATCAATAGCCTTTTTATTGAGATCGCATGCTAAGCTTAGGAGAGAAAAAGCTTTACTGAAGTTCTCGAATGCAGTCGAACAAGATGAAGAGTTAGAAGATAGAGATGAACTTTCTCGTCTCAACGAGGAGCTAACAATAGCTACGGAAGAGGCCATCGAGCTTGAAATTGCGTCGAGAAGGATAAGTTCGAATGTGCAACATGTTGCGCTAACGTCAAGCCCCATGAGTAACGCGAAATCTACTACTTTTGAAGAAGACCTCTCTCAGATGATGGATGAGTTCTATGAAAGTTTGCCTGATGATGATGATTATTACGCTCGTTCTCTTGAAGAAGAGACAGACCAGACGGAATTTCATTTAGATAGCTTTCCAAATCGTAAAGAAGCTGGCGCGACGATGGAAAACGAGGTGCATCATATAGAAGAAGGAGGAAAAGAAGAAATGATAGGCATTGACGTTGACGATTTGTTGGGAAATTGGAAAGATATCGTTTCATGAAAAGGAATTACTACGACTTTGTTTGACAAGTCACCTAACAGAACAGGATTTCTGCTCTGCCTTCATCATTACAAACGAGACGAGGATTATCATTGATTTGAGCAAAGTTGATACCCGTAGCTTCATCAATGTCATCTTCGCCTTTCATTTATCGTGTACCACTTTCAACCACAGAGATCACTCAGTATGGGTTGTGCATTCAAGCTCGCTACCTAATCCAAAACATGACTAAGGAACGAGGAAGCTCCCATTTCACACATGACCTTTTTTTCGACTGTATACTTTAATTGTTAGCATCTGTTCTTGTTACAGTTACAGATCATACACTTTAGAACTTGCCCTCTTCATCAGACGCTGGTTCGCAAGAGGAGTAGTAGCAATTGATACATGACCTGATAAAAATAAATGTACAAGAGTAGAAGTTAATAAAATAAAAGCATACAGTGTAAAAAAAATGTAGATAGATGAAATGTGTTTGCACGCGTGAAGTTCACGTGTCATCAAGCCCACCAATACATTCTTATGTTAAGATCTATATTCAGCACGCACATCAGTTTTCGATGCATATTTGATAACGCTTAGTAATCCTTTACACCAACAAAGAAGAATGACCAAAGCTAGTTGTCTTTCAAGGCGTCCTCTTATACGATCTGTGCAGACGTTTGAACAACAAAGAGTTACCTAAGATTATTAATTATTTAACTGAATGAGTGACTGTTTATTCTAAGCCTTCTGTTTCTATAGGAATACGTGAAGATAATCTTAAGAAACCTGCGAGTTTATTGTCAAGATGCTTTAAGCACATTATCCTTGTTCTAGATAGCGAAAATAACTATTTGAATTATCCTGGTAAGCTTAAGTCTCATAAGCTGTATTAGAAGGAACAATAACTTTGCAACCCGTTCGATAATAACCCTTCGAAGAAAAAAGTGTCACAATGTAAGATGGGTGAGAAATAGATCCTGTCAAAAGACCTCACTTACCAACCCTCTTAGCCCAAGCTTAAACTCAAAACCTCCCTTCCTTCCATTCCATGTCTTACTAGGAGCAAAATTCTCGTCACCTTTATCCACAATCAAGCCATTAACATCCAATTCAATAAGTCCTTCAAATTTTGTAGTCAAATTAAAGACAATCCCTTTGTTGTGGCGAACACGTTTCATACTACGTCGTTTACCTTCCTCAATGATTATTCCTGCACGTCTTCGTCTCGATGCATGGCTACCACCCAGCGTTACTAATTTGCTATCATCGTCGATTATATCAATTCCGGCTTTTCTCAGAATTTCATTTGAAGTGTCCTCATTGAGTCCAGTCATCAACATTATCCGGTCTTTCGCAGCTTGTTGTCTCGTTTTTGCACCAGCTATATCTGCATCTTGGATTGCATCCAACGCACTTTCCAACAAATCAGCCTCATTTTCATCAATTATGTTGGTGCTGCTAGGAATATCTTCAATCCCTTTTTCATCGTCGCCTAACTTCGTATTATTTTCATCTATATCGGGTTCCACAATTTCAGATTCTTCTGAATTAGCCTGGGCAGATTTCAATTGAGCAATCTTCTCTAGTAGAGATGCTTTCTTTCGTTCGACCTCAGATTCCTGTTCCCTCAATTTACGTAATGAACGTGCTTCGATTCGCCTCGGATCCATGATCATTGTCCGCCTTCTTATCTTCATGGCCTCTTCTTTTCCTCCGTCATACTCCGCAAATACCATCCTTGGCAACGATTTAACATGGTGGCAACCAATAACAATATCTTGTCCTGGAAAATGAGGTTGAAACCGTTTGAGATCAGATTCTTTAAAAGAATAAATACTTTGTTCAATGTTCAATTCGTTTCCTCTCATACGCAGAACATCAACTTTGAATCCAATGAAGTATGTCATACAATTCTTACGCTGTGCTAGCGTTAAATTTGAATCTATCTCGGCGATGCATGCTTCAATTTTCTTAGGCCAAAGCTGAAGATTTGATATGGGTAATTTACCCAAAACGTCGCTTACGAGCTTTCGAAGACGCGATTCGACATAACCAGCCCATGACTGCACTTCATCTTGAGACGATCCAACAATACACAGACTCAAGTAATGTGGATAAGAAATAAAAAAGTCTGACGGTCTAAAAAGTTCTGCAAACATTTCACCTTTACTATTAAATGTATCACTTTTTGAATTGACCGTCTCTTGCCAAATCCGTGATATTATGTCATATGCACGAGTAAATTCCTGATGAAATATTTGTAAAGTTTGCCTTGACACAGAGAGGGTTGAATTCATTGCTGGATATGCTGGTGTGATGATTGGGGCGACCTAGATCAATAGAAAGGAGGTGAGAATAGTATCAAAGGCAAATCAATGAACTCGAATTTGGTGTAACCCATAATGAAGTGCAGATAATAAAATCATACCTGTCGAGCATCACGAGCATTTGTGAATGCTGACCAAACTTGAAGGCCGAGTCCTGCATCATGTGGTTTACATAGTAGGACAGGATTGGGCCATCTCCAACTTTTGAAAACCAGGAAAAATTTTCGTAGTAAGTTTCCTGGCGATGCGTTTGGATAAAGCTGGACAACCATTGCAACGGCAATATTAATATTGACTCCTCCCCAATAACCCATTTTGTTCGAATATAGGCCACGAGTCTTCGCCCATTTACGCACGCACCGAACAACAAACAAAAAGTTTTGATATCGTTCACGTGTACCGGACATCAACTTGGCAATCAAATTTGTAACTCGAGGACCATTCAGAGATTTTTCGGTGGCTGAATCAACCCCATCAAGAACACGATCGTCATTAATATCAAATTCAGGAGGTACGGTACTCGTCGCCAATCGCGCGAACAAAAGATCAATATTCACACCTTCCCAATCAAAAGTGAGAATAGGCACTGCGGCCGACTCTACTGCATTGAAGTTGGTAACATCGGGATGGGCACGTATACGTTCCGCAAGACTCAACGGATTCTTACTAACCTTACCAGTAATCGGGTCCACAACTGTACCAAAGAAGTGTTCTCTGGTTACAATACTCGGCGCCACACAAATTGTATCAATATCCGCCCCAGGCTCCTGCACATCGAGGCGATAACTTCCACTGGTGTGCATGACATTATTCCCAGCTGCACTTCGAATGGCATCCATATCCGTCAGACCTAACTTCTCACGACAAACACCCTCGATCCAAGATCGGCACATTTTTGCCATGGCGTTTAATACGCGCTCTCGTCGTTGACGTTCCTTCAGGGTCTCAAGCTGAATGTGTTCATCGCTGAACGCTCTGAGGCATTTCGTGAATCGTGCATCGTCTTCGGAGTCTGGGAATGAACTGTCTACGATGGGTAATGCCGGAGATACTACTCGGCCTCCGATGCGTATGGATAGATCAGTAGTCGCGTTGCTCATGGTTTAGAAAGAAGTGAGATGGTTTTGTGTGTTGAAACGAGTAACAGGATATATACAGAGTTGGAAAACCTTGTAGAGTTGAGAGAGGTGTAGGTTCGTCGTATATGAGGTCCGCATCCGATCGTGTCCAGCTGTGTCTAACTCATGTCCAAGGGAGGTATCACTAAAATTCGTTCGATTACGTCATCAACTTCATCTTGCTTTGGAGCCACCGATTTGAACTTTTTCTTTATATCCATACCTTCCCACTTCCCAGTATATATTATTATCACTAAACTCTCTCAAGAAAGAGAACATAAGTCGAGGAGAAAGGAATCAATTCAAGTCCTTTAGGCATTTGTAATAATAGATAATTCGTGTTTTTCCATTTGAAAAGGTCATTAATTTTAGGCGGGCAAAATGGTGGAACACGGTAAACGAAAGAAACATCATGATAAGGATAAGTACTATCGTCTAGCAAAAGAGCAAGGTCTTCGTTCTCGCGCTGCATTCAAGCTTAGTCAAATTAATCGCAAATATCGTCTGTTAGAGCAATCTAAAGTCATCCTCGATCTATGTGCCGCACCAGGGGGCTGGTCCCAGATAGCTGCACGAAGTATGGCCAAGGGCGGAGTTGTTATCGCTGTTGATATTCTTCCAATTCGACCAATTAATCGGGACGTTATTACCATAATCGGAGATGTTACAACAGAAGAGTGCCGTGCGAGTATTCGCAAGGAAATGCAGAACCATAAATGTGATCTGGTGCTAAGCGATGGCGCTCCGAATGTCGGTTTTGATTACATGCGTGACGCTTACGAGCAGAACGAGATTGCATTGATGTCACTCCGATGTGCGACTGAGCATTTGAAACACAATGGAGGATTTGTTTGTAAAGTATACCGGAGTACGGACTACACAGCATTCCTTTGGGTGTGTAAACAGCTTTTCAAGGAAGTTGATGCTGTGAAGCCAAGTAGTAGTCGAGCTCAGAGTAGTGAGATTTTCTTGGTCTGCCGTGGGTACAGAGCTCCGACAAGTATCGATCCTAGAATGTTGGACCCTAAGTCAGTTTTTGAGCACGAAGAAGCGGGTACAGATGTGACCGCTAACGCTTCTATGAATATATTTCATAAGAAGTATAATGAACAGAAAAGATTTCGGGATGGCTATAACTTCAATGTTTTGGATTCGACACTAAGAAACATCCAAAGTATTACGAAATTTATAGATTGCAAGGATCCAGTCCAGATGTTAAGTGACTGTACCAGTTTCAGGTTTGTCGACGATAACAATGCTGAACTACCTGTCTCAAGCAAAATGTATTTAGAACATCCCGCGACAACTGCCGAGATAAAATCGTGCTGTTCAGATTTGAAGGTAATTAAGTTTTTTGTTAAATTTAGTTGCACGAAATTGAGCCTTTAATGTCTTCGTTTTCTTGTTCAGGTTTTAGGAAAAACAGATTTTAAAGGTTTACTGCTTTGGCGTTTGAGTATGATTGCCTACAAAAACGAGATGATATCCAAAAGTAGAGGCAAGGAGAGTGAGGAGCCGAAAGAAGTAAAGGTTGATGGCGACGACGAACTAAGCCAGGGTAGTTCTGAGGAAGAGGAGGAAATCCAATCGGAAATAGAAGCACTGAAACAAACTCGACTGAGAAAGAAAAAGAGAGAAAAGAAAAAAGAACGCGAAGCGATGGCAAAGATGCGCCGCCGGAAAGCGTTAGGAATGGACCTACAAGCAATCGATTTACCAGATCATGATAGAATTTTTTCTTTGTCAACGATCACGAATAAAAGGGATTTGGAAGAGGTTAGAGATGTCGATCTATCAAAAGTTGATGATCGAATTTTTAAGGATGAATCCGACAAGGAAGATGGTATTGATGAAGGTTCCGTAGGAGAGGCGGACGGAGAAGGCTACGACAGTAACGGTGATGTTGATCAGGAGACTGGTTACAGTTATCGACTTGATAAAGAGCTAGACGAGGCTTATTTAAAGTTTTTAAAGAATACTAAAAATTCAGAGGCGAAGGCCGGTACGAAGCTTGCCAAAAGATCTAAAAAGGTTTTAAGGACGAAGGCGGCAGAAGAGGCTTTCGAGGATGTGAACTTGGCTTCGACAACAGACGAGACTGTACAATATGCGAAACTACTTACCGGCAATAAAGATAGTGACGATGAGGACGACGAGGACGATGGCTATGATGCTGATCCAGTCACACCAGAGGAGCATGCAATTCGAATGAATCGTATTAAAGACGCTGCTAAAGCGAACGAAAAATCCTACAACCCGCTTATTCATTCCATCGATGAGAAAGATTCCGTCATGGCAGCAAGGTGGTTCAGTAACCCTCTATTTGAGTCAATCGGTGTGGCCGCTCAGTCTGCCTCAATTAATTCTTTCAAGTCCTCTACGAAAGCTGCTGAGATAGAATATAGCAGTGACGAAGGTGAAAATATAAAAGGCGGTATGGATGTCAGTGAAGTTTTGAGTAATATACCGATGACAGACAAACAAAAGCGTCACGAACGAAGAATGAAAGCTCGAGAACGTGAAGAACGAAGGAGAGCAAAAAAAGCTAAGCTTGCAGGACTTGACGAAGATGTTCAAGGTTTTGAAGTTGTTGAAGCTGATACCGATGACGATCTGGCTGGAATGGATAAAGAGGAAAAAGAGAAGGAAATACGTAAGCGAGCTTTAATTAAGGCTGGCTTTGGAAAACAAGACGAGGGTGATAACATTGACACTGGTTTTGAAATTGTTTCGGGAGGACTTCTACCAAAAGTCGATACACGTGAATATAACACGAACGAAGAGGATTACGATAGTGACGATCAAGCGAAGACGCTCGCCTTAGGAACAATGATGCTACGCCGTTCGAAAGCTAAAGAAATGGTAGACGCTTCTTATAACCGTTACGCCTGGAATGATCCAGCAGGCCTTCCAGAGTGGTTTGTTGATAACGAGAGTAAGTACTACCGTCCCCAGTTACCCATTCCGCCAGAATTAGTAGCGAAGATGAAGGCACGTTATTTGTCAATAATCTCAAAACCGATTGCCAAGGTTGCAGAAGCTCGGGCAAGAAAAAATAAGCGTGCTGCGACGAAACTAGCAGCAGCCAAGAAGAAGGCAGCAGCAGTCGCAAACTCCTCAGATATGTCAGAAGCAATGAAACTCAAAGCCATAAGTAAAGCGATGAGAGGACACTCCAGTGATACACCTAAGAAAAGGATTGTTGTTGCAAAGAAGGGTGGCAAAACAAAGGGTGGTAGGGGTGTCAAGCTCGTTGATCGTCGTCTCAAAAATGATACTCGTTCTATGAAAAGAGCGGAGAAAAAGAAAGGGAAAAAACGAAGACGTTAACTGGAGAAAGTGGTACTGCAGTGAGACGTCAAATAAAATATGTTAGAAACATTTTCCACAAATAGGGCATACATTTTAGCTATGATACTTTTCTTATTTTGCATAGAAACCACAATTTATCAAGGCGCGCAAACACTTTTTAAGATCATTCTATTCATTATACATACGAGATTTCAGATTCCACTGCTTACCCAGATCATTTATGAAATCGTTGCATTAATAAGGGCATCCAGACATCATTTTTCTCGCGACTTTTGACATCACGTCATTTACTGAAAACTGTCATTCTCCTTCTTGGTGGACATATGAAAAAGGAACTAGTAACTAGGAATGCAAAGTTGTAAGGTAACTAAATCCAGCATCACGAGGGGTAAGGGGAAATCGATGCTTGATTTAGTTACCTTACAACTTACACTCGCATATTATTGAATGTTGAATCAATTGTCGCACCCGAGTCTCCTATCCAAATATCAGGGTCTTTCAAAATGAATGACTTCTGTGCCATTGTTACCTGCAGCATTGATCTCAAGTTTTATAGTATGAATTGCATCATTCACATCAACTTCATCGTGATGTAGCACGTGGGGAATACACATGAAGTACGTCTTATACCATAGGCTTTTCTACTTAAAGATCGAGAATATTTCTACAGCTAAAATAGAATCAAAAAACATATTTCGCCATTGGATCGGCGTAGCGACGACTAGCGATGCGACGAGGCAAAAACCAAAAAATGCATCCCACCCAAAAAATACGTGTATCACCAATCACCAAAATATACGACTTAATATTTTGATGAACGACGATACCATGGATGAACGGTCGACGACGAATCAACAAATAATGAAAAATGATTCGGTCGAGGATGAGAACGATGAGGATAAGAAGGTGGAGGAGAAAGAGGAGGATGGTACGAGAGAAGAGCTAGTAACAGCAGCGGCAGACGATGACAAAGATGAGGATATTCTAATAGGTGATGAAGGTAAAGAAAAAGGCGGTATTAGAGAGACAATCGAACAGCGAGATTTTATTGAAGAAGAAGAAGAAGAAGAAGAAGAAGAAGAAATAAGTGAATACGAAAAGCGCCGATTGGAAAAAATAAAACGCAACCAAGCCAAATTGGCGGCGTTGGGTCTCGTTCAGAAGACAAAGGATGGGAATACCGTTAGCGTCATCACTCATCAACACCAGCAAAAAATTCAACAACAAAAGGCAGTTAGGAAAAGGAATCGTCGTAGCTTTGAACCTGTGCCTGAGAGTGAACGTGTTACTACAAGGAAAAAGGAAAAGGTGGATTATAAGGATAAGTCGCTGCGCGAGATGATGAAAGAGAGTATTGGAGATGACGTTATTGTAGTTAAGCCTGGTGCGAGGCGAAGGACGGGTGATAGTCATAATCGAATGCAACGTGCACAGTTACGGCCGGACATGGTCGTTATGAATGCTTATGATACAGAAATACCACTTAATCCAATAGTTAATGCCGAATACTGGCGAATACATCGTGAACGAAAGCAGGCAAGGAAGGTAGCAGAGCGGAACTTAAGGGCTGCTGTTTTAGAGAACCGCGTAGTTGAATCGCAGAATAAGAAAGAGGAGCGAAAAGAAAGGCTTGATGGCTTCAAGAGGATTCTTGACGTCGCGAACCAAGTACGAAACGAGGCCCTGCTCATAAAATCTCGTGAGGCGGATGCCGAGAAGAAGCTCCGAATGGAGAAGAAATATGCTTTAGCAGATCTACTTTTGGCTAAAGAAAAGTATCGAAAGTGTGTTAGAGATTGTGAGAAAAAGTTACATGGGTCTCTAATAGGTAATCTCCCTAATGGCAAGTCCATTATCAGAAAAACGAAAGAGGAAGCAAGAGCGAAGAAAAAAGCCACTGAAGTATCTGCAGAAACTATCGGTAGCAGTGACAAAGGTAACAATATAGAAGCAAACGGAACTAGTGAATTTTCAAAAGCTATCGTCCCTAAAGTGCGAAAACGATTTACCACTACAAAAATTATATATCTAGACGAGAATGAGGTGGAAGATCAGGCAAAAGAAGTAGGCGGACCAATAAGTGTAGAGTTATCGAAAAAACTTCAACGCTCTTGGCTCTTAGAAGAAAAATGTCCTCCGACGTTGGGCGACTTGCGGGCGTACGTTCCACAGGTCGGAGATACAGTTTTGTGAGTTTCGCTCTTGCTTTTTCTGCTATTGAAGTAGTTTCCTAATTATTTACTTTTCTCCATTTGGTTGTAACTTTACAGATATTATGCTGCTGCCCATAAACGTTTTGTCGAGGCAAATCCGGATGTAAAAATTAATTTGAATAGAAGCAATAAAGTACTACCTTGGGAACGTCGTGGAGGCGCTGGCTGGAAGCAGGGTTGGGATACACTTCGATCCGCGAACGAAGCAGTGCTATGTACAGTTACTGCGTCAACATCGGAATTTCCAGTAGATCCATTATCTGTCGTTGAAGATAAGTCTTCGTCAAAGTCTATGAATAATAAAGTAGAAGCACCTCTCACTAAATTTTTGAAGGCGAGAGGTTGCAAAATACAGCACGCCCCAAAACCGCCGATGATAAAGAAAACTCCAGTTTGGTTGAACATTACCCTCTCCCCTCTGTGTCCAGTTTCGGCACCATGTCCAGACAAAGAAGTCGTTGGAAAGAAGGATGATTCTACAATTGTTAAAGGTAATCCTCATGTAGGCAATGAAAATACAGATCAAGAAATTTTTAACAGGCTTACGACGACGGAAAACAATTCTCTGGAGAATGCTCAGGACGAGAATAAAAAGCAAAAGAAAATTAGAAAGCGAGTGTATAGTCCTGGAAAATTTCGTCTAAACATCTTTCCATCTGCTTTGAGTAATTTTATTGTACCATTCACGTGGGCCTGCGAATATCAGTTTACCATTAAGCTCGGTGATATTGTACGAAAGAAAAATGCGCATGTTTCAAGTGGATCGAAGAGAAAGGCAAAAATAAGAAAAGGAACTGTGAAATCTATCTACCAGGATTTACGATCGACTCACCCGTTGTTTACTCGTGCTATCCCAATTCCTGATCGTCAAGCTTTAAGTTCTTTAGTTGATTCAAGTAACATCGATTCTTTTACATGGCCAACGTTTGGCGGCGTAGAAGTTGAATGGGAAGAGACTGGGCGAATTTCTCAAGAGAATATTTGGGATCTAGTTGCGGTTGAGAAAGAAGGTAATTCCACGTCTAATATTTCAACATCCCCGTCTATTCTGAGCACATTCGACCGCATGCAAAGAATATCCATTGAAAAACACCTGTCACTGCTTTCCAAAGAAAAGAAAGATCTATTTATACTGTTTATGAATCCTATCACCGATGCCGCTGCCCCATTCTACGATACATTTGTACCAGTTGGGATGTCTTTTTCGCTAATTCTCAAGCGGTTGCATGCTGACAGTAAAAACGGAACACCCTATTACAGATCTGTGCAATCCTTATTTAGGGATATAGATGAACTTCTAGCCAATTGCATTCTTTATAATTGTGAGTGCTTGTATTTTTGCCCACATAATTGATTAATATTTCTTACACTATCTGATAAACATCTAGCGCCTGAGTCTGAAATCGTAAAATTGGCGAAAGATTTTGCAATTCTTACAAAAGAAATAATAACTGGAATCATAAGCGGAAAATTTCGAGAGGGTTGTATTGATGGCAGAAAGCTTGATCGTACTTTGGTTAAGCAGGTTGAGCCGGACGGTTCTTGGAGTCGATCTTCAAAAGGTAATGACACCAACGATAATAAAGTCTGTAGTAGCTGTTGGGTGCCTCAAGCTGGTGATCATATTCTCTATTACCGACAATTGCACGAGAAATTTGTTGCAACGCATGCAGACTCTCTATTTTGCCATCAGAGAAAATTACCATCAATTCAAACAAAAACCACAACAACCACTGAAAAAAATAGTAGTAGTGATGTTTTCCCTGGCATCATAACCGAAGTTAGATACGTCCTGCCTCCGAAGTCTCCCATGACCTCTTTTCGAAAGAGCAAGTTACCGTTGTTTGAACTTTCAATTCGAATATTTCAGGATACTAAGAGCAATCATTTTATATTTTGGAGACCCTGTCTTTTGTTCAATAGCAAAGACAAGTGTCTCTGTGGTGTATCGGATATCATTCCATCCTTTCTACGCCCGTTTTGGAAAACATTTTCACACTTGGGTAACAGTGATATCTGTGACTCTGTACCACGTGGAATTGATTTTAGTAAGATTGGTGAAATTGCATCAAGTCTGGATAATTTGCGTGAAAGGTGCGTTGACGGAAAATCTTTAGACGATCTGAGTGATCTTTTTGCAGATGAAGGTATAGATCACCATCATAACACCAGGGTCACCAAAAAGCGCCTCAAGACGACATATTTTTTGGCTGATGATTCGGAGTCGTTTTCTTCGTCTGTTGCCGCACCGGACCTTTGCCTCGATTTGATTTGTAAGCGTTTGAAACGAGGATATTATCGTCAGGAGGAAGCCGTTGTTGACGAAATTCATGCTTCCTTTGTAACCATGTCAACTTTAGGCCTGAAAGAAAACGAGAAAGTGCTATTACCTTGTCTTGATAGTATAGTGAAATCACATATGTCGGATAAAAGAATACTTCAAGAACGATATAGTTTGATGGAAGAAGATCAATTTGAAATTTTGAATAATATCTTGCAGATTCGTAAAGTTCATGCGATCGCGCTGGTATGCGTGTCCGATCCCGTACTTGCGAAGCGAATATTGTCTGTTAACGAAAACGGAAGGGGTAGGACTGATTTTGATGACTCGAACAGCACGGGACCGAAGCTCGGTGACGAAGCTCGCAAGATTGTCGATGCACTTCAACCTGATGCTTGCTTGAATCACAGGGTTCTGCGTGCTGACGAGAGCAATCCATCGGTGAAAGTTAATGTACGCGTAAAGGGAGGATTACCAAGAAAAGCGGAACTATTTTACCGTCGTCATGGCTTGCCCTTCAAAAAAGTGACGGCTTTTGTTAGTGGAAGGAATGTCTTTCAATTTGTACAAATACTGACAAAAGATTCCCAATCATCCTCAGTATTGCTGGATTACACAAAACCGATTATTGTTGAACCAATGCATTATTACGGTAATCAAAAGCTTGCTTCGGCTTTGTTTGGAAATAAGAATCGACGCTTGCCTTGCGCACGATGCCAAGCTAAAGGTAACGGCTACGTTAATTGTCGAGTTCGAAAGTAAGTATAGTCTATCTAGTTTTCATGAGAATAATTGCTCACAATTTTTCATTTCTCAGAGGTCATAGTAATGCAGATTTTAATCTTTCATTAGTGGATGAAAATCGCTTGTCGAAGGTCCTAGCAGATCTGAAAGATATTGAACATAATGTGGAAGGTTCGCACAACGAAGCAATTGATCGCCAGCGTGATCGCTTAGAAATCTTGGATAAGGCACGGCTCGCACTCGACTTAGCGAGAAAAGCTCATACGGAAGCTTTGCGCCAATCAGGTGAAGTAATTGTCCTAGACCTTCCCTTCATGGACATGAATTTTGGCTTCGATCCAAAGGATGGTCATTACTGCATGTGTGCTTATTGTGGGACGGGTGGAGAAATGATTTGCTGCGAGTCTTGCTCCAGGGTATCACACCTTCGTTGTGCCAACCTTTCTAAACTTCCTGAAAATGATTGGCATTGTCATGTTTGTTCCAACTCTAATGGCGAGAAAAATGCGAAGAAAATGAGCGGAGATGACTCTAAAGATTCTGAGAAACTTGATAACTTGTTGGCAGAGCTTCGGGTCCATCGCTTAGAAAAAAATAATCAAGGGAGCGATATAATAGAAAACGGTAAAAAAGATGATGACAATAAATCTGATGAAGATGAAAATGATATGAAATTATTTGACTATTGGCGTGATAATACTGAGCGACGTTCAACTAGATCTGCTACAAAAAAAGCTGCTCAACAAAGGGAAGAGGCGGCTAAACCTAAAAAAATTTCAGGTAAAAGAAAAAAGAAAGGTATTTCTAAAAGCCCGACAAGAGGGAAAAGAAGTCGGCCACGTAAGGGCGAAATGGCTCAGAGAAAACAAAATGATGATTCACACGCCACAAAAGACTTTTGCCCCCCGGGTTGGACAAAAACGCGTATCCAAAGAATGACTGGTATTTCGGCAGGTGCGTGGGATAATCTATGGATAGCACCAAATGGCAATCGATATAGGTCTAGGACCGATGTTGAAAAAATGTTACGAAGAGCGGAAGAGAAAGAGAAAGCAGAAATCGCTTTGAAAAGTTTGAAAAAATCAAGCACGCATTAGACTCTTCGATAAAACACACGCAGAATGAGAGAATTAAGGTTTTACTATGGTAACTTACCACAGCACAGTAAGACACCATTTCTGTGGAACTTTGTCGGACTTCTTATAGCGGCCTGATCAGTGCTATGTCGATTGACTACAGAAGTCATATCTACAAGGAATCATTACTCTTTAGTTGATTCGTTCACATTATTGCTGGCCTCAAAGGCTTCAAGGGAGAAACCAACCCTATGTTCAAAACTATGGGCCCTCAAGAAGAGTCGTTAATTAAGCAGCATTTATTCTACTTTAAGTACATCAAACACCTTCGCCAACAATTAAATCTTGCACGTCTGAAACATCAATTTCTAGTGGATCATATTTATCGTAAACGCTTGCAAGTAACTCGCCTGTTGTTTTGGACAAAAAGCATACCTCTTTATCCATACCAAGCTTATTTTTCATGCTTTTTTCCGGGCCTCCTCTTTCTACATATCCTTCGTAATACCATTTTAAATCTTCGTCAAGACTGTGGCGAGCTCCTGACCAGCTAAGTTTGTCCTTAGCTTTATCTGGTGAGACGTAAAAGTTTGTTGGTCGAAAGGGAAAAGGAGTCTTCCCATACATACTCGGGTCAAAATGTTCAATCTTCACAAAAGTTTTCAACAACAAATTTTGCGTCAATAATGTAACCAAATAAACAGTAATACATTATTGTAAGAACGTACCATAATCTTATCTTCAGGAATTCCCGCAGCTTTCGCGCACATCTTCGCGACATCATTGTACGAGTATAATTTATCAGTTCCACAATTGAAAAATCTTTCTTCAACCGCAGCGTCCGGTGCGTCGATAACACTCGCAAGCAAAGATGCAACATCTTCTGAATTTGTAAGAGAAACCATCTGTGTTCCATCGCCAGGAATAGGAAGCGGAAGATCTCGAACAAGCCGATCAAGGAACCAATCGATATAATCGTACTTGTTAGCGTTTGGTCCATAGATATACTGCGGTCGGAATGATACGAGGGGCAAATCTAACTCAATGGCATACTGATCAAGCTTATTCTGTCCAGCACCCTCTTTCACAGGCGTACTTTCATCCATTGGAAAGGTAGTGCTAGCATCGGGCTGATACATACCCGCACTCGAAACATATGTAAAAACCTTAGTCCCCCATTCCTTCACCGCGTCACACACAGCCTTTCCAGCACCAACCGGTCCCTTCGAACAATTATCAAACACGTACTCAAACCCATCAGGATCCAACTTCCCTTTCAAATCATCCAGACTCATACCCTCGTCTCCAAGACTAGCCTTTACCACAGTCACCTTATCGCTATCAAAGGTACTCTCGTAACTCTTAAATGGTTCCTTAGTATCGTCACAGGCATCGTCCTGAAGGATGGTAATGGATTTAACGGAAGGGTTCGAGGACAGATTCTTGGCAAGTTGAAAGCCGAGCTCTCCGTGTCCGCCTCCCTTATTTTGTACGATGAGAACGCTGCCCGACTTGGCGCTCATCGATAGTGAGAAGCCTTGACTGCATGTCAAGATGGAGAGTAAGGCGAAGCATGTGATCTTCATTATGGAAAGATGATGTGTGTATGCAACGCTGGATGGTCTTCAATTCTGTTGCAGTGTGGTTAGACTCGTATGTTTTTGTTTCGATGTTTGGTTGGGATTTTGGTGAGAGAGGCATGACGCGAGAGGAAAACGTATCTAAACACGCATGTTGTGCTGATGTGTTTAGCTACATAAGATAATTGACGTTAGTAATAAGTCACAGGAAAATTCGAACACCTTCTGCTTCTGCTTTCAGCAATGATATTGATAGAGACGATAGAGGGTAAATTACGCACACAAGGTAGTACAAATGCCATAACAAAAACTATACGACTTTGAGATCTACTTGTCTCACAGAGTTACACGAACATCAAAGAATGTGTAAAAACGCAACAAGAATCAAGAGAAATGGCAAAAAGAGTTCAGTTTAGCGACTAAGAATTTAGTAGGAAGAAAGAAATAGAATACAATTTCTTTACCCAAGGTTTGGAAAGTGACAAGATATCACGAGTACAGCAGTGCAAGTGCAGGAGTGATTGGAGCGTACATCAGCGGAATCAAATCAAAGATTGAACGAGAAGGAATAAGTTTTATTCAACAATTTTGCATGAGAAAAAGATTAAAAGCATTTGATAGAGAAACTGGTATGAAGAGTATGGTGAAGGAAATAGAGCATTTGCACCAACGCAATAGTTTCAAACCAATTAATGTCTGCAATATGACCGACGGAGAGAAGGCGAGAGTGCAGGATGCAATCATGCTCTTGACACAAAAAGATAGTGAAGAAGACGTAAAATGAAGACTGGTGTATAATGGAAAAGAAACTCGCAAGTGGCTTTAGAGAGGAAACAGCGAGTCCAACGGTATTGCTGGAGAGCATAAATCTGCCCTTCGCGATCGATGCTCATGAAGAGCGTGATGTGATGATAGCAGATGTGTCGAATGCATTAACCAAACAAGCATGGACTGTCGCCCAATCTGCAAAAGCGAAGCAATAAAGAAAGTGATAACTAAAGCTCTGTACAAACCCTTCATGAACAAAATCAAAGCTGGGTGCGAACCCAGTCAGTTCTCGGTGTGAACAAATGGAGGCGGATCACAACTTATCATGGCAATAACACTTCTTTTGGAAGCCAACCCAGACTGGGTCATAATCGTGCGAGTCATCTCAAATGCATTTAATGAGATCCAACGATATTCTATATTAGAAGAGTTATGGAAAAACACCGAGCTTCGACCTCTATGATACTACAACTTCCGTAATATGATGATCTCTGGCTTCGTCGGACTAGGTTACGGCCCATTTATTACTTTGACCATTTTAGAGCCACCACAGCTATTTTACTTTTTTTATAATCTAGTTAATTCAGCTGAGTAGTAAATCCCCCGCCAATGAATCTCCTTTTGACTACCATGGTGTAGATTTTCTGTCATTTTTCAATGTCTGGGGTATAATTTTGATCGATTTTTCAATGCATGGCGTACATCGTTCATTTTTCAACTTATTTCCGTCAATGTAAACAACAAAATGAGCTTCGATCAAAGTAAAAAGCGCAAGATAAGCATCTCAATTAAGATTGAGATTATTGACATTGTGAGTTCCTCCAGACATCAAAAGGTTGTTTCTTTTTGTACTTTTGCGAATTTTCTTTCGTACAAAGACGCGAATTTTGGAATTCGGAAGCTCAATACTGAATACTTTCACTTCAATGAATAGTTTTGCGAGGCGCTAAGTGGGGGGATTCATTGCACTGCTTACACCTGGAGCGATCCCGAAACATACACATGCATAAAACATAAAACATAAAACATAAAACATAAAACATAACTTAGGCTGACAAAAATTTGAAGTGCATCCCGAAACTAAAAGTCGGCATAAATCACAATTATAACTTACGAATTTTAGTATGTTCTCCAGAGAAGCTATTTTATATCAGAGTTCGAGTTTACTTAACGCAAAATGAAAATTTCAAAAAAGAACCAATGCTCGATG
>Ga0209092_10001314_pt1 | contig 24577 bp, 24 predicted proteins | sample FraStrMetagenome_FD_187446 | JGI IMG/M metagenome (GOLD analysis project Ga0209092, IMG submission 187446) | Marine eukaryotic phytoplankton communities from Arctic Ocean - Fram Strait ARC3M Metagenome (SPAdes) (version 2) | ecosystem: Environmental > Aquatic > Marine > Oceanic | place: Fram... | reverse complement strand
TAGGTAGTGTGTGCACTATGGTGCCTTTTAGCCCCGTATAGGAATCGAACCAATTTACTACAGGTAATGAGCCTATGTAACCAGCCATGGACAGGGCGAATGTTCCTACTAATTTTCTAGTGTACGCTGCTGAATAGGCCTATAGTATAATACTAGCTGCCTGCGCATATCAGCAAGGGGTACTACGAGGTGCTAATTTCCATAAATATGGTGTATCTACCGACAACATACAAGGTGCTGTAAGTAGGGACAACAGGTGCTTATAATACTTGTTTCCTTAAGGTCTAGGTCTAAAATTATTGCGCATTCTCTATTAGCTGCTAAATTATACACGCTAGTATTCTGATTTATATCAATACAACTTGCATAACTTATACAATACACTTAGTACAGCTCATAATTTATCTTATTTAGTCAGGGTAGTTTAAGTAAAGGTATAGGTAGTGTGTGCACTATGGTGCCTTTTAGCCCCGTATAGGAATCGAACCAATTTACTACAGGTAATGAGCCTATGTAACCAGCCATGGACAGGGCGAATGTTCCTACTAATTTTCTAGTGTACGCTGCTGAATAGGCCTATAGTATAATACTAGCTGCCTGCGCATATCAGCAAGGGGTACTACGAGGTGCTAATTTCCATAAATACGGTGTATCTACCGACAACATACAAGGTGCTATAAGTAGGGACAACAGGTGCTTATAATACTTGTTTCCTTAAGGTCTAAGTCTAAAATTATTACGCATTCTCTATTAGCTGCTAAATTATACACGCTAGTATTCTGATTTACATCAATACAGCTTGCATAACTTATACAGTATACTTAGTACAGCTCATACTTTATTTTATTTAGTCAGGGTAGTTTAAGTAAAGGTATAGATAGTGTGTGCACTATGGTGCCTTTTAGCCCCGTATAGGAATCGAACCAATTTACTACAGGTAATGAGCCTATGTAACCAGCCATGGACAGAGCGAATGTTCCTACTAATTTTCTAGTGTACGCCGCTGAATAGGCCTATAGCATAATACTAGCTGCCTGTGCATATCAGCAAGGGGTACTACGAGGTGCTAACTTTCATAAATGCAGTGTATCTACCGACAACGTACAAGGTGCTGTAAGTAGGGACAACAGGTGCTTATAATACTTGTTTCCTTAAGGTCTAAGTCTAAAATTATTACGCATTCTCTATTAGCTGCTAAATTATACACGCTAGTATTCTGATTTACATCAATACAACTTGCATAACTTATACAGTATACTTAGTACAGCTCATACTTTATTTTATTTAGTCAGGGTAGTTTAAGTAAAGGTATATGCAGTGTGTACACTGTAGCGCCCTTTAGCCTTACATAAGAATTAAACCGATTTGCTACAAGTAACGGGCCTATGTAATCATCCGTGGGCGGGGTCAATACACTTACTAATTCAACGATGCACACTACTACCCCTTTCCCTGTGCGCATTAGCAAGGGATACTATGGGATATCAATTCGTGTAACTATAATATACCTACTGATAGCGTACAGGGCACTGTAAGTAGAAATAAACAGGTACTTACAATACTTATTTCTTTAAAGTCTAGGTCTAAAACCTTTCCATATTTTCTATTGGGGGTACTAAAGAGTATACCATACCATGACTTACAGAATGCTATTGGTGCTATCCAATTGGTAACGCTGCATATAATAAAAAATATTATAAAGGACACATCTATTATTCCTGCAAAAAGAGCAAACTCGCACGTAAATTTTAGAGTTACTGGTAGTGCTAGAAAACACAAGCACATGAATATTATAGCTAATCCTAGATTAGGGCATATATGTATTATACCTGACAACTCTGTAGTTAGTCTAGTCCCAAACCTTTTTTGAACTAAATCTACTAAGAAGAACATAAGGGTGGATAGTATTGCGTGCATAAAGCAAAACAATATACCAAAGTAAACTATGGGTGATTGTCCGAATATAAAGCATATTAACAATAGGTTCATCTCCTGTACAGTACACAGAGCTACTAATTTCTTTAGGTCAACTTGAGCTCACATCTGAAGGGATGACATCACTATACCTACCACTGCTATCGAGAGGAAAAATACATTAATCTCTGTCCAGTTAATTACTATCAGGAATTTATAGAGCCCGTATAGCGCTGTTTTTACTAAAAACCCGCTTAGGTACATACTAAAGGCTCCTGTTGCCTCTACGTGAGTTTTAGTCAGCCAATAGTATAAGGGCCATATAGGTATTTTAAAGCCGAAGCCTAAAAATAGAAATAACTTTGTTCTTTCTATTAAGTTGCTTTCTAGCTCAATAGAGTTTATGTCTGAGAAATAGCTAATATCACCTACTTGCATTATAAGTACTATTACTGATAAGACTATAGTTGACCCTGTTTGGGTCCATATTAGGAAATATATAGATGCCTGTACTCCTTTTTGATTTGAACTTGAAAAGTACACAATTAGAAAGGATGGTATAAGTAAGAATTCATAGTATATGAAGAACATAAATAGATGATCGCAGGTAACAAATAAAATCACCACAATAATAAAAAAATTAAATATTAGCGGGTACTTATTATTAGTTCAAAAGACCTTATCGCTTATTGAGGTTAACGATATAAAACCAACTATATAGGCTAATGTTATTAGTACTAAAGCAAAGAAGTCTAATGATATAGAGCCTCGTTGAAAATAAACCAGGGGTGTATCTATCTCGATAACATACTCATTTGAGAATGCAGATGCTCATTTAAAATTATACATATAAAAGTAAGAGACAACTAGGTGTAAGTAAAAGCTAACTAAAAAACTAATAGGTGTTAGTAATTTAATGTACTTATTCATGTTAGTCAGGTCGGCATGCGGCCTCAGTATAAGTGAGGTTAAGGTGACTGCTACTACGGCTAAAAGGTATAAAATGTTAACTTCTAAAATATGTGATATTACTAAGGTCGTATTCATAGTCAAGGCGGAATTGACCGTGGTAATTTTTAGACCTTAACTACTTTAGGTCTACTGATAGTACTATACATACTGTTATTTAAATCCCCCTCTTTAAGTTCATCACTACTACAGCTTAATAAGGCCTACTAGCATATCACCTTGCCTTCTCAAAATTATAAATTTTTACGAGCTGGTTATGGGTCCTTGCGCCCATATTAATAATATACAATCGGTAAGCTATAAACCTCAAATGGGGTAATACGTTGCTGTCTAAAACTAAGCGGCTCTTTAGCGTTAGCGATATAACACTATATATTAACCTAAACGAATATGCTTCTACAGACCTTACAATAAGTGACTTAAGCCCAAGTACTAAATTTCTAGAGAAATAGGATAACATTACTAATGAGAATAAGGCTAAGGTTAGTACTATAAAGTAGGAAAACTTTAATGTTAGCCTGAAAAAAAGATAATAAGCCCCTACGATAAATATAATGTTGGCTCAGAGACATAGAAACACACCTGTCCTATAGTACTGCCTATTTCTAGAGTACCTGGACTTATTGAAGCTTTTAGTCTTTCTCAGCATGAAGTTATCTTTTTTAATATTTTTTTTTGATAAAATGGAGAGCATACCTAAGTGATTAGACTCATATCAACTATAGTGTACCAGAGAATGATCTAGAGAATTTACGCCTTCTAATCGTATCCGGTATCGGCCCTAAGATTACAGAACCATAGCAGTTCATTCTTTTTTTTAAGAGAACGACGTCATTTTTTAAAAACCTTAAATAGGATCCATCTATTTTACGCAACTCTTTCTTAGTCCTAATGATAATGGATTTGCACTTCGTTTTTTTACTTAATCAATTGTTAGGTATTGTTGATCGTACACTGACTTTAGCAAAACCGCCTGTATAGGATATTCTTCTGCTGTAGCCGTAGTGTAAATGAAACACTCGAGCTCATAAAACTCCAGAGTTGTCGGCTGGGGATACAAAAGTACCTTTCTGAATCATACCTCTACTAAAGGAGAATTGAACTAACTAAAATCATATAAGTATTTAGATTAGGGGTGTGGGTGGTTAGTAACAATAACCACCCGAAGGCGTAAGATGTACTTAGATATAACAAGGTTGCGGTAATTAAATATGATCAAAAACTGTTTAGAACAACTACTGCACTTAAGTTCACCTTAGTGAGTGTTTGATTTGTAACACAAACTACGGCTAATAGCATAACTGCAGGCAACAATAGGTGATAGTAAATGAATATGCTATATACAAATAGGGATAGCGTAAAGAGCACGGCACTAATCTGTAACAAGTAATAACTACTAGTATCTTAACTCAAACCCCTCATTCAGATCATCGTAAACTAAGGCCGCTATAATTAAATATATAAATAAGGAAAATATCATATAGCTATAGTAGCATGCAGTTTTTATATTGAATAGGAATGGGAATAGAAATGTAAACTCTACATCATAAAGAATCAGGAATACACCTACTAGTAGGAACTTTATATCTACTGTGATGTCTATATCATCTAAACTTGAGAACCCGCACTCATAAAATTTTTTTTTATAATGATGGTTCTTTTTTTTAGTTGTAGCCCATCCAAGAAATGTTAATGTTCAGAATATTATTCCAAAAACAAAAATATGTTGCATTACAAAAAATATCGATATATCACCCATACGTTAATTTATTAGTACACTTCGTTTTCAGTTAGGTACTTAATTAGTTTAAGCTTATTAGCTTCACTTGGTTCTGTAAACCAAGCTAGGTTTTGGTTAGGATCGACAACTGCCTTCTTACCCTCAAAAAATGAACACACATAGTCCCCTATACCAAAAGCATTTAAAGGGTCTAACACTATAGAGTAAAGTGTTGAATACGTTGACACGAAGTATATAATAAAGATTAATCAGGATAGCGTATCAGGCGACGATTCTACTTTATCAGATTTGGATACATAGGCTAATAAGGCTGTAGCTATAAGATAGCAGGTAAGTACAGGAATTGAAACTCCAGTATAACCTACAAAGGTACTTCCAGCTGAGTTAACTAAGTTAGTTGTAATGTCATAACCCTCATTAATTAAAGTGAGTGAGTTGAACTCTAATAATATGAAGCTTAGGTAGTTACCTAGCATTACTGCAAATGTAAGGTACACTGATAGTACCAGTAACCCTATCTTACCGCTAAGATTATTATATTTAGAGAAGCTATTAACCTCACTATAAGTTAAATTTGGTAATTTAAAGTGCTTCTTTGGTTCAAAAAATACGCACCTTATAAACTCTAAAGAGTAGAATACACTAGAGCATGCCCCCAGAATTAAAAGTAGTGCAATTGCGGAACCAAATATACCTTGCTGAGGTATGAGCATTAAGACTTGGTGCTTTGCTAAATACCCCAAGGAAAATGGAGCTCCACTTAAATGCATAAAACCTATGACACACACTAAGGTCTCTAGCGGTAAATTATGCCAAGCCCCCCCCATTCTTCTAAAATCTTGAGTCTGATAAACCCTCATAATATTTCCAGTCGCTAAAAACAATAATGCCTTAAATAGGCCATGTATATAAAAGTAAAGTAGTAAACTTTTTACGCATCCGCAGCCCACTAGAACCATCATGTACCCACAGTGGCTTATAGTTGAGTAGGCTAATATTTTTTTTAGATCAGTTTGTCTAGATGATGTTAAACCCCCAAACGCTGCAGTTACAGCACCTAATGTTATTATTACGTTCTTCATGCATACAGTACCGAATAGTAGGTATACTGAGCAGTTTTCTCATATAGGTGAGAGCCTTACTAATAAGAATATACCTGCCGAAACTAAGGTTGCAGAGTGGATTAGCGCTGACGCTGGTGCTGGTGCTTCCATAGAGTCTGGTAGCCATAAGTGCAGTCCAATTTGAGCTGACTTTACGGATGCTGCTATAAGTAAGAGGACGGATACAGTAACTGGGTATGAAAACTTTAATTGCCCTATTTCTAGTTTTGTATCTATTTCTTCGCTAAAGGCTACATTAATAGTAGATATCTCTACAGAACGTAATAAGTTGTAACATAAACAAAAGGCTGCGAATAGTATAAGATCGCTAAACGCATTGAATGCCAATGCCTTTAGTGCTGCTTTAAACGTATCCGGTCTCGATCCCCAATAATTAATTAAGAAAAATGAAGTTACACCTATAAGCTCCCAACCAATAAATGCTATTATTAGCGTATCAGAGTATATTAGGATCAACATACCATTTACGAATAACATAAGTAGTGTGCTAAGCCTTTCAATAGTTGGCTCGCCCCTAAAGTAGAACAGTGAGTATAGTAAGACAAACAGTGCAATCGATAAGGTTAAGTACCCAAAACCAAAGGTAAGTTTATTCATTAGTAATTTAAATGGGACTTTATCGGAAAAATATATTACGTTAAAATCACCCAAGTAAATTGATATAGAGTTGTTGTCTATCATAAACCAATTGAAGAGGTAAGTGCAGCTTGATCAAAAGGGTAATATACCTAATATATTAAGTAAAAGAAATCCTCTTATTCCAGTAAATACGAAAAATAAGTAAGATACTAAGGCTGTAACCATAAAAAACATCCATAGCATAGGTAGGATCTCAGAAAATGCTATCTCATCAGCAAATAAGATAAAATTTACTACTGCTATAACAGTTGAAATTACTATACTAAGGTAATGTGCTGTAGTAATCGGTAGTGCAATCATGTCTAAGGACAGCTCTACAGCAATTGACAGAGCTATAACAATTCCTGCGAATATGGCTGCTATTAAATAGCTAAATAAAAGTCAAAATGCTTTAGAAGCAAACCATAGATCGTAGCTTAGGGTGTAGATATACCCTCAATCGCTAAGTTTAATTTTTAGTACAGAGACTGGGTCAACATAGTGATTATCCAAAAATGTCTCCGATATATTACACCAAGACTTTATAATTCAAAATGTAGCATCCATCACGCTAGAATAAACAGCAGTGACATTTAACCATAATAGAGACAATACTAGCATACTTTAGTTTTTCGAGAGATCACTACAGATCCGGTATTTGACTTAAAGAGTGTTATTAGTAAGACCCCTATAGAGAATTCAAGCCCCGCTAGGCCTAGGCATAAAAAGGTCAACGACATGATTAATAAGTCATCGTTTATTATACCTAATATACAACTTGCCGTATAAAAAACTACCCACACTATTTCAGAGTATAATATAATATTGATAAAATTGTTACTATTAAAGGCTAACAACCCTATTGATATTCACAGGATTGATAATACAAATGACGACCAAGACTCCATCTTCTCTAGGTTTAGAATTTATTGCATACCTAAATCTTAGGTTTTGGTAAATTGACTGGTTAGGTTACATATAATTAGATAGAAAGTACAACGTACAGCAATGAAGATAGTAGTGAGGATAACATAAACAAGGTTATAATAGATTCAAACGAGTAACTATGCCTCACTGTCTTTATAGTTTGTAATTTAGGGGTGTTTAGGTTATAAATTAGGTATGTCAGTTCAGACGAAGCTAAGGTGTTAAATACTCTAATTGAGTCTATTGATCAAATGTTGAGTTTTAGGCTTGTTGCATTACTTATATTATTTTTTAGTCAAAAAGTATACATAGTTTTAAACATGTTGTTCGTTAAGCAAAAGTAGGCTTGCATTTATGCATGCAAGTGCGTTACGTACTGGCTAGCCTAATTCATTAGGTTTATGGTAAAGTCAGACCTTATTAAGTCCTTACCTATAATATTGTAGTACAAGAAGGTGTAATTTACACGTAAGCTAGTGATAGAGCTGCATAGATTACTGTATGAGTAACTTGTATAAATTATAATGTCATTATAAAATACTCTAGAACCTATAGACCTTAAGTTGACATAGAGCCATTTATAGTGCCTATAAAGAAATTTCCTAAAGGCTACCTTAGCCCAAGGGTACATAAGTATTCAGTTGAGTAGGTACAATATTATGGCATTCTGAAGATTGGCTCCCATAAGCTGGTAGGATATAGTGCTGAATTGAATTCACTTAGAAACGCTAAACACTCAAAATATAAGTATAAATATAAAATGTCAGAATTTCGCAATTAAACATATAGTTACGAAGTGAAGTAATATTCTAGTTCTTTTTGTTTGTGTTGTTTCAAAATCAATATACCACTTGCTAAACTCATAATCGAATACCCAAACTGTTGGGTTATAGTGAGACACTGTGTAGTAGAATTGATAAAACTCTACATAGGTTAAAAAAAAATACAGTACCGACACCACCAATACTACTATACTCAATTTTTGGCTTGTAATATCCTTAACCCTAATTAAAACCAAATGTAGTAATGTGGCAATTAGTAGTACGATTATGTTCTCAGATAAGAATAATCGCCAAGAGTATGTATAGTCCTTAAAAAATTGAATATTATCGTACATAAAAAAGGGTTCTTGGTTTGCTAAAACCGTTAAATACATAAATACGACAAATAGAAATCCTTCTAATGCCCAGAATATAGAAAAGCTTCTTCTTCAGAACCTATGCATAGCCGTAGTATACTTACCGTATCTGTACTTTTTTAAAAAGAAAACAAAACCTGATACTAGTAAGTAAGTAAACGCTAGTAAAGATAATATAGCGAATAGGTGCTTATTTACAGGAATATCCCTTAGGAAAAAAAGTGTCATTATTAGGGGTACGGATATTAATAGGCTCACTAATCATAACTTAATAAATTTTAATAAGCTCAACACAAGCTCTTTAGGTAGGTTTGGTTTAGTCAAATGGCGTAACGCACCTATACTGTATATGTGGATTTGTGAGTCTAGAGCATCGTAATTTTTTGTTACATAGTGCGGCGTAACATCTTTATACGAAAACAGTGAAGTTAGGCTTACTAGAAATTTCATACTATTAGATACCCTGAAGTAATGCTTGTACTTAAGTTTTAGTAGCTTAACTATTTCGCTTAAATTACCTTTTTTAAATGATAGGTCAACTACTTTTTGCGTAACTACCTTAAACCTATGGTTATGTGTATTCACATGAACATGAATTTCAGTTCAGTAGCTATTATCGGCTCAAGTGATATTACTTGGTTTTAGTGGTTTACCTTTTCTAGGTAGTTTTTTTATTTTCGACAAAAGGTAGGCGGCAGGCAGTATCTTACTCTCAGGGACTGTATCTTCGCCTAAGATATAATGTCATTTACCATTTACCTTTATCTTAGCTAACTCTAATAAAGTGCCCTCATTTACAACAACGTAGACACCTACAAGCTTCTCATCTAGCCTTTTATTAATTTTTTTACTAAACAAATTTATTCAATTCTTAGAAGTAATTGATTTAAAAATAAACCTAATTAGCAATAAGGTATCGCTTATTAAAACTTTATACGCTACGCTTAGGGCATCCTCTAAGCACATGGTCATATTCTTCCTTAATACTCTTAACCTAAATAATAAAAGTGCGGTATCCATTGGTTAGTGATTTTTTTCGTATCGTGTTCCTGTAAGTAAGGTGGGCCTTAGCTTACCAAGTAGGTTAGGTCATTATTTGTATAAGGTTGACTATACTAACTATATAGTACTCAGTATATTTGTAATATCTAAAACTACTAGTACGGCAATTACACCTATAGTTAGCGTGCTTATTGTAGAGTACGTTAATGAATTTAATTTGCTAAATACAGGCAAGTATGTAGTTATAAAGCTTTTTAACTTGGTTACCATAGATTGGTTTTTTAATGTAGGTTTTATAGATTGGTTTATTTTAGTTAACCCATTTTTATTTATAAAATTATTCTTCACCAACTTAAACCTACACATTAGGGTTTGTTTAAGATTATCCATTGTATAGATCCTATAAATTATGGTTACTTATATCTATATAATTAATTAATTTATTCAGTTGGGCTGCTTAACAGACTTATACCAACGCCCATAGAGTCAGGTTCAATTAATTGTAGTTATTGCTACACGTCGTTTGGATGAAAACATCAAACGCCTTTTAGGTTTATTATTAAATTGTTATGTTGTTGTTTCAATATCAGGACTATAACCTAGTTTTGCGTAGATTTATCTAGCTTTGGAAACGTAAAAGTACACTGTTGTGTCGTTCGCCACTAAAGAATATCTTTATTAATTTATTAAGAAGGCTTACTATAATGTTTTACTTCAGCCCCCCCTCTAAACAATAATATTCCGGTTATAAAAAAAATACGAATTATCAAAACAATCTGTTCGTACTTAACAATTGTTAAGTAATTATAGGCATCCACCTTATGCATATTAAATTTAACTAATAAACTTTTGCTCGCTAAACTTTTATTTCTAATTTAAGCAAGTTATGAGTCTTAAGACACTTTTTCAAGTGATAGTTATTACACAACTATATAGGGTCAATTCTTACTCATATACAAGTAATTATCGATAACTAGCGTGGCTTAAGAGGGGTGCTTTATTAAAACAACTCTTACACTATTGGCTAGATCTTCCTAGTCCTCTCGTACTAAAGTAAATTCCTATTTTTTGTGTTAATTGTGTATAGTAGATAGGGACCAAACTGTCTCACAACGTTCTGAACCCAACTCACGTATCGCTTTAACCGGCGAACAGCCGGACCCTTGATAGGTTATTCGCTATCAGGATGCGGTGAGTCGACATCGAGGTGCCAAACGAATTTATTGATATGAACTCTCAAAATTCATAAGCCTGTTATCCCTGACGTACCTTTTATTCGTAGATCGATTCGTAGTCCTGGTTAACAAATCGGTTCAATATAACAGGCGTTAACCCTTAAGATAGGAGTACCTACCTTAATCAAGCCTTACACATTTATTATAATATAGTAACCCTTAGGTTAAGTAAGGCTTATTAATAAACCTTCGTTACTTTTTAGAAGGTTGCCGTCCCAGCCAAACTAACTGTCAAACTCTAGTACATTATTTGTATTATGCACCTTAACTATACTTTCAATTTCATGCTAAGATGTACTTAAATCGAGCTCTCCACATCTAGCATAACTAAAAATTTGACTTTAGTGAAGGTGTACAGGGTCTTTCCGTCTAGCTATACATAGTTGCATCTTCACAACTAATTCAACTTCACGGGAGTGTTGTTAGAGACAGCGGGGCAGTCGTTATGTCGTTCGTGCGGGACAGAAATTACCTGCCAAGGAATTTCGCTACCTTAGGACCGTCAGTGTTACAGCCGCCGTTTACTGGAGTTTATAAATAAAAGTGTCCTCTTATTATTTCACCTTGCAGCACCGGGCAGACATCAGACTCTATACATCATAATTACATTTAGCAGAGTCCTGTGTTTTTGATAAACAGTCGCTACCCCCTATTATATTTAGCTTAAAACCCTCCTTATCCCGAAGTTACAGAGTAAATTTGCCGAGTTCCTTTAACAACATTAATCCCTTTGCTTTGCTATATTCTAGCAACCTATATGTGTTTATGTTAGTACGATTCTTAATTACACTATATCCAGAGCAAGGTATTATTTTGTTAAGCACAGATAGCAAAAAAAATAAAAAAATAAAAGATTTAAGCCTTACTAGAGTGTATTTATATTATTGTTTTAGTTTTTATATCAATAAAATATCGGTCACACGTTGTAAGTTTATCAAAACAACGTAACCCTAAGGCACTAAGCAAAGTTGATTAAACAACTTGTCTGTTACTGATACTAGTATATATAAACTTAAAGCCTTGAGTTTTTATTCCTAAAAACCTTCATAGGCATATAAGTCACTCCGCTACCATACTTATTAGCACCGCAGTGCTAACAAATATCTATAGATTCGGTATGTAGCTCATCTAAGGTATTGTCAATTAGTTTGCTTATGCCCTTAAATCAACTAGAGCTTAATAACTAATGAGCTTTTACGCTTTCTTTAAAGGATGGCTGATTCCAAGCCCACCTTTTAGTTTTATTAAACAAACTAACATTAAACTTAACTACATTTAAAAACCTTATCTTATAGTCTGGGCTGTTTCCCTCTCGACTTAGGATCTTTGCACCCTAAGTCTGAATTAAAGTTATGTTAATCTTGTATTTGTATATCTATAACGTCATAATATTCGGTTATACTTAACTACCCCAAGTTAATTATTCTTTAAATCCTACGTAAATAGGTTTCGCGGAGAACTAGCTATAACTAAGTTTGATTGGTCTTTCACCCCTATATAAAGCTCATCTTAGAATATTGCAACATTCACAAGTTCGGCCCTTAAAATATAAGTAAATCAGCCTGGCTTTATATAGATCACTTAGCTTCGAGTCTTATTAATACAACTATAACTCCTTTCGGTACGCTATTATATAATTTAGCTTGCTATACTAATAAACTAACTAGTCCATGATACAAAAGGTACATAATCGCACTTTAAACGATTATTGATAATTAGCATAAAGTTTTAGGATCTTTTCACCTTCAACTAGGAATTCTTTTCACCTTTCCTTCACAGTACTATTCGCTATCAAATTACTTAATGATTAGTGTAGAAGCAAGTACTCCTGAGATCTTATTTTATATTAAGATCATAAGTATAAAATAACTATTTTAAAATTAAAACTATTAAATATATAATCAACCCTCAAGTTCCCTTAAGAGTACCTTGTGTCAACTTCACCCAAGTTACCATAACTACCGTAAGGATGCAACTCAAGTCTTAGTAACATATGCGCACAGGCATACAACCCAAGTTTGCACCTTTCTAGCCATTACAATTCTCCGGGCGTGATGGGCAGTGTGTGCAAAATTTGACTGAGCATTCACCGCGGCATTGTTATCCGCGATTACTGACGATTCCTACTTAATGTACTTAAGTTTCAAAGTACAACCCGAACTAGGGTAGTTTTTAAAGATTGGCTCAAGATTACTCTTTTGCTTCTTGTTGTTCCTACCTTTGTAACACGCGTGTAGCCCGATACATCCAGACCATAAGGACTTGACTTCAGCCTCAATCCTCTAAAATAACTAATGGATAGCTATCTCATACCTAATGAACTTTAGCTTAATAAATGATATAGCTAATTTAAACATTTGGTTAGGGTTGCGTTCGTTCAAGAAACAAATCCTACGTTTCACAACACGAACTGACGACAGCCATGCAATACCTCAGGAATGCAAACATTTAGTTGGTTACATTATGTATTGACTCCTAAGCATCGGTAAGATTTTTCGTGGATTATCGAATTAAACCGCATGTTCCACCGTTCGTGCAAATTCCCGCCATGTCGATTAAGTTTCAGACCCTTGTTAAACAACCTTTTACTACCCAGGCGGAGTACTTTCGCGTTAGCTTAGACAACAGTCAAGTGTCTAGTACTCATCTGTCACGGTATGGACTACTAGGTTAACTAATCCTTCTCGATTCCCATACTTTTGTATATCAGCGTCAATAAGTATTGGCAACCTGCATAACTTTTGGGGATAATCGCAATTTATTAGTATTTAATCACTAAACTACGAATGTCGGTTACCTTATACTTATTCTAGGCGTCTACTTGTTTATAAATCTCGGAAAATCCGTTATTTTTATATAAATAGGTTCGCCCGCCTACATACCCTATACGCCCAATTTAGACGGATAATGCTTGCTGCTCATGTATTACCGCGGCTGCTGGCACATGATTGGCCACAGCTTCGACTTGTGGTTTGATCATTATTCAAGCACACACTTCAGCTTTACAGTTACCATAACCTTCACTTCACGTACACTAAATTACCAGATCGCGCGTTAACGCATTGTCCAGAATTCCTCACTGCTGCTAGAAGTAGGGTGCTTTGCATACCCCAGGTGGCTGAAGCCTCTCTCAATTCAGCTACGGATGGCTAATATACTTTTTAAGTTTATTTACTCCGTCAGTATGGCATCCTAACTCATATCTTGTGTAATTTATAATCTAGCTTCAGCAATTAGTAATGGTATAATAATTGCGTCAGTAGAAAAAATTCCTTATTCAAAGGTAAAGCTTTAGGGTAGCACATACTTTATACTCACCACGACGTAATGTATATCTTCCAAGGGGATTAAGCATGCTCTAGTTAGTCACTGAGGGCGTTACTTATCGGTACAAACAATCTATACAACTCAAATCATACAATCTTGTAAGTACTAAACAATCCAATAGGGCGATATAACATTTTACTTGCATATGTTAGGCATTTAGTTAGCATTAACCCGAAACCACGACCAAATTTACCTTTATAAATTATAAAAAATCTTAATGTAACAATTAGTCATTAGACGTAAAAATACAAGTGACCGAGATTAAACTCCTTACCCTTTAGTAGTAGTAGTAGGTCGGGGTACTCTCAGCCACCTAAGAATAATATAGAAACTACGCATGAGAAAAAGAATAAGTGGAAATACTCGCCTAAATAAAATAGAGCAAAAAAGAAACCTCCTATTTCAACACTATACCCTGCAACAAGTTCAGACTCTGCCTCAGCTAAATCAAACGGAGCCCTATTTGTTTCAAGTAAAAAGGTAATTATCACTAATCCAAATATGCCACTAAATAAAAAACAATTTCAATATTGCTCCTGTAAATTTACAAAGGCAGAAAGGCAGAATGATCCGCTTATAGACACTAGACATAACATCATCAATCCTAGTAAGATTTCAAGGTTCAAGGTTAATACTCCGCATCGGATTGATGCCATTATTGCGTACTTATTTTTACTAAAATAACCTACCATTATAATACAAAAACTAAATACCATTGATAGTAAAGTTGCGTACACTAAATTATACTCAATTTCAAACAAGGATATACTAGGGCCTCAAACCGTATTGACCCAGAACATATAGCAAACTGCTTGGGTCGTAGATATAGTTAGGGACATCGCATAGATATTAATACCCTCCGGTAACAAGTTTCCCTTAGCTAAAAGCTTTAAGGCATCCGCTATATACTGTAATCTTCCTCTATAACCTACAAAATTAGGACCTATTCTTCGCTGAACTAGGCTTAAAAACTTACGCTCAACTAAGGTAAGTGCGGCTATAACTAGTGTTATGATCAACATCAATATTAAACTTATTAAGAACCCCTTTAACCATATAAAAACTAGCGAATAACTCACTTTTATAACATTATAACAAGCGCTAGTTGTGTAAGTGCAACTGCCATTAAAACAACCTATAAGTTTAATCAAGATCTGGATTCCTGTCCCATTTAGTTAAGGGGTCATGAAGCTGTATATGAGTAGAGGAGTCTAAACTCTTAGTTTTTTTAGAATTTCTATTTAGCCTATAATTTAACTTTAACGACCTATTCATTATATTGTGGTGCATCATGTGTAGTACAAGTGGGTTTCTTAACGAAGTGCACGATAAGTAGATAAAGACAAACATATAGGAGTATAGCATAGCTATGTTACCTCCTATTCTGTGATAGAAACGACCATAAGGTAAGAATGACGTTGTGTACAAGGCGCACATAAAGAAAAACGAATAAGTAAGTTGTCTGTAAAAATTAACTGTAATTGCATTCTGTTGATCTGTAGGCAGAGCAGGTTTACAAGTTACAGCGTACCATCACATAGATATTAAGTACTCATGCCCATCAGTGTCACCCATACCGTGTAAGTTAGGTTGAAAGTATAAGGCTCCTAAAAAAAAGACTAGACCAAATAAACCTGTCTTGTGGTAAGGGCATGCCAGTAACCAAGCCATATAAGGCCTAAAGTACCAATGTGGTGCTACAGAGTAAAACCTAATATCATTCATGATACCGATATCACCCCACATAAAGAGCTCATAGGATATAGACTCTGGTTCAGGGTATAGGTAGTAACCTATAAATACAAAAATAACTAGAACCTCAGTAGTAGCTTTAACTTCAAAAAGTAAAACCTCGTTTCACCATGAAAGATCGTAACTAAGGCCATCGTTTGTAGCTTCTGTCTTCCAATCATAGTGCATTTCAAGACTATGTAGATAACCTAAGTATGCAAAATAAAAGGCTGATAGGTAATGTCCGTAAGATAACCTTATTAAGGTGTCTGTGTTAAGCTGCCTATCAGTAAATAGCCATCAATAAGGCTTACCGTAAAAACCAAATACGGTGTGCATCATATTTGCAGCTATGGTTAGCGTAATTTCACTTAAGTGAGTACAACACAGTACTAAACCTAGGAACACTACCACGTGAAATATCAAGAAACTAAACATACCGCTTCTCCAAGACGCTTCATTTTCGTAATCAAAAACGACTAGATACATTTTTCTAAATAGGTGGAAGAATGAAAATATGAATATGAAGTCTACACCCCTTTCATGTAACCAAAAGAAATCATCGATAAACATATTCTCTACGTCTTCATCATCACGAACGGCTGGTATGAGGTTACCTTCCGGTACTAGACTAAATGCTAACGCTATACCACTTGCTAGCTGAGACAATATAGTTGCAAAAATCATAAGCCCAAAGGTTGAAGGTATGTCTAAAAAGTTGACAGTTAGTATAGTTACATAGCTGTACGCACCAAATAGTGTTATATTCATATAGGGGTACCTTAACTGATCAATTCTATTAACTAACATCGTAATTTAAGGAACTGCTACCAATCTATAGTAAATTAACCCTAAGTTTAGTTTTAATGAAGCAGCCCTAAGCTAGGTGTTTAAGAAGAGGTAACTCTCTTGGACCTTAAGCTTTTGAAAAAATTCTCTACAGATAGTGCAATAAAAAATGAATAAAGATATAGAAATAACCAAAATATCATTGCAAAAAAAGCTAATGTTTGACTAATTAATATGAACCAAAGATGTAAAACCTCATAAGCTATGTACAGTAAGGTGCCTGGTATCTTAACTAAAAATCAGTATAATGCAACGTTGAATAAGCTATTCGAATCAGGTGCTATGCTTGACTGATCTATAAACATGCCATGCTTATAATTATAGAACAAAATATAATCGTAATAGGAGGCACAAGCTATAAACATCAATACTAGCCTGATTGCTTGGAGCGCTAGCCTTATATAAAAAACAGATATCATGATTATATCATACCCAAGCTCGTATATTAAAAATGAGGATACACTTGCTCCCCTTAAGTAAGTTCCATAGTACAGACCATAATCATAAAGTAGGTAAGTGGGTACAGAAAATACTACATAGAATATACCAGGTATAGAGTACATAAATGTTAGGAACTCAGGAAGCTTTGATACGATAAAGTAAAAATAAGACCCAAAGAATCAACCGAATATGTAAGTTACTACTATAAGGAGAAAGATTAAGTCATCTGCAGAACCTAACTCTTTTTCACTCTCAGAAAGAGCCCAAATAGATATATAATCGTTATCTGCCGAGACTTCAGATGTATTCAGCTTATTGTTAGTATAGAAGTAGATTACCACAAATAGGTATACCAAATAAACTGCCATTAAGTAAGACACTAGGCTAGACGATAATGTAGTGACGCTATCAACATACTCAGATTTCAAAAGTGTAAATGACCAAGAGGTGCAAAAAAGATTAAAAAGCCTATAGTGGGTTAAAGACTCAGCAATGTTAAAGTCAATAAGCTCTGGGTTTTCAAGAACTAAAAGTGTAGGTGTGAGTATCTCATTTGAAATACCCCTCAACGCTGAACTTGGTAAGTCTAGAAGAAGTGAGTTTAATACGTAGTTCTCTATGTCTAAGCTTGGCTCTGAATCAGCATTGTCTAAAACCTCGTAAAGGCCCATGGAGTTGATTAAAGGTACGTACTCTAATCAGCTTAGCTGATTGTTCAGAGCATCCCCTACGTAGTATTTATTTAAGGAACCGGAGAAGAGCGATGAGCATGTCTCGTATATGTAATTGGTACCGCCTATAGCTAATCCAGAAAAATCAGGATTAATGTCAAGTGACGTAGCAAAAGACTCGTCTAGATACCAATACGGATTAAAAAATACCTTATCAGGGCTGACATCTGCCCCGTCGACATAACTCATTCTTGTAGAGTGGTGTAAAAATTTACCCCACTCCCAAGGCATAGTTAATCTCATTGTGTGGGCTATTACCCCTTCATAATTAGGGAATATAGATTTACCTGTTGCTAATTCCGTAGTCATTAGATCATGTAAATAGAGCATACTTAAGTTATAGGTATTACCAAGTATACTTTCTAAGCGCATAAGCATTTAAATGCCTAGACCTTAAGGTCTTAGGGTCCCTAGATATATCGATTCCTGTTTTTTTTTTATACTCAATCTTAGCTCATGTCCTCCAAGCTGTTTCTTTCTTTAACTGATCGACGTGATCGCCTGGTTTATTCACAACCGGCTTTAAAAACCTTCTGGCCCCAAAATGATGCCATCATAATAAGAAATGATCGAAGGGTAAGGCGCATATTCTGATAGGCATATGGTGATGATACCTTCCACATACCTCAGCGCATTGTCCGTAATAAAACCCGACATTATCTATGAAAAATGTATGGTGTGTAGCTCTTCCCGGTATACAATCCATTTTTAACCCCAATCCTGGTACAAATCACGAATGTATTACATCGAAGGAGTTAGTAACTGCGGTAAGGTTAACATGTGCTGGTAAAACTAAAGTTCTCCTTGTCCTTAACATTCTCCTATTTATATTTAGGTTATTCATATCCGTTTTTTTTTTATTAACCTTAAACATTTTATACTTTCTCTTAGGTGATGACCCGTCCTTGGCCATAGATATCGTCCTATCTTTATTCATCAGTAATTTTGCACCCACATCCTTTAGAACTTCCTCAACTTCAGGAGATCCCTTGGCTAAGGAGGTGTTGATATCCCTAATCATAGATCTTGATAATGTTATTTTTTTAGGAGGTATTGCTTTTCTAAGCTTGTACCTTTTTTGCTTTCTTACTAAAAAGTTTTCGTATAGTTTAGGTTTAGATTCTATTTTAACGTTACTTGTTGGTAAGTTTAAATAAAGTATATCGGAATCATTATTTTTTATAGAAGATAAAGAATCATCGGATATATAAGTTGGGCGTATTATAACAGGGTCATGTGATCCATTTTTTTTTCTATAAAATCTTACAGACTCTTCTGGATTAGAGCTGAGTATAAGGTTTGTGGACTCCTTAAGCTCTTTTTTAGAAGTTGAAAAGATGTTAATAAGGTTAGTTAACAACCAATGGTCACCTACCATATTAGGGTTACATAACGACTTTATGCCCTCCACAATACTGGTTACTTCTTCAGACTTAGGGTTTTTAGACGTTTCAAAGGAATTAAGAGACATTTGCATAGCGGTTATATTATTGTTGACATTCAGAGACCTCAGTATATAACCCTTGTTACAAGTATGCTTTTTTAAGGTAATGTTAGAGGTGTTTAATTTGTTCAAGTACACTGAATTTAAGTAATAAAGATCCTCCTTTTTATTGCTATCTAAAGAATCTACTACAGTTTTATAAAAAGATAAATTCATTGGTTGATCTAGATTAAACAGTTCCTCATCTTTTAGTGCCTCAGCTCAAAATTTAACCATTCAATTTGACTGGCGTCTAAATTGTAAAGCGCTCATATAATCATCGCATTGTTTAGTATTACCGTGGGTAAACAGCACTCACTTATTGTGACCTATATTCTTAGGTGCAGTAATAATTCTAGTAAAATTTTTAAAATCAATTCTGTATAGCCAATACCATTGTTTTCCCCTGATCTTTACTGTAAATAGGCTTGATTCATTTTGCCACTCTATTAACTTTAATAAAAAGCTAGAGTTTATTAGTATATTGATGCATCAAGAAAGTGGTATTATGCAAGCCAATAAATCACCTCATTTACCATGAGGTCTCATAGTGGTCGCTAACTTAGGCTGAAATTTTAATCTTCTTCTCCTTACCGTCCTCATTATTATTAGGTAGTAAAGTACTCACACAAAGGAAAACCAAAACCACCACCAATACTGCCATTGGGTTAGGTGAAGTAGGACGTCAGACTTATTATTCTGAAAACCTATGTTAAAGTTAGTCATCAAAGATGTTTCTGTTATTACGTTACCTCAGATTGATTTTACACAAACTAATGTGAATTTAAACCTCAACTAGATTGAGTGACACTGTTAAGGTAACTAAGCCTGCTTAATTGTAAAGTAAACTACAGTTTGTAGTTAAAACGGCCTGATTTTTATTTTCCTACTAATTACTTTAAGTGACGCTGAAGCGAATGCTAGTAGGAGCAGGCTAAGTATATAACTTACGTTCTCTACACCTTGTTCTATTAAAAAAAAAATATCAGATTTAGATGAGTTAGACGCATTACTTAAGTTAAGGTAACGAGGGTCTCCAATGAACACACTGGATAAATTGTTTTTATTAGCATTAAATTTATCCGAGTCTAATAACGGCACACCTTTGTTATATATAGTTCCCGTTAAGGTAGTCATGGTAGAGGACACCTTAAACATAGGACTTGATGCGTATAAATTACCTGACCCTTCGTTAAGGCTAACCGTATATGTTGAGTGATTATACAAAAAATAAAATAGCATTGCCAATAATACGTGCTGATAGTTAAGTGGCAACTTCTTATTCCTATAGAAGAGGACTGTAGAGAGTATAGTAGACTCTATAGTGGGGTACAGAAACAGTAGGTATGAAGGGGTGCTTGATAGGAAACAAACAGTAGACAAGATTATTGCAGAGATGAGAACCTTGCTATGGTCTGAAGTTGAATTTAACGAGATCAGCGCTACTAGTACGATTAACAATGTGTACGTTACAACTACGAACGAGATAGTATTTAGGGCTAGGACCAGAATCCTTGTGTTGTCCCAAGTAGCTGATTTCTTTATAGTAATCACTTTTAATTCAATTAGGTTGGACACAACAACAAGTATAACTAAGATACTTAACGCTGTAAAAACCATAAATATGCTTATGCTAGGTTCATTTAACTTCGATGACAGGAATCCATGAACAGACGGTAATAAATCTAGCCTCGTAGACAACAGGAGTAACACTAACACCGCTATAGGTAAGAGTAAAAGGTGTTGGTTGCTAAATGAAGTAGTTCAGTGGGATAAGGTGTAAATTATTGATGTTAACGTAAGACTAAATAGCTCAATAACATCCCAAGACCAATAACCTCCTCAATTTAATTCCTGAAACGACCAGTAACTCCCTAGGAATAAAGCTACTAGATTAAGGTTAAACGTTCACATTAAAAGCTTTTTTAAGTTACCGGGGAATTTAATAAATCTAAGTCTAGTAATCGGATTACCTAAAAAAAGAAAAAGACTATTACCCTTTAAAAACAAACTATGTATTATAAAAATTGCACCTACGTAAGATGTTAATAGCATCACCGGGTGTAAAACAACAGACCCATTTGTTAATAAAAGGTCTAAGTTATTAAACTCTAAGTTGTTAGAATTTACAGTAAGGTAAGTGTCAGTTATTGTAGAATTAGTGTATACAAACAGGGCCGATAACACCAATGTAGTTGGTGTAGTGGATTTATAGGTTTTGCGAACACTAAAGAGTACAAAGATGAGTAATAAAAACACAAGGTTGAAGTCTACTTTGTTTAATTTAAAAAAAAGAATTAGGAAGTTATCTCCATAAAGGGTATTAAACAAGTTTCAGTTACTTTTTAATACAGAAAGATAAAACACCAACGATACTATCATTAAGCTGTTGTTGTTGAAAAGCACTGACATAAGAGTCAAGCTCAACATAACTAAAGCATACATTACTTACAGTTATACAGGCATGTACACGATGGCTGCTAAATTTGCGAAGATTGCTAGGGTGCGCTTACTTAAACTTACTTAATTTTCATATTAAGCTTATTGCAGAGTGGTGTGCCACACGCTTACCAAAACTAATTAAATCAGCTTTTTAGTAGTTGTATTAACGTAATGCTGGATAAAATTGCTGTTAGTAGTCCAGCACCGGTACAGGGCTATTTATTAAACCAAGTTAATAACACTGCTGAAGGCGCAAAGATAAATGAACTTGGTGCGGGTAAAGTTACGTGACCTAGCTCCACAGCCAATAACAAGTGGGTACGTATTTATTTGCGCTATTTTTTTTTTAAACTTACAACGCTGGCTTAGCTTACGCACTGTAACTAATTGCACTCGTATCACCTTAATGTGGGGCCACTTTTTTTGAGCTAGTTTACTCCTAAAGATCTACTTATGTAATCTTCCGTAACTAAACTACATTCCGCTTCCTTTATCAGATTGTTATTAACTATGCTTTCAGACCGCTTAGTTATAGTTTTTCTTAACCTTCTCTTTACCCTTGCATATTTCCTTAACTTGATGAAGGAGTGTCTAATTTCTGGCCTTATTATAACCATACTTATTTTTAGCTTACAAACCTTAATTATTAAGTTCATAAAAAATTTATAAATCTCAATAGACTTTGGCTTTCTCCTTAGCATAAAAAAAATAGGGGTCCTGGGCTTTAAAAATCGAGGGAAAATAACCTTGGCTGACCTTAACAAGACCTTCATTATATTTTTATCTTTTTTTTTATAAATTCTTCTGTATTTTTTGTCTCTAGGCCCAAAGAAGGGAGCCATTACTCCAGGATAAACGCTTGCGTCTGTTTTTCAGCCTCAAAATTGTTTAGAGAGAACAGTTATATAGAGTTGTGTTTTTTTATTATTAAGTACCATTAAGTTGTTTATGTTGGATTTAAGTAGGTTAGTTTTCTTAAACAACATTATTCTTTTTCTAAATACACTACTGTGAATGGAGACCAAACCTAAGTTTTTGTATTTTTTGTTAAAGAATGTGTTACTGATGTATTTGTCTGAGCCGATAGTTATATTTTTTTTTAACATATCTACGAGCTTATTTATAGTCGAACCTCATTTTGATAGATTAGGGGATTTTACTAGTGTTACGGATGAAAACTTACCCCTAGCCGTTATTTTAGTCATTATTAGATCCTTACCTACTAGTACCTGTACTAGTTTCCTTTTTCATAACCAAGACTTAAAGGAACCCCTAGAGTATTTAGGGAACATGGAGTTGTATATATCTAGTTTCCTTAAAGACCGCAGTGTGTTTCTGAACTTAACTTTCCTTAGCTTAACTTTTTTTATGTTATACTTCTGTGTAGACATTCTATATGCTACTTTATGGTGTTTTGGCAACTATACTAAACATACAAATTATTTTGTTAAGTTCACTTACGCATCCTAAAAAAAATTTTACAAATCTTTAAGCACTTGTTTAGTTGGTTAAGGGGGACTAGTAGGCTTGTCAGTAAGGTAAGTCAGCATTAAGCTACACTTACCTACGCTTACCTTAATTGCTGATTAATATTAATTTAAGGGTTGTAATCTACAAACTGCTTGTAATCTACAAACTGCCTTAAGTTTAAGTAACATTGGTAGTTACAAAATAGGTGACTTATAAGGTAGGTTGCTAAAAAACATAAAGTAGTTTAGGTATCATATATGGGTGTTCACCTGAGTATCCTTAATTCCAACTACTGACCCTTAATCAGTGCATACTGTTGGGCACCTCATCGGTGTGTGCTTTAGGGATAGTTGATTGTAGGGGTGTAAATTGTTACTTTGGCGAGGTTAAATTTTTAGCGAGGTTAAACTATATAAAATCTGACTTGGGTTTAGTTTTAGTAAAGTACTAGCATTGATTTGAATTGGTACTGAGTTATAGATTTTTTATAGCTGGTTAGCTTGCAGTAGATTAATTAGCCATTAAAATAAGTTATTTAGGGTTATGATTATTTAATCCTGCAGGTATTTAGTTTTAGTAAAGTACTAGCATTGATTTGAATTGGTACTGAGTTATAGATTTTTTATAGCTGGTTAGCTTGCAGTAGATTAATTAGCCATTAAAATAAGTTATTTAGGGTTATGATTATTTAATCCTGCAGGTAGTTAATTTAAAGTGTTGCTTTTACTTACCCTTGCGTTACTTTAACGTTACTTTAATAAGGACTTAGCTAACGCTAAATTTAATGGTATCTTATTAAGTTGGTATCTATCAAGATTTATTTGTTTTTTAATGATTAATTGTGCTTTCTGAAGCCAGTAAGTAATAATGATTGAATTTATGGCGTAGAAACTTTGCCCTAAGCTACTAAGCCTATAACCTAGTTACTCTGTAAAAGGTATGCATTGATTTCTGTAAATATCTGTAAATAGGTAGTAGGCCTACAAATCCCTTAAGGTGTATAAGTAAAAATAAAGGAGTCCGTATAATAATATATTGAAATATAAATAATAATTAATTAATATTAGTTTATGTAAATAATTATATATTAATTAATAAGTCAATATTTAAAATATATATTAATTTCTGTAAATAATAATAGACATGTACATAATATATTAATTATAGATTAGTATTTAAAATATATATTAATTTCTGTAAATAAGGAATAGATAAATAAATACATTTAAGATATAAGTGTTATAATTGTTATTTAATATATATTTACTACTGTAAATAGGCATTATTAATACCCTTATTTAATATACAGTATTATAGAATACAGTACATGTAATTATACATGTACTGTATTCTTACATTATATACGAATATAATACATGTGGTTTACCACATGTATTATATTCTTATTAATAAGTGCGTACGTAAAAGTGCGTAC
>Ga0209092_10001313_pt1 | contig 24578 bp, 18 predicted proteins | sample FraStrMetagenome_FD_187446 | JGI IMG/M metagenome (GOLD analysis project Ga0209092, IMG submission 187446) | Marine eukaryotic phytoplankton communities from Arctic Ocean - Fram Strait ARC3M Metagenome (SPAdes) (version 2) | ecosystem: Environmental > Aquatic > Marine > Oceanic | place: Fram... | reverse complement strand
ATTATTCGTGACTTTTGTTTGAAGAGGCACTCAAAAACTGATCGTATGAGCTTTTTCATGTCTTTCAATGTGACTATTTTGTGGACTACTGACTTGACAGTAGAGCACAAGAGCCTGTTGCATTTATTATGAATTTGCGATAGTAGAATCGCATATGATATATACGTAAATAAGTATTCACGAATTGAAATATTCGCTTGTTTAATAACTTTGTACTACCGTAGATACAGTATACGTCTTCTCTTACTATTCGGTCATACATTATTGCGTTTCAAGCGTGAATAAAGTCTTTTTTATAAACCCCTCATCATCAACATTTATTCTCTTCAGATTAAGATCAACCTTGGTTTGATTGGTTTTTTGATTACATGAATAAATAAAGAGATGGATTCCTTGCTATACAATAATGCCCCGCTTGAGAATGCATCAGCCAGTAGCGTTGCAATGACGCTTTTATTTAGCACTATTTTCTTCACGACAATTTCACTCGGTGTGAAGTCATGGTTGGCTGGAGATATTCGTGCGATACAAGCAGCCATGAATACAAGGTCCTCCCCATTGGACTTAAAGTCATTCTCTTCGATTTTCACATTATTATATCACTGGTCGGTCTTTGGAGGTATTTTATTCATTGCATATATATGTGAAAACCATCCTCCGCATCCACACGGTGAAAAAAGTTATGATAGAGATGAATTTTTCTTCATGACTGCTGTTCTTTTTCTTGCTAGCGCATACACTATCACTAAAAATGACAAAAATACTCCAAAAAAGGATACGGGGCCTATGCAGGGTCATCATGGACAAGCCGTTGAACAAAGTTCAGTAAACTTGAATGGATCACAAAGAAGAGGTAGACAGACACTCGTATCAAATTCAGTCACTTCAGTAAAAGATGCAAATGATGTTCTAAATAGAGATCAAACTGAAGAATGGAAAGGTTGGATGCAGTTTATGTTCCTTTTATATCACTACTATCATGCAGAAGAAGTTTATAATACTATCCGGATCATGATTACATGCTACGTTTGGATGACCGGTTTTGGAAACTTTTCATTCTTTTATCTGAAAGGAGATTACTCGCTAGTACGGGTACTTCAAATGCTATGGAGGCTCAATTTTCTAGTTACATTCCTTTGCTTGACTCAGGGTACAACCTATATACTCTACTATATTTGTCCTCTCCATACCTACTTTTTCTTCATGGTTTACGCTGTGATGCGGATCGGGAAAGATTTGAATTATTCCAAATATGGTCTTAGACTTAAGTTGGGCGCCCTTGCTATATTCATATTTTTATTTTGGTGAGTGAGCATTTTAGTTGGTTTGGAAGACTATTTTCAAATTGTTTCTCATACATGCTTAATTTCATTACACAAATATTGAAGGGATGTTGATACTGGAATTTTTAGAATCCTTCATTCACCATTTTTAGGAGAAACTCCACAACTAGGTGCAACTGGAGGATCAATGTGGGAATGGTATTTCAGGACAACTTTAGACCATTGGAGTACTTTTTTGGGCATGATATTTGCAGCAAACTTTCCTATCACGTCTTTGTTCTACAGAAAGTTAGAAGCTCAGCCTTTGGTACTCCATTTTCTTGCTAAGGCATCGGTTGGTTTGGGACTACTAGGTGCCTTTTATCTATGGGTAAATGGACCACTTATGCAGCCTAAAGTGGAATACAATCAAACAAATGCGTATTTTGGGTTCATCCCACTCATCACATACATCTATTTTAGAAACATTACACCAAAAGTTAGGAGCTACTCTCTTGAACTACTGCATCAGATTGGCAAATCAACCTTAGAGACATATCTAATGCAACATCATATTTGGCTTACTTCAAATGCAAAGAGTCTTCTAGTCCTAATTCCAGGATGGCACAAATGCAATACCCTTGTCGTCACAGTTCTTTACTTTTATATTAGTCGTCGATTATACAAGCTCACTCTTTTCCTTCGAGGAATGCATCTGCCGAATGATCTTACAAAATGCGTACAATCTTTGGCAGGTATTGGATTGGTTATCGTGATCTTTTATGCTATAGCATTATCACTTTCATCTATGGGATTGGCATCTCTAACACCTGTTGCAATTGTTTCCATACCATGTGGATTTCTACTTTATCAAACAATTTTGGATTCCACTTGGTCGATCTTCAGAGAATCTTACAACCCCGTTAATATTGGCGACCAATCCTTCTTCGAAAGCTTATTTAATTCACAAAATACACCTGGAAGCCATAATTCATCGATGAATAAGAGGACCGCTTCAGAAGGTGCCATGATTATCCAAAGGGATACACAAGTATCAAGGCTAACTCCACCATTGATAGGAGCAATGGCAATCTTAATTTTAGGCACATTTTGGAATGATTTGGCTGTTAGTGGGGCAGGAAAGATTGCACCACTTCCAGCAACTTGTGGAACATATGCAAATCAGGGTGCTTGGATACCCGTTAATCCTTGTAACGAAGATCAAAAAGGATCCGTATTGAGAGATTATGACATTTCAAGTATGGTTTGTACTGATCCATCGAATGATGCTCATTCTATCTCTGGTTCATTTGTTTGGGGATGGAATGTCACTGCCCCTAATTCGTTGTGTCGTTTTTCTCATAGAGATACAAAGACGATTAATAATCAATTAAGAGGAAGGACTATTGCATATGTGGGAGATAGTATGACCAGAAATTTATTTTTTGCTTCCCTTCGTGCAATGGGCGTACCCAACGTTGGGGGGTATGATGCGACGATTCCAAAGCACTCCGATATCAAGCAAGTAGTCGATCAAACAATAACAATGGAGTTTCGATGGGCTCCATTAGCTCAAGATCAACTTGATGTGATCAAAGACTATAACATTCAAAAACCAGTAGACATAATTATTACTGGTGGCGGTGCTTGGGATAGACTTCATGTGTGGGCAACAGACGAAGACCAAGCCTCTCACAAAAATACAGTGAAGGATCTTGCTGCTGAAATAGCTGGTTCAGTGAAGAAAGGTGTGCCAGTAGTATGGGTTGTACCTACCACAATAAATAATCCAGCCCTGAATCACGAGGATAAACGTGACCATATGAAAGAAGAACATTTGGAGGAAATGAGAGAATTTTACGGGAGTCTCGGAATTCTAAAGTATTCTTCTTTTGTTCTTGATGGAACTGCGTTCACTCATGATCGTGTCCTAGAGTCATATGATGGAGTGCATTATCCTCCACAAGTGTATGGTGCAGGAGCCCAGATTTTGTTCAATTCATTTGATTGGCTATTGGACCCGAATGATGCTATCCCTAAAAAAATTACTAGGAATGAACCAGGAAAAATGGCAAATATGTTCTTAGGTCTTATGATGCTATGTATTTCATTCATTGGACTCTTCTTCTTTGATGGATTTCTTGGTTTTTCATATCTTGCATCTTTTTTCGTGAAAGGAGTTATGCCCAACGACCTATACGAGGAAGCTTTCTCTTCTCTTCATAAAAAGAACGGATTACCTGCCATAGAAATGAAAACGCGTGGCCGAAATACAACAGACGTAGACAACAATGATGATGACTTTGAATCTTTATTGAATGAAGGCAAAGCATAAATTTAAGTTTCTTAAAAAAATAAACGAATTTTTATCTTTTTTTGTAAAAAATTTTTAAAAAAAGTTTAAAGAATGATACAATGTCCACCCTCCTCGTTTTCCTCTTCATTTTCCGCCTTTCCTTCTTCTTTTTTATCAATTTTCTGCGCATTCATCAAAACCTCATTCATATTTGATTCTTTCTCATGTAAGCTCAGTCTTGGGCTTACACACGCAGTAAAACTTGGTTCCGCCATTCCTAGTAGATCGCTGGTGCTACGGTTCAGCTTGGACCTTTTCTCCATGACTAATTTTCTGTTTGAAAAATAAGCAGCTTGTTCAGACTTCTGCTCAAGAATTTTTTTTCTTCTAGTGGAGGCATGCTCTAGTTTTTTATCAATTTCGTTTTTCTTAGGAGTAATAGCAAACGGCGATGCTGAAAAATCAGAAGTCTTACTAATATCATTAGTACTCATTAAATTCTTGGCTTGCTTGATGTCGTGAAAAAGAATTTTTCTATCTTCTGCTTGCTTCATTTTTTCTTTTAAATCAGCTTCTAACTTCCTAATATTCTCTTGAGCTTTTAGCTTCCATAAAAAAGACCTTCTTTCTTTGTTTTGGTTACTAGTAGTTAATTCTTTCATATTCTTCTTCTTCATTAATTCTTTCCGTTTTGATGCGGATGATAATTTATCTTCAATGTTCAGTTCTAATACTCTGACGTCCTTGTCGAGCTCATTCATTTTATTAGTTACTTGCTTTTTCTTAAATGAATTACTTGAGATAAGTTCTTCCTTTTTTGCGGCCATCTTTTGCTCTTTTCGTTCCGAAACAGTCTGTATCTTCTCATTTATTTCGGTTCCTAACTTTCTTGCATTTCGTTCACATTGCATCAGGGCCTTTTCACCACTTTCAAGCTTTGCGTTTGTTGCTTGTGCAACTGTTTTGACTTGTTCGTAAGTAAGTTTCTGTTTCCTTTCAGTTGCTGATATAACTTTGGTTCGAATTGTGGAATCCAGTTTTTGCTTAGCTTTTTCAAGCTGAGACAATCTTCTTTGACCTCTTTCAACTTTACACAGACTTTTCTTCGAAATCTCTTGCACGAATTTGGCCACTTGATCTTCTCTTCTCTGTGATGCTGCATTCATTTTTGTATCGAGTTTACATTCAAGTTCTTTAGACTCTTTTTGCTGATTCCTTGTAATATTATCTCTTCGCTTTACTTGATCAAGATGCTTTTTGGAGATATATTCCACTTTTTTCATGATTCGTTCGTCTTTACGATTCAGAGCTGAAATGACTTTTGAGTTGATAACATCTTCTAGTCGTCTAGAAGAAGATTCTTGTTTTCGTAAGGCTTCGGACCCTCGTTGAATTTTATCTTGAGTTGCTTTTGAGAGTTTTTTGGATTTTGCTTCAAGGATTTGTTCCTTTCTATTTGACGCTTTCCAAATCCTTTCCTCCACATCTTTCTCTAGTTCTTCTTTCGAGTGCTCCTTCCTTTTAAGTGCACGAAAGCCTTTTTGCAGCTTTTTGGAGTTATAGGTTGCTAGTTTTAGATGGAACGCACGATCCTGTTTTTCTTTCTTGTCCGTTGCTTGTGTGAGTTTATCAATAATCCTATTTTCTAAAATTGTAGATCCAGCTACATTATTCTCCTTCTGACTTTGACGGACTTCTTCCACAAGCTTATTATGAGCTGCATTCTTTGCCTTACTTTCTTTGACATTATGTAAACGGCGCTTGGTGGCAAATTCTAATTTGGTCTTGATATCTTTAGATGAGGGAGAACTTGGCTTCCAACTTGATAATCGTTTTTCGACAGGCGAATTTCGAGGTTTCGTGAAGCCCTGTTGATAAATAAAAATTCAATGACATTGAAATGAGAGGATCAATATGTTTGAATAACAATGTGAAGGCACATTAGACATATAATCAATTTACTCGATTTTGAATTCTCCCCATCAACAATCACGTTATCCTACACTCACTGTCCCTCCTCTGCTGTCATTTCAACAAAACTTTATTTTTTGTGTTCATGTTCTTACCGGAGTATGAAATGGAATTTCAAAAGCAATGTTAGTGATTCGCTCTTTCAGGACATTCATGGCAGGTTGATCAACGTTTGGATTCACAATCATTTTGGAGGTAGATACGATCTCTGACCATAGGGGGGAAATGCTAATTCATTCAAAAATACTAAATTACATTTTGATTTATTCTTATTATCTTTTAGAATTTCAAAGTAGGTGAAAGTGATGCAATGCTTCATCTAATACAATTTTCCGTTGTTCTACAGTAGCTACTTCCATTTCAAAAAAGCGCGCCAAGTTTTGAAGCTTTCATTCATATTATGACAAATATTCGTTTGAAAATTTTTCTCCTTCTTCGGGTTCATCATATCCTGAAGCTCGACCCCATGTCCAAGGCTGGAGCAATGATACAGTTTGCTCGATTGTAGAACGTTGATCTGAAAGATGAGCTGCAAGAACCCCTCCAATCCATGAGTTTTTGGATATTTGAGCCACATCGGTTTCTCCATCTCCACCTCGAGGTGGGGATATGGCCACCATTGCGTCTGGTTCTATTACATGGTTCTTGAAGTTTCTTGCTAGATTTGAAATAATACTCGAAAGAAGAATATCTACAAATGGTCCAAACCCTCGAAATGGTCGAACTTCGACTTCCCAAATCATTTTAACTCGCTGATTTGTTTCTTTCTGAAAGATGACTCGTCCCGCATGAGTATGTGCAAAGAGAAAATTAGGATTATCCACACGATACAGAATTTCGCCTGATGTATTGATATTGTCATTGGCATCTAACGATGTCACTGATTGAATACTTTCAGTCAAGAATGGAGGTACATAAATACGTTTACCATCTCCCAGATACCAAAGCATAAAATTTGGTATTGGTAAGCCTCCACCATCTTTCCAAACAAAGTTGATCCATTCATCGGTAATATCTTTCTTGCTCAAAGATGATTTGTCCCAGTCCAAATAAGTGATACGTTTATAAAGTGTTGGAGTAGCCAAGTATGACGCTAGATTCAATGTTACTGTTTGAATATTGTTCTCCGTAAAACTTTTCCAAAATTCACGTCTATGAATCGCTTCAAATGATACGTTCCATATCATTTTCGTGGAGAAATCTTCTCCATCTGTAGAATCCTCAAGGGAAAAAATCACCTTTGCCACATGTGTACCATCTTTAAGTTCGGAGGAGAATAAACCCATATCGGTGACAGAATATTGCACGTCTAGCTCTTCATCTTCTTGTTTTTTGCTGTCCATTCCATTTTCTTCTTCTGTTTCATGATTCTTCAACGCTTCTTCCATGAATATGGGGAGTAAACGTCGTTTCGAGTTTGTGTCTGATAGCAACACAGCTGCTCCAAGAAGCCCCCCACCTTTTTCCCATTGATAGGAGAGCCATGCGCTTTTCGCTTCTTTCGGTGTAATTCCAGGGAAGGATTGCTCTACATAAACTTCCACAAGACCTCCCGATTCATCCAAAATACTATCTATGATAGGTATAGATGCGAATGTCGCTGGTGACTTTAATGAAAACCCCTCGGCTATCCCGACACAAAGGAAAAGACTTCTTGTGATGCACGATATGATGAGAGCTAAGTTATATTTGGATTGACAATATGTTTTCCTCATGGTAATTTTTATCTAAGTTTCGTTTTGGTCGGAGCACCTGAAAAAGGCGTATTCAGTACAGTGGCAGCAGTAGGGTAAAGCAAGTTTCGTGTCAAACAAAAAATAATTTAAAGGAAGGAAATGCGACAATATTTTGTTCCTCTATCAATATTTTTTGACGGTGTCACCAGCAAATGAACACCAATTGATATTTCATTGACACTTTTTGATTCATAGAGAATTTTTTTTAGATTTAAAGTGTCATTATTACAAGATAGATTTATAAACTAGGGTTGACGAAGCTTGCCATATTTTCCTTCTCAGCATCCTTATAAATCGAAGCGAGTTCTTCCCTAACATCACTCCACTTCTTTCCTGTCAAAGAAGCCTTGTCCAAGACATAATTAGCCTCATCCAAAGCAATCTGTTCGGCAGTCTTTCCAGAATCCGAATTTTCTTCCTGCTCATGCTTCCTTATCTTTTCATACATATCCAACATCTTTTCTAAGGTTTCTGTATCTCCATCATCCTCGGTCGCCAATGCAGCATATCGTCCAACCTTTGCCATTTCTCCCTTTGACATAGCTACACTTGAGAGAGGTAGACGGAGACATACACGGGCCGCATCCTTCGTTTCCTCGTCACGATTGGGTAAGGTTGAAAGTAACTTAGCATAGAATGCAAATGTACATCCAAATCCAGTGAACTTTCCGTTCGATGCTTCTGCAGCGATGAGTGCGGAGGATTCATCCTTTCTAGATATATGTTGAAGTGACATCGATTCATAAAGATCAGGAAAGGGTCCTACTCGAAGGAGAACGTATTTTTCTGGCCCATACCTATTTGAAACAATTACAATTAGTAACATATAAATATCAAAAGAAAATAAACGTTTTTTTTGCAAATTTAGATATCCATGATTTGTATTTGTAAGAGCTTACCCAAGTTTTTCAACAGATCCAGCTTCATAAACAGTATCCAAACCGGCATCTGTAAGTTTTCCTTCACCAAGTCCTTCATTATACAGACTTACGATTTCTTCTCCTGTTTCTCCCCCTGTGAAATCAGCTTCTGCAGCAATTCGTCTCATTAAGAGTTCACTATTTAATGCTAGAAGCTTCATTCCGGGCATATTCAATCCTCCCTCTACGATTGGCATAGGGGCGATAGGACTTTCATCATTGTCTGTCTCATCATCACTGGATGATGGTCTACGCAAAGCACAAATGTAATTTCCCGTAGATTGACTTTTGGCAAGGGGGTACAAATGAGGATGTAGATCTAACAATTCCTTATTTTCTTTCACAAGTTCCTCAAATGGAAGAATTGTGATGGGTTGAAGATCCCCTCCAGCTTCTGCACATCCAGAACTTCCAGGAGCTCCATGTTTCGATAAAAGTGTCTGAAGAGTTTCAATACGGGAAATTCCTTTTTGAACATATGTCGCTGAGGAGGATGCCGAAGTTGACATTCTCAACTGTGAAAGTTTTGTTACTAAGAATGAGTTGTTATTGCGACACACGAAACTTGTTCCCGTATGGAATGCCGAAACAGCATAAGGTCGGATGCTAAACGCAGCCATTATGTACGCCATGGTCATCATTTCGGAGGAAAGAATTCTTTAATTTCCTTTTCTTTCCAATCTTGCCACTCTTCAAAGCTTTCTCGCAAACGAAGTTGAGCTTGATGGATATGGTAATCCAAAGAGATTGCTTATGCACTATACTGCAAAGGGCGAAGGATCGGAATGCTTGTTCTGCACATGCGTGTTGCACCATCCAATATTACGTCATGGTGGTGATTTTCATTTAGTACACGTATTGGAATATATGTAATGTGATTGAATTTGTTCGAGATATTGGATGTTTAGATAGCAAAACCGTACATTTCTACATAGATTTTGTTTCTTATGACGTATTGTGCTGTCATGCTGACGCAATGAGTAGGAAAGGACTCTGGTTGTGGATAATGGGTAATGAGTGCCCTCCATCAAAGAGCATTTTGATATTAATTGTCTGGTTTGAGTGCATCAATCCTTCTTGTTCAAGACACCCACATCATCTTCTTTCTACTCACATCACACACTCTCACTAAGAGGGATCCACCAAAAACCCTTAAGCTTCTATTTCCCTTCCACTGATTTTTCCATAGAATGTCATTTGTTCGTCATATAAAACTAAGAGTCCCAGCAGGAACAGCTCGTCCAGGCCCAGCTATTGGACAAGCCTTGGGTCCACTCGGAATCAACATGGCAGAATTCTGCAAACAATTTAATGATCGCAGTGAAAAAATGTATGAAAAAGACACTCCATTAAGTGTTAGATTAACAGCCCTGTCCGATAGGACCTTTACGTTTGATGTTCGAAGTCCACCAACATCCTATTTAATTAAAAAAGCGGCAGGTGTGGAAAAAGGTCCCAATGCTCCGAATGTAGACACTCCGGCGGGCTTTATTACCCCGGAAGGAATTTATGAGATTGCCAAAATTAAACAAAAAGATGATATGAGGTGGCATATACCACTGGAATCTGTTGCTAAAAGCGTCATTGGAACAGCAAGAAGCATGGGAATACAAGTTCGTGAAAGTACTGATTGTTAAGGATCAAAATATGTAGGATGCATTGCTGGAGCAAAATAGAATGATATACTTTGTTACGAGTTTTTATTGATTTTAAGGAATAAGACAAAATTTATATAACATCTAAATTCAATTTCAAATTCAAAACCAAAAGATAAATTATATTACTGATCGCCTATCGTAAGTTCGTGGTAAGGTAGAACACTTTTCCACAACCACAAAACAGAATTCTAAATTAGCTCTTGAAGTAAATTTGAATGTATTGCTCATTCTTCGGATGTCCTAGATTAAAATGAAAGAATTATTTGCTTTACCTCCAAAACATGAATCGCAGATGCACTACTTGTTACTTTCGTGGAGGCCAGATGGTCTTCAACTTGCGTTAGCGACAGATATTAACGGTAAGACAAAGTTCTCAATCTCATTATTAACATTTTTAGAATACTATCGAACGGACAGAATGGACTCATGTAGGATCTGTAATATTCGTCATGCAACAGAAATACATATTGTGGATGACCATGGGAAGTTAGTCAACAAAACAGTGTTACCAAATAATAGAGAAGTGACAGCATTGGAATGGAGCCAAAGTGGACAAGCTCTCACTATATTACAGGTAATTACGACTCGCAAATCAAAATAGTCGAGGGAATCATGAAAATTTTACTTTCCAACGTATTGTCGATTTAATATGTTGCCCATTTTTTCTGTCACAGGAAGGCATTAATGTTATTCAATTATGGGATTTAGGTCAACAAAACCTCTTGACACTTGAAACGAATCATCTAGATTATCCAACTTTTCTTTCTTGGAATCCTATAACAAATATTAATTATTTTGAGATATTAGCAATTGGAACTCAGAAAGGAAATCTTCTTTTATACTCGCATGGTTCCAATGAGCTTAGCGAACTAGAAAAGAGACAAATCCCAACCAAAATCGTAGGAAAACATGCGGGAAAAATTCAATGTGGAGGGTGGCATACAAGAACTAATCGGCTCATACTTGGAAGCCAGGATTGCACGTTGACGATAAGTGATGCTAATGGCGAGACTTTAAATGCAATACAATTAAATGGCGAGCCTCTTGGTGTCCGCTTTTGTAATGATGTTCTACCAAGTATTTTGGAAAGACACGCTGAAAGTAGCAAAGAAATTCTTCAATGCACAATTAATATAGATGGTCAAGAAATTTTGGTATGGAACGAAGAGGGTAAATCAACTGAAATAAATTTTGATGATAGCCTTGGAAGTATAGTTTTCCATGAATACGTAAAGAGTAATCTAATTCTTCTTGGGTTCAAGATGGGTTCTCTGAAGCTTATCTCTGTATCGCATGAGAATACTCAAGTTAATAAATGGAGTTTTCAAGCCCATCCTCGATGTCTTTATGAAATGATATACTCTCATCATGTGGAAAAATGTATAACATCTGGTAAGAATAAGAATTTTATTACGATTGGTAACATTGAGGGCATCTCTAACTTCAATGCATTTCCAATGTAGGTGATGACGGCATCAAGTGTTTTGCTATGGATGAAATGAGTTGTGTTATGACATCAAATCTATATAATATGGATAACTTGCAAAATTCATGTATCAATTGGTCTTTTTGTGGTAAAAAATTAGGGGTGTTATCGAAGTCGAGACTTTGTACTTTTCTTACTCATGTTCCTTGCATGTATGCAACTCATGGTATGAGAGTTGCATTTCTGGAGACACTTAACCAATTATCCGTTTTAGATGTGTCAAATTCTCCAGATTTATCTGGGGCTGTAACAATAAAGGTTGAGCAGCATCCTAAAAAAATCTTTCTTGGTCCAAATCATGTTGGATGCTTACGGGAAAATGAAATAGTCTTTTACAAATTAAACAAACAAAATCCTTCGATAGTTAATAAAGTTGTCTTAATCAATAGCACAGATGTAAGTGTGAGGCGATTCTTACGAAAAAGATATGTTTATTTGAAAATACGATCTAATTCGACTTGGGTCAATACAATTTTGAAAGCTGTTATGTTGTCTTAACAGCAAGTATTTCGCAGCCGTTTGCGATGGAAAGGTTGCAATCGATCTTTATTTGATCGAAAACTCATCAAAGGAAAAAGTCATACAGAAAATCAATCCTCAAAAGGACAAAGAAGAGAATCTTCATGAAATAAGTTGTATCGCAATGACAGATGACCTTCTAATTTTATGTACAGAAGAAGGCAAAGTGTATTTTTTTGCATTGAACGAGCACTGTTTCCTGAGCGAGTTTGAATTTAAGCATACCTGCAATGTTAGGTGCATCTTTCCAAATAGATTAGGCACAAAGGTCGTTCTTTTAGATGAAGAGGATAAGGCTTATATTTTTGATCCGCTGGGTTTTGAAGCCATAGAATTTCCTGATTTCCCTCCAAATATACATACCGTGATATGGGACCAAATGGAACAACATGTAATTCAAGTATATGGTGGTTCTAATCTTCATACTTATGTTTACGCTGAACACACCATTAGAGGGTCGATATTGACAAAATTTGGGTTGCTTAAGATTGACTCCAGCGGAGGTATATCTGTAGCACCAGAAGCCTTTTCGTTACCAACCACTGATTTAGTTCCAGTAGTGAACTACAAAAGTCAAATTGTTTGCATTTCTAAAGCTAAAGGAGGTTTAACTGCTTTAAGCTCCCACGTTATTTATGATGCGAATGGTGATCGTCGAGAAAATAGGGTCTCGATTTCTTTCCACATAAATCTTGGTTTAAATCGTCTAGAACTTGCGTGGAAAGATGCTTTGATTTTGAAAAAAAGTGAGGTTTGGTTGGCATTAGGAAAGAAAGCTTTACATTTAATGAACTTGGAAATAGCTATTCGTGTTTATAGACAACTCGGAGATGCTGGAATGGTAATTACTTTGGAAAGATATTTTCACATAGAAAATCGAAATCTTTTGACAGGACATATTTTGGTTTTGTTCATGGAACACGAAGTTGCCCAAGAACACTTTCTTGCAAGCTGTCGCCCACAAACTGCATTGGAAATGAGACGCGATCTTCGTCATTGGGATGAAGCTTTGAAACTAGCAACAAAACTAGATCCCAAACAGATCCCAATTATATCTTTTGAGTATGCCCAACATCTTGAGTTAAAACGACAGTATCAGGAAGCTCAACAACTTTATGAGAATGCAAATAATGGTCTCCACAAATGCACCAATGAAACATACCTCGAAAAATACAAGATTGATTGTATGCATGGAATAGCAAGGACATCCTTAAGAAATGGGAATTTGGAATACGGGATACAACTTGCAAAGAAAAGCAATAATGCTCAACTATGCTGTGCGTGTGCAGATATTTTAGTTTCACTGCATCAGCTGGTTGAAGCTGCAGAGTTATATGAAGAAGCTAAGTGTCATGAGAAAGCGGTAGAAATGTACATTGAAACAAAAGATTTTCAATGCACTCTAAGATTGAAGGACACAATTACCTCGAAGCCCTTGCTTATAAAATATGCCGAACTCTGTGAGGAGTTTAAGGAATACGAATTGGCTGTGAAGGCATATCAACAAACTCAAAATATTGAGAGTATCATAAGATTATATCTAGATCCTCTGAATAAATTAGACGAAGCAATATCAATTGTTCGTTCTTCAGAGTCTCTTTTAGGTGCTTCGGCAATTGCAAAGTACTGCGATGAAAGTCATGATTTCGAAAAAGCGATTGAATTTTACTTATTTTCTGATCAGAAAGAGAAAGCATTTGACTGTGCAAGAAAAAACAAAATGATGGAAATCTATATAAAATACACGGGCAAGTTGTCCGAAAAGAAAGAAGCATTGAAACTAGCAAATTATTTCGAAACGCAAAACGAAGGATGGAGAGCAGCTAAATATTTTTCCATAGCAAGGAAATATAAAAAGTCATTCAACTTGTTTTTACAATCTGGAGAGAAATATCTTGGAGATGCGATTGAAGTTGTTGGAGAGGCAAATGATGAAAGCCTCACTCACAAAATGATTGATTTTCTAATGGGGGAGTCAGATGGACATCCAAAAGCACCGAAATATGTTTATAAGCTTTATATGGCAATGGGTAACTATGAAGACGCCATTAAAACCGCAATTATTATAGCAGAACAAGAACAGAAAGATGGCAATTACACAAGGTCACATAAAACGATTTTCAACGCTATTCGAGACTTAGAAACGAGATTTCTACCAGTTCCCCGAAACCTTCGACAAATGTTTTTGTTATTTCACTCATATCAATTAGCTAAGACAAGAGTGAAACAAGGCGACCATGAGGCCGCAGCTAGGCTGCTCTTGCGAGTATCCAAACATGCCAATCAATTTCCACAGCACAACTTTTCTATAATTCTTGGCACTGTTATAGAATGCCATAAAAGTGGATTAAAAGTAAGTCTATATTTTTCTTCAACATTTGACTAAATTGAGTCTCTTTCTTTCCGTCTAATGTCTTTTTTTAATGATACAAATAATAGAAATCAGCTTATAACCTAGCAACAACTCTTTTTACAACTAACGCATTCAAACAAGATATAGAAAAATCGAAATTCAAGAAAAAAGTACAAGCAATATTTCGTCGACCCAATAGTGATGAAAAAAAAGAAACCATGCAACCATGCCCAATCTCGAAGCAAATGATAGGTGAAATGAATCTGGAGTGTCCCACAACAAGGGATGCCATTCCATTTTGTATCTATACAGGCAAACATATGGTACTGGGTGACTGGTGTTTCTGTCCCAATTCTGGAATGCCAGCACTCTACTCCATATATAAATTATTCCTAGAAAAAGAGCCCAAAGTAAGCGTAAGAAATTCCGACAACTCACATGATGAATGTCTAGATAAAATCTCGAGTCCTTTGGATCCCGTCTGCCAAAAGCCAATCCAAGTGGAAGATTTGAAGAAGGTAAGTAATGAATCAAAAGCAACGAACTGAAATGTCTTGAAAGCTCTATCCTTAAACTCACTTGTGAAAACATGAACTTACAAAGTGTACTGAAAAGGAAGCTTTAAATTATATCAAGCAATACAACACATATGTTTCAATGGATAAAAGTGAAAAATAATATTTAAGTTTATCTTTGAAACCATTAATCATTCAACTCATTTACTAACCCTAACTCAATTACAAAATATGCTTATCTTTAAATATTTGTTTCCTTGAATAGTCTATGAGAGCCGTGATAATTTGTGCAAATTCATTTAAGTCTTTACAAAGCTTCACGGACTTTATCAGTTATGGCATCTTCCAATTTCTCGGTTTCGCCAACAAAGGCCCTAATACCTTCCGCTAATTTATCATTACCGCAACCATCCTTTGGAAAAAATATCGCATAGAATAAATATGAGATTATCAAATAAATCATAACGAATAAAAAAGGATCTGTAAAACCTACCATATTTAGCATGTAACGAAATTGTTTTTCAGTCATCATACCAGCTCCGACTTCGTCAAGTGCCGTTTTCTTGGCATCTTCAACATTTAGTATCTGTGGAAGAGGGTCAGTACAGCTTTCTAGTTTTTCCAATAGTGGGGCAGGGATTGTCATACGATCAACTCCAGCTAATTCACGAATTTCGTCTAAATCATATCCTGCACCACGTGAAGGCCTCCAACTAGCTGGCATACAGATAGTATCATGATTGTGACACTAGATTATGAAGAGAAGAGTTCATTGAAGATTAAATATTGATAACAATGCCAGAGGGAAAAGTTGAAAAGTGAAATATATGAGAACGTAAATAAATTGACTTACCTTGTAATAATTGTACATTTCTTTTACTGACACAACACCCTCATCATCACATGGCATAACTCCTTCAGTCCTTCCGGAAGAGATTCGATTCCAGTCCAAAATTCTTCCTGGGAAGGGAGAAATCAAATGGGCTCCACGTTGGGCACATGCAATGGCTTGAACAACAGAGAAAATAAGGGTAAGATTGCATTGAATACCATCCTTTTCAAGGATTTCAGCTGCTTGGATTCCTTCATAGGTGGCAGCCAGTTTGATTAAAACACGAGATTTATCAATTCCCATATCAGCATACATCTGAATAATTCTATAGGCTCTTTCCACTGAAGATTCTGTATCAAAAGAAAGTCTTTCAAATAGTTAGTTATCTTTAGAAAGATTCGTTTAAATTCAACAAGATAAATTCGATTGGTTTTGCCATTTACCTTGGATCAACTTCCGTAGAAATATATCCAGGAACAATTTCGGCAATTGCAGCACCTAGATTGACAGCTAATTTATCAATAGCCAGAGAAACAATGTCCTTCTCATCACTTCCTTTCTCTTTGTCGATAGCAAAAGCAACAGCATCATTGACTAGTTTTGCATAGACAGGATCCCCTGACAATCCTGCTTGAGAGACAAATAGTGGGTTTGTGGTAGCATCTGTAATATATCCTGTGTTGGCAAACTTTTCAATAATTGTGAGGTCTCCACTATCAATGGAAAGAGTTGTCATACCGGCCAATTGAGCCAATTGAGATTTTTCGGACATATTTAAGTTGCTGGAGTATTGTCTCGTTTTCGCAAAAGTGCCTTTACATGATGTAGGCACAAAAGCGGATGCTGATGGTGTTGCAATGGAGGCAACAGCTATTGTTGCGAAGAAGGCCTTGAAGAAAAGATTCATTTTTAGTTTTTTATAAGAAAAGTGGTCTTGTGCTCTTATCCTTACACGCACGAATCCATAACATCGAATCTATCAATTGTTGACATTTAAATAACAAAAATAACAAAAATAACAAAAATAACAAAAATCTTTCGCGACAAAGTTGACTGACGTATATTAACTGAGTAAGGTACGACAGCAATAACTTATGTACAGTGCCTGCGATTGAAAAGTCTCTACATAGGCAAGATACTAAAATTTGTGTTTTTTAACTTTGACACCCACCCTAACTTCATTTCACCTTTGTTGGATCTGCACTTCTAATATAGCTGACTGAATGACATAATATATATTGATTCATCAGTTTATCTTTCTCGTTGACAAAAAGGAAATTACTATTCTTAAAGTACTTTGATAGACTATTAGAATGAGAATTAAAGTGCGATCTAAACACCTCTTGGCATTGTTGCTTCTGCAGAAATATGTGAACGTGGAGGGTCTCACATTTCAACCCAAAGTTTCAAAAATTGGAATCAGAAATATGCATCATTATGACTCCAGGAGGTCTTCCTTTACTCTTCTAGCTACAAAAGATTCTTGGATAGACGACAATGATGAGTTTTCAAAGGGCCTCAGTCGTAGATCTATTCTCGGGTCCGCTGCAACAGCTGCAGCCGCTTTTACCACCACTTCTTCAGGCCTAATTCTTCCATCTTATGCAGCAGAGGAAACAACATCTACAATCGATTCCGCTGCATCATCTACATCCTCCAAAGGACCTATTCCTACCATCAAACTAGGAAAAAGTTCGTTAGAAGTTTCACGAACTATTCAGGGATATTGGCAATTGGCCGGAGGGCATGGAAAATACAAACAAGCCGATGCGATTGATAACATGAAAGCTCATTATGATGCAGGTATTACAACCTTGGATACTGCTGATATTTATGGACCTTCCGAATTAATTGTCGGGAACTATATGAAAACACAACCCAATGCTATTCCATGTACTAAATTTTGCTGTTTTAAGTTTTTAGATGAAATTGATAAAACGGAAGTTCGAACAAGGATTGAAAAGGTAAGCTACGTAACATTTGGAATCAACTATCATTTTTGAAGACCACGTGATCAAAGGAACAAGTAAATATACAGCGGTATAAAACTTTGAGTTCATCGTTTCTCTAACCCAAATCTCCAAATCCGTATATTTACAATCTTTCTTTCAATGTTGATGATAGGCATGTGAACGTCTTCAAGTGAAGAAACTCCCATTGGTTCAATTCTTTTGGTCCAATTATGGCATTAAGAAATATGTAGATGTTGCCTTAATGCTCACTGAACTCAAAGAAGAAGGTTTGATTCAAGAGATTGGAGCCACCAATTTTGATTTACCTCGATTGAAAGAATTAGTGAATGCAGGTGTACCCATCGTCTCGCATCAGGTACAGTTATCAGCCCTGGATCAACGTCCAGTTCAAAGTGGGATGTCGGATTGGTGTGCAGAGAACAATATTAGTTTAATTGCCTTTGGAACGGTAGGGAGTGGCATTTTGAGTAATCAGTATTTAGGTGCTCCTGCACCGACGCAGGAACAAAAGAATACAGCTAGTATGAGAATGTATAGCACTACAGCATCTCGATTTGGTAGTTGGAATTTGGTACAGGAATTATTAAATACTATGGATTCCATTGCCAAAGAAGTGCAATCCAGTGGAAGATGTGAGGGAGCGAATATATCCAACATTGCGCAAAGATATATTTTGGATACTCCTGCTGTGGCATCAGTGTTAGTTGGGGTAAGAAATCAAAATCACATTGCTGAAAATGTACGAACACATTCATTTGACCTTACTTCCGCGGAAAGAGAAGCGATTTCTTCTGTACTGGCGAAAAGGAGTGGTCCCAAAGGTGACGTTTGGGATTTGGAGAGAGGGGCATTCTAAGAAATTAGTTGAAATCAAAAGACCACACTCATTTTACTTAATTGATTAAGTTTCCATTGATTATATAGGAATTAATTTTCATCTTTTCATTCATTGTATGAAATTGAGATCTGATTGGAAATATTTAGATTATTTCGATTTCTTTATCATAGAAATTAGATTGTTTATGCTTGCTTTGACTCGGCGTTAGTCAAATTCATTGTTTCCAGCACCTTCTTTTGTAAAATATCTTGAGTCTGAATGATTTGATTGACGACAACTTGATCTTGCTTTTGACGCTCCAATGTTTCCTTCTTCAGCAACTTTCGAATGTCTGCAATCCTATGAAGGATATCATGTTTCTTTTTTTCTTGTGCATTGCATGTTTGCTCATATTGATCTTTCAATATTGAAAATTCTGCCATATTCAACGTTTTTTGTTCCAGTAAACCTCTTTCGGTAGATGCCGCTATAGATTCAAAAGTTCGTACAAGTGAACCCTCACGCTTATCGGCTTTCGTGCTTTCTAATTTGAGAGCAGGTGCAATTTGTTCCGTTAAGATTCGTTGAAGACTTAAGAGATGCTTGTTTTCTTCTTGAAAGACAGTGTTGTGTTGAAATGTAAAAAAATCCTGCTTAATGTTAGATAGGCCCTTTTCTAATTTTAGAAGCGAGCTTGTGATTTCAACCTTGTTATTCCCATTGCTTTCTATGTTGTTGTTGTTGTTATTGTAGTTATCGTTGTTGTTTGTGTTGGAACCTTGTTGGCTGAATGTATCATCAACACTTTTGTCCGAATGGATATCAAAAAATACAGGTTTTATAACTTTCTCTTCTACTTCCTGCATTGCTACCTCCAGAGAATATTCAAGAGGTAAATGAATGGAATGATTCAATATATCACTGTTCACAGCATCCCGTTCAATGATTTCTTGAGTTAATTTCGATGTCCATTTCGCAATCCGATCGTCTATGGATTTAACACGGTTTCTAAATTCATCACGTCTACGTCTAGTTTCTTCTTCAATGCGTTGGAGTTCTAAAGGAGCTTTGTCGGATTCAAACTTGAATCTAGATGATCGGGGTGTCTCAATTTGTGCAACATCGTTCCCATCGGTTGTAGATATCCTTTGGGCCATTTTTGGTTTCAACCTGAACCTGCACATGTACGATCATTTTCATGTATACCAGAAACAGCTTCGCATAGACCTACAGAGCTTAATAAATATGTGTAAAGTTTAGAAAGGGTACATAGGTACATCTTTTGTACCCTTTCTCAGAACCTAAAAATTAATGGAGACCTGCGAAACTGCAAAAAAATGAAGCAATTGAAATCGAACGATGCCTGATATTGATCATAGACAAGATCTGCAATGTATAAATCAGATTCAAAGTCTACAAGAAGCTCAGCTTCTTCTTCAAGAGTTACTCCTCCAAAACAAAATTTCTCGTAATGATATAGAAAATTCTCTTCAATCTATCCAAAAACAAGCACAGGAAATACCAAAGACTGCTGAAACGAAAAGCGATGATAAATTGAATAAACATTCTAGCTGCACTAGAGCTTCAAAAAATCTCAACCCTGTACATTCTGTCAAAATTTTACAGTCCAATGAAGACAGAAACAAAGAAGCCATCTCCACGAAGAAGCAAAAATTAGAATCTATGCACAACTTCCGAACACGTCCTATTGCTCTTTTACTTGCGTATCATGGCCAGGCACATTCAGGTTTCACATCAGCTACAAAGGATCCAAACGAGAATGATAACTCGGTGGAGTACTACATATTTCAAGCTCTGCAAAAATCAAAATTTATATTGAATCGTTCTTCCTGTAAATATTCACGGTGTGGACGTACTGATAAAGGTGTATCAGCCAATGGGCAAGTGATTTCCCTATTGGTTAGATCAGCTATACCAGCTGAAATTACTGAGGACAATTTACCCACTAATGCTTTTGAACATGTCAAAATCCTGAACAATACGAAAGTCTATCAGGAATTGAATTATCCTAAGATCCTAAATTATCACCTACCATCCACAATTCGAGTTTTAGGTTGGTCTAAGGTATCAACTACATTTTCTGCTCGATTCAATACTACACATCGCCAATATAGATACTATTTTAGAATAAATAGAATGAATGTATCAAATATGGAATTGGGATTGAATCATTTAATTGGCACACATGACTTTCGAAACTTCTGCAAATATAATGTCAAAGAAGTACAGCAATTTCAGAGACATATTTATGAAGCTAAAATATATCCTTCTTCAGAGTGCTCCATATCAGATGAAATTGGTTTCTTTCAAATAAGTGGGAGTGCCTTTCTTCATCATCAAATCAGATGCATTGTGTTCTTGCTGTTCCTGATTGGGAAAGAATTGGAAAATCCTGATCTTATCTCTACTTTGCTGAACATAGATCACAATCCCTGCAAACCCAATTATTCTTTGGCATCTGATCTTCCTTTAGTGCTACATTCATGTCACTATGATAATGATGATATCCTCAGCTTTTCATACAGTGTAGAAAATTTATGGAATATTAGCTTGTTGTGGAAACAGAAATTAGAAGAAATTATGCTGGAGGCCAGGAAAATTAAGGATGGTATTGATTCTTTGCACGAGGAAAAATTCGTTCAGATGGGCGATGTGAGAGTTTATCTCTTACAAATTTTGACAAAACGACAAGAAAAAATCAAGAGGATGGTCAATAAAAAAAAACATTCACTGAAATGGCTAGAGAAATATCCCATAAAGTTAAATGTGGTAGATTTTATTCCTTCTCATTTACAAGAACTTGATGATAGAGACAATATTAAGTGGAAAGATGCTATGACTATATTGTCCTCTGTAATGGAACAAGAGGAAAATCTCAATCATGTTCCTATAATGGAGCGTGTAAAAGGCTTGAGTTTTGAAGATAAACTACGAGCATGGAATAAAATAAGCAAAAAATGATCATAGCAGTGACAGCAGAATGAATGAAAGGAGAATGTTAATGTATATACTAGTATATATTATGTTTGCAGTAGCATATTCTCAGAAAAATAGGGTGTGATTATGAATCAAAGTTCTGCACATCAGTGGTTACAAAATGAACCACTCTATGACACTGTAATAGCTCTAGTGCGTATGGTTAGACAATATCAAATATTTGTACTCATTGATACGAAAAGTTCAAAAATAGGATAGGTATGTTCAAAAAAAATTTCAGCTGTCCACTTCCATGTGAGTTAACGTTCTAATACATCAGTATTATGTGGTTCTTAGGTTGACACAGTGCGACATATGAAATGATGGTTTAACGCAGTTTTTTTATTGTACATGTAAAACAAATATTATATTGATAAGTTATAAAGCAGAAGTTACATTTTTTGAAAAATTGAGGCAAAATAAAGAAACCTAGTTGACAATCGAACTTGGTTTTAATAAATAGAAAATTGAAAAATGGCGGAAGCATTGGTACTCTTATTCGACAAGATCATGAACCATTCATTTCTTTTCTACTATGATGTTTAGATGCTAAGTATGGCAGCCCCTTCTCTGAGTCAACCCAACATCAAATTTGCGTGTGCACATCGTGAGGAACATCGATAAGAATTGGATTATTGCATGTGGGAAAGATTAAAAAAATGAGAACACAGATTTGTTTGATTACTTAAAAAAACTTAAGTTTACTTTTTTGCATTTTATTCTTAGATTCTTAAAATTTTACTTAGGACAAATCATTTTTAAAATCGCAGCATCGATGATTATATCGTCAATCAGGTGTCAATGAAAATGCATGTAGAGTATATGATGTTTTCTACTAGCTTTGTTCGTCGGATATAATAAGAAACATCCGTAGGATTATAAGTGGAACCGAAATTTCAATACTGGAAATAGATTATTGACGTCTTCATGGGAGCTTCTCTAGTCATACGTGGTCTCTTTTACTGGCGCAATCGATAGATGACGACGAGGATATTTTTGCAACATGACATAAAAAGTTGAACCAAATTTATCGAGACGTTAATTATTTTAGACCGTGCTATTTTTTTGGAAAGAAGCGTTCCAAAATGAGAAACATGCCTATAATCATATGATGGTATCATAGTCATGTAAATACATGTTTGAAACCATCAACTTCATTCGTTCATGATAAAAAATCATTGCATTCCTCATGTGTCGCTAGAAATAAGACATTTCGTCACATCATACTTTTCTCATTTCATTCCCTCAGAATTAAATTTGAAGTTGAATTCTCCCACAAAGGATGACAGAAGATGGTCATGAATGCATTGCAAACAATAAAAACAAGAATTGCAATGATGCATTTGAAGTAGAGGAACGCATGGATGACTCAACGCTACCTGAACCGGATTATGATTTTCTTGGTTCTTCGAGAAATGCAACTCAGGAGCAAACTTGTAAAACATCAAATGGATTTGAAAATAAGGGAAAGACTCAGTCTTCAACTAACTCTATGGGAAACTCTGCGATGTCACAATACACATTGGGAACTCTTATTGTGAGGGTTGTTGCAGCACGAAATTTAAAAGTAAGTTGAGAACCCAATTTTTTGCAGGAGCTTGCCTCGTTCCCATCTAAATTATGCTTGTATTATTTCTTATAGGATATGAAAAAAGGAGGAATTGGGCATTTTCTATGGGGAAGAAACAACCATCAAAATAATAATCGATCACGAAGACATGGACACGGACATGGAGGCCTGGAAAGTGGATCTACAAATCCGCATGCGACTCTTTGTTTTGGTGACCAACTACAACGTACTTCACAAGCTTATGAAACCCTTAATCCTATATTCCCAAGATCAGAACAATCTTACTTTGATGTCACCATTCCAGTACATAGTGTTGTACTTGATCAAAAAATGACAAGTAAATCAAAAAAATCCGCTAGAAGAAAATATTCCAGTGATACTGCTAGAAAGAATGCAAGTAGAGCGGGGATAGGGAAAGCTAATCGTACGAATCAATACAATGCAAATGACTTACATTCTGTATTGACCTATCTCCCACCTCCATTGCCTTTACTTACAATTAATATGTTTCACCTGGATACAGATTCCAATGGTCACGCAAAAAACCACGCTAGGGATACGAATCTCAAAGATGGACTTCATCACAACCCTCATGACCATCGCCATTTGGGAGGAGCAACTATTAACGTTAGTTCCGTTATTACTGGCAAAGTTCCCTACATCGATTCATGGATCCCATTGCATACAAATGAAAAGCAAAAAAATCAAAAGAATTCGAAACAACACTTCTCATCTTCTTCATCGGTCACTGCTACACCAATTCCTTATAATGGAGAAGTCCGGATTATTTGTGAATATGAGCCTATAGATCCGCCACCAAGATCAGGAGATATGTGCCGTCTAACAGGATTTTGCAATCCAACACATTATCTATATCCACTCACAAATCCATCTCGAATGTTTCTGGTCAATGAAGTTAATGGAAACGATGTCATTTTATCATATAAATCTACTCCCGAAAACTGGAACTGTCAATTCCGTGTTCATCGAAATATGATTGTTTGTGCAGTTAGACACCAAGCTGCGATGGAAAAATACAAAGAGCAAATTCTGAATGTGACAGATAAATTTATTCAATCGCCCATTTATGATACCATTACGGATGTTGTAAAACGTAGATTACCAGATGATGGCCTACTGCAAGTTGGCACAGACGGATTGAAAGAGAGTATCAATTTGTTAGGCCGATGGATGGGTGGTGGTTTAGGGACAATGGTGGGAGACATTATTTATGCAACAAATATGAATGGACAGCATTCCAAATCCATTCTTGATAGAGAAACAACAAGAATTGTGTCAAATGATATCATTGTAGAAGATTTAAGAGTTCATAACGAGAAACATCCACAAAGTCTTAACATTCCTAAAACAAACGAGAGCATAGAAAAGCTGAAAATAGATAGTATTCCTGGCAAACAAATTGTAGCCACGAAACTTCAGCGAGTTGGTAACTCCACACTGGGAACTGCAACATATCCAAATGATTTTAAATGTCCAGTGTCATTGGAGATAATGAAAGATCCATATGTGCTCGTCCAATCCGGCCACACTTATGAAAAGAAAGCAATTTATATGGCACTAGCTCACCGACCAAATGTAGACCCCAAAACGAATCAATCATTTCATGGAGAGCCTCAACTTATTCCTAATCACACACTTAGAGGATTGATACA
>Ga0209092_10001310_pt1 | contig 24687 bp, 12 predicted proteins | sample FraStrMetagenome_FD_187446 | JGI IMG/M metagenome (GOLD analysis project Ga0209092, IMG submission 187446) | Marine eukaryotic phytoplankton communities from Arctic Ocean - Fram Strait ARC3M Metagenome (SPAdes) (version 2) | ecosystem: Environmental > Aquatic > Marine > Oceanic | place: Fram... | reverse complement strand
ACGAAGATCAAAACTCCTCATGGCAGCGATGGAAGCATCAACTTGATTTTTTCGAATCATGGCCCTAGGTGAATCATTTTGATCCAAAGAATAAGATTCATTGTCGGAAATCATAAGTGTTACTATGTTTATAAAATAAGCAGACAGTGCTATAGCACAAAGAAGTAGTGATCGTATAATCATATGGACTGATGCCATTTTTCTCGAGAAGTTCGTTTATGGATGAAACTCAAAGATGAAAAAATAAAGAAACCTACGATAATGCGAACAAGGCTCTTTTTTTGTTGATAATAATATTTTGAGATTGGAATATAAAAGAATAGTTGTGCACTAATTTTTATACCGTTTTCGCTATATGTAGTAATAATTTCGTATGATCTATTTTTCTGTATTAAAGCTGATTCTCAAAATAGTCTAATTGGAATCAAACATATGTGTGGCTGCAATGACGTCGTACGTTGGCCTCCCCATGTGTCTTGGTATCACTGGATGACGAAACCCTTCCTTGATGGTTTCAAGATTGGTGCTCATGTTGGTTAAGGTTAAGGTATATAATATTTTACGTGTCATGCTAGGCTTCGCTCTGAGACGGATCCCCGATTTTCACGTGCTATGGGATTCCTACCTTGATTTTCTGAAGAATACTGGACAGTGTGGTTCACGACTGTAGTCACTTCATTGGTGCTCATGTTGGTATAAGCACAAGTTGTTGGGTAAGTTGTAGACGAATTAGTTAGAACTGTTGAAACGACGAATAAAGAGTAGGGTCATTGTCAATGATATCGTTCTCACTAATTAATGAGTTGTATTAACTAAATCAATCAATCAGGCTATTCTTGTTCTGGTGAGCATTTTGTACATGCGTGACGTGGACGCATGTAGGAAAGGCAGATATGTTTGTATGTGTAGCTACGAGGCATGTATTCTAACTGATTTCTCATTAATATCATTGTTACTTACTAAATTATGATTAATCCTTATGTTTGAATCTACATTCCTAATTGACGTCTGGATTCTATCCTGAGCATTTTGTACTTACGCTTGTATTGCATATGTGGAAAATGACTTCTAAGGGAGGATCATATTCTACATGCGTGCAATGGGAATAACAGTATGAATATCAACAGAACAAACGTTAAACAAAGTTTAAATAACTATTTATTAACTATATAGAGCTATTAAACCTCGTACGTGGGTGAACTTTAATGGTAAAATAAATAGATTTGATGAGAGTCTTGCATCAAAGTAGAGCATGGCACTTTATTTTATTTATTTCACAATCAACGACTAACATGGTGCAATTGGCAAGAAAGAGAAAATCCAAGGGAAGCCTTACTCCCCTTCTTATTGGAACTTTGACCACTGCAACAGTAATATTTTTATACTCTTCCAATCAAAAGATATTTGGGCTGTGGAGAAAAACAAGTTTGTCTAAATCTAGCTTCGATTTTAAGGTTGATGGAAGCTGCACAAAACTCCCATCCGTTCGACCGGCAGGTTCTTACTTTTTAGATGACAAGATCGATGGTGGTTCTAGTCCTGAAGGAGTTACACCTGCTTTCAAGGTTGGATCTTATTATGCGAATAAAGTGTCACATCATATGAAAACAGACGAAGCTAATTTTTCTTTGGTGAAGGAAGTTGTACAGGGAAAAGAAGGAGGTATCGTTTTAGATATAGGTGCAAATCAAGGTTTTTATACTTATTATCTTGCAGCTCTTGGTATGAATGTACATGCCTTTGAGATTTTTGAGCCAAATTTTAAAGCTCTTCAACACGGAGCCGAATTCAATCCTAGGGAAGTAGCTGATAGAGTCAATTTGTATCCTGTTGGTCTTGGTCAGAGCAATGCAAGATTTGATATGAAAGGTACTAATTATGAGGGCTTTTTGAAAGAGGGTAAAAAAGGACCTATTCTCGGAGTAACATTTGATTGTTTTGCGTACCACATGAGAAATAAATTAGATTTTTCAAATGTAGCTTTCGTTAAGCTGGATGTGGAAGGTTTTGAGATCGCTGTGCTAAAAGGTGCTCAAAATAGTCTATTTAAAAAGGGATCTTCCAAAATTGGTGGAATGATTATGGAAGTTGGACCAGATCGCTGGAATAGAGCACAAATTGATTTTTCAACGGGGGTAATAGAAATGAAAAAACTTTCAACCCACTTTCAAAAATCACATATTATTATTAGAGAAGGAGGCTCATATGCCAAAACTTGTCCTCCTTCTTTAGCAGATGATCTTGTGGATAAAAAAGCGAAACAATTCCTGGGTGCATCTATGTTCACCCTTCAATTAGATGAATGGGAAAGTCTTCTTACTGTCATGGAAAAGAACAATTATGATTGCAACTTCTTTTACAAAAATTAATATTTTATATTTGAGCATCGAAATATGATCTTCGGTTGGCAATTTTAGAATTCTTATCTCATTCTCGATTAAAATATTAATCTTTGTAGGTCTTTTCTTTTCTTCACTCGTGCTAGAAATGTCCAAAAGAAGAAGAAAAAAAAGAATCAATGCTTTCTTTTTAAATTGACTACAATTCCACTTTTTATAGATTTTGCAGTCATTGGCAGGCCAAGTTATATTTCGTATATAAAGGTAAAATAATAGATTCTATTTGCACTATCTGTCATTTGAAACTTAGAATGGATACGGTCTAATGGAAAAACATGCCTTATGATCGGGTCTAGAGATAAAAGCATTAAAATTTTGGACATAAAAAGTATAAAGATCTTGTTAACTCTGCAGAATGAATCAGGTGTCACGTCTATAAATGTAGTTGTTAGGGGTGCATATTCATATATACTCAGTGGTCACTAATTACGACACATGAGACTCTGGACAGTATAAAATGTTGATGTAGAAATATTAAAACTGAAATAAGTATAGACATCATAATATTAAAGAAGTCGATGTTTTTTTCTATTTGTATTTTCTTTTTATTACCATCATATCTTCCATTGGGTATTTATGACTCTACTTCTTCTGTCTTTTCCGTTATGACAAAGGTTTCAAGTAATTCTGTTTGCTCTTCCATGTACAACAGTAAAATATCCCCAGGTAGATGCATTTTTCCATCGTCATCATAAAATTCAGATCCATCTCCAACTGTATCTTTATCCAAACATCTATCTCTTACGTTCATCATAATATCGTCCAGCAGATTAAGCAGAGGGCCTGACAAATCCGATTTTACGTAATGTGGAACCATATGTCGAAAGAGTTCTACATCAACTCGCATTTGGCGATACGCCATTACTGAATATGTACATATTCGAATACGTTCCACCATTGCCTTGAATGTGATCATAAGTATGCTGCAAAGTACTTCGTCACGATCGAATTTAATAGAATCTTTATAAATAGTTGTTTTTTGTGCGAACATCCTCTCAACATCTAAATGAACACCAGCCATTGTGCCGCCTAAGCTCAAAGTCGTCTTATTACTATAGTGATTGAACACACTATCTTCAGCCTCAAATGGTTCCATAGGGGCTGCCATAACACTACCACCAATAATAGTGGCGCAATCTATAGATGCTGTTTTTGCAATTTCAAGGACGTTAAACATGCATGGAAGTGGACCCTCCGGGATACGGGGAAGTTCATCATTATATTCTGAGTCAATATCATTGCATACAATAGTAGCAGCTGCTGCGCCCTGATCCATAGCATATAGAGCTAAGATGCGTTCGGATGCTTTTTGAAATCTTTCGGAAATAGTGCCACTAGAATCAACGTCCACACCGTGTGATTTTTTTGCAAATCGACCACGAACATCTTTCTCATTGGTATCACTTTGCATACTAGAGGCAATAGAGGAGTTTATAGTTTCAATCACACTTTTTTCCGCCATACGACAAACTTGCGCAAGAGCAAGCACCATTCGTGCACTTGACACATTGTCGTCTTCAAATGATTCTTCCATCTGAATCACTAGTTCATACAGAGGATCATCAACATCAGTATTGTCCTTATCATGGAAGGCGTTCATACTTTCTGTATCTTCAGACCTTCTTCCCATATCTTCAGAGTGATCCATATTTTCGTTATCCTTTTCTTCTTTTTCATCCTGAATATGAAGAAATTTCTTCCCATGATCACTACCACTCACAATGATAGTGTCACATCCTGCTAATACTTCAAATGTGGATGCCAACCATAGAGCAAATTGACAAGAATTCTTTTGTATCGATAGTCGCACCATATCATTTTCTACTGGAGCCGCCATTAAAATTCCGGTTACTTCATCAATCTTGGAATCGGCAAGCTGCATCATTTCTGCCACCGATACACTAGCTAATCGTATCATTTCAGCGACAGAAAGATCTTTACCCTCCATAATATTTCGAAGAAAGGGAACGACACAATCTTTCACTGCCTGATCTCGCAAAGCATGAAATCGAATCGAGATGTATCGTTGAATCATGGATTCGGTTAATTCCACTGTTTGGTCGACCATACTACTAGCTATCTCCATATCAATCCCAACTTCAGGTAGGGCCAATCCATTCGCTAATTCCTGCGTGGATCGGATGAGATGTGTCAAAGCAGTAGCGATTTGTTCAAAATCGTCATCCGAATCGGTATTGCCATCAGATGGTACAGCAGTGGTGTCCTTTTGTTCTTCTTCCATCCCATCATAGTCAGGGGAAGAGTCATTCAAACTAGAATTCATTTCTGACAAATCCACTTTTACTTGCGTCAAAAAAGCCGCAAACATGTCAGTCACAAATCTATTTAAAAGTTGAGGATCTGCATCAAAAGATTTTGCATGAGAGAAAAATATACGAAATAAAGAACAAGCTTGCAGCATTTTATCCAAAAAAGTGGTGGGGACGATGGAATCTCCCAAACTTTTAGTGGAATGGGTAGGATTTGGTTTTTCAGACAAGGAGCTAAATTGTTCTCGTAATACTTGTCGTGCTCGTCCACTTGTGGCACTGGTAGCTTTTTCAAGCGACATTCGACCCATATCCGCATCCAAATTGATGGAATTCCCTGAAAAGTCTAATCCATCATTTTGAGAAGGAAGGCCATCGTATTTCCAATGGATGAGATTCATGCGATGATGATCTAAATCCCGTTCCAGCATCCGTTCAATAGCATCTAGTGCCAGTGGTTTACAATTATCACTGGTAAAATCATCCGAATAAGATCCCAAAAGCATTTGAATTTGAGTTTGTGTTAAAAGATCAAAGGATCCAGCACATTCATAAATCTCTGCCACCGTTTTAGGAAGAGGTGGTAGATCAACATCATCTTCCATATCCTTGTATTCATCCTCTTCCTCCTTAGTTGAATCCTTTTCTTCATCACTGTCACTCATATCATGAATTTGATTCAAGCTTTGAAGTTGATTCCAACTTTCTGATTTAGAAATATTTTCTTGAAATTCTTTATTTGATGATTCTTCTTCCAGGGGCAATCCACGTTGCAATCTCCAATATTCTCTTCCTCGTCCACTCCAACTCAAAAGTCTTCCCATGAGATTTTTAATCAAGGTTTTCATAATATCCTGACATTCCTGTTCTATCTTGAGTAAGCTTTCTAATCCATTTGAATGCTGACTTAAAATAAGTACAGCTTGAGCATGTCTTGTCATGGCCGTGCGATAATTTTGAGATTGGACGCATTGTTGGAGAGATTGTGGAAGGTGTAATAAATCTTTGAGACGTTCTAAATGGTGTTTAATTTCCAATTTTTCGGCAACAGCCTGTCGTAATGGATGAACTTGTTGGTTCAGACGAAAGTTGGAGCTTTGAATGGATTGGATGGAATTTTGAAGTGTGAATAAGCCCTGAATCGCGGATTGATCTACACTTTGATTGATGCTTCGGACGGCATCGGTGGCATCGATAAATTTTGAATAGTTTTCGTACACAAGGGTTTGCATGGTGGAATCGAGATGGCGGACATTCATGGAAAGAGTTTCATTGTGTTGTAGAAGGTTTTCAGTATCACAAGTCATAAGTAGTGATTGGGTGTGGTTATGAGCGTCAAATGCTGAAGAATTAAGATTAGAATTCGTATTTGTGGATTCTCCTTCAACAACTTCTTCAGTTGCCTGTACTGATACTGAAGCTACAGGCGCAACCACTGGTTTAGGTGGAGGCATTTCCTTTTTTATTTCCTGCTTTTGGTTTTCACGTTTCTTTTCCTTGGGTTTGGTGGGTTGTAAACTTTCCGGAGCTGCCTCCGAAGATCCATAAAAGCTTTCCATTAATTTTCGTCGAATAATGGCTTCCCGTTCTTCTTCAGCAGCTTTTCCTCCATCTGTATGATGTGAGGAGGATGTGGCCATGCTTGTTAAATAATCATCATCGGAGGAATACCCCGAGGAAGAAGAATCGGAATCATAAGTCATGGTTGAGATGAGGATTGATCATGCAAAAGATTTTTGTCTTGTTTCACAGCATTGATATAGTTAATACATCATATACCTAGAGAGTCATTGCTGTCTTGAATTTCCGTGTGTCGGCCTTTGTTATTTTCTACTTAAGTCATATGAGACATATCTATAATTATGAAGGAACAAAAAACGGGCCCTTTGTAGAGCCGGACTTGATGAATAAAAAGCATTCGATTAGTTTTAGTTATTTCGTTTGTGAGCAAAACCTTCTTCCTTTTCATAATACAAAAACAAAAAGGTCCCATGTCTCTCTAGGTTGCTATTTTTTCTTAACAAGAGACAAATACAGGAATTAGTTCATTAGGGATTCATTTGTACAACAAAGAAAACAAATACAAGATCTTGTCACTTGAATCCAAAAAATGTGTTTCAATGAATACTTAATGACTTAGGATTAGATTCAATTAATATATACAAGCAACACAATTCAAAGCAACGGAACTAGAAAAGAACAACGAAAGATTAGTACATTGTTCCATATTTAGAGAGAGACTCTTTCTAAAGTAATTTCATTACTTTCACCAGAGATAATCGTGAAATATGAACTTATCTTCTTTCACTTAATTTGTAGAATTTCATTATTCATGCTTCACAAACACATCATCTAGATTCTTTTTCTTTAAAGGTGCATCTGGTGTTTTTTCAGGGGTACCAAACCAAAGAGTTCCCACTACATATTCTCCTTTTTCCAAACCTACAATATCTGAAAACTGTGGATCAAAATTAACAGGTCCTGTTGTCCATTTTGTGCCCATGTCATTATTGTGTAAAGATAAGGATAAATTTTGAATAGCACAACAAGTTGCGGCATAATCTTCACGTTCTAGCCCTGCTGGATCTTTCATGTCCACACAATCTTTGCTTTTCTTATCATCCTTAGAGGAGGATTGACACGTCACTACAAGCCAACCTGGCATCTCCAACCATCGTTTCAATTTTTTCTCTCCAGCCTCCTTTCCTTTTTTTTCAGAAACAATGGATGCATTTAATTCACATATTTTTCGAATTGTTTTAGGGCCTAATAAATGAAATTTCCATGGTTCAGTCCTTTTGTGGTTAGGTGCAAATGTGGCGGATTGGATAGCGGTGGTAAGTGTGGATTCCCAATCGTCAGGAAGATCTGGTAAAAACGAGTTAATAGTCCGTCTTGTTTGAAGAATTGTATCAAAGTCTACTTTCTTATTGAGAGTTTTGTTGTCTTTCTTAGGTTTAGCCATTTTGATGTCTTCTGCAACAGCTGACGTGGAGGATGCAGAAAGGAAGGAAGTGGTTTTGCTGATTTCTACTGATAAAGGATGATTTCGAAAGGTACTAGATTGAAAGGATATGACACTTTGAAAGCATAAGATACAGGTTAACGCTGAAGATTTAAGAAGCATGATGAATTAGGAGTGTTTGAATACAGTAGGATTAGAATGTTGTAGGAACAAATATAGGCTTGACTCTCATCAACAAGGATTCCGGAATGTGGAAGCCTTTTTTCTTTCTCACTTCATTTGAATTTTTACTTCGACGTCATCATGATTTACGTCAGGTAATTAATTGTCATGTGGCACAATTGATCTCGGGTTGACTTCTTCTTCCGTATGTTATTTCATAAGCATATATCTTACTTACAGGAGAATTATGCAAGCATGTGCCATCAAATTCTTAAAATTTGAGACGAACCTTCAAATATTTCACACGATGCAGGAAAAATATGATCAAATAAAAAAAATTCTGTTGACATCAAGTCCTTTTCTTATAATTTTCATTAATTGCATTTTGAAAGCGTAGAGTTTGGATTCCTTCATTGCTGGATTTCCCATATGTTGAACAACAGCCCTTAGCTTTCTATTGGATTCTCACGATGAAACGAATCTATTAAGAAAGTACAAAACGTTACAAAATGATAAAAGAAGAAGAACTAAATACTATCTCAAACTAGAAGATAGTTTTTCTGGATGAAGCATTTGAGGATATCAAGCAAAATAGTATACCAGGAAAGAAATATACATTTAAATGGCCCGTCCCTATTGTATCAGATGGAATTGAAAGCATTGCAAAATAAACGAAGTATACTTCGAAGGGTCATGTTACTAAAATGATTATTGGGAGGAGATACTATAACTTTCGAGTTCTAAATGGCGTTAAAGATGGACTATACAATCCTCCAGATCCCTACTTCTTAATTGGCGAAAAGGAAAAGAATTGGAAAAAGGTACATTCCGATTTAGTATGATGTGTTTTCTTTTATGACGTTGAGCAACTCACGGTTCTTTATCCTCACTATAGCACAATTTTCTTAAAATAATTGAGTTATTTCTGGAGTTATAAACACCATTTGAGTTAATTCCACATGTCAACCAACATCATCATGAAGAACTTGAAGGAAAAATTGATATTTGCGACTCTAAATTTGATAATCTTTGGCTACACTTAGTAAATTATGGTAAAGAAACCAGTGAGTGGGTAACAAATAGCCTTACCAATGGAAATGTTGCTTTTATTGGTGGACAAGAAGAATTTTTGGAATTAGTTCAAAAGTGGGGCGAAGATGCATGTCATGTGGATTTGTTTTGAGGAAAGATGTGATGGGTTCATTTTTCTGATTTTTTTGAATATCTATTATCACACGAACGAAAAATAAGAGAAGAGAAACCAAATTAGATGCGAATATTCATGTTCGTTCCTTAATCATTTGACGTCATCAGTCAATGTCTCGTTTCAAAAATGCATTATTTAATCGATTTTATAAGCATTTTTATTAAAATTACAGACGTAAGTAGATGAATATTGCTAACATTTTACGTAATCGCAAAATCCAGTAAGAGCCGTCCAATAAATCTCAATTTATTCCGATTTTTTTCGATTATCGAACCGTACGTGTTTTCGTAAGTAAGTTGTAACCACTCACGCGAAGCAAAGTGCAAAGATTGAAGTCAACAGGTTCCGCTTGGCAACATAAAGATCCATAATCAAGCCTATCAACTCGAGGAAAGCATATTCTATTCTTTATCATGATAACTGGACCCTCTTCCACCTTGGTAAACATTGCCGAAAATGCGGAAATGCGCCTAATTGAACTCTTATCTCGAAAAGCTTCTAATCAAACATTTGTGCAAGATTGCGAAAATTGCATCGCTAATGCTCAAGCCTCTAATCTCATCCGTACTATATTACTGGATGAAGGTGCTCTTCGGTCCCTTTGGGAAGTGGGAGTAGGATCAGATGGAATCTCTGCATTTGCCCTACTTTTAGCACTATTGGATCGTGTGGAGGATGCAGCTGATGAAAGTTTATTGGCCATGGAAATCGCCAGTGCTATTGGAAAGCAAGCCTCTTCTGTCAATTCAGAAAAATATGCAAAGAGGATGGTTGGGATGTTATGCTTTTTATATAATTTACGTTGTAACGGGTTGGAAAAATGTCGTTTGTTGGGGCAAATTGTTACTGTGGCCTCTATTGCCTGTCCTAATATTTTGACAGAGGAAGGTAATGGTGAATTGGGAAGTTTATTACTTCCTCAAACTATAAGCGCCAATATGAACTTTTGGGATGTGGATATGACAGAAAAACGCAGCTTGTTATCTGCCTTGGCAAGAGCTATGGAGGCTATAGGGAATGACAAGTACAAACAAAAGTTTTGGCTATTATTATTGGAAACATTTAGCAATGATGCCGTTGAAACGATTGCAAAGGATGCAGCTGCTATAGAAGTTGCTCAAAATGCCACTGTAGGAGCTATTCGAGATCCCATCTCACTATTTCAGGAACAACGTGGCATGCTGGATTTACCTGCCGTAACTGCTCTCAAAGGAAGCTCCGATACAAATCAAACTCATCTATACAACCTTCTTTCTATCTTTTTATCTGGAAAACTTGATGACTTTTTTACCTTCACCAAAGAACATGCCAATATTTTGTCTCAATATGATATTTCTATGGAGGATGCTACGAAAAACATTCGTATTCTATCTCTTTGCTCCTTGGCAGCGGAACATAATGAAATTCCCTACAGTGTTATTGCTTCCACATTAGAGATTGATCCATCAGAAGTAGAATCCTGGGTAATCACAGCAGGTGCAAGTGGTTTGCTTGTAGCCAGAATGGACCAATTGGAGCAGGTCGTTATGGTAGAAAAATGTGTTGTACGACATTTTGGTATTGAGCAATGGAAAGTATTGCAAGAGAGATTGAACAGTTGGAAAAAGAATGTCAAGACAGTTCTAGATGGTCTGAAAAGTAAAGAGTTGGTCGCATGATGAGAGTTATTTGATCAGAAAGTGGTGCTAATAAGAAATAAGTACAGGTTGAACAAATAAATATTCATAGATATACAAAAATTTTAGAATGGTTTCCGTACTTTTATAGTGGTCACTGCGAACTAAATCACATTGTTTCTTTCAAAAGTAGACGCTGATATTGTAATGGATGCCACTAATGATATTGTTCAGAAAGGATGATGATTTATCAAAGCTTTGGTAATATCCCGTTGAAAGAGAAAGAAACGAAGCTGAAAATAATGTAGTTTGTAAGGAATTATGTTGTCTGTGATTTGGAAGAGTATGATAGAATAAATTCAAATACTCCGATTAGTTTTAGAGAGGCACGAAACAGAGTCGCATTTCATTCATGAAGAACTCCAGAAAACTTCAAAATTTGAGAATGCTTTGGTTTTCATAAAATTATAATGTGAATTTGGACAGTAAATAAAAAACTCAAGAAAAGATAAACGGATGAGAGCGCGTTGTTTGTATTCACAAAAGCTCAATAATTTATACATTTTATGATGGTATTCTATAAAATTTTATGATTTTTCGTGTGAACCTTGAAATCTTGACCCTAACCCTATTGTCGGTTCCGCATTCGTAAAAATACAATAGTACTCGTAACTACTACTTAATATTATTATTATTATTATTAAGCTAAGTATTTGAATTCTTATGCGTTTTAGAGACAAAGGATTCTGATACCTTGCTGATCCAAGCAGCAGATCTAATTGATTCTTTAATAAGAGATCAACGCTTCTGTTCAAAAGAATGATTTTTTTTGGGTTTCGGCCATTGTATGGAGAAGATAATTCATTTGTCGCGGATGGAAGTCCGAATTGTTTGAAGCTTCTTTTGTATTTAGTCGCCAACAAAACGAAATTCGAATATTCATCTCTCATTCGAAACCAGAACTTACGGCCTGGATCATCACCCAATCAAGGTGTTCTCCCCTTTGTCCAATTTAGGGCAGAAATCTTCAAGTATGTGGCCGATGCAGATGTTATCATACGCAAGATAGGGAATCCATTGGATGCCAAATTAGATCCAACACAAGTCGCGACGTCACATCTTTTGCGAAATCTAATTGATTACTCATGCTGTTGGACAATTGGATGGAATTGGCGATGGGCTGATTCAAAATTATGCGGAAGCAAAACTACAGAAATTTACATGCAAAATATGGCTTTAGGTACCAAACAACGAAAAAAAATAATGAAGGAAGGTCGAAAGGTCCAATTAGATCGTCTGGAAGCTGTTGGACGTGGTCGATCAACAATTGAAGATCGTATTCAACAAGGAATAAAGGATTTACAAACCATTGAACAATTATTGTCTGACTATGATGGAGGATATTTCTTTCGTGGCATGGCAGCTACAAGTATTGATTGTGTTTTATATGCAATGACGGCAAATGCAATTTTCACAGCTAAAAATTATCCTGCTCCAGCACATTCACCTGTTCAAAGATTGAAAAGGGGTGAATTTCCAAAAATAATGGCACACTATAGATTCATGTCGGCGGTTTTCGAAAGGTTATTACGCAAAATAGTTGACCCAAAAAGGATTTTGACCGAAGAAGAAGAGTATTCACTGGATATTGGAAAACGTCTTGAAGTGAAACGGGACCAAGTTAATGAACCAAAGCCGTGGTATGAGAAATTGACAGAAGAAAAAGATTTGAAGGATGAAGTTGCAGATGAAGAGAAAAAAAGTGCTACGTTAATTGTGCATCAAAAAGAAGAAGAAAAAGAAAAGGAAGAAGAGATAGAGAAGAAGGAGGTGGAGGGAGACGAAGCAAAGGATGATGCCAGTGAACAAAAAGAGGAAATTGACGGGAAAGATGAAGTTATCAACGATAAAGAAATAAAGGAGACTGAAGAAGATGAAGCAAAAGATGTTAAGGATGAATCAGAACAAGAAACGAAAACAGATGAAAAGGAGGAAGATTCGAATGAGCAAGATGACGTTGCAGCACCAGCATCTGAAAGCGCTGCAGACGAGGAAGCTTCAGACGGTGAATCCTCAGAAAAAAAAACCCCATGGTTTCTAAAGATCATTGGAAAAGACAATAAAAAAAATCAAAATGAAAACGATAAGGATGAAAACAATACGGATGAAGAAGAGGGCAAAGACTCACCCAAGGAAAATGAAAACTCAAATGGAGATAAAGCTGAAGAAAAATTGGATGATGAGAAAAATGATGATGTGGATGATGATAAGGAAAATAATACTGGTGAAGCAACGGATAATAATGAGCCTGAAATCCCAGAGAATGTGAAGGATGATAGTGAGAAAGAAAGTGATAAGACAGAGAATGAACAAGTTGAAGAAGAGAAAGTAATGAACGAAGAAAAAGATGGAAGTAAACCCACAGCAGAAAAAGCCTGAAAACAACCTTAAATTTATTCAATGAAATGATGTAGAAAGTGTTAAATATGAAGTACTATTCGTTTAGTAAAAGATTAACAAGCTTGCTCTGGAAATTGAACTCATACAGGCAAACTGGACTCTTTCATGCTAAATTCTATTTCGAATGGGTGCGATATATATATCTTTTTGTTGGTATAATAGTATGTAAGATTTTATTTTTTGTTATTCGTTTTATTTATTTGCAGGAGATTGAAATGAGAATGCTTTGCGTTCTTTTAAGATAAAATGTAGAGATTAATAATGCTACTCAATTGAGTATCCTTTGTGTTATTGTTCATGGAGAGTAGAAAAGCATTTCGGATGTTTCGTGGTTAAAACCAGTGAGGGTCATTGGTGGAGCTAGAATCGTTATAAAATGATGAAAAGTAAGTCTGACAGGTTTAATTGAAATCAATCCATCAAATACCCATTATGAACTTCATCCCATATGCTTCTTGGGTAGTGAAATTGCGTCTCAAGTTTAGCTGGAGGCCTACCTTTGAACGAAGAACTTGAGGTCTTCTGGATAACATCTTCATCTGCAGAAAGTTTGGGTTCACTATGATGATGAGGAATTGGGTGAAAGACCGTTTCAACTTCGTCTTGGATAGCATGAATCACAGCCTTTTCCGCTTTTTCAACAGCATTGAATACGGCTTCTTCGGCTTTGTCGAAATCATCAAGATTGCTTGTGGATACATCTTCAATTGATGAGTCCCTTATTCAAATGAAGAATTCCCAATAGTAAAAGTAAGCAAGATTAGTCATTAGTCTGTAAGAATAAAATTCTCATTTCACACACAAGAAAATTCTCTCACCTCTTGCCCACGAAAGGAGTCCGATTGTGCCTGTCGAAAGAAGCTCCTTCACTTGCTGCTACATTTAAAACTAGTGTAACGAAAGCTGTTTGAAAAGCGTATTTCATGATGAAGAATAAATCTCTGGTTGCAGATGCAATGGTATACATATATTTGTACTATCTTTTGTTCTTTGAAAATAAGAAATGAGAAATATTTTGAAGAGAAGGAAAACTATCTTGTCATTTTTTGACACATCAAGATCACTAAGAAAGATGTATTGATGACCTGAGTAGAAGTAGTACTGATCTTCCTGTAGAAGTAAGAATGACAGTGACCAATCTTAAAATAAAGTATCCAAAATGCAGAAGCATGTTCTGCTTTTGTTTTTCATGTGATGTTTTTTGTGATGTTTTCTGACATCACGAACTTCACTTGACACAATCACAGCAGCAGGTATCTATTTATTTTCTGGTATAACACGGTACGGCACGTTATTGAAAAATAAATTCGTGAAAAATATAAAAATTCACTTTTCAATGAATTCGTAGAATAATATGAATAGGTAAGTAAGTAAGTATGTATCTTACATTGTTAACCTTGTTGCTTTATGCATTACTGAAGAATTATTTAATTATTGATAAAAATAAGCATACCTATTCTTATGGCATAAAAACGATGCATAGTACCTAGATATAATAGCAAGTGAACGTTCATCAGGAGTGTGTGGAAAGATCATAAGCTTAACGGCTATATTCGCGTGAACGGACTTTTTAAGACTTTTGCACTCTTTGTCATTGGGGGAGTTTTGTTTTCAAAGGAATGACTCTCAAGCTTGCTTTATATCCAAGTCATTCAACAATCTGTGAAGCATACGTTGCACCATTCCTTCAACAACATGTCAGATACAGGCAATATTAGAGTCATGGAGTCAACACATACCAGATGTTGTGGGGCGGACTTGCCACCGGAATCCATAATATATTTCATATCCGTTTTCAGTGCTGCAGCTACCATGTTTGCTGGAATAGGAGGGGTCTCGTCCTGGAATGATTCTGGATCAGTGTTGATGTTGGGACTTGGTATGATAAATTTCATCGAATTTTTTCGGAATCTGATTATCATTTGGAGATTTACTCGACTTTCAGAAGATACAGTTGAGATATTGATGCGTGACGATAAATCTAGGTGAGGACATGCCCAATGTTTCCGAGATCAATTTCTGAAATAACTCAGTAATCTTTTATATTTTGTTTAGCATACTTGTGACATCAATGATGCTCCTCATAGGAACGGTGATACTGATCCTGAGTATTGTAGAATTACAACAAGGATACGAGGAAGTTATTGGGTATGTTTTTTCATTGTTTCGTGTTCTTTTTTTGGTTGTGCTAATTGAAGTGTCCTAAACTTATTATTTTTTGTTTTGAAGCTCTGCTCAATTGATAGCGATATCATTACCATCGACATTTTTCTTTGGCATTCTGGGGTATGTCAAAATGAAATACGCTCCTATTTTAAAATCATCAGCCCTTGCACTTGATGGATTGAGTTCCTGGCTTTTTTCTATGTTCCTATTTGTTATGTTACTCAGCACATTAATAATACAGCAGAATCCAGCTGCATGGTGGCTAGATCCGCTGATTGCTATAATACTTGCGCTAACATGCATTATTATTTCGGCGGATGTACTTTATGTGACAGGATACAGTAATGGAGTTCCTTGTTGCACTTTGTCATATTGGTCTTCTGACCAAAACTATTATGAAAAAAGGCGTGATAATCAATTTTCATCCATCGAGATGTTGACATTGGCATAATAATTTAATGAATTGAATTATTTTGTAATTTCTTTCAATTAGGTAGAAAGGCGTTTACATTAGTATTGAATAAACGAAACTTATTTTCATATCAATTTAACACCACTGCCTGTTTGAAGATGTCCCACGGAGATTTGATGCATTTTTCCTTGAATCCATGACACCACCTCGTTGCTTCGCTTTCACGTAATCCATTTTTTGCCTATGTGGTTTTGAAAGCAAATGTTCTTTCATTTGTGCAGGCGAAGTAAATTGTTTCTGACATAAACGACAATAGCATGCTTTCCTTTCAGCTTTGACAGCAGCAATGTGCAATTCTGTCTTTTTATGTGACTGAAAATCATTTAGATCTTTACTTTGGATAGCACAGACTCTACAGTAAAAAGGTATTTTTTGAGAGGATCGTGCAACATATCCATCAAGAAGCTCTTTGACAGCATCCCGTAGGCCAGTACTATTTTGATTATTTACAGGTTCAAAGGTTCTTTCCTCTTTGGAACGTTTTCGTTTTTTTGGCTTTCTCTCTCCTTCAGCGCTATCAATAGCTTTCAGTTTTTTTCGTTTATTCGAGGGGAGTGCAATATTTGGTAAAGGAACTATTCTTTCTTTTGAGAATTCTGATAAACATATGATTCCTGATTTTTCTTCACATTCGTCACTATCATCATCGCTATCTGAGTTGCTATCAGATTGTAGCTCAGCTTCAAGGCGATTAATTTCTTCGTCAATATCCAGTGCAGGTATTGTACTAGTTGAATTGTTTACGAGTCTTTCTTCAGTTTTAGATTGATCGTTGGTTGATTTCTTCCTTCTCATCATTTCAGCGAAAGTGAACCCAGAATGATCCTTTTTATCTTCAGTGATTTGCTGTGAAGTTTTTCCATTTTCTTGGCTTCTTAGTTGAATCCAATATAATTTCTTGCCATCATCACCCTCTCGACAATGGACTTCATTTTGTTTTACAAGTTTTTTTAGTATTTTCTTTATATTTTCATCTTTGCACTTAATTTTCTTCTTTATTTGTTTCTTAGTGAACGATTTGCTACTAGTTGAGCTCCCGGAGAGTATCTTTTTTATTTGAGATTCCATGTCTACACTCTCTGCTGTCTGCATTGTGTTGTGAGTGAGAACGGTGATCTCTCTATTCGACCAACAAGAAAAGTCTCAGCAATAAGAACAGGAAATGAAATTTCGTTGGTGTGAAAAACCAGATTGCGTATGTTAGATTACCATCAGGTCATTATTCCAATAATTGAAATGCAAAACGATATAAATTTCGAACAATACTCACGACTAAGTATTACCCGTTGAGAATAATTCCTGCACGAAAAAGCGGTAAGTGTATTCAGATAGATATAGTCATCATCACAAATTATTTTTATTAGATGGTTGATCCTTAGGTCTATTGGTGTTTTCCATTCCATGGAGAGCACGGTCTAGAGTAATGACGATGAAAAATGTGGTTTAATAAATGATTGCTTCGACCCAGCTCCGCCTTTACAATTCCCCAGTCCTACAGGATTATGCAAAGCAGCGCGAAATGTATTCAATGTGTTGGATCCTGTGACCATGGAAGTCATCTCCAAACAAAAGATAATATATAGGAAACCAAGTTCTCCAGACAGTATTCCTCAAAGGGCATACTTTTTTGGAATAAAATGAAAAATGCTGTACATGGATATCTTTCTTTGTGCCGGACCCTGAAAAGAAGTAGACATCGTTCTGGGCAACCAATTTCAGGAATCGAAAGAGAAACAAAGGATGCTTCCAAAATCTAGGTAGATCATATGCATGGTATTGGGAAGTCACCTCTGAATTAGCCGTTTTAAAGTTTTCGTCTTGGTCAAAAATGCACAAGTATCGAGGGAGGCATTTATCGGAACCTTTGAGAGAACTCTGTGCCAAACAACTTCTTACTACTTTTCACGACCATATTTTGGGCACCTTTTACCATATTGCAATGTCGGGGATTTGTATGAGAATATGACTTTTCAATTTCGAGAAAACAAACAATGGTGCCTCATGGATCATCAAACTAGGTTTTGGTTTCGACAACTTTTACTAGTACGTGAACATGAAATGTTTCTCACATTTTGCAATTAAAGTTTTTGTCGCGCTGAAAAATAAACTCATTGAAGTAAATTTTTTGGGTTTGCAACATTTACAAAAGAAACTAATATATCATCGAAAAATCAATTTAGGAAACCTTTTGTTGGAGAGTTGACCGGAATTTCGTCCAGTACTCAGTGGAAGGGGCATTAGAGAAGATAATCCTGCTAAAAGATTATCATTACTTCTAATAATGGAACATCCATGGGTTTTGAATGATGTTACATAATCCAACTAGTTATAATGTTGAACTTGTCTACTAAAATTAGAAATTTACTTTAAGGCTAACTTATGAAATAGAGAAATCCGAATTTGAAGTATAACCATTTCTTTGCCACTTATTATATATTAAAATTGTAAAACTTGTTTCGATAAGGATGTTTCACCTATTGCATAAAAATCCAAATGGATTAAATTTCATAAATAAAAGGATTGAGAGGTCAAACAAATGATCCGAAGTAAAACGAGTGAATAAACAACATCACATTACATCCAGCAGATCTGTTAGGCCATGGTCATCCGTATCTGACAAACAGATATCAAGTAAAGTCTGTAGCTTCTTTTCAATATTGATCGAATCACCGGAACGTTTCATTAACATGAGGAGCTCTTCAACAAGATGACCATATGCTCTCATTTCAATTCTTTCAATAAATTTACCATAATCTGAATTTTTATCGTAAAAAAACGCTGCTCCGAAATCTGTCAATTTCACAATACATTTATCTCCAGTTGAAACGAGAATATTATGTGCATAAAAGTCTCCATGAGATAACCCAATGCCGTGTAATTTGGAAAGTACGTCCAAGAGCTTTGTTGCAAGAGCTAAGGCTTCCTTCGATGAAATTTTAAGGTCATCATCATATGTATCACGAGAACATGTTTTCATGCTTGGTGGATTTCCAAGAGCTTCGTAATTAACTAGAAGTTCCATTACTAAGGATCCATTTTCATTTTGTCCTTTCAGAGGGACAAGAGAATCATTTTTGAGAGAGGATGCAGCCAGAGTTGCTTTTCTCTCTTCAAAAGGATTTCCATCAGAAGTAATGGAAGCCGCGTATTTTTTTACAGCTACATATTCTTGACTTCCGTCGCTATTTGTCAGTAGTATTTTCCTAGTGATACCACTTGCACCTTTTCCTAAAATCTCACCTCCTTCATCATCTACAGTTAACAAATTAAGACTTCCCAAGTTTAATTGATTCATTATTTTTTCTGATGTATTTTTCAAAAAAGGATTGTCAGACAATGCTACCCATGATAATTTAGGTAGTGAAAGTAATGACATTGGTGGATTTTTCAGCTGATTTGAGGCCAGTCGAATGAGTTCGAGATTGGCACATGATTCCATTTCCTTTGGTAAAGATTCAATTTTGTTTCCACTTAGCATAAATTTCTGCAGTTTGGTACATCGACCGATTGTTGAAGGAATTGAAGTTAGATTATTATCAGTAAGAATGAGCCAACGCATTTGAGGTTGGAGAGCTTCTGGGTGAATACTAACGAGTTGATTACTTTTGAATGAAACCATATCAAGATTTTTGCATGATCCAACAACAGCAGGAACTTCCTTAAAGTTGTTTTTCATAAGAAACATTGTCTTCAAGTTAGGCAAGAAATCTGCCAAACTCTCAGGTAAATATGACAGCCCTCCATTGAATATATCTAGTTTGGTTAAGCTAGATAAATCCGTACTTTCTATGTTTGCTATTTTTAAGATTTTCGTCATTTCTGAGCATTGCAGAGATGTTTCGCCTTCGTCATTTTTCTTCGATTCATCAATGGGAACTTTGTTTTCCGTCATTTTAGATAAGTGAATCTTTGACAATATGATGGATTTTGTAAATGGCTTTCGACGCGGTGCCAAATGTAGTTTTTCAATTTCGTTTCAAAACAATCAATACCTTGATATTTTAAAGATGCTCCCCAGCTTGAGTGAAAAAAGGAAGCAAGATTATGCTGCTACATCCCCTAGGAGTGACGTTTTCACCAGATCGTGCACGAGCATAACACACGCCCTACAAAAGTCAATGGGACATAATAAAAGTCATTTAAAAAAGAAATAACATGATTCACTATATATTCTGTTTTGCTCATTTAATATTTAGAAGACAGACACACACATACGCAAAAATAGATACGTATCCCTATTCATGTATCGTATGCAGTCCTTATTACTTTGCTGGTGTGTGATGAAAAGAATGGCCTTTGATTAAACTTGTATTCACATCAATTAAATCTTTTTATTTGTAAAAATTAAAAGAAAATCACCATATAATGAGGAACGTAGTACAAAGAATCATTTGTAGCGAAGGCCACACATAAATAAAAATGTTAAACGGTATTAATCTATTTATTTTATCTATGTATATCTGGGTACAATTTTTATAAAATTGACACAAACTAATCCTCTGTCCTGACGCTGTCAAAACTCTGAAGAATGAGCTCCATCAACCATCGTTCATCAGCAAGGAGGCGAAGACGCACACAGTCATATCATTCAGCACCTACTTCGAGCGTTGAGGAGCGCCTATTACAACAAGCAATTGAAAACTCAAAGTTAGATGTTTCCCGCCCAGATATGTCTGCTAGTGTTCCACACGCTCCGACTTTTTTTCCGACAGTAGAGGAATTTGAAGGGAATCCATTGCATTATATAAACAAGATTAGACCCATAGCGGAAAAGTATGGAATATGCAAGATTGTGCCTCCAAAGGGTTGGAAACCTCCATTTTGTGAGTGTTTAGAAGTTCCTGATGATCTACGTGTCTCAAGTACTATTCCTCTGTATATTTTTTGCGACCGATTTTCATTTAAATCGACGTTTTGTGGTTTATCTTTGTTCTTTTCTTTCTTGTGATCTCTTAATGATCCAGAATGTGACTCCCTCATGAATGATATTCTCTAATAATTTTCTCGTTTTATCTGTTTAGGTGTTGACATGAATTCTGAAAAAGAGTTTCAAACCAAAGAGCAAATATTGAACCAATTGCAAGAAGGTGTCGCATTTGGTGATGGTGAAGAATACAATCCGAAAGAGTATTTCAAAGTGGCAGTGGAAAGGGCAGCGGAATGGCAACGAAAAAATTATACTAGCTCCAACGAAAGTGAAAGAGAAGATAATAACACGAAAAATGTTGATGAATACGGGACATATAGTTCTTCTCAAATTTATCCAACCCAAGTAAGAAGTAACGTAGTAACAAAAGAAAAGAAATTGAAAGAAATGACACCAGAAAGTTTAGAATGTGATTTCTGGAATCTAGTTGAAGAACAGACTGAAAGTCTAGAAGTGGAATACGGAAATGACATTGATACGACTGAATACTGGTCTGGTTTTCCTCTTTCCGAGCGTGGTAGATCATTGAATGGAACCAAATCGAAGTTAAAGTCGTCGCTTCCTGAACCAAAATTTGGAACAGAGGATTTTTATAAAGAAACTTGGTGGAATTTGAATAATATTCCTAGTTGCCCAGACAGTATATTGCGACATGTGAAGGTTGGAATAAATGGAATTAACGTCCCCTGGCTTTATTTTGGATCTCTTTTCTCGACTTTTTGTTGGCATAATGAGGATAACTATTTATATAGCATTAACTATCACCACAAAGGTTCACCGAAACAGTGGTATGGAGTTCCAGGTACAAGAAAGGACGCTGAAGGGCTTGAACGAGTTTTCAAGAATAACCTTTCTATGAAAATGAGAGATGTCCCCGATTTATTACACCATATAACTACGATGTTCAGTCCACGTCTTCTACAACAGGGTGGTGTTCCAGTATATAAACTTCTACAATATCCTGGAGAATTTGTTGTCACTTTCCCCAGGTCATATCATGGTGGATTTAGTATGGGTCCGAACGTTGGTGAAGCTGTAAATTTTGCAACTCATGACTGGATTGCACATGGTGCCGATGCAAGCGAACGATATAGGTCATTTTCACGAGCTGCTGTTTTTTCACATGACCGACTTACTTTTACTATGGCAAATCACCACAAAGAACAACAATATTACCGAAATTGCAATCTTCTTGCGAAAGAATTGAAGCGAGTCATTGACGAAGAATTAGATTTAAGGGAAAAACTTATTGAATCAGGTGTGCGGGATGTGTATGGCTTAATAAATCTCCCAAAAAATCGTCTTGATCAGCTTGATGAAGAGAGTGCTGATTATGATGATAAACGGCTTTGTCATGCATGTAAGCACGTTTGTTTCTTCTCTGCAGTTGGTTGTGATTGTAGTCATTCAAAAGTTAGCTGTCTACGACATAGTCAATACATGTGCCGTTGCCCTCCACAAAAAAAGTTTTTGATGACATGGAGTACAAAAGAAGATATGAAGAATTCACTGTCATGTGTTGTAGCTCATTGTGAACAGATAAAGGATTCTACTTTTGAAGAACATGAAGAGAATTCAAGGAACAAAACTTCTGTACTTTCATCTGTTGCACCGGGGGCACTTCAAGATTTAGAATTGCATAAAAATGATTTTGCAATTTATTCAAAATACGCAAACTTATTTTATGATGGAAATACCTTTGAATTTCAACATGCTTTAAATGACGCTGTAACCCCATCATCAAAGCGACAAAAGTTAAACTCTGAACTTACGTATGATATTGGTCATGTTAGTCCTGATGAAGCAAACATGGAAAGAAAGATTGAAACAGTAACCAGCGCTGATAAACTTGTGTACATTTGTAGCTCTTCAGAAGCAAGAAATCCTAATTGTAAAGATGTTCAATAACATCCAATTTATTTCGCTTCTTTTCTTGTAGAAGAGGTTTTAATGCAGTATCTTCAAGTACGAAATAATGTTAAAAATGAATAAATGAAAGCGTAGTATCAACCATAACTAGATTTTTAACAATTTTTACTGTTTTTCACATGAAATTGGCACACTTTCTATGAGGTCTCTTTGTAGAATTTTATGAATACACGAATTTATATACAATTTTTATATTTTTATAGTTTTATAGTTTTATATTTGCATATTTGCCAGCTCACCAACGACTTGTTGGCCCAACGGTAAGGCGCCTGACTACGGATCAGGAGATTCCGGGTTCGAATCCCGGGCAGGTTTCTTTTTCCATTCCCGGTATAATGATTTTTTCCTTCATTCTCTTCAGTCTTTCGGAAAGAATCGCTAAATTCAATTTTGTACGGAAGCAAGGTACAATGGTGAAACACTCGTATCATTTTATTCTTCGTGATGGGATATTCGTATAGGCTAACTCTCTTAAATGAGAAAGAACAAATAGCATGAATTTGGTCTGTTCGAGATAATTGAATTTGCGACATTCTTAAGAATATTTCTGACGTAATCTCTGTAGATTAAGTAGGACTTACTGAACACGTATGAAATAAATCTTCGAACGAATATCTCATCCGCAAACGCTCAACTCAATAATTACAGAATTCTGTTTGAAGGGAAAGAAAATACAATTCTGTCAAAGAACGTGAAAACTTTCTCTCTCGCAAAATTCGAAATGGGAAACGGAAACGCATACCAACCAAGGATGAATAAGAGAATAGTGGATAGCACGTCCTGGTCAACCATTGATACAGAAGAAAGTATGTTTTTCAAGTAATATTTCTATTCGATGGAAAAACAACAATTGCCTTCTTCCAAAAATAATTTTCCGAATTATACTCACCAAAACTTTTCCATTTGAAAAATTCTATTGTGTTTCCTTTACAGCTGAGGATAGAGAGGGAGAACCATGTGCCATATGCTTCGTTTCTTACGATTTGGCGGAACTACCATGTTGCGAAAAGGTGACATCTTCAACACGTTTCTGCAAACAATGCATTTCTCTTATGTGTGAAATGAATGGTGGCTTTGGTAGATGCCCCAGGTGTCGGACTCACATAGGTATTGATAAAAAAGGTGAAATAAGAAAAACCTTTTTCAGACGGAAAAGTTTATGTTGTCACAGTTTTACCGTCGCAGAAATGGAATAATGTCCAATGACTCAAGTTTCATGTGCTCTAAAGAATTGAATATTGCTAGTCGAATAAGAAAGGCATATACTAAATCTTTATCGAGAGCAGGAATTTTCATGTTAAAATTTTATTATTGGTGTGAATGGTCAGCTTTAAATGACCAGATTTTGAGGTTGAGCATGTGTTAGCTCCAAACCTTATGTTGGTGAACTTTCATAAACTAGCGAGATAAACTAGACAGTATTTGACAAAAAGTCACATTATTTGACTAGACAATATTCTACATCTTCATATTTACAGTCACTAATTGATGTATTATGTCAGTTTTGTTTTTAAAAGGTTTGTCTATAAGAAAGTATTTTTGCAATAAAAAATAGAGACTCATTTTTGTGATGAAACCAACAAAAAGCAGAAGCTCCAGTCTTGTTCGATTGACACCTCCATGTCACTTCGAATAAATAATTTGGGTACTAAAATAGAAACTTTGTGAGGAATTTTGCATACGTAGGCGAAATAAGAACATTCATGCTCTTTGGGTTGAACTTACGGGGAATAAGATTCCCGTTATTTCCTGCTCTCACTATTTCATAGCTTCTGGTATCTTGATTCACGTGTAAAATTTATTGTGCTAGATAATTTGCGGTTATTTAGTTTATGCTACATTATCATCATTTATCGAATAAATTTTATGGGATTTTCCGATCCCGGTTCTAATTCCACATTCTTTGAAGTTGAGTCCCGTTAAGAAGTTCCGGTCTGCGGGCCCTAAGCGGACAAACAAACCAATTGGTTAAAGGGTGGGGTGTGGGTTTTTCAAATCCGATACCGAAGCGATGAACGATGATCCTGAGCAAATTTCAAAAATTGTGATATCCAATTTTATTTGCACCTCATTTGAAATGGTACGTTTCTACGAGTCTCCGTAGTGGTCATTCT
>Ga0209092_10001309_pt1 | contig 24691 bp, 4 predicted proteins | sample FraStrMetagenome_FD_187446 | JGI IMG/M metagenome (GOLD analysis project Ga0209092, IMG submission 187446) | Marine eukaryotic phytoplankton communities from Arctic Ocean - Fram Strait ARC3M Metagenome (SPAdes) (version 2) | ecosystem: Environmental > Aquatic > Marine > Oceanic | place: Fram... | reverse complement strand
TACGCCTTCGTATCTTGAATACGTTCTACAAACATGTCTTCTTCGGACGAGGAGGCTCGCCTTGTCGCGGGTGTTCCATCACCCGCAACCAACTCACAGAGCCGCGTGCGCGGCTCACCACCTGCTGAGCACCGATCTTCGGGCTCAGATGACCATCTCTCGAGCGAGGGAAGAGGGACGCCTCACGAGACTTCAGAGGGCCAAGACCAGGAGCATTCCGCACGGTCAGGCCACCCTAATCCCGTCCATACCACGTTGGAGCTGAGCTTCGGCGTAAGCGAGCTCAAGGGCGGCACAGATGTACTTGCCAAGTCATCGCCGCCTGGCTCCGAAGGAGGCGGGGCTACGTCAGCGGGAACGCCTTCTGCCAGGCTGCCGGCGAGCCCTTCTCCGGCGGAAGCCGTATCAGACCCGCAAGGGTTTGACTTGATCGTGGCAGCGAACAAGTCATCTGCAGTGGACTCGCCTCACGGTTCGAGCACCACGCAACTACCTTTTGTACCTTTCGACGCCCGAACGGGCATGCAATCTCACGTCCCTGCCGAGGACATTACGGGATTCTCGGCCGGCGGCATGGAGGCGCTCCAGCTGCAGTTGCAAGAGTTTGTGCAGTGTGCTGCGGAGGGCGCAGCCGCGCTCATGCCCAACGACGTTGGAGTCATCGCCAAATGCGTCTCTGAGCTGCAAAGCGCAGGGAAGCGGCACACGGCCACCGCCAAACGCCTCGCGTCCTACCGCGAGGAGCAGCGCTCCTTCCAAACCTGTGTCCGGCAGGCAGCGGCGATCTACGGGCAGAAGCTATCGAGTGGTGACTTTTCCGCCGATGGCAACTTCACCGAGGCGGCGCTCCGCTTCAACGTACTGAACGGGGAGGTGGGTGCCTTCGAAACCGAGGTGGCCGAGGAGCAAGCCGCTCTCGACCAGCTGGGGCAGCAGTACTGCACCTCCCGCTCCGAGTTCCTTGCGGAGCAGGCACGGCTGCTGCAAATGCTTGAGGGCGCGGCCCCTTCTAAGCTTGCTCGGGCGAATGCTGCAACGCTCGAGCAACACCAGTCGCAACTTGCCTCGCTGACCGAGGAGGTCGCGCAGCAGACTCAGGCGATTGCGAAGCAAGGCCGAGCGACGGCGGAGCTTGGCCGGCAGGCCGAGGTGCACAATGCAAAGTTGCGGCAAGACCTTGCGCAAGTAAGCACCAACCTCACTCAGGGGTTCACGACGCTTGGAGCTGCGCTTCGGGACAGCGTCGTCGAGGGGTTCAGCGAGCTGGTCGACGTGCTTCGCCCGGTCCAACGCCCGGCGGCGGAGCTTCCCTCATCGCTCGAGGCGGATGTGGCGTCGGCCGCCAGCAGCTCGAAGGCGTATGAGCCTTATGATGCCGCTGTTGCGGCTCTGCCTGTCCAAGAGGACAGCGCGCCGACGTTTGACCCGGTCTCCCAAGTCACTCAGTTGCTGACTCAGGCCCGGCGAGCAGAGGTCGATGAGTATTCTTTGGAGATCCTCGAAGTGGCGCGCACGCACCTGGCGCGCTGCGTCGAAGAGCAAGCAGCTGAGGCAGCTTCCGACACCGTTGCCGCGCCCGCTCCTTCTGACCTCGCTGCTCAACCGGGGAGCTCTGTCTCCCCAAACCCGCCTCCGTCCTCCAGTGTCCGGGACCAGAAGGAGGGGTCCCTGGCGTCCTCCTCGAGTGACGATCTTACGAGGGCACAAGCAGAGGTCAAGCGCCTCGATGCGCAGCTCCAGGCCCTTCGGAACAGGTCGCCAGTGCAAGCCCTCTGCGACAGCGTCCGAGACATCGAGGGGGAGTCAAAGGTGCTCTTCGAAGCGGGGCAGAGCGGGAGCTCGGACTCCCCGAAGCCGTCTCCGTCCTCTAACGTCCGGGACCGGACGGAGGGGTCTCTGCCGACCACCTCGCATGACGACGCTAACGCCGTGGCCGTGGAGGTGCCCAAGCCGTTGCCGCGTGCACCGACTCCCGATGCGGGGTCACCCCGGGTCCAGACGACCGAGCCGCTTCGGGTCGGAACGACGCCCGAGCTGCCGCCGGCAACGCCATCGCATCGTCACCCTTCCTTGGCGGCGATCATCGAGGATGGAGATGGCGACATGCGCAACAGGCAAGGATCCAAGATATCGCCAGGGCTCGTGGCGCTGATGCGCTTGAAGGACGCGCTCTTGAAGAAGATGCAAGCCGGTGCTCTCACAGAACGTGAGCAGGGGATGCTGGCTGAAGCGATCTCTCGTCTTGAGGAGGAGGACTTCTCTTGCCTTGAGAACGGATGGGGCGACACGCGCAGCAGGCAAGGGCCCAAGATGTCACTAGAGCTCATGGCGCTGATGGGCTTGAAGGACACGCTCGTGGAAAAGCTGCGAGCCGGGACGGCTACGGAGCGCGACGAGCAGCTGCTGGCTGAAGCGATTTCCCGTCTGGAGCACGAGAATATCTCTCGTCTTGAAGGCGAGGCGGGCTGTCAGACGTCGAATGGCGAGGCGGCAGCCGCGTGCCTTCCCGTGGCGAACTCTTTGAAGGAGTCACCTGGTGGCCGCTCGAAGGACTCTGACGTTCTCCCCTCTCCCCGGGAGCCACCTTCGCCCCCTCCCCCAGTGCCGGGAGATCTCACGTCGGCGGGCGGGGTGGTACCGCCGCCCGATGATCCTGCAGACGGCCCTGTGGAGCCTCCCGCGAACAGTGCAGGGGAAGACGACTCCTCCCTCCTTGCTACGCGCGCTGTGGTTGGGGAAGGATGCCATGCCATTGTCTCAAAGCGGCAGTGCTCCTTCAGAGCGGCGAGTGGATCGCTTCATTGCAAGAAGCACCAAGGAGCTCCTCCCGATGAGACGTTCTGCCTCGTTTCCCCCGCTGGCGCTTCTGGGGGCGACTTTTCGCCAAACGCGTGGCCAGACCGGCGCCCTGCCATCACTCGCGACTCCTTTGCCACGAGCGCCATTCCGCTCTACACGCAAGCACGTGTTCAGCTCCAAGGAGACGACGCGCTCCAACTCGTCAACTGCTACGTTGATGGCACCGATGAAGGTCTTCGCGGCAGCCCTGAGTATGCCATGCTGCGGGAGGGATGCGTCTGCTTCGTCACGCTCGCTTCCTTGGACACACGCAACAGCGCCAAGGGCACTGTGCAGGTTTTCTCACAGGTCGTCGTCCTTGGGGTCGACCCCCTGTTGGTTCCCGTCGTGTTGCATTGCTCACTTGGCGACTCGATGATCCACCGCAGCGAGAGTGGGCTATTTGCATGGCTCTTTGTCTCCATGCCGGAGGCCATCCCGCTTCAGCTCGTTGCCTCGGATGCAAGCTTCACGCTTCCGGACGGTCCCGACGACGACTTCCCCGCCACCCTGTCGGCCATCGTGGGCTTTACGGCGGAGCTTGAGGCGCGCTCTCGCCCCAACCAAGCCGCAGGCCGCATCGACATGTGGTTTGATGACGAAGGTGGTCGCACCTCTGTCACAGTCTGCACGTTCGTGAAGGTTGACTTGCTCAATCCTCCGGAGCGCAAGCTAGCTAAGCAGTTGCGCAGGTTCTTTGCGAATCAGCCGGAGAAGGAGCAATGGATCGACACCCTTGCCGTTGGCATTCGCATTGCTTTGCGATTCCACACCATCGCGGTTGCGGACTGTGCCGTTTCTATTCCCGACGCTCCGTACTCGTGGTATCTCACCTTGGCGAGGAAGCAAATGCCCCTTCCCTTGGTGCTGCCTCTTCGTCCTTTCTTCAGCCCCGACACCGGCCAGGACACCGGCGGGTCGGCGCACCACCGTTCTGAGGCGCACCACCCCGTCGAGGAGTTGAACCCACCTACCACGCCTGTGGGCAGGACGGCGGCTCGGTCACTCGACTTCGGGTCCAGGAGCGCCGGCGCGCAGGGCATCGCCCCCAGCCCGGGACTTCAACCGCCCGAGGAGTTGGAGCGAGGTGCGCTCACAGCCCTCGATCGGGAGGGCACGCCACGTACGTATTACTCGACGGCAACGAGGCATCCTGCCCGCAAGGCCTTCCTCCATTCGCACGTCTCCAACCTCCTCGTCGCCTTGTGGACACCGGGCAGCGACGCCTACAAGCAAGCGAGCGCCCTCTCGGGCGAGAGCGCGATAAAGGCCGCCTACGTTCAGTTCATCAGTAGCTACAGCGGCGATGGTGCGCCCCCGTCCGTCAACTGGGATTTGGTGATTCCAGTGGACGTGGTGGAGGCGAGCAAGGCTTCGTATGCACGTGCTCAGCTTGTGTCCTACATCCTGTACTGGACGATCCGGCACGCCGATCTGGAGCAAGGGCTCAACGACGCCATGTGCAACCTGTTGGGGAAACTTCAAGGCCTCGCCATGGCGCGAGAGGGCTCTGCTCAACTAATTGTACACAAGTTGATTACCTTTTGCCACGAACACGCTGGCTCGGTGTGCTACGTCCTTCCGTTTCTGGCCTTGTACGAGTCGACCGTATTGAAGTGCGAGGTTCTGGAGCTACCCCAAGTCAAGGCGCAAAAGGCTCTTCAGGGTCTGTCCATCGGCCCCGACTGCTCGCCGCTTCGATTCTGGCGGCTTGCTGAGTTGACGCTCCAGCAGCAGAACATGCCGTACACCGCCGAGCAGCTCAACGCTATGGCGCAGGTGGTCATGAGTGCCCTCAACGACCAGCTCAACGCTTTGGACGGCCAGCAGGTGATGGTCCAGTACTTTACAGACAAGGTGTTCTGCCCCTTCGTTGACAGGTTTCGAGCGGAGCCCGCGAGTAATTTGTGGGAGCTTGGCGAGCGCCTCCTGGTGATGGGGACGGAACCCAGCGGAACGGCAGCACGCGACCTCTTCGCGAGGCCCGATTGCAAGGTCGAACGCTCCTCTGCGTTCGAGCTGGCGTGGGGCAAGTACTGCGCTCAGGCCGTCAGACCACCGGGGAGGGCGACCGCCAGCAGGCGCTCTGCGGCCAAGAGCGTTTGCTTTGACGAGGTGGCGGATCAAGCCACTGCGCAGCTGACTCAGATCATGGAGGACGGCATGAGACGTCTCGCGGAGTCGCAAGATAACTTCACGGTGAAAGCTGGCGAGCTTCAAGACAGCTTCACGGCGGCGGTTGTGCAGGCTCAGAACTCGGCGCGCAACTCGGGTGGCGACTCTCGTGGGCCAGGCAAGGGCGCTGCGGGTGCGCCCATTGTTGGCGCCACCCACCTCAAGCTTGATCAAAAGAGGGATGGCAGTCGACTTAACATTTTCCGGCCGACCACGTGTGGCGAAATTGATTACGGCGACGACCTGCCGGCACTCAGCATGCAGGGCAAGCCCCTGTCCTGGCCCAACGCCAACAACTCCTTCTATGGGATCGCCAAGTGGAATGCGATTCCATTCAAGCCTGTGGGAGTCCCGCCACCTTGCCACATGTACCCGCCAGGCTGGGACCGGATCTTTTACGATTCCGGGAGGTCCATCGTTGATGCTCGGTCAGAGAGCTACTTCCTCGACAGGATGGGCGACCTCGCCGCGTGTTGTGGCTATCACGAGGCGTGGGGCTTTATGAACGCACACCGCGTCCTTGCACCACTGCAGTTTTGCCCTGGCTGCATGGCCTCCCATGAGGCGCACGTGGCGGCGAGCCAAACGCCCCAACTTCGCGTCCCGACGCACTTACGATTGCAGCCTCAGTGCCGGATCAATGGCACGGTGAAGGGCAACGCTGAGGCACTCCGGATCCTCCCCGCTGGCGATGACAGGCGGGCGCTGTTTGACCCAGTGCCCGATGCATACCCTCCTGCGAAGTATGTCAATGTGGACCGCCCCCAAAGCGGGACGATCTCGGAGGCGCACGATGTGTCTCGCTGCCCGCTCTTCTACTTCAAAATGATGCAAGAGGCCGCCAAGAAGCCGCCGGCGGAGCGGGCCAAGATGCACGCGGCACTGCGGCTTGGCACAGGCCCCAGCAAGGTCACTCCTGTGGTCCTGTACTGGAACGAGCCACTCAGCACTGGTACGCCGACGTATGGACAGGATATCTTCACGCAAGACCCTTGCACGGTTGGCGCTCGGGTCGACTGACCCCGTGCGGCGGCGACGGGCTCGGGATTCGTGCCGCCACCTTCCACGGCGACGGCACCTCTTGGGCTCCCGCAGACTCCTCCCAGTCAGGCGCCTCTCGCTGCAACTATGACGCTGACACCTACAACGCACTCTCTCGAGAGTATGGGGTGTTCAGCTGATGCTACATGCAGCGAGACGTGCCTCACTGCCCAACGAGGCGGGGCTGGGAGCGACATTGAGACAAGCCCTGGGGCGACTTCCGTTGCCGCAGGAGATGCAACCTGGGGAGCGCTGCCGTCAACGTCGGCAATCGCGAAGGAACCGCCATCGCTGGTGCTTCCTCCGAGCCCCTCCCCGGGGGATAGGATGCCAAGGGGCGGCAGAGGCGCTGGCCGATCGCGAGGCTACGGTGGAGGGAAAGGAGCAGGTGGAATTCGTGCTTCAACCGCTCCCGCAACTCTTTCACGTCGGCTCCCGCCGCTCACCGACCTTGACAGCAACACCTCCGCCGCTGTGAGCGCGCTCAGGGCCACCCCTTCGTCTGAGCTTAACGACGTGGGCGGCCGTCTTGAGGCGCTATCCTCATTCATCCAGCGCGCAAGGAAGGATGACTGCACCGTGACCGTTGGTCAATCGAGCGACCCGCAGCAGGCATTGCTCAAGGGACCACCGGGATCCACTCCGGTGTTGCTGGAGCGGTTAGCGGCGAAAGCAGGATTCCCGACCATCCGGAAAATGTACGACCTTTGTCGATCCCGGGTCGAGAAGGGAGAGGTGCCCGAGCAGGTGGCGTCGTCTCGTATTCTCGAGGTGCTGGGTCCACCTGGCGCGGCCAAGACTACGTGCCTCCGCTCCTTCACGCACACAGTGTTGGATGGGCACCCGAAGGCGGTGAAGACGGTGCTCTTTGCGTTTCACTCCAGGTCAGCCAGAGATGAGCAGACTCTTAAGCTGGAGGGCATTGGGCTCAAAGAAGGCACTCACTTTGTAGCTCGTACCTTCGAGAGTGTCCTTCTGGCCATCACGAATCCCAACGGCAAGAGATACCCGTACATCTTTGTGGACGAGGCCTTGCTCATCGGCATGCACTTCGTGTGGCTATATGCGCTGTTCAGCCCCCACTCTGTCATCTGTCTGCTTAGCGGAGACGAGCAGATTCGGCAGCTTGAGTGCCACTCGCCGTGGCAGGGGAAGCTACAGCAGAAGGACGGAGCGGCCTTTGCGCACGGCGAACACTGGGCGCAAGCCATATCGCGCATCACCTTGCGACGCACGTACCGGCTCGGCCCGAAGCTTTGGCGCGTCGCCGAGTCCATGCTTCGCGCGGCGCACATTCCTTCGAGCGTCGAAGCGTTCGGTCCCGCGGAGGGCGAGTTCAGAGTCCGCTGTAGGGACTGCAGCACCACGGCCATCCGTTGGCTTTTGGCCGACGTGGCGGATGGACAACACGACTTGGTGGTTTGTGGTACGGCTGCTGAGCTTCGCGACATCCTCAACCAGACCCGTGCGTACGGTGGCCATGCGTTTCGCATCCCGGAGAAGGAGATAGTGGAGAAAGATGGCAAGCTGGAGCGCTTTGTGGCTCACCTTTCCCGTGGCAACACCTCTCACCGTTGCGTGTTCACCACCTCCCACCGAGCCCAGGGCAGCGATGAGAAGTATGTAGCCTTCGCCTACGTCCCTCGCCGCACCGACGCATGGCCACCGACGCAGCGGGTTCAGGGTTGCGAGTTCCTTACGCACCTCTTCGTATCGCTCACCCGCGCCTCCCTCCTGTGCGCGCTCTACACCACCACTGGGGAACTGTACGAGCACCTTTGCGCTTTGGTGCCGGAGCTCAAAAACATCCCGCCGGACGAGCATACTCGCGCGACGGTGGGCTCTGCCCGAGTTCAAACGACGGTGGAGCCCAGCCCCCGCCTCCCTTTGGTTCTGCCTCCCATCTCCGCTGCCACTCTCGCGGCTGGCGAGGAGGAGGTCGCTTCCACCGAGCTCGACGACGATGCCGGCACTCGTGTAGCACCCGCCCGATGCCTTGAGCTGGACGCCGTCACACTCGACGAGGATGCCGTCGATAGAGCCCACGAGTTGCCTCGGGACGACAGTGGTGTGGACCGTGCCGACCCCGCGCACACCTCCTTCCCCTCTGCCAACAACCTCCCTCCCGTCTCCAATGCCATCGCGCCTGCTGAGACTGACGGCGCGTACAATCCGTTCGGGCTGTGCGGCAGCATCTGGGTCTCCTGTGTGCATGGCTTCGTGCACCTTCCGCTTCAGGAAGGCCGTCCAGGCAGCCCGTGCGAGCGCGTCCTCCTCGATGACAAGCTTGTCGCGCCTGCCGTGGTCCTGCAGGAGCTCCAGCACCATGGCATTCAAGGCAAATGCTGCCAGCGTGCGGACTGCGTAAAACACTCCCTTGCGTGGTCTTGGCAGTTCCGCACGGAGTGCCAGGCATCGCACGCCTCGGCTGGTGGCGCAGACGAAACCGAGGCGACCAACGAGACAACGCTTTCTGCCACGGTGCGCAGTTGGACCTCACAGCTGAACGTGGTGCTCTTGGGGCGTGAGTTCCTGCTGGTCGTCGTCCCTCGCTCCGTCCCGACCCCTCCGCTAGAGGAAGCTGAGGGAGGTGTGCACACGATGGGCCGCATCTCCACGCGTCTCAAGCCTCGCGTTGACTACCGCGAGGCACCCGCCACAGACGTGGACAGCTACACCTGGGGGCACACGCTGTTTCATCAGCGCTTCCCAGGGGTACATGTGGTCACGCGCGATGGCGAGCCGTTCCTCGCCGTCGCCAAGGACTTGGGCTTGGCGGATCTGGGCAAGAGCGAACTCGGGGTGTACTCGCTCTCAGGGCTTGAGGACGACGCTCTCATTGCTTCTTGCCACGGGCGCATCGTCCAACAGGCCTCCACGCTCGAGGAGCTGAACCGATTCGTATGCTCGGGGCAGTTTGCGGAGGACGGATACGTGCTGACGCGCTACGCATTCGTCCGGCGGGCTCGAGAAGGGTGGCAGCTTCTGGACTCTTCGGCAGCCGACACCACCTGCGCTCCCATGCACTTGATCAATGACGCCCGTGGCACAAGCTATCAGAACAACGTCGCTGTCGACAGCAGCGCCAATGCACGAGCGCTTGGCAGCATTCCTCCATTGCCGCCTGGCGTCCTTCCCGGCGCCGTTGGCAGTGAGCGATGCATCTTGTACCGGTCGTACAGCGACGGGTATTGGACTGTTTGGGGCGAGAACGCTACCGTGGCCTCCCCGTCTGGCCCCTCCCCGTCGCCTCCGCCTCCTGAGCCAGCGTCTGCCGACACTCCGGAAGCAAGCGTCGATGTTCTCCCGTGCGCCAAGCGTGTTCAAGCAGAGTGCGTGTGGAGGGGCCGTCATGAACCTTGGAAGCGTTGCATCGCCACTCTGCGCACTCAGCTGCGGAGCGCCAACCCGTTGGGTGTTGAGGAGGGCCCCGAACGGCTGGAGCCTGCGCTCTCTCACCTCGTCGCACGAGGGCTCGGCTCGGTCGACCCCGGCGACGCTGAGATCGGCGAAGAGCAGCGAGAGCGACGCTTGGATTGGCTCGCTACTTTTGCCCTGCTGGCGGACTCGCTTTCAGTGCCACGGGTCAACTGCTTCCTTTTCGATTCTGCGTACACCGCCTTCGATGCGTCGCTGCTCGCTGAGTTGGGTTTCTCCCTCCTGGAGGCCAGTGACGCACCTGCTCCGGGTTCCGGCGTCACCCTGTACTACCTCCCCGACGTTCCGGCGGAGGCCTTTGACTCTCTGCTTGCCGCCACGCGCCCACGGTGGCACGCCACCGCGTTCCTATCCACGGGTTTGGCGGAGGCCTGCCTCGATCTCCGTGTGGCGTGGCGCGCGCTTGGTCGGGAGCCTTCGCTCAGCACGGCCTACGAGGCGCGCACCGTAGCTTGTGAGCGTCTGGTTCTCGCTGCCGAGGATGCGCACCCCCGGGCTCTGACCCTTGTGACATTCCCACAGTCCACCAGTCTGCCTCGCCTTCCATCTCTCGCTCCGGCGCAGTCGGCTGGCAGCCACCCCGCCGTGCGCCCTCCGGGCGCCTTGCCAGAGGATGCATTTCCGCCCAGCGTGCCGGGCAGCGAGGAGGGCAGTGCGCAGACGCCAACCTCATCGGCAGTACCAACAGCCGCAACTGGTGCCGCGTGCTCGGCACGCTCTGCAGCCCGGGACCGGTGGATAGGAGACCAATGGAGGATGCAGCAAGGCACGCTCCAAGCGCAGGCCAAGTGGTGTGCAGCTGCTGCGTGTCGCTTGCACAACACGTTGAAGGCGCAGGCTTATCAGCAGTGGCCAGACGGCGCCTCCCCGCAGCCCGCTGGTGCGCCCTCTTCCTTCTCCTGCTCGCCGGCTCGTGCTCTCGCCAATTGCCCTGCTCCAGATGCTCCCGGCGACCGACCGGTGACTACGCTGCCGTCCTCTGCGTCGATTGATCCGGATACCGGTGTCCCGACGATACCTACGCCGGCAGGCCCCAGTACCTCTCTTGATGCTGCAGCCACGGCGCGCCTCGTCGATGCGTACTCCTACATCAAGCAGGAGAAGCGCTCCGGCATTCCGTGCGAGGAGATCTCCCGGCGCACTAAGCTCCCGGCGCTCCAGCGTCTGCAAGCAGAACGTCAGGTGACCGAGCAGCGCGTTCCTATCCTTACGGCCCTCGACACGTGCACCTCCATCATGGATGTCTTGCCGCGGCGACCCGCAGCTGAGCTCATATCGACCTTGCGGGCGACGGAATGCCCGTATCGTGAGACGTCCCAGTCCCTCTCGAGATGCCGTGACCTTTCGGGATGTCCCGGCGATGCCATCATCGAGGCTCAGCGGGTCTTGCAGGGCGTTCAGAACATTTGCGTTGACTTGTGCTCCGGCGTGGGTGGTGCTTCCCTTGGTGAACTCCTATCGCATGCACCCGGCTTCTCCAAGCTGTTTAACCTGGAGGGCGAGGGCAGTGTGCCGCCCAAGTTCTACTTGGTTGACTCCAACGCCAAGGCCCTGGAGGTCGCCGCTGCAAATCTCCCGGCGAGCACCACGTGCTGCAAGTTCGAGATTACGGAAGCCACGCCGCTACCACCCGAGCTTGAGCTTCTCGCCTCCCGTGGCATCCGCCCCGTACTCCTGATGGCGGGTTCGCCGTGCCAACCATTCTCGCAGCTCGGCCTTCAGAAAGGTGCTGATGATCCGCGCGATGCTACGTCGGCAGTCCTGGCCGGCATCCGACGTCTTGATCCTCTGCAGGTGGTGATTGAGAATGTCAAGAATTTGGAAGCATTTCAACAGCATCTTGAAGGGCTGTGCTGTGAGCTCCAACGGCTTGGGTATTGGGTCCATCGTGAGATCGTCCAGTGTGAGTACTATGGCGTCCCTCAGCGACGCACTCGCCTCCTGTTGTTTGCATCCAAGCTTGGCTTCCTCTCCCTCCCGGGCCCATTGCCGGTGTCTACGTTGGAGCAGGCGCTTCGGGCGCCCCACAGGAATAGCGATCCCTCCCTTGAGGTGCCGCCTGAGCGGTTGAAGCAGATGCACCGCTTTGACGGACTCAGTGGTATCACGAGGGACCGCTCTTCACTCGGCGAGGACACCTCCCGCACGGTAACTCGGAAGAACTCCTTTTCGTCCAACGACGCCTTGCGCTTCGAGCAATGGCGCCGCCCTGCGGGGCTGCAGCTAGGCGGCGCTGGACTCCTGGAGGGTCTCTCCGATTTCGTCCGCCGTTTCTACACCTTCTCGGAGTTGCAGGTTATCCAGGGCTTTCCGCCGCACTTCAAGATGCCGGTTAGTTCCCGTCAGCGGTACGAGGGCATTGGCAACGCCCTCCCTCCTGTGGTTGCCGCGTTTGCAGGGCACACTTGCGCCCGCGCCATCCGGCGGTCCCTCGCACTGGTTGAGGCCGCTGCGTTGCGCGACAAGCATCGATCTGAAATGCAGAAGGCATGGCGGTTGAAGCAAGCCCAGAGCATCATCCGAAGGTGTCAAGCATGCCGAGTGCTCCGTCAAGCATGGCGAGTGCTCATGGCGAAGGCGCGGGCTGTTGCTGTCATCCGCCGGCACACGCTTTCGATGTTCCAGCGCGTCGAGGTCACCTTCCGGGTCACGACGAAGTCGTGGTCGAACCTTGGCTGTTCGGAGCGTGGCAACGCCGTCCTCGCTGGCGTCGAACGTTGCGACGACTCCTCGCAGCTTCGCGCTAGGAGTCCAGCGACGCCCCAAGTCGATCGCGCACTCAGCGAATCGCCCGAGCCCCTTGACGACTCCTTGCAGCAGCTTCTCTCGCACTCTCGGCACGTCTTCATCGGCCTCGCCTCCGTTTGCCCCTCCGTCAGCAACCCCCATCGACGTTGGAACATGTACCGCCCGACGCACACCGACTACGCGGATGCGGCGTTGTCACTCTTGCATGACACCAACCAAGCGGTGCGCGACTACCTGGGCAGGTTCCCTCCCTCGGACGCCACCGAGTATGTGTGCACGATGCTGCTTGACATCCTCCGACACGGCGCCTGTCGACCTTTCGACCAGGTCTACAGCGAATGGCATCTCCTGCATTTGAATGCCTCGTGCCCAATGAGCTCTCCTGTTGAACGCCGCGAGTACGAGCAGCTTAACCCCTTTGGGCTGCCGAGGCCCTCGAGAGGCGCCGTCAAGAAGGCGCTTCAAAGGGCTTTCGCGCTCTACCAACCGTCACGTCACTCGCCGCCAGCGAGCAGCCGGTGGCGTGCGTTGCTGGGTGCTACGGTGCGAGTACACGGACGCAGCAGCGGTGGCTTTGCGAAACCCTCCCCGGGGGATGGTAGCCTCAGAGCGGTGGACATCGCGCACGAGCTGTTTTTGCGCGAAGCTCGCCAGCTTTCGCACCTCGGCGACGGCGCGGCGGTTCAGAGGTGCCTCCGCCGACTCGCCCATGAGGAGAACAGGGCGTGTGACCCCCAAGCGGATCCAAAGAATCGTCGAGGAGATTCGCCGCAGCGGCAACTGGGGCTGCAAGGACAAATAGTCGGTTTCGACGCCGCTGGAGCGACGTTTCGAGTGCGAGTTTCGCCTGACAAGATCCTCTCCGTGCCGCCGTCTGACGTTTTCATAACAGCCTTCGACCGGATGCCCGCCACTGTCGAAGTGCTCACGAGAGGGCTATTGGAGTGGCTGGACGCGGTACTCGAACAACGCGGTGTGCAACTCGCCCCGGAGGATGCCCGAGACTTCGCCATCAGCCCGGAACTACGCCTCCTTTGCGAGCGATTTGCAGCACGCTTCGTCCTCCCCTCTTTCGGGCGCTCGGCACGTTCTCGCTTGGGCCTAGGCCGTGCCCAGCGGCGCGAAGCCCGCGAGCGTGCCGACAGGCGCCCCTTGGACGACCCGATCAGGTTGGCTCGTGAAACCATCCTGGCCATGCCAAGCACACCGGCCTGCCTGCGTGCGCAAAACGTGTCACCTCGCAATGCTGCATTCGTGGTCGACTCATGGTTGCACCGCCAGCTGCACGCTCGGAACATCGCTTCGGCGTGGCCCCGCGGAGAACTCGACTGCGCCCAAGTTGGCAGCGAACTCACCTCGTGTGTGCTCGACGCCATGACCCAGTTGAGCCAGCGCCGGGCTTCGCTGGGCATCGCTCGGCCTGCTCGTGAACCGTTGCCCGGAGACATGCCAGTGGAACCAGGCTTGTCAGTGGACACCGCACGCCTGGAGCCTGCTGAAGCCGAGCTCCCACGGAACCCTAGCGTCCAGCGCTATGTGACGCCTGAGCCTGGCACGGAATCGCTCCCTTCCACATTGAGCAAGATTTGCTACGAGGTCAATGACTCCAAGCTGGTGTCGTTGGGCGGTGTCTTGATCGACTCGGGGGGTTCCGTCTCCGTGTTGGACAAGGGCACGGTCGACATGTTGGTCCGCGCGGGGGCAGCCAATTATGTCGCCGAACCCTGCGGCTCGCTTCACGGCGTGGGCGCTGATCCTCGCCACCTGGTTGGGAAGGCAGCCGTCGAGTTCCTGTTGCTGGACTCACATACGAACAGCTGGAGACGTTTTCAGCACCTGTTCCTCGTTGCATCTGGCGAAGCGCAGCTTCGCATTGTGGGCAACGACTTTCGCTACCCGCGACATGGAGCAGTTGGCACTACGGAGTTCTGCTGCGATCATCTCGGCGATCGCATCTCCACCCCGGTCGTGTCGGAGCGTAGACACAACTCGTGGGCGATCCAAGACGTGCCCTCTCGTGATGCTTTCCTAGCGCAGTGGAGGCACCTTTGCAACCTTGCGGCGTCCACGGTTGCTTCGTCGGCGGCGACAGTTGAGGGAGCCCCGGAACCTCGTGCGGGGCCAGCGATGGGCACCGACGCCGACGTCGAGACGGGTCCTGCGCCGAGCGCTTTACCGAGTCCTTCCAGCTCTCCGGTTGTGGAGCGTGAGCCTTTGGTCTACCTTCAGCAGGACGTGGTGTGCCGACCGCATGGCGACACGCTCTTTGAAGCCGCAGTCAGCCCTCATCTTTATGGCAGCGACATCATCGTCTTCCCCCTTCGCGATGAGGGGTCAGTGCATTGGTTTTCGCACACGCCGCTCGAAATCCATCCTCACGTCTCTACGGTTCGTGAAGGTGGGAAGATAGTGGTCGCCGTTCGTAATAGCACCTCCGCGCCTGTTTCCGTGCCTGTGGGCGAGGTGGTTGCTCATTACTGCATGCTACCTGCCTCCTCGATGCCTCTCGGTAGTGCCGAAGTGCCGAGCAGACCGTACAATATTACGACGACGGTCGTTCCCGAGTTTACGGCCGAGCAGGTGGCAGACGCGATGTATACCCCTGAGCCGGGCCTCGACCCCGGGGAGCAGGCGCGGCGACGGCAGCAGCTTCTCGACCTCCTCACTCCCTCGCGACGTGCGCTCTTTTCGAACACCCGCTTGGGACAGTATCATGGCGAGCGCTTCGATTTGGAACTCAAAGAGGAGTACCAACCGGGCTCTGGCACCAAGCGGCTGCAGAACCAACCCCCCCGCAGGCTCAGTGACGAGAAGGCTGCCACGGCAATCGCCACTGAGCAGGCCATGATCGCCAACGGTGTGCTCACGCCATCCCACGAGGATCATGGAGTGGCCCTCGTGGTTGTCCCGAAGCCATCGGGCGGCTATCGCGTGGCGCAAGACTTCCGGGAGGTCAACGCCGCCACAGTGCCACAGTACTACCCACTCCCGTTGTTACAGACTTGCCTTGACAAGCTCAAAGGCAAACGCTACTTCACTACGCTTGACATGATCTCGGCCTTCTGGCAAATCGGCGCCACGGAACGCGCGTCCCGGCTCATGTCCATCAACTTCCCCGGCGGACGGTATCGCATGAACGTGATGTGCATGGGGCTGCAGGGCGCTTCTTCCTTCTTCCAGCGCTGTATGGACAAGGTGCTTCGCGGCCTCGACGATTTCGTGGTGAACTACCTAGACGACATTCTCATCGGTTCCGACACGTGGGAGGAACACGTGCAGCACGTGGGCGAGGTCCTTGACCGCCTTGCCCACGCCGGCTTCACGCTCCGGCCGAAGAAATGCCACGTGGGCGTGCGCAAGGTGGATTTCCTTGGCTACGTCGTGGACGCAGAGGGCTACCGCCCGTCCGAGAGCAATGCTTCCGCCATCACCTCCATGGACTTCCCGGACACCGAGAAGGACATGCGCACGTATCTGGGCATGGTCAATTTCTTCTCGGACTGCATTCCCGGATGCCAACTCATTCTTGCTCCACTGCAAGCTCGCGTCAACTTCCACTCCCGTGGTGCTCCCACGGAGGCGGAGTTGGCAGCCTTCCACAGAATCCGGGCCATACTTTCGGAGGAAGGCGGTCCAGTTTTGATGCCTCCGGACACGTCGCGACCATTCCACGTCGCCACCGACGCGTCGGACCACATTGGCCTCGGTGCTGTCCTCTTCCAGACGGACGATCAAGGACGCCAGCGGCCAGTGAGGTACTTCAGCCATCGGTGGAAGGACAACGAGCAGCATTGGAAGACTGTTGACAAGGAGGCGTACGCCGTCGTCACCAGCATCAAGCGATGGGATCAATTCCTGTCAACGGGGCGCTTCAAGCTGTACACCGACGCCGAGGCTGTCTCGTTCATGATGAGCAAGAAGGAGTCTAAATCCCCGCGTATGCACAACTGGGCGCTTGAGCTACAGAACTACAACTTCGACTTGCTGCATTTGCCTGGCAGCGCCAACACGGTCCCTGACGCGCTGTCTCGCCTGGCGCATCTCGTCGCCTCGGCGCAGGAGGTCGTCGGACTTCCATGCTCTCGCCCTGCTGACGGCGACGAGGGTTCTGTAGGGGCTCCTGCGGTCCCTCTCCCCGCAACTCACACCATCGCCGCTGCGATTCGAGTCTCCAGCTGTCCGTGCGCCGCCGTCGTCACTGACGGTCGGTGTGTCCTCGTTGCACGGCACGAGGCGACGAGCAAGTATCATTTCGGGGCTCGGCTCCGAAAGGGTATGGGTGAGCCGATCAAGACGGCGGCTTCTCGTGGTTTAGTCGCAGACCTCCTCGACGCCTCTGACCAACGGGCACGCCGACTGCTGCACGGGTGCAAGCAGGTTCTGAACTTTGAGGGCGTGCGCTACCTCCTTGTTCCGGCCAGCCAGCTTGTAGTCGGAACAGGGAACGTGCAACTCCGCAAGCACGCCGTGTGGCTTGACATCCTTGACGATTCGATTACGGATCGCAGCTTTGAGCATCAAACCGACAGGCTGCTATTTCAATGCCTCCGCGAGGTGTGCGAGCAATGGGACATCGGCCATCACAGTGTCCGCTACCCCGCTGTGTCGCGCGCGTTCACCGACTTCGGAGTGCAATTCCTCCAGAGCACGCCGACTCAGCTTGGCAGGACTGGCTTCGCCGTTGCCGCGCATAGCTCTGCGGCGATTCCAAACAGCTTCGCGGCAACTCCAGTCGCAGGGCACGACACAGTGGAGGTGTCTTCCCACATCCCGGAGGCAGATTCTGCCTCTGCAGGATCGCACGAGGATGCGAGCAAGGCTTGCGATGCGGTCGACATTACTGCCGACTTCGAGGCGTGGCGGCGCGATGAGGCGCGGCTACGGCGATCCACTGCGGCACTGCAGGTGCGCACGGAGCGATACCCCGCAAATGAGGTCCTGACCAACGGAGTCCATCCGCCATCCGAACTCGTTTGTGAGCGAGAAGGGGTTGTCAGGATCCTGGAGCGATTGGACGCGTGGTACCGCCGATGTGAGGAGATTCCAGAACTTGAACCGCAATCGACACTCGAGCGAGCCGCAGGGCTTCGCGCTGTGCTTGCCGTCGATTTGGAATTCACCATTTGGCCGAATCGGCCCACCTCTCCAGCTGAGATCGTGCAAATCGGGTTTGGCGGCGAGCTTCACGTGATCAGTGTGGTGCGCAATGACTGGATCCTTCGAGACCCCACGGTGACCACCGCCGCAGGGTGTGTGATTCCTGGGCTGCGATTCTATCTCGAGAATGACGCCGTGGTGAAGGTGATGCACTGGTGCAGCAACGATGCCGTCATACTCAGCCATTACGGCATTGTCCTCGCGTCGGTGTGGGACACGGCTCACGGTGACTCGATCCCGGACGGACGACACTATGGCAAGGCGAGAGGACTCGCGGTGGTCACGGAACGTTGGGCGCAGGCATCCGTTGCAGCAGACGAGGATCGTATGCCGCACAAGGGCAACTTCAAGATGACTCCTGGCATGTTTCGCCGTCGTCCGCTCGGGCGAGTCCTCTTTGATTATTGCTGGCAGGATGTGGCGTACCTCCACGAGGTTTACTTCGCGCAACGGGAGGCTAGCCTCGCGCTGTCCGCGCACCACCTTGACTTGGCTTACGCCTGCTCCTTTGAGCGCTCTCGCGCCAACAACCCCTCAGCGAAGAGCACCATGTACGTTGCGGACACGCAGCACGTCCTTTTCAGGACTCGTGGCGGCGTGGACAGTGGACCGGCCAAACACGAATGGGTCGCCGAGTCCGAGGACAAGGCTGAGTTATGGCGCGCGGCCAACTACTTGGTTCATCGGCACACACCGCCGGGCAGTGATCTTTCGATCGCCAAGGCCACCGGAGGCTGTGCACCCTCCGTCGCCCTGGCCTCGAGACTCGTTTCTCTGCTCCCGGTTCGTTCTTGGAACCTGCTCACCACCGAGGCGTCGCTCGAGTCTTGGCAAGCAGCACTGGAGGCGGAGTTGTCTACGGTCGATAGACGTGGGCTCCTCCTCACTCTCGCACATCTCACGCTGCGAGCCAGCACTCAGAAGGATCGGTGGCAGCACGACTTTTTGCAGCACGTCCAAGGCAACGACCCCTCGCCGGGGGATACAAGTGCCAGGGGTGAGATCCAGATCGCTGATTCGCACCGGGCAAGTGCGGAGAGAGATCTCCTATCCATTCCTATGCCAACCGCGACAACGATCGCACACGCTCGCACGCAGCTTCTCATGGCGGTTGACCCTGAGCAATACCCGAGTGAGGAGTCCACCCGGGTCGAAGAAGATTGTTTGGTCGAGCAAGCGTGGCGATCCGGGCGATTTCGCCCTGTTGCCTTAGCTACAACGCACACGCAAGGCCTTGCTCTTGGCGCTGCGTCCAGCACCGTCGACGTGGGACACGCTGCGCTACAGTCGACGTGCGACGTTATCGGGGAGGACGACGATGAGGTCACCTCCGTCTATGTTGCGTGCAAGCACAGACGTTTTGTTCTCGTCGCCGGATCTCCAGATCCGTCAATCAAGCGCTCGTGCGCGAATAAGGCCTGCCACGCGTCCTGTTGCCAGTGGTACGCGGATATCGAGCGGCATGCACCCGGTGCTCTCAACCTCGAGGCTCTCAACCAATTGGCCCCAGTGGCAGGCGCGCTCGCCCCGAGTGCCCCCGGTGCCGCTGCGCCCGACGAGGACGTCGATCCCTCACCGGCGCCGGGAGCGGCTCCGCTTCGCTGTGCGTTAACCTCGCGGTCCATTGCCTTCACCTTCGCCGCAGCCACCAGTGAGCCGTCGCAGGCTTCGAAGCTACCAGCTCGCCCGGACGCCGAGGCGCCAAGCACTGGGAGTGACGAACCACTTGAGGAGGCACAGGTCACGCAGGTTTGTGTCCTCGTCCATGACGGGCAACAGATGGTGGTACTTCGTTGCGACCCCGCAGAGGCACCTGCGTCTTGGACACTCCCAGAGTCTGGGCTACTCCTCCCCGCCATGCTCACCGACCGACATCATCCCCTACGCATGCACGCAGAGTCGGTGGTCGACCAGCGCCTGGGGCCGCTCCGACAAGCCTTCCAGTTTACGCGCAAGGATCTCCGGTGCTGTGGGGCGCAACGATCAGGCAAGGTGGTCACTGCGGTCTTCGAACTCCGGTTGCAGCACCCGCTCGACGGAGTGGGCGGCACGCTCCTGCGCGACGCCTTCGCGAGACGGACATGCCCACCGAGCTTTGCGCGACGCTTCCCGAGCTACGAGCTCCTCCCGATCGTGAGCGATTCCAGCCTGTCGCCGCTCCTCCCCAGGGAGGCTGAGGCCGCCTGCGCGGCCACAGGAGGCGCTTCGCAATGCCACCTTGTTCCGATTCTCCTTCACGAGCTGGAACTGATCTCCAGCTTCAGCGCCACGCGATACGGATCGGACTATTCCACTTGCACTCCGGAGATGGATTCCGAGGTGCTCCAAAAGCATCGGGCGTGGCGGCAACGCCACCCCTTGGAGCGCAATGTGCCCACGATCGACCTTGAAGGGGTTGCGGGCGAACTCATGGGCCTACACCCAACGACGCCACGCACGGCTGCTGCTGCTACTGCTCCGGCGCTCGCCCAGGAGAGTGACATCACTGACGTGAGCCCTGACAGAGCCACCGTTGACCGAGTCCGGATGCAACGGAGTGGTGACACCGACGCTGAAGGGGTTGGCGCGACCGTGGCTGGAGGCTACGATGCGGTTTACGCCAAGGACCCTCACCGGCTACGCCCGGCTATCCCTGAGATCGCCGAGTTCCTTGAGCGCATGTCCGCCAAGGCCCCCGTCACGGCGGTGGAGTTGCGCGAAGCCCAGGCTGTCGACCAGATGTGCGCGCTTCGGATCGCACATCAACATGCAATCGCCGCGGATGGAACCACAGAGCAACGCGAGGAGTGGGCACGCTTGCGACGCAGCGCCGATCAGAAGTCCATTGCGACGGTCCTCGCCCAGGCAGGGCAGTACCTCGTCTTGGACGGTATCCTGCATCGTGACGAGCCGGATCCGTTATACGGACTGTGGCACCCTCGCGCTGTTGTTCCTTGCGCTTCCCTGCGGGAGCGCATACTCACCGCTGCTCATGACGGTCACTTGCATTTGGGACGTGAGAAGACTCTCTCGCTCGTCGAGCAACGCTACTGGTGGCCCGGCTTGTCTCGCGACGTGGCACGCAAGTGTCAAAATTGCGAAACATGCGCCTTCAATGATCGGGCACGACGCACCGGCGAGGCGCACATCCCTCCCTACGGCCACCAGCCGTGGTCCTGCATCACAGCTGACATTGTGTACCTCGAGCCAACAGCTAGTGGCTACGACTCCGTACTGGTGGTAGTGGATCGGTATACGCGACGGGTTCGCCTCTACCCCACTGACAAGTCCATGACCTCCAACGACTTCATAAACATATTGATGTTTGGGTTGTTCAAGGAAATTGGCTTTCCTCACACCATCATCACGGACAGCGCCTCCGTCTTGATCTCCGCCACCATGCAGCGCTTCTACAAGGCGTTTGGCATCATGCACCTCGCTGCTGACCCCCACATGCACACGGCGGTTGCCACCTCTGAGCGCTTTAACGCCACGCTCCGCTCCATGGCGCGAGCCGCGTACTTTGATTCCAAGCTGCAGTGGGATGTTTGGCTGCCGTTTATTGAATTGATGTACAACGCCACCGCCCAGCGAAGCACGGGTGGGTATTCGCCCTTCTTCTTGGACTGTGGCCGGCAACCCCGCTTGCCCTGGGATCTGTTCCACGAGCACCGAGCTCCCGCCGAGGTGGAGCCTCTCGATGACAAGACGTTTGAGCATCGAGTGGGAAAACTCCACAACGCGTGGCGCCGATCTGAATTGTATCTCACGGAGAAGTCCCTCCGAGACAAGGCTCGCAAGGATCCGCCGCTCGCAACGGTCCGCTTCAAACCGGGGGATCATGTGCTTCTGAAAAGGCCGGCGGATCAGAAGCATTCCAAAATGGACTTCCCGTATTACAACACTGTGTACGCAGTCAAGTCAGTGCTCGAGCGCGATCGCTACCAGCTTGAAACGGTGCATGGGCGCCCCATCACCCACGCGAAGGACACGGTGCACGTGAGCCGTCTCAAACGCATGCCCTCGTATGCCCTCCGTGCCGTCGAGGACTCTGGCCTTTACTACGAAGTCGAGAAGATTTGTGGACACCGTGGTGACGGGCGCGAGCGCCGCTACCGCGTCCGATGGTCGGGCTTTCCCCCTTCGTGTGACACCTGGGAGCCGGTGAGCTCGTTCAACGAGGCGGGCCTCGATCACGTGGACGAATATTGCGGCAAGCACGACCTTCGTACACCCACCGGCGATCCGTCGCCGCCACCGACGGCAGATGCCGCAGCCCCAGGCTCCGCGCCTGCCGCTGCAGCACCGCTTCCTCCGGCAGCGCAGCCAGAGGCAGCGCTTTCACAACAGCACCAGGACCGGGATGCACGACGAGAGCGGCGCGCAGCCGACTCAGACATCCGTTACGCTCGGGCAATGGCAACCGACGGGACTGAAGATTCCGAGTAGAAGGGGACATTCAGTCATCACCGTTGCGATTGCGCTATCCGAGCATGCACGTGGGCAACACGTAAAACTGCATTCGACACTGCCACTGCAACTCGACAACATTGAAGAAATCAATCTGTCGCTTCATAACTATTGGCACCAAAAGGCTACGCATCAGCTTTACGGAGGCGGGGCCGTCCCCGAAGCGCGCTTGGACGGCCCGACGTGCCTGGACGCCCTGCCGCCGACGCTGGTGCGACAGCGACGAGCCTCCGCTCGATGGTTCTCGATGCCGACACCTTCTTCCGCGCGATGCAATTCGTAGTGGACATGCAATGGGGCGCGGACACGGCTCCCAGAGATGGAGAGCAGGAGGACGTGGCGCTCAGGCTATTTGTGCAGAAGCACCGGCGGCTCCGCAAGCTCCTCCCGCGCAGTGATTGGCTCTCCACGCGGGGCGCTGCAGAGGAAGGTCTTCTGCCTTTGACCCGCAGTGCCTTGTGCTACCACCTTTCTCTTGCACAGCGGGCAGACTCCGCGGAGTTGCCCCGCGACCGCATGCTCCCGAACCCAACATTTGCCGACGAGTATCTAGACGCACCGTACGGGCAGCGCATCGTCAGCATCCGGCTCCAGAAGCTGTACCGGTGCTTGACGCCCGTGTGCCACGGATTGCTTAGCTTGGCCCCGTTTGCGCAGCTACGTACGCACCTGCGTCGCGACGTGCGGCGACGAATGCAGGCCAACCAGTCGTTCAGCGCGCGGTACTTGGTGACCGACAATATTGTCGGCATCATCGCCCAGCCTGCTTGGTTCATCTCGTTGGTTTGGCAGCTGCTCGGCGTGCGGTACGAGGTAGCAGTAGAGCTTGTGTGTGGAGCATTTTCGCAGAAGCTTCGCCGCTGCTTCCACAACCAGGGCTTGCGAGGGCCCCTGATGAACTCAACTTCTTTTGCAGCAGCGTGGGTGCCAGTCCTCCTCGGCACCACCACCGAGAGACTTCGGCAGTACCTCTTCCATGAACATAACATCCACAACGTTTCTTCGCTCCAGCTTGACTCAAGGGAGGTGGCGCGGCTCAGCCGACAGCTACCGTCTAAGGGGCCCGTGACGTACTTTCTGTTTGCCCGCCTCCTTTACTGTCACTGTTACGCGCTTGTGAGCACGTACGACACATTCTGGGATCGCACTTCACAAGAATGGTTGGGCAAGCAGACCATTGCCGTCGTCGACACCTTCCTTGCGCATGCCGCGGAGCTTCTCTGCTCTCCTTGCCCTCTCGCGCGCGCGCTGGCATCGCACCATCCGGACAAGCAGGTTTCGTGTCGCAGCCTTACGACCGAGGTGCTGGACGTCCCTTCGCGAGGCGTGAGATTCACTTCGCGAGGCGTGTCATCCATCCACCGCGCCTGCTGGCATCGGGTGCTACACCACATTCACTGGATCCCCGTCGGCGAGAACGCCGTCTACAGCGCTCTCCTGGTCTGGCTCCTCTTGGATTTTGAGCGGGGGCCGGACCTGCCGCGGCACTGCGAGTTATGGTGCACGCTTCCAGCGCCGGGCAGCCTGTCGGTGCTGAAGAACGTATCGAACCAGGCTTCCTTCAAGGCCGTGTTTGCAGACCCCTCCCGACTCGTTGGCGCCGTCTTCATGCACCGGTACGGATGGAACCCGGAACCCGTGCCTCGCGGCACGGCAGCTACCTGGAGTTCTGCCCCTTCGCCGGTGTCGAGCCGTGCCTACTCGCCGTCGTCGTCGCGTAACAGCAGCCGGTCTCCTTCGCCTACTATCCACCGCAGCAACAGCCCTGCTGCCGCTGCGAGGTCTCCCGCCGCGCCATCCGTTCCATCTGGCTCCTGCTCGAACTTCCCGACGTCTGCCCCTTCGCCGGTGTCGAGCCCTGCCTACTCGCCGTCGTCGTCGCGTGACAGTAGCCGTTCTCCTTCGCCTACTGTTCACCGCAGCAGCGACCACGACAACCCTGCGGCTCCGCTCTTCCCGCCATCCGCTCCGTCGCTCGCCGCTCCGGCCGTCTCCTCGCCAGCCGCTCCGTCGTTCCCCGCTCCGTCCGTCTCGCCATCCGCTTCATCCGGCTCCTGCCCGAGCTTCCCGGCGTCTGATGTTTGCGAACCGTGTGGCGGCTGTTCCATGGACATGCCAAATGCGTCGCGGTGCAGCTACCACCCTTGGATATGCCAAAACGTTCCGCCATCGACTTCGCGGCCCGCTTCTCCATCGGTCGAGTCGCCGTCCGGTCTTGCCCCAGCCTCCCCTTCTGACTCCGGGACGAGCAAGCGCCAGCGCCGGACGTGAGACTACGAGGTGCCCTAGAGCAACCGCAGCTGCCACATAGTGCCGCACCCTCCAGCCACCACTCAGTGTCGCTCCCCTCCCCGGGGGAATGGTCATGTTTGTGTCGCAGGAGGTGAGGCACGAATACCCTCACGAGTACCAACAGCCTGACCTGTACCGAGAGGCTTCACCTATTATTCTCCCTTCCCCACCCCAGAGTGATAACTAGTCCATCGTATTCACATGTCCCTATATTCCCATACCCCGTGCAGTTGCACGTCGTGCCACTCAGACCCCTAATATTAGCACCTTGGCCGCCGACGGCCGACGGCGCCCCAGTAATTGGCACGAATTAGTCTCCCGACTGCTTTCGCTGTGCCGCCGCGCTGTGAGACAGTCGACCCTTTTGCTGTTGTGGTGCCACAACTCGGTGCATATTGCGCCACTTCCCCCCCACCGGTGTAGTGCTACGCCTTCGTATCTTGAATACGTTCTACAAACATGTCTTCTTCGGACGAGGAGGCTCGCCTTGTCGCGGGTGTTCCATCACCCGCAACCAACTCACAGAGCCGCGTGCGCGGCTCACCACCTGCTG
>Ga0209092_10001308_pt1 | contig 24696 bp, 16 predicted proteins | sample FraStrMetagenome_FD_187446 | JGI IMG/M metagenome (GOLD analysis project Ga0209092, IMG submission 187446) | Marine eukaryotic phytoplankton communities from Arctic Ocean - Fram Strait ARC3M Metagenome (SPAdes) (version 2) | ecosystem: Environmental > Aquatic > Marine > Oceanic | place: Fram... | reverse complement strand
TGGGTTGCACCTACACCTGTAGAGCCTACAGCAGAGGAAGAAGGACGTATGTGGCGTGACAGTGAGCTATCTGCTACTGATTACATAGTGCCTTTGTCTGACCATCCACAACGCGATGCTTACATAAATTACAGACAAAATTTACGAGACTGGCCTGAGTCCGAGTCTTACCCACATACAACACCGGAGTTATAAAAATGGCTTTAACAAAAGCAAGAAACCGCATGATTACTGGAGCGCAAGTCAATGTAAAAGACTTTGGTGCTACAGGAGATGGTACCACCGATGATACTGTCGCAATTCAAGCGGCAATTGATAGTATAGACAAATCGGACGATTACATTACGGGTGGTGTTGTTTACTTCCCTTCGGCACGTTACAAAATCTCAGCGCCTCTACTAATTAGTGGTGGTGGAGCAGAAAACCTAGCATCTGTTACCTTACAAGGTGAAGGTATCCACAATACTATTATTGATGTGGCATCCAACTTTGTTGGTGACCGAGCAATTAGTGTCCTTAACTCTACATATTCTAGTTTTAAAGATTTCCAAGTATTGGGTAATAATGTATCTAGTTACGGAATAGTTTTCGAAGCAGGTTCTGAGATATACGTTGAGCGAGTGTTCAGTCAGAATCATTCTATTGCTGCTTTCTTTGTAAAACGATGCTTCATGATGACTATGAATCAGTGTCGAACCAAGGGTGGTGTAACTGGATATGACTTCGGCGGTGGTTATAACACTTCTTTGAGTATCAATAACTGTTACGCACTAAACACTACTGCCGGTGGACAAGGATTTAACATCTTAGATGTTTCTTACTCTAACTTCACTTCTTGTGGTGCTGATAGTACTGGACTTTATGGATATAAGATAAGTAATACTGCTGGTGTAAGTTTTGTTAGTTGTGGTGCAGAAGAATCTATAAGGGCTGCGTTTTATATACAGGCTAGTAGTACTTTAGACACAGATTCGGTTATCACGCATACGCGATGTACTCTTGATAATTGTTTCTCTAAGGGCGCTGATGATATCGCAAGCGTGGGGTATGGTTCTATCTACACCAGACAGTTCAATCTATCTCTAATTGATGTAGAAGTCAATAGGTTCTACGAGTTTGATGTCGATGGCGGCATCTCTGTTAACTGTGAAGGTGCATTATCAAATCATGTAGTAAGACTGAATAACTGTAGATTCACGGGTGCTATCCGAGGAAATGCCGCTGTTGTCAACCAGATTGACGTAGTAAGGTCAGAAGCAGTATCTATCACTACTGCAAACACTCCGGTTTTAAACTTGGCAAGTGTATTCGGAACTACTCTAAACTATTCAGGTATACTGCACGTTGTTGCGACAAACGCGGAATCCGATGCTCCAACTCCAATGAATTTGACAGCATATGTCTTGTTGGTCACTAAGAGTACAGCCGGTTCCTCTGTTGTTCAGATTGCGGCGAATGGACTAACGACAGGTGGCTCTGCAACTCAACCTTCATTTACTTGGACTATTGATGAAACAAATAACCAACTAGAAGCAACTCCAATTTCCGCGACTAGTGGTACATTTTTCTTTAACATCGGTCAAGTAGGTGCATTGAATATAACTCAAATTGGTGATATTGCGTAAATATATTGTACAATAAATGATTAAAATCTTTAGGGGGAACTTCGGTTCCCCTTTTTTATACCAATAAATTGACGATTACGTAGAATAATAACTTAAAACTCTTATAAATAAATACAAATGTTTTCAACACAGCACAGGATACGAAAATGCCAGCTATAGTAAGACAAACAATGGGTAGGGGTTTAGCGAAAGCACTCCTAGCGGACATTCAAAACTCTGCCAATGAATACTATATCGGTATTGGTAAGTCGGATCTCTACAATTTAGAAGATACGACAATCACACCTATCGACTCATCGCATGAGGAGAGAGAGTTCCGCAACAATCTACAGTCAATTAAAAAGGTCGAAGGTTCTTCTTTTGTAGCAAAGAGAGTGAATTGGTCTTCTGGTACTATCTATGCGGGATGGGATGACTATGTCGACGAAGACAGTCCTACTGCTTGGTATGTGATGAACGACGCAAAGGAAGTGTATATCTGTTTAGATGTTGCGAAGAACTTAGACGGTTCTCCTAAACCATCTCTCATAGAACCTAACTATAACACTCTGGGTGTTCCTTATGTTGATTCGTTCACTACATCAGACGGATACACTTGGAAATTATTATACGACATATCCGTAGATAAAATCTTCAAGTTCGTATCATCTAACCACTTTCCAGTGGAAGAAGGTCAATTGACACTAGGTGCCGGTGAGACCGAAGCTGAAATGGAACTTCAGTACTTTATCAAGAATGCGGCAATAGGTGGAGAGATTATTAATGCTGCTGTCGTTACGGGTGGTTCTGCTTACACTGTAGCACCTACTCTTACTGTCATAGGTGACGGTAGTGGCGCAACTGCGGTTGCCCATGTATCAGGTGGTGCGGTCACTAGAATTGAAATGACAGCATATGGTGCAGGGTATACTAATGCATCATTCCAGATAGTTGGAGGTGGTGGTACTGGTTGCACGATTCGTGCTATTATAACTAGTACAGACGGTATCGGGTTTGACCCTATAGTTGATTTGAAAACAAATGCTGTCATGATGCACATCAGACCAGATGGTAAGGAATCAAATACTTTTGTCGTCGAGAATACTTTCCGTCAAATGGGTGTTATCAAGAACCCTCTTGCACCAGACACTTCAGCATTCGTTGCTGTTAGCGGAAAGGTAATGTCGACACTGACTCTCATTACTTCTTCTCCATTCGAGTCGGGTAAAACAATCACAGGTTCTGTGTCTGGTGCAATTGCCCATGTGAACGAATCTGTTGATGCTGTAGTACACTTTCACCAGAACGAGTCAACTGGGTTCAAACCTTTTGTAGTAGGTGATATCATATCTCAAGATGGTGTTGTATTGACCGGAGAGGTAGCATCTATTTCTCTAGTAAATGGTATAAATCGCTTATCTGGCGAAGTACTATATATTGAGAACAGACACAGAATAAGACGTGACATAGAACAACTCGAAGACATTAAGATAGTCATAACCGTTTAGGATTAATCATGGCAGATTTTACAAATAAGACATTCAAAGAAACTTACCGCGATTTTTGGAATGAAGAAGACGGTTATCATAGGGTATTGTTTAACTCTGGACGCGCACTACAAGCACGTGAGTTAATTGAGTCGCAGACAATCATCCAAGAAGAGATTGCACGATTCGGTCGTAACATATTCAAAGAAGGTGCTCTGGTAAACCCAGGCGGTGCCACAGTTGATAACAAAGTAGAGTATATTCGTCTAGACGATACAAGTGTTGTCACGAGTGACTTAGTAGGTAAAACTCTAACTAATGGTGCGGTAACTCCTTCGATTGTCAAAGGTATTGAACTAAAGGTATTAGAAGTAGTAAGTCCTACGGTAGCAAACCCTGTAACCACTCTTTATGTTCAGTACACTGACACATCGGTAGTGACCAACACTGCGGTCGCTCCTCGTGTTACTGCTCAAAATAACCTAGTTGCACTAGATGGTACTACCAACAACACTATTAAAGTTCGCGCAGACGATGCTATCACAGCAGTCGGACGTGGAACCAAAGCATACTTTGCAGCTGGTGATTTCTTTGTCCAAGGGCACTTTGTCTATATGGAAGGTGGAAGTTCTTTCATAGACCAGTATAGTTCCGCACCCACGGCCGATATCGGTTTCCTGATTGTACAGACCATCATCACTGAAGGTGAAGATAGTAACTTACTTGATAACCAAGGTGACGTGCCTAACGCAACTGCTCCTGGCGCACATCGTTATCAAATAAAGTTGACTCCGACTACGAGAGACCAAGTTCTAGTAGAAGAGAACTTCGTATTCATCGCACGTGTTGTTGATGGTATCATTACTCGTGAAGTCAGTCAGTTTGACTCATATAATAGAATAAACGACCTACTAGCACAACGAACCAAAGAAGAGTCTGGTGACTACGTTGTAGACGATTTTAGGGCAATCTTCGAAGAGAAAGATGCGACTAACCTAAACCTAGACGTAACCGAAGGTATTGCCTATGTTGATGGGTATCGTTTAGAGATTGGTACAACTGATATAACCGTACCAAAGGCAAGAGACACTATCACAAAGACCAATGAAGCTGTTGATGCACGATTCGGTAACTATGTGTATGTCGATGGTTCTGCTTGTCAAGGTATCGGTGACTTGAGTGTATTCGGTCTTTTAGAAATAAAGAATGTCAGTAACTCCAAAATTGGTTCTGCCAATATTCGTGCTATCCTGAAAGATGCGACAGGGGGTTATCGCGCATATCTATTCAATATACAGATGGATGGTATATTTGCTGTTGGTGGAGAGAAGACCGGAACCGAAAACTTCTCGGATGCCGTTACCCTAGAAGACCCAATAAATAGTGATATACTAACTTTGGTATCTAGTAGTCTTTATGCTACTGCTGACAATACTCTACTGTTCCCTCTACCGAGTACTACTCCTACAAAAGACGCGATTACTGCTAACTATACCGCTCAGGTATATCAAGAAGTTACTGCGTCTGCTGGTGGTGAGATAACTATCGCTGGTGTTGAAGAGACTCAGTGGATAATTGCTGACTCTACAGGTGCCATATTGGCGATATCTCCTACCTCTGGAACCTATAGTGGACTAACGGCAGGTAACAACTACAAGATTCTTTCCTACTCTGAAGTGACTTCGGCTCCAAGAACAAAGACACTTACGTCAGGAACAGTAATCAAACCTCTTACTAGTGTAGATGAACAAAAACGACCGATTGTTCTTGGAGTTACTGATGGTATTGCAATACAGACAGTAGAACATAGAATTTCTGCTTCAGACCCTTGGGTTGACATAACTTATCAGTTTACTCTAGATGGTGGTCAACGCGATAACTTCTATGATAATGCTCAAGCACTTATTAAGACTGGATACTTGATGCCTACTGGTACCGGAAACGAAGTTAAAGTGACATTCACTTATTACGCTCACACTTCAACTGGACAGTACTTTGCCGCAAGTTCGTATGACTTGGACGACTATGCTGATATTCCTAATCACACCACCGCTTCGGGTGAAGTTATTTCTTTACGTGATGTACTAGACTTTCGTCCAGTGAGAACATCTGGTACAGACCTATACGACATCTTCCCATTGCCCCAGAACGGTTCGGCAATCACTATTAATACTATATCTTACTACTTACCACGTATCGACACACTTGTTGCGAATGCAATAGACAGTCGAGGTGATATTGGGTTTGGTGAGTTACAGGTTATCCGAGGTGAGTCTGCGGTAAGTCCACGCGAACCAGAAATTCCTACGGGTTCTCTTGCATTATATAAGTTTAAGTTAAATGCATATACCTTTAATACCACGGATTTATCAAGCACTTATATTCCAAACAAGCGTTTCACGATGCAAGACATCTCGAAACTATCAGAGAGAGTGGAAGACCTATATGAATTGACCACACTGAGTCTACTAGAATCTAATACCAACACATTGAATGTATTGGACGCGAATGGTCTTAATAGAACTAAAGCAGGATTCATTGCAGATAACTTCACCAACTTTGATTTCTCTGATATCGATAATCCAGACTACCGCGCTTCTATAGACCCTAATGGTCGGTTGAAAGCATCTTTCCGTGAGAACTCGGTTCGGTTGACATATAGCACAGACAACACTACTTCTGTTAAAAAGAATGGTGATTTAGTGACTCTACCGTACTCTGATGTAGAATTACTTTCTCAACCACTTGCGACAAGCACAATGAATGTTAACCCATTTGCGGTTATCACTCAAAGTGGTCATCTTACCTTATCGCCTGCATCTGATGAATGGGTAGAGACTCGTAACTTACCACCTATCATGCAGACTTCAGTACGTAGATTCGACGAAACTAGAGTAGAAGACTTCTCCGACAGTCGGGAGCGTCCTGCCTTACGCATAGGCAGAGGTACTAACAATTTCGGAAATGCTGGATTGTTCACCACTATTCCTAGAGATGTTTCTTTCAGAGCAGCATCACGAAGCATTCAAGACTTCATCGGTGAGAGAGTAGCAGATGTAGAAGTCATTCCATTCATGCGTTCTCGTAGAATCAACTTTACAGCTAAAGGTCTACGTCCTAACACTAAAATGTTTGCATTCTTTGGTGGGGTCAATGTCAGTGCATGGGTACGACAAGAAGTAACTGCAACTAATTTCTCGGATGATTCCCAAGAGTTTGGTAGTCAGTACGCGAATGAAACTGGATACCCAACTGTCCTAGGTGGAGCAACTACTCTAGAAACAGATTCTAAGGGTGAGATAATCGGTACTTTCTTCTTACCGAACACTTCTGACATAAACTTCCGAACTGGTACACAAGAATTTAAACTATTAGATGTAAGTGTTGATGATGAGAACGAAGCAATTAGTATATCTCGTGCAACCTATACTTCTACGGGTTCAATTGACAGTGTACAGAGAACTGTACGTAGTACACGTTTAGTGGGAAGACGTGCTGATAGAACAGACCCTCTCGCACAGACATTCTTTGTTGACCAAATAGAAAATCCTAATGGTATGTTCTTAACCAAGGCACGTATATATGTTGCAACTGCCGATACAAATATTCCATTACAGGTACAAATTCGTTCAGTAGAGAATGGTATACCGACTAATATAATCCTGCCAGGCGCAGTTAAGTTTATAGACCCAAGTGATATTTCTATTGTATCATCTCCAGTGGATATAGAAGATATTCAACTAGCCCCAACTGAAGTTGTGTTTGATGAACCAATTTACTTGACAAGTGGTGAAGAGTATGCGATAATACTCCTTGCTGAGTCGGTAGCATATACGGTTTATATCGCTGAGACTTATAAGAACGTGTTCGGTTCACGAGAAGACCAAATATCCAAGCAACCTACTTTAGGTTCTCTATTCTTATCACAGAACGGATTTACTTGGACACCAGACCAAACTAAAGACTTAATGTTTGAGTTAGACCGTGCAGACTTTGTTGCTTCTGGTACACTTCTACTAGATAACGCACCTTTACCTAAAATTACACTAGGTACAGACCCCTTAGAAACTACGAATGCTTCATCGGTTATTCGTGTTTACCATGAAGGTCATGGATTCACTGTAGGTGATAAAGTATCCATATCGGACGTAAGTACTGATGTCGGTGGAATACCCGCAGTAAATATTGCAGGGGCATTCACAGTGTCCAACCCAACTTGGGAAGGTTACTCTATAGATGTTACTACTCCCGCAACTGGTAATGCATTAGGTGGTGGTAACAATGTGACTGTTTCTCAACAAGTTATGTTTGACCAGTTTGTTCCATTAATACAGACTGTCACTCCTCACTTAACAAGCGTCTCTGCTACTAGTAGTAATGCAGAAGGTTCTTCGTATGGTAGTGGTAGGTCAACTTCTGCACCCGCTAACCTATACACTCAGTCAGTGGACACACTAGTATTCTTGAATGACAACAATACCAATAATACGCCAAAGGTAGTTACTACGATAGATAATGGAGGAACAACTCCAAGTATGAATTTCTCTATCAATCTATCAACATTGGACTCCAAGGTTTCACCAGTAGTTGACCTCCAAAGAGTTTCTGCTCTATGTCTTGAAAATGTTATTGGTAATGATGATGCTGCACAACATATCACCGTACCCACAGTACTTGACGAATCGTCTGTTGGTCTGAAGATAGTCTTCGCTGCTAACCGACCATCAGTCGCGGAGTTTGAGGTTTATATTAAAACTGCTGCTGATGAGGATACTCTCTTTGCTGTTGATAGTGAAGGTGCTCCTGTAATAGATTGGGTATTGTCTACTCCAGATACAGAAATGCCTTCTGACGAAGATACAGAAATCTTCCGCGATTATGAATATACCTTGGAAGCAGACCTATTTGCAGTGTTCCAAATAAAAATAGTGATGAAGTCTAGTAACTCAAGTAAGTCTCCTATTATCAGAGACCTTCGCGCAATCGCTTTGGTTACACCATATGCGTAACTCGAACCATATTGCAGTTAAAGGACATAATAACTTGGTACGGGATAGACGATCTGGCGCTATCCTAAATACCAATAAGACTGAAATAGAACGAGCAAAAATGTTTAAAAAAGTACAACAAGAAAAAGATGCCCATATCACCAATCTTACTAATGAGATTGATACTCTAAGAACCGATATGGATCAAATGAAAGAATTACTTATTAGTTTAGTAGAGGTTAAAAATGCCCACAGGTAGCATACAAACAGTCAGTCTTGCAGATAATGTCAATGCGGCATTTGATAAGATTAATGAAAATTTCGGTCTGGTAGGGCCTGACGGGGGTGCATTTGTCAATGTTACTGCTTTCGGAGCAGTAGGTGACAATATCAATGATGACACCACCGGACTCCAAGCATCCATTACTTCAACTTATGGTAATTTGAATACTACAGGTAATCTGATTAATATTCCTCGTGGTGAGTACAAGATAAGTGCTACTCTACAGATTTATAACAGTGCCCAAACCTATGAAGTTGATAATATAACTCTTCAGGGTGCAGGTAGACAAAGTTCGGTGATTAATGCCGAAGATAGTACTTCAGGGCCAGGTATTGAGTTGGTGCACAGCATCTTCAATAATATCACCGACCTTACTGTATTAAATGCATTCACCACTGGTATCAATATTGATGCGGTGTCAAACACCTCGCCTGGCCAACGGACTAACTTTGAGAGGGTGCAAGTTAAAGGAAATCATGCTATCGATAGAGGCAGTGATGGATTTGCCTTTGAGAGATCTTACTTATGTAGGGTGTCACAATGTAACGCAGAAGAGAACAAGCGTAATGGTTTCTACCATAACTTCCAAATCCATACTTCATGGTTGTTAGAAAACAACTACGGTAGATTAAACGGAACTCCAGACCCAGCCGCGCCTACCTTCTATACGTGTGCGGGATTTAAGAGTGACTTCAATGTTTACTCTGCTTATATAGCAAACGCGGCAGACGAGAACAGATACGGATACCATATACTGGGTAACCGTGGCGTTACCTTTATATCCAACGGTGCAGAATTTAATGCTCGTTCAGGGTTCTTCTTTGAGGGTGCTTCTAACTATGAGATTAACTGGGTAAGTGGTATCGGTAATACGTGTGGTGGTAACAATACACAAGGTAATGGTTTCGCTAACCACACTCACGTAACGTCGTATGATGACCGAGAAAACTTCGTTGTTCAAAGACAACCAGTTTCTTTTGCTGCTGGTACTGATGGAACCTACGACTTTATCGCTTCAGGTCAGGGCGCTAAGTTAGTTATCGAAGACCCACTAATGACTAACCTAGGTGCACGTTCATTTGATAGTGGTTATATCCAGACTAACTATACCGCTCCTAAACTTGTATATGCATGTGCGTTTGAACCAACACAAGCTGCTAAAATTCTGACAGGACTTAACATTGGTCAAGGTACATTTAATGACTTCTCTGGTGAATTACTTGTCATTGCTCATAATGCTGAGTTTGCTGAAACGGGCGTTAATGGTACTGCCACACACAAGTTACTTATTGGTAGGTCTGTCGCTGGGTTACAAGTAGTAGAGATTGCATCATTGGGTTTGACGGCAGGTAATAATTCTAATTTCCCATCGTTCACTTACAGTATGACCACCCCTGCTAACAGCTATACTGCTACTAGCGGTCAGACGGTTTTCCCATATACTTTCACTACCTATACTGATAGCATAAACGAAATTAAAGTAACGATAAACTCGGTACTACAACCATCCTCTGCTTACACTGTAGACGGAATAGGTGTTGCTGGAGGTGGTAATGTAACACTAAATACTCCCGCTACTGTATCAGATGCTGTAGTAATATCACACGGTTCTGCTCAACTTGAAGCAACGCCTGTTAGTGCAACTGCTAGTGCGCCGCCAAGTGACAGCATCACTGCAACAAGTGGTCAAACTGTTTTGCCTTACACGTTCCTAGCTAACTCGGCATCCGACATCAAGGTTACACAGAACGGCACTCTTCTAGCGCTGACTACTGACTACACTGTAGACGGACTAGGTACTGCTGGAGGTAATGTAACATTGGTTTCTGGAGCTACTACTGGAGATGCCATAGTAATTACAGGCAGCTCTTACTTTTGGTTCTCATTAGAGAAAGTTGCTGGCAACTTCATTTTCGCATAATATTTATTACGAGGTTTTACAATGGCAAAGGTATTCAATAGATCTAAATTATCCCGCATAGGCGGTAATGGTAGTGGTAGCACAACTTGGCAGTACCGAACTACTGGACATACTTCTACGGTTGTTTCCGACATCAACTATTTTGGTGCAATGGCAGACAAAATTAAAGAAGGGGATATTTTAATAATAACTGGAACAATGGGGTCTACTCCTACTGGACGTATTTCCGAAGTAGTATCAAATGACGGTAGTGTAATAACTTGGACTAAAGGGTCAGTTATTACTCCGTGAATCAAAGACCAAATACACTATATAGTTAGTGTGAATTAAATTATATAAATGTGCGGAAACTGGGGTAATCTGGGTTTCCGCACATTTTTTTTATTATAAATAAACAGGTCATTAACCAATAAACTTTAACTTTAGCTAAAGAGAAAGCAAACATGTCAGCATCTAGTATACCTCTAAAAATTAAGAATACCGATGGTGACCTACAGGAATTCACTCCCGCACAAGAGATGTATCTTGCTGTGAAAATGGGTGAAGCACTAGCAGAGGCATCTGCTGGTGATGTCGGAGACATCAGTTTAACTGGTGATGTTAACATAGGTTCATTCGTAGATACGTACTACAATGAAGCGTCGGGGACACATCCCGCTATGAGCATCACAGGTACTACAGTAACTACTACCCTTAAACAGGTCGGTGGTTCTGCTAGTGAAACTGGTTCCGATTTTGTCCGTCCTGTCGGTTATTACGCAAACGCAAATCCTGGCTTCTACGAAATGGTAGATGCGGATTTAAACAACCTAACTACCCGTGCATTGAAAAATCTTGAGACATTAGGTCTTCAGGGTGCATTTCAACTTGCAGAAACAACTCCGGGCGCAGACTGGGTAAAGCACATTGATAATGTGTTCTCAGACACCCTCGGTGATGGTACTTCAACACCATACCATATATGGAAGCGTTCAGCACTTTCAGTACCACCTGTTGGTCTGACTACTGAACGACCAGTAGCAACAACGTATGACGGTTCTTCCTTTGGCGGATTCAAAGAGATGACTGATGCGGAGATTAAGTTCACTCTTGGTCAACGCGCAAAGTCTCTTAGAGCAACTGCCGGTGAAATTGGTTCTTACCAGTTACGTTCATCTGCACAAGGAGCTCCATCAGCAGCAGGTACTTGGGCAACACGAGGTTCTGCCTCAAACACCCAACGTACACTTGTCGATGAGTCATACACTCGTACACGTACTTCAGCATACGTACAGACAAGAGTTTCTGCATATTCACGTGACCGCATTTCTTCGTACACTAGTACTAGCACAGACACGTTTTCACGTGAATTCGCTGGTAACTATTCTGGTACATATGCTCGTGACTTCGTAGGTAACTATAGTCGTGAATTCGCTGGAGATTACACAAGAACTCGTAATTCTTCATATGCCCGTACTCGTTTGACTGGTTTTACTGGCGAATTCGCTGGTACATATAACCGTACACGTGTTTCTGCATATGCTCGTACTCGTGTGACCGACTTCTCAGGTATTTTCTCTCGTGCACGTGTCTCTTCTTATGTAACTACTCGTCCTGAAGACTTCGTAGGTAACTTCGTAGGTAACTACGCAAGAACATTTACTGCGGACTTCTCACGTGACTTTACTAGTACTAGTGAAGGTTCATTTATCGGAGATTTCGTAGGTAACTACGCAAGAACGTCAACTAGAACTTCAACTAGAACTCGTTACTCATCATATACTCGTGATAGTATAGTTGATTATGCTAATACCTTCACTGGTAACTACACATCAACATTTACTGGAGCATTCGCTGGTGAGTATACTCGTACCACTAATGTGACTAGTTATTACGCTGGCACATATACTCGTTCACGTGTTGTAAATGGCACTGCGAGCTACTCGCGTAATGTTTGGGGTTCAGGTTCAGCAACTTACACTAGAACTTGGGGTCAAGGGTTTAACTACTCTCGTGCCGCAAGTCAAGGAGCTGCATATGCTAGAACTTTGATATCTACTCGTTGGCAAGCAGGAGCGACACACGCACAAAACGCATACCCTTGGTTAGCAGGAACGCCAGCAGGTCTTGAGATTATTCCTTGGAACTTCGCGGGTGACTTTGCAACTACTTTCTATTATGTTGCATACTATCCTGGCGGAACGTACACTCGTTACGCTTACTACACTGGTTACTACACTCGTTACTTTACCGGAACTTTCTACTACAGTAGAAATACTTCTGACACATATACTGGTAACTATGGTCGTACTCGTGTTGAAAGTTTAGATTATGTCGGTAACTATGCTCGTAATCGTGCTACTAGTAATACAGTAGACTATACGCGTGACCGTGCATCAACATTCGCTGGTACCTTTACTGGTAACTACGAAACTGCATACGCAGGTACTTTCGCTAGTACGTTTGTAGGTGAATATGCAAGTACTTCAACACGTACTCGTACATCTTCATACATCGCCACTAGAATCTCGACATATGCCAGTGACCGTCCTTCGACTTTCACACGTGACACTTTAACTACCTTTACAGGTAACTTCGTAGGTGACTTCACTCGTGAATTCGCGGGAGATTACTCTCGTAACTTTACTGGCGAATTCGCTGGTACATACTCTCGTAACTTTACAGGTGAGTATGTTGGTGTCTATGCTAGTGACTTCATAGGTGAATTTGCTGGTACATACTCTCGCGATTTCGTAGGTAACTATGCTCGTTTGCGTGTATCTGCTTACTCAAGACTACGTACTTCTACATATACTGGGCCGTACACACGTGACCGCGTATCAACTTATGTTGGCGAATTCGTTGGAAACTACACTCGTGAATTCTCTGGAGATTACTCTCGTGACTTCACAGGTAATTACTCACGGTCTTTCCTAGGCAATTATGTTGGTGCAACTATCAGTGATAGTCTAGTAAACTCCACAGAATCTTATACCCTATACGTAAGAGTTGCTTAATCGCTCTTACTATGGTATAATATGAGATAGAACGGTGGGTCATTAATTTGACCCACTTATCTCAATACTATATACTTTATAATTTAAATTGAATTGAAATCTCTGGAGATATTTAATGAGTCGTAAGCAATGGATGGATAACGCCTTCTGGGAAACAGAAGAAAAGAAAGAACTTAACTGTATTCTAGAACTTGAAGATGATGTCGGTCGTGTTACTCGACAACAGATGTTGTTACACCGCCATGATAAAGACGGTACTGAGAATGAATTATTCAATGAAGTGATTGATGCCGTGGGCACTGATTCTATTGATAAATGTACTGAAGATAGAATTACGCATAAGAAAGCAAAGATTGAAGAAGATAAGTTACGTGATGAGGAACACACCAAAGCACGTAAACTTGAAAAACTTTTTAACTACAAAATGGAAGCGTTTGAAGTTGGAGAGATTAAAGACTCTAAAAACCGGAAGTTAAAGGCAAAATTGCGTCGCGCTAAATCAAGAATTGAAGTAGACCTATATTCAATTATGATTCTACAAGAGCAACTAGAGGCCGTAGCTGATGGAAAAGACTAAAGGATTTGTAATAGTCTCGTCTAAGAAACGAAACTTTTATTTGTACTCGCTCAATCTTGCAGAATCTATTAGGGACTACTATGAACCTGAAGAAGAGTGTAAGATATGTATCGTTACAGAAGAACAGTTTCTAGACGACCGTGGTAGGGAGGTTGCAGATGACATTATCATTTGTGATGACCATTATCGCGCCAAGTTATGGGGGATGTCAAAATCTCCGTATGACTTAACAATGTACATTGATGCTGACATGGAATGTGAGCATGAAGATATCACCAAAGTATGGGACGAGATGAAAGACCACGATGTGGTGTTCTCTGCTCTTACAGATGACCGTGATTACATTTATGCGGAACGTGATTTCTCCACACCGGAAGGTATGTCGAAATTTACTCTTTGTGGTGGTGTCTGTTTATATGATATGTCCAAACCCATTGTTCGCGAATTCATGGATGATTGGTGGGACTTAACATTCAGACAAATGAATGATACTTGGTGGCCCGAAGGGTATGCGGACAGTCTCAAGTCTTGGGATCAGTTCTCGCTCTGGTGGTTAACTAATAAAGAAGAAAAGTATAAGGATCTCAAGGTCGGTATCTTTGATGACGACTTGAGGTGGAATTATTATAATGCCCTGAATTGGGCAATCACACAACCCGAAACAGGGCCGGTGATATTACGTCACTTCTCTGCTGGGTTAAACAAGGATACTCCAATCGTATGACACAGGTAAACGACCAATATCTAAAGCACGTTCAGGTTAATAACCCTGAGCTACTTGAGATTCTAGAAGAATATTCCAAGTTACATACCACAGAAGGTTTTGAAGAAAACTGTCACTTAAATTCTGCTCAACACATTCGACAACGCGCATACTATGTGGGCGAGAAACATATGGATGAAGTCGTTGGACAGGGTACTAAGCACGAAGGTTTCCCAGACGAACTAGTTGGTTACAACTTTAAACTCTCAGAAAAAGCGCACATGATGTTTGAAAAGGATGCAAATCCAGTCTTCAAGCGTGACATGACTCTACATCTCCGTGACTTAAACGATAAGATGATGAACTTCTTGTCTGTCAAGCATAATGCACTTGCAGCAGTATATCCGCCAGGCGGATTCATCTCTTGGCACAACAATGCAAATGCGCCTGGATTTAACTTAATCTTCTCCTACTCAGAAGACGGTTCTGGTTACTTCGAATACATTCACCCTGAGACTAAAAAAGTCATTCGTTGTCAAGACGAAGCGGGTAAGTGGACTTGTAAAGCAGCATTCTTCGGCCCATATGCTGAAGCGGATAAGGTTTTGTACCACGCTGCATCTACAGACGACTGGCGTTGTACAGTATCTTACGTTTTCGACGCATCAGAAGCATCTATCGACTTCCGTGAAATGGTTGTGTCGGATATAGAATCTGCCGAATAAATTACACTAATTCGAATTTACGAATATGGTATAATGAATACTCAAGCCTTAAACTGTTATAAATAGTTCAAGCAAATATCATTAACAGTTTAAGGTATTGAAGTACATGGCAACTTACGAAGATTTTACTATAGACCAAGGTTCTGATTTAGCTCTACAAATAGAGTTAGTTGATACTGATGGTTCTACAAAAGACCTGACCGGATATACTGTCAGTGCTAAGATGAAGAAGAATTTTAATAGTGCATTAGAGGATACGGTCGATTTCACATCTATCGTTTCCGACCCAGCGGCCGGCGGGGTTGTAACTATATCATTAACCAATATACAAACCGATGCCTTGGCCACGCGTGGCAGATATGTATATGATGTCGAGTTAAGTCATGTAGACGGACTCGGTGCTACTATCAAAGAGCGAGTACTTGAAGGTAAAATCAAAGTCAATCCTTCCGTAACAAGGTAAAGGTTTTCCATGCCCATAAGAAAGGTTTCTGTATCTAATAGTGCCGACTCACTGCTTGTCCAAAGAATTAATGGGGTTAGTAGCGGTAAGACTAAAGTAAGAAGAGTCGTCGTCGGTAAACCTATTAGTAGCGTAGTGCAGACGGGACTCGGTGCAAACATCAAATCATTTGATGGTCTGGGGGATACCCCTAGCATTAATGACCTGTCCTTGGGTGAGTTAGGTATAAACACTAAGGACGGCAAATTATATATAAAAAGAGAGTATGATGAAGGAATCCAGTCAATCGTTGAGATTGGTTCTGGAACAGCGGGAGATAATCTTTCTGCGACCACTACATTCAACTCTTACATATTTACTTCGGACGGTACACTAGAAATAGTAACAGGGGCAGATGACGTAGGTAATGTACTACAGTACGACCCAGACTCAACTACCGCCTCAAGAATTCAAATATACCTTAACGGTGTCTTACTCCAGCCAGGAATAGACTACGTTGCGGATACTGGGGATAGTATATCCCTAACCCACGTCGTAGATGCTGAGATGGTAATACAGATAGCAGCCTACAACTCGACAGGTGTTTCTTTTGGCAATGACCTTATATTGGATGACCACTTTTCATTCACTGTAGGAACAAACGAAGAAACTCGATTCTATCATAATGGTACTGATACCGCCATTAAACATATGGGGTTCGACAATAGTAAGTTCAAGATACAGCATCTTAATGATGATAGGTTTATACTGGACGATTCAGGTGTTCAACTTCTTGGAAACTACACCCTAAACGGTAACACGATAGCAACTCAAACAGAGTTGAATCAGATTAACACTAGACTAGACTCTTTAGATAGTGATATACTGGTTATCCCATCTGCATCTCCATCTGCATCTGGGGTATTCGGAGATTTTAGTATAGACACAAACCTAGTCACTACCTCTGGTAATATGGATCCTATTGTTGTCGATACTATCCCACTCTCAGATTTTAGAACTTCGCGATATACTATACAAGTATCCAACACAAGTACTATGGCATACCAGTCAAATGAACTTTTACTTGTTCACGATGGGGTTGAAGTCTATACCACTTCATATGGAGAGTTACATACTGGAGCATTTCCTGAAGCTTCCATAGACGTTAATATAGTTGGTACCAATATGGTCGTAACTATTTCTCCAAATTCTACAGATTCTTACGAATTTAAGTCAGTGCGGCATTCCGTTTCTGCATAAAAAGAAATTAGTTTCTGTATAAACAGAAATCCGTTTCTGTATAAATAGAATGGTATATTAACCTCTCTATAGAACTCCTTAAATATGATCAATAATAAATCTTTTAATCGGGTGCTTGCAGAAAGTCTATTTAATTTAGCGAAATCTAAACAAGTAGAAGTGACGGCAACGCCTGGTCAAGAAACGGTTCTCTTTGACCTTATTGAGGGAACCTCATCATCCACTTCAGGTAACTCAGTTATACCAGTAGCACAGGCTATAATCGCTTCTGGCGACACTGCAATATTCACTATGAACGGATCGCCCTCACGGGATGATTTGATTGACGTATGGGTAAATGACGTTCTTCAACACCCTGAAGAAGTCTATTCCACCATCGGCGATACTATACAGTTTTTTGAAATCCCTCCGCAAGGAACGGACATCTATATTAAATTTCGTTAGTATATTATTAAACGTTTAAATTATAATCCACTTCAACAACCAATAACCAATAAACTCAATCCTAGGAGATACACCTAATGGCATTTAGGCAGATTAAATCCCCCGCACTAGCATCAAAGGCTGTACTTAATACACAGTTAGATGAAAGTGTAGTACAGGGGCAATCACTACTTACAAATATGGTTAATCCAGATAACTGTTTTACACTTCTTTATGATGTCGGTACAGACTCATTAAAGAAAATTACAGGATCTGCATTCTTCGGTTCGTTCTCAACGACGAATCTACAAGAAGGTACTAACCAATACTTTACACCTGAAAGAGCACAATCTGCGGTTGCAAGTGATATTGCATCAGCAGTACTTACCGAAACTAACCGTGCGTCGGCTGCGGAACTTTTAATACAATCAAACCTCGACGCTGAAGCAGCTACTCGTGCCGCGGCAGACATCAATCTACAAGCTAACATCACTGCTGAAAATACTCGTGCAGTAGGTCGTGAAGACGCAATCGAAGCGGCATCTCAGTCTGCTGACACTGCTCTCGGTGGTCGTATTGATGCTATCCTAAGTAACACAGACTCTGCTGCTATCGATTCGTTCGTAGAAGTAATCGCTGCGTTCCAAGATGCGGACGATGTACTATCCGGTTCTATCATTGCTAACTCTTCTGCAATCACTGCTGAAGTTACTCGTGCTACTGGCAAAGAAGCTGAAAACGCTACTGCAATCGCTACTGAAACTGCTCGTGCTACTGGCGCAGAAACTTCAATCACAGGTCTTGTTACTACTGAAACTGCTGCTCGTATCGCTGCTGATACCGCATTAGCTGCCCGTGTTACTATTGAAGAACAAGCTACTGTTTCTCTTCAAACACAAGTTACTGCTGAAGCAACTCGTGCTACTGCTGCTGAAGCAGTTATCGCACAAGACCTCGCAGACGAAGTTGCTCGTGCTACTGGCGCAGAAGCTGCAAACGCATCTAACCTAACAGACGAAATCAATGCTCGTGCTGTTGCCGATACTCAGGTTCGTACTGATTTAGGCGCAGACATTGTTACTGCACAGAGTGCTGCTCAGGCACACGCCGAAGCACAAGATGTATTAATGATTGGCGACGTAACTGTTGATGGTACTGCAAACAATAGTATCTCTGATAGAATTGCAACTGCTAAATCTACCGCAGAAAGTGTTGCCTCTGCTGATGCATCTGCTAAAGTACTTGTCGAGAAGACACGTGCAGAAGCTGCTGAGTCTGGTCTACAGTCACAAATCACTTCTAACGATACTGAACTTGCTTCTTTAGTAAGTGCTGATGCAACTGAAACTGCTGCTCGTATCGCTGGAGATTCTTCTCTACAGTCACAAATCGACTTTATTACTGATAACACAGATTCTGCTTCTTTAGATTCACTAACAGAAATCGTTGCTGCATTCCAAAATGCTGATAGCGATATGTCTGCTCTTGTTGCTTCTAACACTACTGCAATCTCTACTGAGAAAGCACGTGCAGAAGCTGCTGAAGCCGTTAACGCTACCGCAGTCGTTACTGAAGCATCAACTCGTTCATCTGCTGACACTGGTCTACAGTCACAGATTGACGCTGAAGAAGCTGCTCGTATCGCTGCTGACGCTGCAACTCTTGCATCTGCAAAGTCTTACACAGACGCAGAAGCAGACTCACATCAAGCTGCTGCTGAAGCACACGCTGATGCACAAGATACTGCACTTATCGGTGACGCATCTGTAAACGGTACTGTTGGTAATACTGTTACTGCTCGTATCGCAACTGCAAAATCAGAATCAACTGCATTCACTACTTCACAGGTTTCTGCTGAAGCAGCAACTCGTTTAGCTGCTGATGACGCATTGTCTCTACGTACCACTTCACTAGAAGGTGATATGGTCACTGTTGAAGCACTTGCCGCACAGAATGAAATTGACTTACGTGCAGAAGAAGTTGCTCGTGCATCTGGTGATTCAAGTCTACAGAGTCAAATCGACGCTGAAGAAGCTGCTCGAATTCTTGCTGACGGTGTTTTAACAACTAACCTAGCAACAGAAGCATCACGTGCTGCAGCCGCAGAAGTTGTAAACGCTGCCGCAGTCGTTACTGAACGTGTACGTGCAGAAGCAGCTGAAGCTGGTCTACGTGCAGATGTCAACACTAACATCAGTGGTATCTCAACTAACGCCGGTGCAATTACTATCGAGAATACTCGTGCACTTGCCGCAGAACAGACTCTAACTACTGCTGTCAGTGACGAAGTTACTCGCGCAACTGCTGCTGAAGGTGTCTTAACATCTGGTCTATCCGCAGAAGTTACTCGTGCATCTGGTGTTGAAGCTGGTCTACGTACTGATGTTGATGCTAACCAAGTACAAATTACTGCAAACGACGCAGACATCCTTGCTCTACAGACTCTACAAAGTTCAGACCACGATGATAACCAAGCACAGATTACTGCTGAAGTTACACGCGCTACTGCTGCTGAAGTTGTTAACGCTGCCGCTGTTGTTGCTGAAAAGAATCGTGCAGAAGGAATTGAAGCAGGTCTACGTACTGATGTTGATTCTAACCAGACACAAATTACCGCGAATGATGGTGATATTCTTGCTCTACAGACTCTACAAGCATCTGACCATGCAGACAACCAGACACAAATTACTGCTGAAGTAACTCGTGCAACTGGAATTGAAGCAGGTCTACGTACTGATGTTGATTTAGTCGAATCACGTGTTGATGCAATCATCGGTACTTCTCCAGAAACTCTAGACACTCTACAAGAAATTGTTGCTGCGTTCGGAGATGCTGACTCAGATATCCAAAATATCATTACTGCTAACTCTGGTCGTCTAACAGCTAACGAAAGTGACATCGATGACTTAGAAACTGAACAGGGTCTACAAGGTGGTCGTTTGACTTCTAACGAAGCAAGCATCTCTACCATTAATGCTGGTCAGATTACACAGAATGGTCGTTTGACTACTAATGAATCAAACATCACTTCTCTAACTACTAAGCAAGGTTCTGCATCTCTAGCGACTTCTGCTTCAGACTTATCTGCTGCAATCAACGAATTGCACGGTGAGATAGACGCAAATGTTGTTGCCGATGCTGCTATATCAGCTCGTGTTACTACAGAAGAAGGTAAGGTCTCTACTCTACAGTCAGAAATGACCGCAGTAGAAGGTCGTGCAACTTCATTAGAAACTCGTGTAAGTACAGAAGAAGGTAATGTTGATGGACTACAGACCCAGATGGGTACTGCTACTCTAGCAACTCTTGCAACTGATGTTACTGCTGCAATCAACGAACTTCACACTGAACTAGACGGAGAAGTAAGTAAGGTCTCTACTCTAGAAACAGAGATGAATGCTGTCGAAGGACGTGCAACTGCTGTTGAGTCACGTGCATCTGCTCTAGAAACTGAACAGGGACTACAAGGTGGTCGTCTAACAGTTAACGAGAGTGACATCGATGACTTAGAAACTAAGTTGGGTTCAGGTGCATTTGACACTACTGCTCAGTCTATCACTGGTTCAATCAACGAACTTCACACTGAAACTTCTGCAAACACTGCTGGTCTTGCCGCTGCTGTTGCTCGTGCAGACGCTGACAGTGACGCACTTGCTACATTGAGTCTTGACGTTGATGCTGTTGAACTTGCTCTTCAGAACTCTGTTGCTTCCGACCTTGCTGTTTCTACTGCTGATTACATCGCACGTGACGCAGTTGTTCTTGCATCTGCACAGACTTACGCAGAATCAGAAGCCGATGACGCAGAAGCTGCTGCTAAGATTTATGCAGACGGAATCGTTGCTGGTGAAGCAACTCTACGTGAAAACGCAGATAACGTACTAGATGGTAAGATTACTGCTGAAGCGACTGCTCGTGCTACTGCCGATAACCAACTAGATTCTCGTGCTACAGTCCTAGAAAGCGAAATGTCTGCAACTCAACTTGCTGCTGGTGTAAATGCTGATGGAACATATTCTGCTCCAACAGGAACTAACTACATCAATCTATCTACATCTCTAGCAGATGCAGACAAGAAGTTAGATGCCGCAACTAAAGCTGCTGACAATGCTCGTATCGCTGGTGACACTAACTTGCAATCACAGATGGATGCAGAAGTTGCTCGTGCTACTGCTGCTGAAGTCGTAGTATCAACTGACCTAGCAACAGAAGTTGCTCGTGCTACTGCTGCTGAAGCTGCAAACGGTGTATTAATCGCTGCAAACGCTGCTTCAATTGCATCTGAGTCATCTCGTGCACAGGGTGTTGAATCTTCACTACAGACTCAGGTAGATTTCATTACTTCTAACACTGATTCTGCTGCTCTTGATTCACTAACAGAAATCGTTTCTGCATTCCAAAGTGCAGACGGTACTCTAACTGGTCTTATCACTTCTAACCAGACGGATATCGCAACTAACGCAGCTTCAGTCGTAACAGAAGCAACTACTCGTGCATCACAAGATGCTGCGGTACGTAGTGAATTCGCTGCTGCTGACACTGCATTACAGACTGCTGTAGACACTAAGGTTTCTAAGTCTGGCGATTCAATGACTGGTGATCTAGCAATGGGCGGAAACAAAGTTTCTGGTCTTGCTGATGGTACTGCTGATGCTGATGCTGTAAACAAAGGACAGTTAGTTTCTGACCTTGCTGCACAACACATCTCTACTAAGTCTACTACTGACCTAGCTGAAGGTGATAACCAATACTTCACTCCTACTCGCGTACACGATGCAGTATCTGTCGTTGACGTTTCTGGCGAAGGAAAAGTATCCGAAACTGCTGGTGTGTTCTCTATAGACACTGCTAAAGCATTCGTCGAACTAACTGATGTTGACGATACAACTATTACTGGCAAAGAAGGTTTTGTTGCTCGTGTTAAGACTGACGGTTCAGGTATTGAACTTGTAGACCCATCTCAGTTATCATTCAACGATGCAAAACGTCAGGTTCTTGCTGGTGACGGTTCACAGACTACATTCGCACTTAACTTCTACACTCTAGAAGCTAACGCAATGGTATTTGTTGGTGGCGTTATTCAGGATCCATCTGTACACTATACTATTGATGCTGCTAACCAGAATATCACGTTCATGTCTGCAATCCCTGTTGGTACTCAAGCGGTAGTTATAGCTCAGTCTACTAACTCGGTTGGTGTACTAGACCCTAAGTCTGTTGGTCTAGAGACTCTTGCTGATAACATCAAAGTCTTCGAACAGGGTAATGACGTTATTGCCGGAACTTCTGCTACAGTAGTTTCTACATTCAACAAGACTGTTACTCGTTCTGCTAAGTACGTAGTTACTGTAGAGAGCGGTGGTGAGTTCGAAACACGTGAGTGTCTAGTTATCCACAACGGTTCGAATGCTTACATCACTGAATACGGTATCATCTTCACAGGTTCTGATCTGTTAGGTGACACTGATGTTCAGGTTAACGGTTCAAGTGTTGAATTAACATACACAGCAGTATCTGCTGGTGCAGTTGTGTCAGTATCTGTTACTTACATCGACGCATAAAAAAAGGTTGGGGGTGGCGTTATGTCACCCCTTCACTCTAATACATTCTTAAAGGTAGACTTAAAATGAGTTCAAATAAACAATTTAGAATACAGAATGGTGTTGATATTACTGGTGATTTAGTAGTCAACAACCAAACTGTTATCGACGCATCAGGTAACGTTGCACTAGCATCAATAACCTCTGCATTATCAGGTGGTCTATGCATCACTTTTGATTCGACGACCGGAGTAATTTCAATCGACGAAGCAGAAGCAGCATCAGCACTTACAGTTAATAATGCTAGTTCATTAGGTGGTCAAACTGCATCACACTATCGTATCGACATTTATGATATAAACGGTACTGTAGTGAACTAATTATAGATTCACTTCTATGATATAAGGGGGGACTTCGGTTCCCCTTTTTTTTACATTTCTTTTTCATATAAATAAACGTATAAATAGTATGTAATAACATTGGACTATATTCATGTACTCGACAAATAGAGAAGAACTAATAGATTACTGCCTACGTGCCTTAGGGCATCCGGTAGTTGAAGTCAACATAGACGAAGAACAACTAGATGACCGTATTGATGAGGCGTTACAGTGGTTCCGTGAGTTTCATCCGGACGGTTCTAAACGATACTATCTAAAACATCAATTGACTCAAACTGATATTGACAATCAGTATATCGATTTTGGGGATGACTTGGATCTCACGGCAGTAGTTCGTATGGTTCCGGTGAGTCTTGGAGGAGTAGGTTCTGGTTGGTTTAGTGACGCATGGCAAGTAATGGCTCATACTGTTACTGACTTCTCTAATAGTTCTATTCTAGGAGACCTTGCTCATTACGAACAAATCCAACAACACTTGTCTCTATTAGATATGAAACTCGGTGGTCAACCACAGATTACCTTTGATAGACAGTATAATCGTATAAATCTATATGTTTCGAAAACACATCTACAAGTAGACGATTTTATACTATTTGAGGTTTATGGTATTCGGAATCCCGACAACTCGATTACCGAATATAACTCTCTATGGAATCACAAGTTTCTAAAAGAATATTCGACTGCACTGATTAAACGTCAGTGGGGTACTAACCTAATTAAGTTTGATGGAATGGTATTGCCTGGCGGTGTCACTGTCAACGCACGTTTGATCTATGAAGATGCCCTTGCGGATATTGATAGACTCATGGAAAAATTTCGTAACGAGGAAGACGAAGGGCCTATGTTCTTCATGGGGTAATTGATGGCAACTAATTCATACATAAGTCAAAAATACATACCGGAACAGAATCTCTACGAAGATATTCTTATCGAAGCGATCCAGTTCTACGGACAGGACGTTTATTATCTCCCACGAGAAATCGTAGAAAGAGAAGATATCTTCCTTGACAGTATTCAGTCACAGTTCTCGGACGCCTATAAAGTGGAAGTGTATATTGAAAACACTGAAGCATTTGATGGGGAAGGGGATCTATTCACTAAGTTTGGTATCGAACTCCGAGACCAGTCTACCTTTGTCATTGCACGTCGTCGGTGGAGAGAGTTGGTAGGTGATCGTCTTGCTGATAATCAATTCCGTCCTAGAGAAGGTGATGTTATCTATCTCCCGTTATCCGAATCTTTATTCGAGGTAAAGAAGGTCGAGACAGAAACTCCGTTCTATCAGTTATCTCAACTACCACTATTCCGTATGCAATGTGAGTTGTTCGAGTACTCTGATGAGGACT
>Ga0209092_10001307_pt1 | contig 24706 bp, 13 predicted proteins | sample FraStrMetagenome_FD_187446 | JGI IMG/M metagenome (GOLD analysis project Ga0209092, IMG submission 187446) | Marine eukaryotic phytoplankton communities from Arctic Ocean - Fram Strait ARC3M Metagenome (SPAdes) (version 2) | ecosystem: Environmental > Aquatic > Marine > Oceanic | place: Fram... | reverse complement strand
AATGTAGTTACTTACCCTCTATCAAAAAGTATCGTTGAAAGAAGTGTACTTTCAAATGATTGGAGCTCGAGTCATTTGATAGGTTTCCTATGAAATGAATCGTTGTAAAAGAATGGATAGGGTTGATAAAGAAATCATTGAGTTATTTCACCTTATACTACAAACAAACAAACAAAACAAAACAAACACTATGTAAGAAAATGTAGGTTCACGAATGAATGTTCGAAATAATAGTTGCAGGTTATCTTTCATGTATTTGTCCAATGTTGTTCATCTAGGAAAATCCATTTTCTACAAACGACCTATCGAAAGTATTCACTTTTCCAATGTAGTTCTTGTTGGCTCCAATAATTCTAAAAGATCCGGTAAAATGGCACGAATTGCTCCTATATTGGCATCGGGTGTGGCAAGAAATGTAATCACCTGCATCAATGATTCATTCGAATGTGTTAGTCAAATAATACAAACCAACATTTGTCAAAATAGAACTATAGCCTACAACAATATATATATATATATATATATAGATACATATATATATATATATGCATGTAACCATTGAAACAGACCACGACTTACCAATGGTGATTTATAACAATGCACTAAAGTACAATTTTCATAAAACGCCGTCACCGTTTTCACAGTATCACCTAATTTCAATGGTTTCAAATAATGTCCCGATCCAGAGGGTAAGGTTGCCCAAATCCGTTCCATTCCACTCAAGATTTCTTCACTAAAGTTGGAAGAACTAGAGCTAAGACTTTGACTTTGACTTTGTGTAGCAGAAGGATGATGATGATGATGATGATTGGAATTGGTTCCATGAGCTCGAGCTAATCCAACTCCATCACTTGTCCCTACCAAAATAGTATAAATATGAGGATCGGGAGTATTCAATCGATCCACCAATTGATTCAATGCGTTTTGTATATTTTTATCCAGCACCTTTGGATGTTGTTGTTGCTGCTGCTGATGATGTTGGTGGTGGTTTCGTGGATGGTGTTGGTGTTGATGTTGATGTTGATTGTGATGGTGTTGATGCTGGATTTGCTGTTGCTGTTGATGATGCTGATGATAATGTCTTTGTTGTTGAAACCGTTGATGTTGTTGCATCATGATAATCTATGACTTTAATCGGATGTCGGATGTAATATGCTTAGAAGAAGGTGTCGTCACGCGTATCTTAGTGTGCAGGATTCTCTAGAGTGGCAGGAACAAAGAGGATGACATACCAGAGATTGGATAGATGGCATTTCGTATCGTGGCTACGGAGTTTCTATAGACATATGTTATATATCATATTTTCATACAGAGTTTGTACGATATATGTACAGCAATAGGAGTTACACACTTTTTGCATATATATTATTAGAAATGTTCTCCAAAAAGAAACATTTTTTTCAAACCACCCAAAATAAACACAGAAAATGACGAAACATTGATACTCCTCCACAAGAAAACATACAAACAAAGTTCCACCATCATCATGGGGAGCAGCAAAAAGAAATCCTCCAAAAAGAAAAACTCGTCATCATCATTGTCAAAATCACCTACCCCTAATCAAAAGCAACAACACAACGAAGAGTCATCCTCTTTCTCATCGTCCCAACCCAATTATTTTCACAAAGAAAGAGGATATATGACACTTACCGTCCGACAATCCAATCATGTGAAACACAAATCGAGTACGAGTATATCTAGTAATACCATGTCCATGAAACATGATCCACATATCGTATTATTACATCCATCAGATGCCAAACTTTTGAAAGTAGGTCATGGAGATCAAGTTTTTTTTCTTTGTCATCATGGTTCTTTGCCCACCACAAATAGTCATACTAATAACAACATGAATAAGATTGGAACAAATTTTTGGAAGGATGAATTGTTTGGTGGTGTTTGTACTGTGAATCTATATAATCCAAAGAAGGCATCCACTAAAAAAAGAAGCGTGAGAGAAGGAGAGGCTTTCTTATCTACGACATTGCTTCAGGATGCCTATCACGATTTTCAAACCAAATATCAACAGACCCACACATCTTCCATAATGGACCCTCCAACTCCTACAAATCATCATTCGAGTTCGACTCCCACAAATTCGACACCCACAATATTCCAAACTCCCTCCCCCTCAAAATCTAAATTTTCATTTTCAAGAGGGGGTGGTGGTGATCTTATAATTTCGCCGTCTCCTTCCAAAACACCCACCAACACCAACCCAATTTCACCATTGGTGAAAAGGAATGCCATTACCCAAACGATGATGGTGATGCCATTTCATCATCGATATTCGACCACCTTTGCTCATTCTCTTACCAAACAAATCATTCATCCTATGGCATCTCATGTTCTATTGGAACCAGTTATATGTTCCGATGCTGCTGTTTCAACCTACAAGAATCATTTGCAGATATTCGAAACACTAGCATTAGCATCCCTTCAATCATCTTATCTACAAAAAGGAAATTATGTGACTATTCCATATCAGGGTAATAAACATATATATAAAGTATTGGATATTACCAATCTCCAAATTCAAGAACGTTCCAAAATGTTCATGGTTCAAAATTCGTTCTCTCAATTAACACTCCATCCTAAGGAAGTCAAAGAGACTGTGGAATCGAAGGAGGATGTGGTGATAAATGATATTTCCAATGGACGAACTGCAAATGATCCTAATCCTTCGTCGATGGAGGATTTCATGACACGATTCGTTGACAACCTTCGGCATTCCGACCAATATTGGGAACCGTTGTTATACAAAATTACGTATGATACAAAAATATCGTTTCATATTCCAGATGCGTCTACATCTGTGTCGGGTGATAACGTCTTACTATCTTCCTCCACCGAAACAACATCTAGTTTTAATCCCAACATCAAAGTTGGAGGATTATCTCAGGTATTGAAAGCACTCGAGGAAGCACTGGAACATCCATTATTTCAACCGTGGCTTTATTCCTCCCATACATCATCATCATCATCATCGTCATCAACTTCCTCACTACGTCCACCAAGAGGAGTGTTATTGTTTGGACCTTCTGGAGTAGGAAAATCGTCTATCCTCCATCCATTACAATTTAATCTTACGCAAAAAGCAAAAATGCTTCAAATCCCATTTCAGATACAGGTTGTTTCCTGCCATTCTCTGATATCGTCCAGTGCCGTGGGTGAAAATGAATCCAAATTATCGGAGTTATTCCGTTCACGGAATAATGATGTATCTATCTCCAATTCTCGATTCTTACACACTCAAAATTCCTATATTACCAAATTAATCATCTTGGATGATATTCATTTACTATGTCCTCGTCGAGGAGGACTTCATACTTCAGCTTCTACGGATCAAATGGCATCGACTCTCTTATCGTTATTGGATGGGATTGATACTTCCTCTAAGAATAATGTTCATTTTGTCGTGTTAGGGATCACTCGTCAACCGTCGGATTTAGATCCAGCCTTACGTCGACCTGGTCGGTTGGATGTCGAAATTGAAATTCCAATTCCGGATGACAAAGCAAGATCGGATATATGGGAGGTACAATTGCATCAATATGTTTCTAATGTTACCATCGAAAATAGCATGACTACAGACGATTCAGATGAATATAAATATCATGAGGAAGGAGAGATATATACTCAATTGGCAAAACGAGCCAAAGGATTTTCAGGCGCTGACACGCTTTTGGCAATTAAGGAGGCTTTGCGTATGTCATACTTAGATTCAAACGATTCCGATGCTCAAAGGAATTCTAAATCCTTTCTATCCTATCTATATCAATCGATACCTACTATTCTTCCGAGTACACTTCGAACATCGCAACAGGCTCTTGTGGAAATTCCGAAAGTCTATTGGACTGATATTGGTGGTATGGAGGAACCCAAACGATTGTTACAGGAAGCTATTTCTCTTCCATTGACACATCCACATTTATTTGCCCATTTTTCTATCCCACCCCCTCGTGGTGTGTTGTTATATGGGCCACCAGGTTGTAGTAAAACTTTAATGGCACGAGCTTTGGCGACAGAAGGACAAATGAATTTTCTCGCCGTGAAAGGTCCTGAATTATTAAGCAAGTGGCTGGGTGAAAGTGAACGTGCATTGGCTGGATTATTTCGGAGGGCAAGATTAGCTAGTCCTTGTGTATTATTTTTTGATGAAATGGACGCTATTGCTGGAAAGAGAGGGGGGAGTGGAGGAGGCAGTGGTGGAGAACGGATATTATCACAGCTTCTGACTGAGTTGGATGGTGTTCAACATACATCTGGTTCTTCTTTAAGTTCAGATTCAAAAGATGATAAAGTTTTGACTCAAAGGGTAGTTGTTGTTGGAGCAACGAATCGACCTGATTTATTGGATGGAGCATTGATGAGGCCGGGTCGTATGGATCGTAAAATCTATGTTGGCGTTCCAGATGTCAAAAGTCGTGAAAAGATATTAATGATAGGTCTTAAGAATGGTAAACGATGCGATACGGATGTCAATATTGAAAATTTAGCGCTAGATAGTGTAACGGGAGGGTTTTCAGGAGCAGAAATAGTAGCTATATGTAGAGAAGCGGCGTTATTTGCTATTGAAGAAGATGAAGAAAGGATAGAGTCGGGAATTTCAGAGAATAAGTCACAACTCAAACCATTGATTGGAATGAGACACTTGTTAAAATCGATTCATGGTATGAAACGTCAAATCACACCTGGAATGCTGAACTTTTATGATCGCTTTCGTAAAGGCATATTATAATTTTTGGTTTGAAAGTAGTTGAATTACTCTTTTAGAAAGCAGACCACTAATGGTTATTATCAACATGAATTTGTTAAATGATTTGATCTTTGTACCGATGTATTCTTTTAATTATTCCTTGATTTTTAATTTTGGTCAGATATCTTCTTTCCATTAAGTCAGAGAATACGGAAAAATACCATTCATATCGAACATAAAAAGTAAGTCCTTCAATGTATTACGCTTTTCGTGCAGGAAGAGCCTCTCTTGCCAAACTAATAGCGTCCTTTTCATCCTCACTAAAGACGATCAAACGGTTTTCGTCTTTCACATCGTCATCTTCTCCTTCTACACCAAACGCCAAACCCTCCAACTCATCAAGTATGGAATGCAATAACAAACTTTCCTGTAACATATATGCCAACGATGGTGTCGCGCCATATCGATCCATAGTGATGGATTTATCTGACATTTGGATGGAAATCATTGCTGTATTGTCATTTAGAAAATACATATCTAGAGCCCCTTCATCACTTTGATTGGCTTTCCAGGTATTTGGTTCTGGTTGGTTTTGTAATGACATGAAGATAAGGCCAAGAGTAAATCGTAGTCCACCGACTTTAATGTTGGATGCTATCGTTGCATTTTGATTTTAAGTTGTGAGAATAAAGCTTTAATCATGATATACTTTTTATGTTAAATACGACTTACCATTCATTTCAATGACACGAGTTGGAATAGATGCATCCACCACGGAAGATGCTACTACTTCTTCTTCCTCTTTTTTTCCACCACCAAATAATGAACTTCCAACATCTTCCAAAAATCCCATGGACAACATTGTGTTCTTGGGAAACATATTTTTATTACGTAAGTTGAAGGCGAGCATTTGAGATGATATAGATGTGGATGATTTAATTGGATATGATACTATGCTGAAGGAATGGGAGAAAGAGATGAGTAGGCATAATACTACTAAATTGAGGGAAGATCGGATGGTTGTATTGCTCATTCTATTCATTTCGAAAATATGCTTTTCTGCAGTGATTTTAAATTTTCCTTTGATTCAAACTGATTGATTTGTGCTATTCCCAGCTGGTGGTTTTATTTTGTAATTGTGTCGGAGTGTTGGATAAAGGATAGTGTACAGCAGGTGCTCTAGAGAAAGCAGTAATTATGCTATTCAACTTTTTCTATTAGTGAAGTTATCTAACATTAGCTGACATGACATCCTATTAATTAAACTGACATCATAGGTTGATAGTATTTGAGCCACGCATGTACAATTGGAAATTTCGATTGGAATTAACACCCCTTATAGCCGTCTATGTATCGCCAGTATAATGATTTTTCCATAATATTTCTACATGGTTTTGAATTAGAGAACAAATTTCTGATGACGTGTGCATAGTAACAGACACATTTCTCTCAAAATAATGATATTTATTTTAGTTGACTCAGCTGTATCATTCACGCTGTTTGAACTCATCCTCATCAAGAAACAAAGATTTCATTAGATTTGTTTCTTTCCATCTGATAAATTTCCAAACAAAGATGAAAATCTCATCCCTTCTTCGAAATATCTTTCTGTTTGCCTCTTCATGTTGGGTGATATCTACCAGTGCATTAGCTTCAACCTCTGCTTCCTACACTCCACATTCGACATCTGGACGATTGCATAATGGAGCTCCTAAACCTTTATCAACAATAACTCAGAGGACAGTATTGAGCATGTCAGGAGGATTTTTTGATAATCTTGGAAAATTTATGAACAATGATGAAAATAGTGAGAAAGGAGACGGAAAAAGTATCAATTCGAACTCACGACCATTTCAAGAAAAGGGCCTGGAAGAGGATAATTTATCAAAAGAAGAGATTCAGGTTATTCAAGAGATGGAAGAAGAGTATCCAGGAAATTCTCTTATATTTCGAATCAAAGGTGAGTAAATATAACATGCAAAGACAGAATGTCTGAATATCAGCAAATCTGTATTTTTTTACTTACAGCTTTTTTTCAATCCATGTAAATTATGAATTCTTGTATACTTCAATCGTTTTTTTACATTGCAACAGCCAAAAAGATGAAAATTGGTGGTCTAAGGCTATGGGTATTTTTGAATCTCATGGGCCAACTTAACACACCGGAGCCTAAGAGTTGGAAGGCCAATCAAACAGATGAAAAGATTCTTGAAATGTACTATAAGGATACCACTGGAGCAATTATCATTCATTTTCACGAAACTCTTGGCGTTTCTGTTTATAGATTTGGTTCATCTCCATCGATGGACTACATGATGACCGAAAGTACAATATTATTAGGAATATTAGACGAGTTGGATAAAATTGTGAAGGAAGGAGATATCAAGGTTGAGGATCGGTTACTAGTTTTGGAAGAGCCCGGAGACGCAATTGAAAAATCTAGAGAACTCTTATCATTTGCATAATTGCATGCCACCTGCTTCTAATATCATAATGGAGTTGGATCTTTTCAACAACAATTAAAATATAAATCCAGGAAAGAAATATTATGAACAAAGAAATTTCAATGAAACAATTTGACTTATGAAAACCATGGAGTAAAGTTGATATTTCTCAATTATTTTCAAAGCTTATTTTCCAATTTGTTCAAAGGGTCTAACTGCATTACCATTTGAAATTGTATAGGATTATTGAAAAAAAAGTCTTCTCTCTGATACATTCAATTGGTTGGTTGCAAACAGCAAATTATGATTGGCTTCGCTAAAAAAAACTCGAACTCATCAATCCTACATACAGTAGTGGTACTTTATGTAGCAAAAAACGTATCTAAATTGCCAACACAAAAAAATGAACTAAAGCATGGCGGCATTTTTTGACAAATCCATCTGCAAGAAGGAAATGACATCGGCTTCATCCATTACTCCACCTGTAGAAAATTCTTGCTCAGGAAAAAAAGATGAGAGAGTAACTGCGTCCGTTTCATCAAGCCTGCTTCAGATACCAGACGGAAGGACTACTTCCGATGGAAACGAAAATGTTCGTGACAGCATTGACAAAAAAAATATTTCGGGAACAATTGTGGAATTGTCTAAATCTGAATCAAACTTTAAGGATTCCACCTCCATGATGAGTGCTTCAACGCCATCTATACAATATTCGCACAAGGAACCTGATAAAATCCAAAATCACTCATGTTCTATCACAGATGCGTCTATCATTGGACCAATCGAGAATGTGAATAAATCTACAAATATAGAATCTCTGCCACTTCCTGTCAAAAAAAAGCGAAAGAGACATTCTAATTCTTTAAAATCAATTTCTACTAAAACCGGTGGTATAGAATATGAACAACAAAATGAAATGGTTAATGAGATTGAAAGCCCTCTTTGTATCAAAGAGATTTGTGTCAACAAACTTAAATTGGAAGACTTGAAAGATTATACTACCGAATTCAAGCTACAAACTAATCCATTTGAATTCAAACTTAATCGGAATACACAAGATGGAATGTCAAGAACAAGAATTTCTGCTGTAGAAAATTTGGAGGAGTCCATTGACTGTAACGATCATAAATCACGGACAAGAAATACTAATTCCGATCGGTTGGAGAGTCACCAAAACCTTTATGATTCATCAGAAAATAAATCTCATGAAACAGTAACAAATACTGCTAATAAACGACCACTAGAAGAGATGGATTTGAAAGAAAAAAACTTTCAAAAATTGAAACTACAACATCTCTCAGAAAAATCAAAATATATTCAACCTACAGATGAAAAATATGGTGAATCAAAAAAGGAGCGATCTTTCGTGGTAGAAAATGTGCGTGTGAAACTTATTGTGGAGACATCTAACATTGACGATGCAGGACAGGGACTTTTTTTATCTTTTTCCCACATTGACAAAAAACATGATGAAGCCTGGACAGTTCCAGGAGAAGGAGTTGATTTGGGTATATATGCTCCACTTTCATTTCATGATGAAAAGACCTCCACGGTCTTTGAAGCCAAAAACTTCTTGTTTGAATTCAGGTTACAGGAGTGGTCTTATGAAGGGAAAATTAATGACACATTTCTCGACATTACAGACAATGAAGGAAATCTTCGTGATCGCGTTGAAGAAACTCTTTTGCCCAAGATGAATGAAATACATGGTAATAATACTAAAATTGGTGCTAAAAATGTCACCCCTATATTGTGCGGGAAATTTCTTCACTATATTTTGAACAAAGGTACAATCTTTCAAGCAGGAACTCAAACGGAACTTTTTACCAACTACGGTACGAAATATCAAAATGTTAGAGAAAGAAAATACAATGCGTTAAATGAAGTCATGACAGGTTTTTACCCCTCTTTTTCGAAGTATATGAAAAGTTTAGTAGAATATACCGAGAAGGATATTCAGGAGGTTTTGAATTTTTTTCTTACCATGACCCCCAAAAGCTCTGAAGCAAGATTTAGAATGACCTGGGCGGTGGAAAAAATACTTGAGTATTCTAACAATCATCTATTCCAAAGAGATGGAGGAAAGCGCCTACAAGAAATGAAGAAAAAGATAAACAAAGTAAGGAAGCTATTTCCAAGACCTAATAATGTAGAGGATGATATGGTCATCGAAAAGAACGCCTTACTCGGGTATTGCATTCACAGGTCAAATGTTGATGGTACAGAATCAACTGGGATAGTGGAAAAAGTTGTTGCTCCAAAAGTTTTGAACTTGAGTCAAGATAATCCAAGAACCTTCCATGATATGAAATATATTATTTATTTCGATGTAGAACCATATTTCGAAATTTGGACTCACGAAATGGTTGAAAAAAAAAGTTTTATGGGGGAAATCGGGGTTTTTGGTTTTGCGTAAATGAGTGCTATACCGTTCTCAGGTTTTGTTGCATTTTATTTTTGAAGAATCTACATTTTTCATGAATTGCTCGTATTAGCTATCAGCAGTCCGTATACAGCTCAATTGTCACATTAAGTTATCAGTACCGTACATATATTTTATTGATCGGCAAGTTAAATATATTAACTAATTTTTGTTAGTTAATCGTTTTGTAATGCACACATTGGACCAAAGACGATAATATACAATTTCTCTCCATTTATTTTGTTCCCTTTTTTATGTCCATAGAGTAAACAAATTATCAACATTTCTCAAGTAAATAATCCATGGACTTTCATTATCAAAGAAAATAATCAATTATTCAAATTCTGAAGTATCTTCAAACCCTCGAAGAGATTTTACAAGGGAGACAAGTGCCGGAGAAAGCATTCCATTCACAGCAAACTCTAAAGCTGTATTCCCTTCATAGTCTTTCAAAAAAAACGACGAAGAGTCAAACGCACTAAGCATTGATGCAACTTCATAAAGGTCCTGATTCGCTGGGATCCAGTCTTTTTCACAATTATGTGCGTAGCACTTGTATGCTAAGAGGAAAGGAGTTCTTTTTTTATCGTCAGTCTTCATGGCAGCCTCAGAATTTTTATCTAGTAAATACTTTATCACCTCAGGGCAACATCCAGATTTACATGCTATATGCAGAGGAAAGTGACCGTTGTCATCCTTTTCGAAAACTGCTTGTGGGTGTCTTCTTCGTATGAATTTGACAATATGTAGAGGTGGGTTATTTTCGCAAACAACATGCAAGAGATTGTAACTGGACTGAGGATCCGTTCTATAACTCCTTTGGAGTTTCACAAGTGATCTGTTCCTAAGCAAGAAGATTTTTAAGGTTGACCACTTTCTGGCTGAAATGAATTCAGTTACATCATCATTTGAAGTCAAACTCATCCTTATTGATTTTTTTGGAATTATATGAACAGCTAGAGCAGAGAGTTTGTGTCAAGACCAAACTTGGGAGAGAAAAATAACTAGGTCATAGGATTTGTGTTAAGACCAGACTTAAAAGGGAAAAATGTGTCTTGTTTAGTTCCATAAAATTGTTATGCATGTATTATCTGTAGGATTGTCGTATGATCCTTAAAATAAGCCATAAATAATTTCTGAACGGTGAAATTTTTTCTTAGCCAGATCCCAAAGCAGGATCAATAAAAAGTTATCTCGTATGTAAAAGGTGAGAAAGTATAATTAATAGCCTATCTCGCTCTAAAAGATTAATATAGTTTATTACCCTATATCAAGGTAATGCATCTGATGCTCATTTCCTTTCTCACCTATTTTAAACGAATGAGACATCTGAAAATTTATGGTCGACATAGGTTTCCTGGAATCTATTAGTGGATGCGTTTCCAGAACGAAGCCATATATGGACATGGTGAAACACAGCACAACATAAAACAACAATAACAACAGCAACAACAACAACATAAGTATTCAAAATTATACTTTCGATTCCCAAACGACTCTTCATTTTGATCAATTTAGCTAATTGCCTTACCTTGAATTCCATTTTTAGTTAAAACTATACGTGAATGACAAAGGATTATTAATTTCATATGATTCTTGAATGATCATATTATTAGATATTACCAACTAATTTTTGACTTCTGAAGGATGAATAGACCATGCGTAAATCTATTTTCCTATTTATATCGGCAACGAAAAAATTAGCTTTTCTTGGTTCTCAATTACCGACTGAAATTACAGATTTGTCTCAATATCTTGTTTTCATCAATTTTCGTCTTTTTACATAAAGCGCGTGATTCTTGTTTTGGAAAATCTTGGAATCGACTAACTATGAATGTAAGGACATTTGCTTAACACAGGTCGATCTGTATTTGGATATTAAAAATACGGTTCGGTTCGAAAGCTTTAAGGCGTAATCCAATTTTTCTTCATCCAACATTCCATGAATAGCCTGTAATAACTTATCTTGAATTTTGATAACATTTACTTCATCTATTAATAAGGCCTTATAATAATTCCAGACATCTTGTATCAGTACGTAGGCAAAACCCTTTCCCGTAGCGACAAGTGGAAACATGCATTTCTGCGACACAAGAAATTGAGGATTAAAACCATGAAGTTAAAGTAAGAAGGTAATCATAAAGCGAAGAAATTGAATAATGTTTATGATAATCTCTTGAGATTTTTTTGGTTCGTCAACATTGTATAGAGAAGAAGCACTTTGATGATTTCCTACTTTCACTCTTAGTACCATAGTGGGTAAGAGTAGAAACGACAGCAGAACAATACTGAGCAAGAAATAAAAAAAGAAGAAGGAGTCTAGTTCTTACACTGTAAGAGTAATATACGCCCATAATTTTTCGTGATCCCAAAATAATGCACATTCTCTTGGTTTCTCCTATGCCTCTATTTCTTTTTATCGTTTGTAGAAAATGAATTGCACTTTCGGTTGTCTAATGTTTTAATTAACTTTTACTACACGTAGAATGTATGGATTTGTTGTGCACGAAAACTCTTTATGAAGGCCCCGAAAAAACTTTTAAAATGAAAAATAAAATAACTAAAATAATTATTTATCTTATTAAACCAATCGACAAGGTAGGGTAAGTGCACGCCATTGATTTCCATAGTTTCCGATGAAAAATTTTGCGGTCAAAAATAAAATAAAATAGAAAACATCTTACCAAGAAATCAATGTCCACCAAAGCTAAACCAGAAGATCATGATGAATTCCTTGATCGGGTTGCCGACCTGAAAAAGAAAATGGACGAAGAAAAAAACACTCGTGTGGCGAACGGAGAAGAAGATGAGGATGAAGACGAAACAGATGCACTTCTTACTAAAGCAATTGAAATGGCCATTGCAGATGGAAGAGGTTGGTCACCTGGAGAAAAAGAAGCTTACATGGCTCGTATTTGTGATGATGAAATTTTGCCACCACTATTTGCTTCTACGCCAGAAGAAATTGAAAAAAGTGGTTTATCGGAAGCATTTAGCTCTCTTTTGGAAGATTCGAGTGCTACTTGCTTAATGTTGGACTTCAAGCAAAAGGGAAACGATTCCTTCAACTTTGGAAGGAAGAATGTCGCGAAAAATATTCAGGTAGGTTTCACTGATTCTAGGCTAGAATTTTTTTGTTTTGTTTTTTACCTGCACAAGGACACTTGTCGGGTTCTTTTTTTTAAATTTCATCGGATACTTGCAATAGAGTTCTTATCTGGACAAGAGGTGAAAGACTTTATTAATTTTGTTTCGATTTATCTACCGACTCTCTTAGATGAGGAGAATGCTTTGAACAAATCATTATCAGAACGAATGAAGAGTTCGAAACGTTATCCTTTTCCGCTGGAAAAATATATTATTCATGAAATGTTTTGAATCAAAAAGTCTGGGATTATTTTGTTGACTGTGAAAAGCATTTATTTGTATCGAACTTCTTTCGCTCGTTCTATGACAATTACATCTTCTTATAATATTATTTTTCCATCTATATCATTAGTATTATCGGGATGCAGTCAATCATTACTTTGAAGCAATACGATATTCTGCAATGGTGGAACCAGTTCCACCTAACTATGTTCCAACACCCGAAGAGAAAGCAGAAAAGGAAAAGAATGATGATCCTATCTATTCTGAAGAAGAATTAGATGAGATAAAGTCAACCCTTTATTCCAACGCCGCAATGGCTCATATGCAGTTAAAAAATTGGGGGCATACTCGTGACTGTTGTGAAAAGGTGAGTGTGTGGGAGGAATGCGTGATAAAGTGATCTTATTATATAACTGAAATCCGTGACCCGTTCTCAAAACTTATTTTAACACTATTAATTGAACGTGATCGAAAGGCAATAGCATACAATGAAAATAATGTTAAAGCATATTACCGTCTTGCCAAATCGTTACACATGCTAAACAGTTACATAGAAGCAGGTGAAGCCATTGAACGAGGATTAAAAGTACCTCAGGAAAGTCAAAATAAGGATCTTCTTAAACTTCAAAAATCTTTATCAGAAAGAATTCGAAAGGCAAGACTCTTAAAACAAAAAAAAGAACGTGCACGTGCTGAAAGAGTCTCACGTGTGAAAGAAGTTTGGAAATGGTGCAAGGAAAGTGGGATCAGATTAGGACGTGTCCCATTGGTATCAACAGTGACTGAGGAAGAAGAATTGAATGAAGCTGGAGATGGGGATGCTAGTGGAGGTGAGGATCGATGGCATCAGCATCATCCTCATACTGGTCGATTGCCTCGTCCTTCGTTATCATCCTCCAAACTGAGTGAATGGGTTTGGCCATGTATGTTTGTTTATCCTTCACATAATCAATCAGATTTCATTGAAACTTTCAGTGAGAATGAAATGTTGGCTGAAAGAATGGCGCAAATTTTTCCAGAACTGGAAGACGGGGAGACAGTAACGGATATGCCTTGGGACTATAATAATGCTTTTACATGTAGTAAGTTGGCGGTATATTTTGAAGTTCATTGTACAGAAGAAGAAGAAGATGGTCATGAGGTTATCTACCATCCTGAATATGTCCAGCCGCTCCTTGATCAAAAATCAGCTATGCGATTTTACGAATCTTCTAGAGCTTTGAAGGGAGATGAAGGTGAAGATATGACCCATCTTGCTCGCTGTGTAGAAAGAAGGCAGTTACATCGACAACGAAAGGCATGGAAGAAGCGTCATGGCAGTTTATGGGCCCGACCAAAGCCATGCCCTGTTGTACGTGTACATCCTGCTGCATCGTTGAACGATGTCTTGGTTGATAAAAGAATGGTTGTACCAAATGTAAGAATCTCTCTTTAGTCTAATACATTTCTTCTTTCCACAGAATATGATCATTCAAATCTCAATCATCTTTTCCTATTCTATTTTTATAGTTTCTGGTTACTTTCATACTATTCCCAGAAGATCACCCTGCCCATGCCGAATTCTTGAAGGAACATAATTGCTTAGGATTGGTCGAGCCAAGTAAAAAGGAATATTGAGTTAACTCTGATCCTTCCGTGGGTTTGTCAGTCTGATGTTATACCATAATTAAGCTGTATCAAGTTTTGTGAGGGAAACTCAATGTTTCTTGGAACTTAAAAAAAGAAAAGGCCCTCTAATAACGTGGATAGGATAATAAATATTTTATTTGAAAATTATGTACTTTTATAGCTTCCACTGCGCTGAGTTTAATTTGGTGAATGTAGCTGATTTTAGTAAAATTTAGATTTTACTCCTGATTCTTAACATAATCAGGCCAATCCATTGTTTTTCTCAAGCTATCCATCAAATCGAAATGTCTGTGAGGGTTCTCGAGGTAATCTCCGACCTCATACCACCACGCTCTATCAGCATCAGAATCCGAGCTTATTGACTTTGGCACACTGACACTACTGGCAGACTGTAATTCATCTCTCCTAAGGAGAGTGTTCTCGGCAGCTACTGGTTCAACTCCAAGCAATTGAGAAACCTTTGTGGATGCAATTAAGGAACGTAACGGATCTGTTTGACCATTTGTTTTAGGTGTAAGATCCTCATCCTTGAAGCAACCATTACGTATCTTACAGAATTGATCTGGGTTCATTCCAGCTTCATCAGCAATTCTATAAACTTTTTTCATGGCTTCTGGGCCGAGCTCTTTTGTGCGACTGTACACAAAAGCACCCTCGTAGGTATTTTGTCTTGTTTTTCCATTATAATAAATAAATTTAAATTCAGACTGATCAGGATCGTTTTCTCCAATGACATACCAGTTCTCCCAAAATTCTGTTATGATTGAATTGTCAATGTGAGATATTGCATTGGTTATCATATTTTTTCAACTAACATTAACAAGAAACTTACTCAATCCAAACATTTCTCCCTCTGAATGTGCTGTTCTTGCATATGATTCTTTGTTATTGCCTCTGCCTAAGAGTACATTTGTTAATTGAGAAGCTTGATTAGGTTGATCAAACACCATTGTTTCATGAGTGGCATACTTATTTAAGGCGATACTTTGAGGTCCAGCTAATATACCGTCGTCACCCAATATTAAATTTTCTCTCAAATTCTTGGGAGGTGGAGGTGATCCGTCAGGGAGCATTTTAGGCATGGAAAATTCAACATCTACTTGTAACTTATCAGCATCAGGTCCATTTCCAAACATAGTAGGCGTAGCTAAACTTGAAAATGAATTCTTCTGGCATGCATAGCAGTCATAATTAGGGTTGAACCCAACAACTTTGTACCACGACCCTTCCATTGCTCTTAGATTGAAGTTATTCACAGTGGGGGCGATGGACTTGGGCTCTTGCCCAAACTTGTCCTCACCTCCGTCCAATATAGCGACTTTAATACATTCATGATCTTCAATGGTGCATTTGAGTAAGTTGTCGAGGTTCGCGTCACCATATCGTGCGAAGCATCCTGTGATGCAAGAGTTGTCTCCCATACACTTTGCGGTGCATGTTAGTCCCTTTCGACAGTCGGGGTCATCTGCAAGGCAGGCTTTAGCTTGCAAAGAACACTTGTCCACGAGGCATGTTTGGTCAACGAGACTTGAATCAAAACCCTTTCCTCCGTATTTTGCTGCTAGTTCGTCTTCAGCGTGCACTGGTGCCATAGGGGAAAGCATTAGACCAGCAGACAACACAGCTATTGAAGCAATCTTGGCAGCATTATCAAAAAAAGATTCAAAAGGATTTGACTCTTGGTTTGAGTTTGCCATGTTTAAAGATCCATTTTTAGTCTTTGATCGTTGGAAATTATTCTTCAATTCTATCGTATCACTTGAACAAACTTTGGTATTGAAAGTGCGCTGTGTTCTGGGGTTTGTAAACCCGTGTGTGTAGTCGAAGACTAAAAGTAAAAGAGTAGCCTTGGTGTAACCTAACATTGTCTTCCCAACCCAACTCCTTCAGTTCCGGATTCTTACAAAGTTAATTTGTATGAGAGTTTGGCAATTGCACGAGCTCTCTCAAATGTCAACTTAATTTGTAACAATTAAGGTGATAATGAAATTATCTAATAAACAAAAATAGTTTATTGGATCAAAGGCCCTGGAATTAGTTCAATGTAACGTGGCCAGAAGATAAAAAAGGAGCAAAAGGACCCGTTTATCGATTTTTTTCTCCTTTCACAAAAACAATTACGAAAAAAATACATGGTCACGTAGTCATAACCTTTTATCTATTACGTTTTATCCAATTTCAACATAAAAAGATGTGAATAAATTCAACTTACAAGATACGTCGGCTGTTTTTGATATAAATTATAGTAATTTCTAGGTAGCATTTGTACACAAAGTATATTGTTCGTTGAAACATACGAGTAATGTTTTGTTGTGATGGAACGCATTTCTCAAAATTCAGGCACAAGTCTACGAGAAAGATATACTGTAGTATACATAAGATTCGTTCAACTGACACACTCTCTCCAACAGCCTAGCAGTAGGGGGCTCAGCATTATTTAGAGTTGAACAAGAAAGATTCGTTACAATTATTCATTCAAAGGTTTTTGTTAAAAATCTATCGTATGTACGAACGCAAACGTATGCAATGAAAAGGAAACCTCATTAGAGATACGCCTAAGTAAATCGAGAAACAAAAACGTCACCTAGAACATTAGGTGAAAGTTCTTGTCATCTGGACTCTCCATCGTGCTCAGTTCTCCTTCATTTTGTGATTACGTGTCAAACAACTTTACTTATGGACGTGAGATAATTTCTTGACGTCAGCATTTTTCCGAAATTTACTCCATCAATCTCAATAAAAAAACCTTCCTGCTGTTGACACCAACATTCCCCGAAAGATCTTTTCAAGCCTCATTAATTTTCTCAAGTTTCAATGAGGGCTTTGATGACATTCATGTCAGAAAAAGTTTTAGTAGATACATCTGACAACTCTGTTTTTGTTTGTTGAAGATATAATACGGAAATCTTCCCAAAAGGATTCTTAATAGATATGCAAAGGAAACAGAATACTAGAGAACTTTAATTTTGAGCTACTTGGTTCAGCTTAAATTGTGTCCTTCAAGAAACATATCTTTACTCAATTTCATCTGAGCGTTAGAAACGTCAACTTTACGAATTTTATATTGTTAGCAAGTGATCTGAATCCATAATCACTTGCTCTAAATTTAAATGCTTCTCAAGCGTTCTTGGTATATTCTTTTGTATTGAAGGATGCCAAGCATAGTAATCGATGGAGAATTTTATAAAAGAGTTTAAAAGTTTGACAACATCAATTTCAGCCACAAATTCCTCAATGACTATACCTTGGAAAAGCAAACAAGTAGTGAAGGATGCAAGCATTGTAATCGATGGAGAATTTTATTAAAGAATTTGAAAGTTTGACAACATCAATTTCTGTCACAAATTCCTCAGTGACTATACCTTGGAAAATCAAAAAAGATGTGAGGGGTGAGATAAGTTTTTTCCTCACTGTAGAAGGCTAACTTTTATTTTGATATTTTATCTCTTGATTGTAATGCTGAATGATAAAGGTGTGTTATCTTGGAAATTTATTTTGAGATACTTTGACGTATCCACGAGTGCACTGATGTTGCATTTACACTTTTAGCATCGTTGTGCAATGAATTATAAACGATGTCGAATTTCCAATGGAAGAGAAAGATTTCAACTCAAAACTATTTTTGTTTGCTATGATCCATTGGATATTTTCGAAATATACATCATCAGTCTCTCAAGATGCCCAATATGCGAGAATTGTAATGAATGTACCCTCATTCCTCATAAATAGCAGATTGGTATTATTCTATACAAATAAATTATTTTATTATATTGAATAATTAATTTCCAACATGTATCTCACTTTTTTCGTTTTAGTTTCATGCATCATTTGAATTTCTTGATTAATTCTTTTTAGCCTTTTGTTTCATGCGCACTATCTTTTAGATCGATTATATTAAGATTAAAAACCAAACGGGCCCTTGGGACCCCACAGGACAAAAATTCTTTGGTGCCACGCACCAGGATAAAATCTTTCAGTGAAATAAATCTTTTTTTAGATTCCACATGTTAATGAAAGAAGATGTTGACTTGCACTGCAAAAATTAAGAACTAAAAATATATCATTGATCTAAGTAAACAAAAAATATGGAATATTTGCGACAATTGTTTCCTAAGAACGGTCTGCCTATTTATCTTCATCTCTCCTTTTTCCACAATTGACAGCAGCAGCGTGATGGATTTTCAAGTTGAACTTTCTTTTGTTCTACATGTATTGATGCTTAGCATTTTACGTAAGTAAGTATCTCGTAATATGCCAAACGAAATGGTCGCAATAAAATTGTATGCGAAGTAGTTCATTATTTCAACGAGCTAACTTCAACAGATTACAGAATCATGTTTGGCCGACACAATACAAGAGGCTATGCTCTAGCCGCTCTCCTTCTTACATCAATCTGCAGTCCAACCACATCCTTTACGCCAACAGTTAATAACAAAAATATTCAAACCACATTTCGTCCTAATCAACTCCATGCCGCCACAATTGAAGCTCCTGTTCGAAAGCCTGAAACTCCAGAGCGTGTACAAGAAGTGCGTGAAAGATTCCGTACTGCATCGATCGACGCCGCAAATGCAAGTGGATGTGCGAAAGATAGCGACGGTAGTGAGTGGTGGCGCACCCCAGAAGATGAGACTTACCGGCAAGTAACCAATGAAAAGCCACTGAGAGTCATTATTACTGGAGGAGGTGTAGCTGGTTTGGTTACTGCTGCTGCATGCCATGCGAAGGGAATGAAAGTGGCTATTTTTGAACAAGCTAGTCAATATGCTCCATATGGAGGTCCCATCCAAATTCAAAGTAATGCGCTGAGGGCCCTCGAAAGAATTAATCCTAAAATTTTTGAGGAGATTGAAAAAGCTGGAACTATAACAGCTGATCGTGTCAGTGGATTAAAAATCGGTTACAAAAAGGGTGTTTTCTTGGGACTTGGAAAGCAATATGAAAAAGGAGATTGGTTGGTCAGGTTTGATACCTTACAGCCTGCCCTACAAGCTGGATTGGCACCAACCAGGGTTGTGGACAGACCAGTAATTCAACAAATTCTTCTTAATCATGGAATTCCTGAAGGAACTGTCAGAATCAAAAGTCGCATCAGACAATACGAGGAACTTGGAGAAGGAAAAGGACTAAAGGTAAGTTTCATAGAATTAAAGTACATTGAAGGATTGTTCCACAAATATGTCTCTAAACATGTCGATTGTGTTCGGGAAAAGGTCACCTTGGAGGATGGCACCGTAGCATATGCTGATGTTCTTGTGGGTGCTGATGGTATTTGGTCTTCTGTGCGCCGTCAAATGCACGGCCTTGAAACTAACGCAGATGGATTAGCTGCATCAGGAGCTGCTGGGGGTGCTCTTGATGAGGCAGAAGCGAGACGTATGGCGAAAGAAAGTGTACTCATGGCTGACAGTGCCGGTCGTAGGTATTCTGGTTTTACCTGTTACGCCGCTCTTTCTGAGCACAAAGCTAGTAATATTGAGGAAGTTTCTTATCAAATTTTATTAGGAAAAGATAAGTACTTTGTGAGCACAGATGGTGGTGGGGAACGTCAACAATGGTAAGACAATGTGTTAGGAGTCAAGTGACAAATTATTTATTGAAATTTCTAAAAGAACGTGAAACTCTCGAAATGGATAGGTTTGCTCTCATTCGTGAACCAGCTGGCGGAGTTGATCCAGAACCAACACCAGAAAATCCAAACCCAAAGCTAACCCGTCTTCTAGAAGAGTTCAGTAATGTAGAACCAGGAGACAAAAATGGTGACGTTTGGGACGATTTCGCTCATGAGCTTCTGAATGCATCTCCAGAGGAAACAATCAAAAGACGTGACTTATATGATGGGACTCCTCTTGTAGCTAAAGGGTGGGCAAAGGGCCAAGTATGCATTTGTGGTGACGCAGCCCATCCAATGATGCCCAACTTAGGACAGGGTGGTTGTCAAGCAACTGAAGATGGATACAGGTTAGCAGAAGAATTGGATACTGTAAAACACACCAAAGAAATTGAGGGAGCTTTAAGTACTTATTTTTCTAAGAGAATTACCAGGACAACTATTATTCAAATTATGGCTCAATTGGGAAGTGATTTGTTGGTAGATTTTGATAAGATGATGACGATTCCATTGGTGGGGCCTTTCTTTTTGGCCATGACACAGATTTCAATGCCCTTCATTTTAAGATTTTTGTACACACCAGAGTTTTAATAAGGGTTCCCTATATTTAATAGACGATACCTACTATAAGCATAGTAAATGATGTTTTAATCTTGGCTAATTCGGATTAATCCACTCCCCAACATAATCACAAAGTTAACTAAATAAAAGAATTATAAAAAAGAATGCCTATCAGGGGAAGATCTATACACTCTTGAGTCAACATAATGAGTTTAGATTGCGTCTAACTTTCGACAAAAGACAGAACTATTTTCAACGATCAAAGATGACAGTTCATAAAATCAGATCACATTCATTGATTCAGGTCAGCTGCTTCATATGACTCGAATACAAGTGATCTTCTTATTTTTTTCTTTGCTCATCATACAAGCCTCTCTAGAGAGTGCACGTTTTTTTTTCACAATTGATAATCCTTATTATGAACAAAAGACTGCATAGGTCGACAATTATCAATTCGAAAGATCAAATTGGTCCAAAAGAAACGCATAGTGATATGCCTTTTCTTTTAAGAATTTGTATCTATCTGATTCTGCGAAGTGACCACAACTTAAATCAATCCTCACACATATGGGATATTTTTGGAAAAAAGTTCTATTTTCTGATCCAATATGATGATCAAGTTTGTGACGAAGCTCTGCAGCAAATTTTAAGGGTTCCCAATATTGCACACGAGGATCATATAAACCACCTGTCAAAAGACATGCAGGATAAATGGAGTTTGATTTGACATTGTGAACTGGGCTATAACTCAAGATGTATTCAAAATAACACGCTTCATTCGGATTGCCCCATTCTTCCCATTCTTGAATCGTAAGAGGAAGGGTTGAATCTATCATAGTACATGCAACATCCACAAAGGGAACATCAAGTATGGCGACGCGAAACATGTGAGGTGCTAGATTGATAGATGCACCAATAAGTAGTCCGCCTGCAGATCTGTTGCAGAATGAGGGAAGGAATCAGGGTTATTGATGCAATATAAGCAGAGGTCCGTAGGAATTATGTCAAAAATAGTACGAATTTGAATTGTTACAAGCAATAAAAACTTCATTATGTACTAACCTTCCTTCGCAACTCAAATATTTTGTTTGCGTTATCCCATTGCTCCCAACTAGAAATTTTGCAACGTCAATAAAATCATTAAAAGTGTTCTTTTTGCATAAAAATTTTGCTCCATTTGGTTCTTCGTACCAGTCTCTTCCCAGTTCACCACCACCACGAACATGAGCCAATACACATACGAACCCTCGATCTAACAATGGAAGACGAAGAATATCAAAATTAGTTTCCAGCGTGCTACCATAAGAACCATAGCCAAGCATATGAACAGGGATACATCTGCATGTTTCTTTGAAACTCTTTTCACTGAAATCAAGTTCAACTAGATCAGTTCTATAGACCAATGAAATAGGAATTTTCGTCTTTCCATCCCGGGAAAGTGCATGAGTGCGGGAACATTCATAAAGTTTCTTTTCATAATTTGGAACAGCTTTGCTTTTCAATGTGAGTCGAAATCCGTTTGGATTGTCCAAATTTATAGCCATGGTCTGCAAAGGCGTAACAAGAGAGGTGTATAATACGTTCAAAATATTTGATTTGTAATTGTTGTAAGGACTCAACATAACATTATGAGTTTTTTCCCGAAATTGAATTGAGCGAAATTCACTAACAAAAACCTGATTCACAGACTGAAATGAATCTTTGTTTTGACTATTAACAAGTTCCCCGACCCATATGCAAGGTAGGCCTTTGTCTCTACCTTGGCAAACAAGATAACGTTCAAATGGTATGACTCTATCTAGAGTACTTTGATTTTTGTTTCCGTCAAACAGCACTCTTGTAATTGAAGGATTTTTCTCATCAAAACAAGCTAAGTCTCGCCAATATGTGAATGAGTTGGAAACATCGGGACTTAACATAAGTCTCATATTGGGCAGAGCTACCCCAGATTTATAAGAATTATAGTTTGTTGTGATGAGCCAAAAGTCCTTGTAGTGCTCTACATCATACAGTACTTTTGACCGTCGATTCGCAACGACTTTTACAACTGTATCACTATTGTCCAATTTATGCAAATCTACATACCAAACTTCACTTGTTTCGGTACTAGCAGAATCAATGAATAAATAGCGCCCATCTTGTGATTTGTATACATGGACATTGAAACTTTTATCTCTCTCATGAAAGATTAGTTCTTCCTTCTCGTGATCTACCATATTTAGATCATTTTCTATTTGCTGATTGCCTCTTTGCAGCTTGATTGTGCGACGATATACCTGAAAAGGCCTTTGTGTGTCATCCATTTTAATATAAAACAAAGTGGTATCGTCTGTTCCCCACACAATTAATCCATCTATTTCAAAAGGGGTTCCATCATCATGATTTTCGAATTGTCTTACAACTCTCATTTTTTCCAAGTCCTTTATGTAAAGTTGGCATCTTTCGTCTCCTGTAGTATCTATACTATAGGCAATGTATTTGTGGCTTGGGGATGGTACAGCTTGGCCAATTGCAAAATACTTAGATCCTTTTTTTCGAGCAGTCTCTGCCAATTCATTGCCATTTAAATATATTTGTTCATGAGGAAATATTGGATCATGAGAATTACCATTCCAAGACGTCATCGAATTTAATGAGGTGAATTGTGGATCCTTTTCGTGGGTGCTCAAATTGAGAGATTGACATTGGTTGTAGAGATCACATATTTGAGAAGGCGAAGGTGCTCGACAATAGGCGCTATAGCTTTTCCCTTTATAACTTCGTATATAGTAAATCCATTGAAATTGATTTTCTCCATACTCATTGGAAAACATTGGGGCTGTATAATCAGTTTCTTGAATATGACTTAAAAATTCTCTCTCTAGATCTTTCCGAAAGCTAGACAAATGGGAAGTAATATTATTAAAATAGAAGTTTTCTTTTTCAATATGATCTAATACCTCCTTTGAAGAACGCGATTCGTCTCTCATCCATCCATATGGATCAGGGATAGGGCGAGGAGTGTCCAAGAGTGGATTCGTTGAATCTTTGCTCTGCAAGATTTGATGACTAGTATTGGATAGATTTTTTCCAGCCCAAACAAAGCGACTCTCATCTCGGTAAGGTTGTGGTGGATATACAAAATCATTATCGTTATCTTCGTCTTGTTTTCGTTTTGAAAAACGCTTCACAAGGAATAGATGTCTTAATTCTTCATTCCAATTTTGTAAATGTAGGCATCCATCTTGTCGTCTCGAAAAAGTATGTCGTAAAGAAAACGCGCTCACGAAGAAACAATTTATATTGCATATGGTCGAACATTTTATAAAAATTAGCAAGCTAATGCTTAGTGCTGCTTTTAGATGATGTAAAGAGAAAATGTTGACTTTTATGTTGGTAAGAATGGTTTGAACTGCTGTTCGTGATGTAAAAATCTCTTCTTTTGTGTCAAGAATGATAGCTGCTTCATCAAATTAGTTCAATGGAGTACATACATACTGCAATCTTACACAAACAAATCCTGTGTGACATGTTCTTGTACCCTGACAAAAAGCACATACGGAACCTTTGGATATTATTAAGCAGGGTACAATTACTTCCTAATTTTTTCGCACGACTGCTGTATGACAACTTGATTTTGTTTAGTATGAAAGATAATCTACTAAATAAATGTTACACATACAATTTGAAAGAAGTACTACAATAATTAAATTGAAAATCATACGATTTGAGAACAGAATTGAATATACCCGTTGCATGTATTCAATATATTGCTTAGGCAGCATTTCCACGAAATAAGGTCAAGAAGAGAGATGAGAGTTCGTAATATTTAAAATACTTTTCAAAAGAATCAACAGTTGTGACAATGAGAGATCTAAAGCAAGCTTGCATATATTTCACCCTCGGTCTTTTGACTTTTATCGCATTCGGAGTAACAGAGGTAGACGCAAACATATTTGCGGAATTTGAGGATAATGGAAATGAACCATCTC
>Ga0209092_10001305_pt1 | contig 24713 bp, 22 predicted proteins | sample FraStrMetagenome_FD_187446 | JGI IMG/M metagenome (GOLD analysis project Ga0209092, IMG submission 187446) | Marine eukaryotic phytoplankton communities from Arctic Ocean - Fram Strait ARC3M Metagenome (SPAdes) (version 2) | ecosystem: Environmental > Aquatic > Marine > Oceanic | place: Fram... | reverse complement strand
ACAGTAAAAGAAGCTAAAGTTATTTTTGAAACATTAAACGAAGGTTTAGTATCAAAAACAGAAGCTATTGCAAGACCAAAAGGTGCTGCATCTAAAGCAACTGGAACAATAACTGAAGCTAAAAAACCAATTATTGAAAGCAATGATGTATACAATCGTATGCGTAAACTTGCTGGATTAATTTAAAAAACAATTTTAACCTTAAAAAACAAAAAAAATGAGCTTAAATACTCTTTTAGAAAGCGCAAACCCATACCAGTCTTTACAGTCTGATGCGGCTAGATTAGCTAGCAAATGGGAAAAAACAGGTTTATTGGAAGGAATGAATGGTGCCCACAAAAACAATATGGGTCTTATTCTTGAAAACCAAGCTAAACAACTTGTAGTAGAATCATCACAAACTAGTGGTGGTGTAGGAACAGGTGGTACTTTTTCATCTCAAACTGGCGTAAACGTTGGTGGACAGTGGGCTGGAGTTGCTTTACCATTAGTACGTAAAGTATTCGGACAAATTGCTGCACAGGAATTTGTATCAGTACAACCAATGAATTTACCTTCAGGTCTAGTATTTTTCTTAGATTTCCAATATGGAAGTAGCAAAACTCCATTTGGAGCAGGATCTTCTTTATACGGAAACAAAACAAGTGCTGAAGACCCATTTGGTAACACAAACACAGGTGGTCTTTATGGATCAGGTCGTTTCGGATATTCAATCCAAAATACTCAATCTTTAGATATTACTACAACTACTGCTACATCAACTTGGGCAGATGTGAATTATAATGCTGATTATTCTGCATCATTTGCTAATTATTCAACTATTTCAGTACCAACTTCATCTTTACCTTTTGGAGATTTTACAGGTGTAAAAGCTTTTAATATCTTTTCTGGGTCTGCTACTGCAGCAGTAATTACAGGATCTTTACCAGGTGGAGGTCAAGTTGTTGGAGATCAAATAGCTGAATTTACAACTTTAGATGATGGTCAAGTAAAATTTGTTGTACTAACTGCAGATTATACTACTCAATTAAAAGCAGCTGTAAACTACCAAGTTCAACCAACTGATAATAACAGAGGTGATTTTGAAGCAGGTAACCCTAATCCAAACTCATTTAACGATGAATCAGGAGCTAACTGTTGCCCAGACCAAGTAATTCCAGAAATCAACATTCAGATGCAATCATCTGCAATCGTTGCTAAAACTAGAAAACTTAAAGCTGTATGGACACCAGAATTTGCACAGGATTTAAATGCATACCATGCATTAGATGCTGAAGCTGAATTAACTTCAATCCTTAGTGAGTACATTTCATTAGAAATCGATTTAGAAATTCTTTCTATGTTGATCGATGGTGCTGCTGCAGGAACTGAAAACTGGTCAGCTGTTAACAACCAATCTATTGTAAATGGACAAGTAGGACCTGGATTAGGATTCTTTAATTCTCAAGGACAATGGTTCCAAACATTAGGAACTAAAATTCAGAAATTAAGTAACATTATTCACCAGAAAACTCTACGTGGTGGTGCTAACTTTATGGTTGTTTCTCCAACTGTAGCAACTGTTTTGGAATCTATTCCAGGATTTGCTGCTGACACAGATGGTGATGCTGCTAAAATGAATTATGCCTTTGGTGTACAAAAAGTAGGTAGCTTAAATAGCCGCCAAAAAGTATACAAAAACCCTTACATGACTGCTAACACAATCCTATTAGGATACCGTGGTACTCAGTTCTTGGAAAGTGGTGCTGTATTTGCTCCGTACATCCCGTTAATCATGACTCCACTTGTATACGATCCAGATACTTTCGTACCAAGAAAAGGTCTATTAACTAGATATGCTAAGAAAATGGTTCGTCCAGAATTTTATGGAAAAATCAATGTAGCAGGTTTAGACACTCTATAGTATCTAGATTAATATATTTTAATAAAATTAACCCGGTCTTTGACCGGGTTTTTTTTTACTTTTCATATGTATAATAAAATGCGTTATACCCAAACTATATTTATCTCACTATATAGCTATATCAACAATTTACGGTTTTTTAACGTATTTACAACGGTTGCATTAACTCATAACCTAACCCCTAATTTCAAGAATTTATGGCAAGTAAACACCATACGGACGATGTATATCGCCCTAAGAGAATTCCTAAGAACCCAATTAAGTTTAAACTCCAACTTAATGCCGAACAAAAAGAAGCTAAACAAGCAATCCTCAACAACACTGTCACACTTTTAGGTGGTAGTGCCGGTAGTGGAAAGACATTATTAGCATGTAATGTTGCTCTAGATGGGTTATTACGAAGGCAATATGATAAAATAATAATAACCAGACCTACAGTATCCAAAGAAGAAATAGGGTTTTTACCTGGTGACTTAAGAGAAAAAATGGATCCCTGGGTTCAACCTATTTATCAAAATTTTTTCCAACTGTATGATAAAGTTAAAATTGAAAAACTTATTGAAGATGGTAAAATAGAAATTGTACCTGTATCCTTTATGAGAGGTAGAACATTTTTAGATTCAATGATTATTGTTGATGAGGCACAAAATGTTACTCATGAACAGATGGAAATGATTACTTCACGTTTAGGATTAAGAAGTAAAATGATGGTGTGTGGTGATGCCCAACAAACAGATTTAAAGAAAAAATCAGATTCTGGGTTTAAATTTTTATATGCTGCTGCTAGAAAAATTAAAAATTTAGAAGCAATTACCTTAACTACTAACCATAGGAACGAAATAGTTGAGGATTTATTAGAATATTATCAGGAAGCAGTTGATAAAGGAATATCAATTATAACTTCTGGTTCTAATACTTATAATAATAGAAACTAGCATCATATTTATAATAAAATTAAACAATGGCAATATGTAACCCTACAGGCTCATTATCTGTAACCATTAGAGAAGAAATAAGACTCCCTAATGGTAACATGGAACAATCTATTAATACTGAAGTTATTAAGAATGTTAATCAGATAATGAAAAGAACTGATACTATAGCTCCTACATTTAGTGGGAGTGGAATTGAAATTTTAAAATTTGTAGACTCTGAAGAACAACAAACAGCAGGTTCTTTTGTAAGGGATACAGTTAAATATATGAGGTTTACAAACTTATGTTCAACTAATTTTGTATCTTTATACTTAATACAAGATAGCCCAGAAGCACAGAACCCCAATACTGGTAATGTAGGATCTGGGGATGAATCTTTATTTAAACTAGATGCAGGGAAATCAATGGTATTTTCAAATGCTCAATTTCAAGGAACTGATTATTATGATTATGTAGTAGAAGGATATGTTGATATTCAATATTTTTCTTCATTTGCCTCATTATCATCAATCAAAGCAAAAGCGGACACAGCAAATGTGCAAATAGAGTATTTTGTAGCATCTTCATAATATTTATAACAAAATTAAATTTAATAAAAAATGGCATTAACATATAGAACAGGATCAGACGGTAAAGATTCAGCTTTAACAATTAACGAGTTAGATAACAACTTTAGATATTTCACTGGATCACACTCAATTACTGGATCTCTTACAATAAATGGTGATATATTAATAACAGGAAGCATCATACCAGAAGGTAATGGTGTTCACAACTTAGGATCAGCTACTAATCCCTTTCAAGAAATATTTGTATCAAATAACTCAATAATATTTGTAAGTGGTTCAACAACTAGTTCATTTGGTGTAGATTCATCTGGTTCTATGTCCGGTTCATTTGATGGTGATTATACAGGTTCATTTACTGGTTCTATCGATTCACAATTTAACACAGGTTCATGTTTAATTGGTTGTGTTGGTTCAGTCCCACCAACAGGTTCTAGACCAGAAGGAACTTTTGAATTCATGGTAAGTGCTAGTGTTCAAACAATGTTTGTTTATTTAGGTGGTGCTTGGAGATCAAGTTCTTTATCCTAAATTTAAACCTATAAATAAAATTACGGAGGACTCAATTTGAGTCCTCTTTTTTCATATTTATAACAAAATAATCTTATATTATGAATGTACCTATATATGATGGTCACCCTTTATGGAACCCTAATTCAGTACCTTTTGGCTTTTACAACAACAGCATTGATTTTCAAATTGACTGTGTAAAAGTTGCTGAATTTTGTGCTATTAGATTAGGTTACCCCTTAGTTGATATCGAATTACAATCAAGTTCATTCTTTACTGCCTTCGAAGAAGCAATTACAGTATATGGGAATGAATTATACTCCTATCTTGTTAGAGATAATATGTTAACATTAGAAGGATTTGAAATTGATGATTTTGCTTTTTTAAACGATAGTATAGTTACTCCTAACTTAGGTGCAGTAATTAGAATGTCAGAACAATATGGTGCTGAAGCAGGTACTGGAGGTAATGTACCTTGGTATACAGGGTATGTCCCACTTTCTTCTAGTGTTCAAGATTATGATTTAAAGGCTTGGGCCAAATCACAAAATATAACAGGTAGTATAGAAATTAAACGAGTATTCTTCCAAGAACCCATACCTGCATCTGCTAGGTATTTAGATCCATATGATGGTTTTGGTTTTGGTGGAGTAGCAGCAGCTGGAATGTCAGGTGTAGGTGGATTTGGTGGTGGACAAGGCTACCTAATGATGCCACTTAGTTATGATATGCAAGTTATTCAAGCTATAGAAATGAATCAGATGGTTAGAATGTCTAATTATTCATTTGAAATGCATGATAATGTGTTAAGAGTATTTCCTATACCCAGTCAAAATAATCACATAATTGTAGAGGGTTCTGGTTCTTGTGTAGGTAATATGTATTTTGAATATATTAAAGTAAATGAAAGAACAAGTGGGAGTGTAGATCCATCATGTGGTCAAGTAACAAATGCTTCTAATATGCCTTACACAAACCCTGATTATGATTTAATAAATTCTATTGGTAGACAGTGGATATTTGAATATACTTTAGCTTTAGTAAAAGAAATTTTAGGATATGTAAGAGGAAAATATGGTACTATTCCAATTCCTAATTCTAACTTAACATTAAATCAAGCAGATTTATTGGCCGCAGCAACAGCGGAAAAAACAGCGTTATTAGAAAGATTAAGAGCATATTTTGATGAAATGTCTCGTTCTTCTTTATTAGAAAGAAGAGCAAGTGAAAAAGAAAGTAGAGATAAAGAATTAGAAGGTGTCCCAACCTTTATTTATATAGGATAATATGGCGATGTATACAGGACTCAGGGATGTTTCACTCCTGAGAAAATTAAATAGAGAATTAATGGGTAATATTATTACCCAACAATGTGCTATATATCAATTTAAACTAGAAGAAACTAAAGTTAATATTTATGGTGAAGCAGCTGGTGAAAAGTTTTATAATGGTCCATTTTTATTTAATGTCTTAATAAATAGATCAGATCAGCAATATGGTGAAGATGAAGAAGGAATACAGTTTAATCAAGCTATTGACTTTTATTTTTTAAGAGATGATTTAAAAGTAGCCAATGTTGTACCTGAAGTAGGTGATATTATCTTATATCAAGAAGGATATTATGGTGTACAAAGTACAGTAGGTAACCAATATTGGGGAGGAAAAAACCCATCATATCCTAATAATAATTCTAATGGAACACCCAACCCATTAAATCCTGGTTTAGATAAATTTGGAGAAAGTGTATCTATATTAGTATCAACATATTATATACCAGCAGATAAAGTTGCTATTTCACCTTATAAAGAGAGATTTTAATGGCTATAAGAAAACCTGTACCAAAAACACAAAAAGAACTGAGCATAGCTCAGCAAACTCCATCTAGTGAAAGATATGGAAATCCTAATATGCCCGCTGCTTCAAACTTAAGCGAAACAGGTATAGATTTCAATAGATCTGAAAAGATGTCATGGACTGGTGATACAACAAAACCTTTTTCTATTGGTTTAAAGGATTTAGATGAAGCAGTATTTTATTATTTTGAAAATATAATAAAACCCTTTGTTTATCAAAATGGTGAAAGAAGAGAAGTCCCCGTGATTTATGGTTCTCCTGAAAGATGGAAATCATTTCAAAAAGATAACTATTATAGAGATAAAAATGGTGCTATTATGTTGCCTATTATTGTTTTAAATAGAAATTCTATAACAAAAGATAGAACAGTATATAATAAATTAGATGCCAATAGTCCTAACTTATATGGGAGTTTTCAACGTACTTACAACCCAAAAAACTTTTATAGCAATTTCGCTGCAATAAATAATGCAATACCAGCACAACAGTTTTATGCCGTTGCTGTACCTGATTTTGTTAATATAGAATATAGTGTATTAATTCAGACATATTATATGGAACAATTAAACAAAATAATTGAGTCTTGTGAATATGCTTCTGATGCTTATTGGGGTAACCCTGAAAGATTTAAATTTAGAGCATTTATTGATAGTTTTTCTACTGAAACTTCTTTAACAAAAGGAAAAGATAGATTAGTAAAGGGTACATTTAACATTAAATTAAGAGGCTACATCATACCAGATACAATACAAAAAGATTTAAATTCTATATCCAAATATAATACTAAATCTAAATTTGTTATTTCAATGGAAACAACTTCTAATCCTGAAATATTTAAAGAGGGGGTTACTAAAACAAAAGATGGTAGAACAAGAAGACAAAGAGAAGATCAAGGAGAAATATCAAATATTTCTGATATAACCCCTGGAACAGAATTAAAAAATTAGGATATATGGCTAGTAATATTAGGTTTGTAGATAACTTAAAAGTAGGAGCATACTCAGTCTCAGGTGGGGCTGGTGGTAGTACAGTAATAGATAATAATTTTAATAATTATGTATTAACTGCAACTGGGAATGATAATATTAGAGGTAACTCAGCATTACAATTTGATGGGATTAATTTAGGAATAGGAAGCCCTTCAAATGGTGCTAGATTTGAAATTAATGATAGTACTGGTCGTGATTTATTATTAATAAAAAATGCTAGTGACCATGGTATAAAAGTAAACAGTGATGGGGTATTACAATTAATTGAATTTTCATCCCTACCTAGTACAGCACCCGAAGGAGGTTTAGCATTTTCTGCAAATAACTTTTATGTTGGTTTATAACTAGTAAATTTCTTTATAATATGTATAATAAAATCAGATAACATTTAAATAAAAAATAAAAATGGCAAATTGGAAAAAGGTAGTAGTTAGTGGATCCGCAGCAGACTTAGCGAATTTATCCCTATCAAACTTATCAACTCAAGGATCAGAAGATACAGTATTAGTAATTAGTCCAGCAGGTGTTGTTGGAACAAGAGAAAATGCAGCAAGTTCTGGTACATCAGGTTCAAGTGGTTCCTCAGGAACTTCAGGAGCAGATGGTTCTTCAGGTTCAAGTGGATCTTCAGGTTCATCTGGTTCAAGTGGGTCTTCAGGTTCAAGTGGTTCCTCAGGAACTAGCGGCTCTTCAGGAGCAGATGGTTCATCAGGATCATCAGGAACAAGTGGCTCTTCAGGTTCTTCAGGTTCAAGTGGTACATCCGGTACTTCAGGTGATACGGGAGCAGACGGTTCTTCAGGAACATCAGGTAGTTCAGGTTCCTCAGGTACATCAGGTTCAAGTGGATCTTCAGGTACAAGTGGAGACGATGGTAGTTCAGGTTCTTCAGGTTCAAGTGGTACATCAGGTTCTTCAGGTTCAAGCGGTACTTCAGGCACTTCAGGAGCAGATGGTTCATCAGGATCAAGTGGTACATCAGGTTCATCAGGATCAAGTGGTTCCTCAGGTTCCTCAGGTTCAAGCGGTTCATCTGGTACTTCTGGTTCAAGTGGATCATCAGGTACTTCAGGTTCATCAGGATCAAGCGGAACTAGTGGTGTAATTAACGTTACTAACTCAGGAAACAATAGAGTTTTAACTGATATTGATGGTGATAGTGCAAATGCTGAATCACAAATGACATTTGTTACCGATGGTGGTACTGATGTAGGTGGGTTATTAAGTGTAACAGGTGATGTAATAATTAGCCATAACCTAACAGTACAGGGTACAGCATCATTCCAAAACTCAGAAAATTTACTAATAAAAGATAGATTTATATTACTAGCCTCAGGTTCAACTTCAGCCGGAGATGGTGGTATTGTAATTCAACAAGGAACACAGGATTATGGTGATACTTTCGCTTATGATGGTTTATCTTCTTTAAGATGGGGTGTAACAAGTTCTTTCCATGCAAGTGGTTCAGGATTTACACCAGATGCATTTATGGCTACTGTAGTAGTAGGATCCGGAGGGGCACTACCAACATCAGCAGCTTCAAGATACCAACAAGCAGGAAATATATTTGTATCTGCATCACAAGATATTTATATTTACTCTTAAAAAAGTAAAAAAAATTGTTATTAAAAAATATTATAAGTTTTATGGGATTTAAATCAAACAATACAACAATAAAGGGAGTACCTACTAATAAAGTGGGTACTCCTTTAACTACTAAAGTTGAATTAGACGAAAAAGAATTACAATTTTTGTTAGTTACTATCAAAAATAGTTTATTTAAGGGGGAATATGTAGAATTATTATATAATTTAACCTTAAAACTTCAAAATAAATATAAAGAGTTTTAAAAAATAAAAGTTTATGAGTTACAATTTAACAAATTTATCCCTAAGAGAATTACGTGCCCTTAGGAAATCTACTGATTATATTCCAATTACGGGTGTTGATGCCATTTTTATAGGTACCATACAAGTAAAACTAAATCAAAAAATTGAAAGTATTGAGCACCAGTTAGAAGAAGAAGCATCAATTCCTCCACCCCCTGGTCAATAGGAAAAAAATAAATAATATTTATAACTATATTACGGCCCATATGGGAAGTGGACTAGATAACTAGTAGCCAACCTAATAAATTTATTAATATGCCAAATTGGAAAAAAGTCATTATAAGTGGTAGCGATGCTATACTTAACCAAATAACTGCCTCAGGGAATGTTGTAATAAACTCAGCAGATTCAGGTGGAACTATCTTAGACGTTCAAGGAACTCAAGGTCAATTATTCTCAGTAACAGACGATTTAACAGGAGTAGTATTTGCAGCAGCTGATATATCAGGTGTTCCTATTCTATCTGTAAGTGGTTCAGGTTTAACTATGATTGATGGAACTTTAAGTATCCCTAACTTACCTAATATAACAACCAGTAATGACGTATTAGTAATAGATTCAAGTGGTAATATAGGATATGAGGCAAATGCCGCCTCAAGTGGTACCTCAGGAACAAGTGGTTCTTCAGGTACTTCTGGTTCAAGTGGTTCTTCAGGAACTTCAGGTTCAAGTGGATCATCAGGAACAAGTGGCTCTTCAGGTACTTCAGGTTCAAGTGGTTCATCAGGTACCTCGGGTTCATCAGGTTCATCAGGTTCATCTGGTACTTCAGGTTCTTCAGGCTCTTCAGGTGCAGACGGTTCATCCGGAACATCTGGAACATCAGGATCAAGTGGTTCCTCAGGTACATCAGGTAACTCAGGCTCCTCGGGTTCAAGCGGAACTTCAGGTAATTCTGGTACCTCAGGTACTTCAGGTGCAGACGGTTCTTCAGGAACTTCAGGAACTTCGGGCTCATCCGGTTCTTCAGGAACAAGCGGTAACTCAGGTTCATCAGGTTCAAGCGGAACTTCAGGTAATTCTGGTTCATCAGGTTCCTCAGGCACATCAGGCTCTTCAGGTGCAGACGGTTCATCCGGAACATCTGGAACATCAGGATCAAGTGGTTCCTCAGGTACATCAGGTAACTCAGGCTCCTCGGGTTCAAGCGGTACTTCAGGTAATTCTGGTTCAAGTGGATCATCTGGTACTTCAGGTACATCTGGTACTTCAGGTTCCTCAGGTTCAAGCGGAACTTCAGGTTCAAGCGGTTCTTCAGGAACATCGGGGGTTTCAGGAGCAACCGGAACATCAGGTACATCAGGATCAAGTGGTTCCTCAGGCACAAGTGGTTCATCGGGTTCTTCAGGTACATCAGGTAACTCAGGTACTTCAGGTTCAAGTGGTTCATCAGGTGCTTCAGGTTCAAGCGGTAGTTCAGGAACTTCAGGTTCATCTGGTACTTCAGGCTCATCAGGTTCAAGCGGAACTTCAGGTTCATCAGGAACAAGTGGTTCATCAGGTACTTCAGGACAAGATGGTAACTTTGGTGGTGCAACTTTTAACTATACATTTGAAACTAATACAAATGTTGGAGCAGACCCAGGTGCCGGGGATATAAGACTAAATAATGCTACACAAAACGCATCTACAATATCAGCTATAAGTCAAACAACAGAAGATGGTGATGATATACAATCTTTTTTAGAGAGCATTGATGCCTCTACCTCAGCAGTAAAGGGTCATATGAGAATAGCGGATAAATTTGCAGCAGAAAATTTTATACTATTCTCAATATCGGACTTAACAGATCAAGGTACATATTGGACAATAAACATAAGTGAACAGGCATCATCTGCTGCCTCACCTTTTAGTGCTAGTGAAGCAATAATTGTTTCTTTCGCCTTAGTAGGTGATAGAGGAGATGATGGTACATCAGGTTCAAGTGGTTCATCAGGAACTTCGGGTTCAAGCGGAACTTCGGGTTCAAGCGGAACTTCAGGTACTTCAGGTAACTCAGGTTCATCAGGTACCTCAGGTAACTCTGGATCATCAGGTTCCTCAGGAACTTCAGGATCTAGTGGTTCCTCAGGAACTTCAGGATCTAGTGGTACTTCAGGAAATTCAGGTTCTTCAGGTTCATCAGGAACATCGGGTTCATCCGGTTCTTCAGGAACTTCAGGTAATTCCGGTTCTTCAGGAACTTCAGGTAATTCCGGTTCTTCAGGAACTTCAGGTTCATCAGGTTCAAGCGGAACTTCAGGTTCAAGTGGTTCAAGTGGTACATCTGGTAACTCAGGTACATCTGGTACTTCAGGTAACTCTGGATCCTCAGGTTCTTCAGGTACATCAGGATCTAGTGGTTCTTCAGGAAATTCGGGTTCTAGTGGTTCATCGGGTAACTCAGGTTCAAGTGGTAGTTCAGGTACATCAGGTAACACTGGTTCATCTGGTACTTCAGGTAACTCCGGATCTTCAGGTTCCTCAGGTACATCAGGATCAAGTGGCTCATCAGGTACATCAGGTAACTCAGGTACTTCAGGTTCAAGTGGTTCTTCAGGAAATTCTGGTTCAAGTGGTTCTTCAGGAACTTCAGGTTCCTCAGGTTCAAGCGGAATTTCAGGTTCAAGTGGTTCTAGTGGAACTTCAGGTAACTCAGGTTCATCAGGTACCTCAGGTTCATCTGGTACTTCTGGTATAGGTCCAATAGGTCCTTATGATTATCCCACAACAGCAGCAAACCAATCATCCATACAACCTATAAGTGGTTCAAATTCAACAGCTAATACAATTAATTCTACAATAGCGGGGGGTGTCATAAACAAAATTGGAACAAGTGCAAATTATTCTTTTATAGGAGCAGGAACCCAAAACACCGGATCTGTTTGTGGTGGTTTTATTGGAGCAGGATATGGTAATAAATTATTGTCTAACACCTTTAATACTACTAAAGGAAATGGTAATGCAATTGTATCCGGGTTATGTAATTATATGTGTGAAATTACCAATGGTTGTTCTAATAACTTTATAGGTGGTGGAGCGTGTAATTGTATAAAAACAGCTAATGATGAAAGTATTATTGGTGGTGGATTAAAAAATACCCTTTGCTATACTAAATATTCCCATACAGGTGGAGGATGTTCAAATCTTCAATGTTATACTCAAAATTCTACTATATCTGGTGGACAGATAAATACGATATATAATTCATGTTTTGCCGCAATAGGAGGTGGTTGTTGTAATTCAATCTGTGGTGCTTCTGGAAATGGTAATTTGTTCACCCACAATTCAACCATTGGTGGTGGAAGATTTAACCAAATCCACGCAACAAATGCAACTAGTAAACATAATAATGTTATTAGTGGCGGTTGTAACAATAAAGCTATCAATTCTTGTCATTCCTTTGTTGGAGGTGGTTTTAACAATTATGTATGTGTTTCTAACGGTTCTGGTATCATAGCAGGTTGTAGTAATTTAATAAATTCAAAAACCTTTTCCTTTGTTATAGGTAAAGGTCTAACGGCCTCATCTAATTGTACTACTTATATGAACAATGCTACAGTAGCATGTCATTTACAAGTTGGTGGTACTACTACACTGAATTTAACTACAGGTAGAATTGATGCAACAAATGATGTTGTAGCGTTTGCTACCTCTGATAGAAGATTAAAATGTAATATTAAACCTATAGAAAATGCTTTATGTAAAGTAATTGGAGTAACAGGTAACACATTTGATTGGAAAGAATTATCTAAAGAAGAAACACAAACTATACATGGTAATAAAGGACATGATGTAGGGGTAATAGCTCAAGAAATTGAAAATATACTACCAGAAGCTGTTACAACAAGAGATAGTGGGTATAAAGCCGTAAATTATGAAAAATTAGTTCCATTATTAATAGAAGCAGTTAAAACTTTAACCTTAAAAGTAGAAGAACTAGAATTAAAAATAGGTGGGGATATCTAAAATACTTTCGTATATTCCCCCCTATGAAAATATGCCTAATTACAAATTATACTAGAGAATATATTAATGACCTCCAAATTTTTCATAAATTATTGGAGACATTAGAACTTTCTTCTAAAGATGTGTTTAATATATCTAGTCTTAATAGTGTATATAACATAAATGATAATTATACCCATTCATTAGTATTATTAGATTTTAAATCTACAAATATTTCCCTTCATAAACAATTTCTTTCTGAAGTTAATATCCCAAGAATATTTATAGTTGATACTATACCTAAAATACAAAAAGATTTAGATATTACTTTTAATAAAGAACTAAGAAATTCTAATATTTCTCATCTTACTAGTTTACCATTTTCATCACAACTTTTTTTATATGAACAATATGCTGATGGTTTAGTATTTTATAGTAGTATAGACCAAACATATTTTAGAGATACTTACCCAATAAAAAATAGTATCCCCTCATGTATTATACCCCCCTCTTTAGGGAATAAAGAAGATATTCAAATAGACTTTTCATATTTTTCCCCTAATAATAATATAGGGTTTAATGGGAGTCCCTCCTTTTCAAATGGTATCTACCATCTTTTTGATGCCTTAGTTCCCTCCTCTAACTACAACGTAAATATATTTGGTAGTCATGGTAGGAATGAATTATCTAATGAAATTTTAGTAAATCACATTACCAAAACAAGTTCTTATATAAAATTTAAAGGTAGGTTAAAAAACCCAACTTTCTTTTTTAAAGAAAACCACATATATCATAATATTTCAATATATGATTCTTTTAATTATTTTACTTTTACTAGTTTATTAAATGGTATGGTACCTATATTAAGCTATTCTACCTCTACGGCTGAATATTTTCCCTCCTACCCCTTTACATCAGATATAGATTCAAATTCTATTAATAATACCTTAGAAAAAATATTATCCACCCCAACTAAAGAACTAAAAGATATATTATTAACTACTGTTTTATCTTTAAAACATCTTAATAATAAAGATCTTAAAAAAGAGTATTTTAATTTTTTAAACTCTATAGCATGAATCAGAAACACAATACATTAGGGTTTGATAAAATTTATGTTATTAATTTAAAACGTAGATTAGATAGAAAAACAACTTTAATTAAAGAAAACCCAAATTTAGATTTTACCTTTATTGAGGCTATTGATGGTAAAAATTTAACACAAAATGAATTATTAGAAAATAACTTATTAAATTCTTCATTTTATGATCCTAGTGGTATGGTAACTATGGGGGTATTTGCTTGTGCCCTTTCCCATAAAAAAGCATGGGATCAAGCCATATTAGATGGAGTAAATAATGCCCTTTTCCTAGAAGATGATATTTTCCTTACAGAAAACCTAAATACTGTTAATAATTTTACCCCCTTTTACCAAGATTTATTTAATGAATTTCAAGAAGTAGATTATGACATACTTTTTTTAGGTAAAAAAACATCTTCTCAATCAGGAATGGACATAGGAAAATACTTAACAATCCCTAGATTTAATTCTAACCATAATGGGGCACACGCCTATGTTGTTAATAAAGAAACTATCCAAAATTTATCTGATAACTATCTCCCTATTAAATACGCGGCTGATGTTTATTTAGAACAATTTTATAATACTCATAAAGTACTTACCTTAAAAACAAGTATAATCAGACAATCCTCAGACATTTTAGACCCCTCTTCTGCTGATTCTGATACTTACTATAATGACTTTAGAGAAGGAGGAGGTAGGGTAGGAATCTCTTTTGATGAAAAAGGAAATATTATTAATAAAAGATTAGCACAGTATGTAAAACACCCCAAAGATATATTAGAACAATATACAGAAATTGTTTTATCTAGACCTAAATTTGGTATTCAAAAATTTAATCCATCTAAAAATATAGGACGTAATAATAATTTTTTTGACATTTCAAAATTATTAAATTATTTATCTAAAGGGTTAAATAAAAAGATTAGAATGGTAGAAATAAATAGCCATTTAGGTGAAAATTCTTTTTTCTTTGGTTGTAGTGGTTTATTTTCTAATATATATTCTATTGACCCATATAAGGGAAAGGATAAATTTAATATTGATAATAATTTAACATGGGAGGATGTTAAAATTGGGTTTCATAGTAATACTTATATTTTTGAAAATATTTTAAATCATATCCAACTATACCCAATAGAAGCAATAACCCATCTCCCCCAAGTATCCTTTTTATATATTAATAATAGAAAAAAAGAAAATATTTCTGATATTATTAACTTATATTTACCTAAAATAGAAAACGAAGGTTTTATAGGAGGAGATAATATACAGGATGCCCCCCCAAACTCTAAAATATGTGGTAGTAATTGGTTAATTAAAAAATCAGAATATGAACTTTGATATAAATAAATTTAATGATTTAGGATACGTAATAATAAAAGATTTTTTATCTAAGGATGAATTAGAAACCTTATTAAAAACATCTCAAAAACATTACGAATACTCCCTTAATTTAACTGAGCATGAGGGTAATTATAGATTAAATAGTCCTACTAACCTAAATAAAATAGAGGGGGCATGTGATTTTGAACCTGAGTTTTTAAAAATAGCAAAAAATAAAATTTTAGTAAATACTGCTAAACAATTAATAAATACAGCAGAATCATTAGATGTTTACATATCTAAATTTTTCCCAATGAAACCTAAAGTAGGGGTATCAACGTTTTTACATCAAGATAATTTTTATTTTAATGGTGACCCAAATACTATAGTTAGTTGTGCTTTATATTTTCAAAACACAAATAAAGAAAATGGATGTTTACGAGTAATCCCAGGATCTCATAAAATAGGAATATTACCCCATGATTCGATATCCCATATAGAGGGAATACAATGGATAGATGAAACAAAATTAAACCCCAATGCAATATTAGACTTAGAATTAGATGCACCTTATGCTGTATTTTTTAATATTAATATGATACATGGGTGTTATCCAAATACTTCAAATGGTACTCGGTTTAGTTTGGCCTGGGAGTATATAGAATCAAGTAATAATAATGTAGCATCATCAGTAGATAATTGGTGTGATAGAAATTTAGTAGGATAATATGAGTTCATTAAGATTTAATCCCGACCCTGAATGGAATAATATGTGGGGTAATAGGTTTTACTTAGGTTTAAACCAATTAATGGGTGATGTGTATTCTACATTAATTAATAAACCTAATTTAAAAATGTTAGAAATTGGGTCATATAAAGGTGAATCTACCTTTATGTTTGCTTCGTTAGGAATATTTAATGAAATTCACTGTATAGACCCTCATGAAGGAAAAGAAGAATCTAATTTACTATTTAATGAAACATGGGATAATGTAGAAAAGGAATTTAAACTTAATACTCGACATTTTAATAATATAACCCATCATAAAGAATATAGTTACAACATACCAGATACATTTTCAGATGGTTATTTTGATTTTATCTACATAGATGGTGCCCATGATTATGAATCAGTAAAAAAAGATATAAAACTATATACACCAAAAACGAAACAACTAATAGGGGGGCACGATTATCAAAAAGAGTGGCCTGGTGTAGTACGTGCTGTAAATGAAGCATTTCAAGAACCCTTTAAAATATACCCAGACGATAGTTGGATAAAATCCATATATTAAATAAAAATTACATATTTATAACAAAATAATATTAAATAAAAAAGATGACACACACTTGGAAAATCCTTGATTTAGAAAGTATTACAACATCAGGTTTAGTTACAAAGATTGTATATTGTTGTTACTCTAAACTTCACAACATAGAGCTTAGAAAAATAGGTGATATACACTTAGATGGTTCTATTGACTCCTCCGAGTTTATACAATATGAAGAATTAACTGAAGATACAGTTTTAAGTTGGGTAGATACTCTAGTAAATAAAAGCTTAATAGAAACTACTCTTTCAAGTTCCCTTAGTGAACACGAAACACATTTTTCTGCAAGTATTCAAACTAACAGTGGAATTCCGTGGAGTGAATAAATAATTTACGTATATTAGTTTTAAATAAAAAAGTTATAAATGAATATTATATTTCAAATAGATGGTGGTCTAGGTAAAAGTATTATGGCTACAGCCATGGTAAAAGTAATAAAAAAACGTTATAAAAACTCTAATTTAATAGTAGTAACATCGTATCCTGATGTATTCTTAAATAACCCTAATATATTTGAAGTTCATAGAACAGATCAAATAAATGGTTTATATCTTAAACATATTAAAGACCAAAATGTTAAAGTTTTTGCTGCTGAACCCTATAAAGATACCGATTTTATAACCGAAAAACCTATAGGTTTACTTAAAACATGGTGTAAGGTTTTAGGGTTACGTTATAATAACGAACAACCTCAAATATATTTAACTCAACCTGAGATAGATTATTTTACTCCTTTTTACACTAATGATAAGCCGATTTTAGCTATTCAACCTCACGGAGGTCCTGAAGGAATGGGGTATGAATACGCATGGACTAGAGATATCCCCTCCCCAACCGTAGAAAAAATAATAGAACATTATAAAGAATCTCATTTAATAATTCATATTAAAAGACAGGATCAAAAAGTATATGAAAATACTCTTCAAGCCCTAGACGGGTTTAGAAGCATAGCAATACTACTTCAAATATCAGATAAAAGATTATTTATAGATTCTTTTTCCCAACACATGGCCTCTGCCTTAAACTTAAAATCTACAGTATGTTGGGTAACAACAAAACCAGAAGTGTTTGGTTATAATATCCATGATAATGTCAAATCAGAACCCTTTACTAAAGAACCTGATTTAGTTTCCGCTATTTATAACCCTTTTTATTTATCACAAGATATTCATACTATCCCCTACAATAATTTAAATGAAGTCTTTAATGTTGATAAAATAATCACTTCCTTAAATAAATAAGAATGCCAGATAAAAAACCAAATTTATTTATCCATGGTTGTTATATAGGAACAACAGGTTTTAATAACCATACAAGAGATTTTTTTAGAGAAATATCAAAATCTTATAAGATAAAAGTTAGAAACTTTACAGTTGGTAAACATTGGAAAGGTTTAGAAGATGAACCCTTTAATAAAGAAGAATACTTAACACCCTCTGATAAAATTTTTCTAGATCAACAAACCTACTTTGATAAGGATCATAGTCTAAAAGACTCTCCAATTTATCAAAATTACCCAAATGTTTTTAACCATGATCTTAATATAGTTTTAGCTGAGGTAAACCATCACTTTTTTTATCAAAATTATGAAGGCCCAAAGATAGGATATACAGTATGGGAAACAACCCGCTACCCCGATTATTTCTTTGATAAATTAAAAGAATACGATCAATTATGGGTACCTTCAGAATGGCAAAAACTATGTAACATAGAACAAGGAATGTCTGAAGATATGATAAAAGTTATTCCAGAAGCGGTTGATTCAAAAATATTTTTCCCAAACCCTAAAGCAAATTTACCTGAGTATGAAGATGGTAGATTTAAATTTATTTTATTTGGTAGATGGGATTATAGAAAATCAACTAAAGAAATAATAGAATCGTTTTTAGAGGAATTTGAAGAAGATGAACCTGTAGATTTAGTTTTATCTATAGATAACAGATTTGCAAAAGATAATTTAGAATCTACTGAAAAAAGATTAGAACATTACAATTTATCTGATTCTAGATTAAAGATAAAACACTTCCCCTCAAGAGAAGATTACATACAATATTTACAAAAAGGTCATGTATTTTTATCATGTGCGCGTGCTGAGGGTTGGAATTTACCCTTAATAGAAGCAATGGCGTGTGGTACACCTTCTATTTATTCTAACTGTAGCGCCCAACTTCAATTTGCAGAAGGTAAAGGATTACCTGTTAAAATAACAGGTAAAAAACCTGCTATAATGGGTGAATACAGTACATTCTCTCAATCGGATATGACAGGGGAATTTTATACCCCTGATTATGAAGACTTAAAAAAAGTAATGAGGGATGCTTATAAAAATTACGATAAACATAAAAAACAAGCATTAAAAGAGTCTAAAGAAATACGAGATAAATTTACTTGGGAAAGAGCTGTAGAATTAGCAAGTGTAGAAATTGACACTTTATATAATAATCTCCCTAAAAATAGAATAGAAATAAACTTTAACGAAGGCCCTAGAGTTCAAACTTATGGTTCTAAAAATCAAGAATATTTTGTAGAATTCATTGATTCCCGAAATAATAAAGTCCTTCATTCTTCTACTATTAAAAATAATATGTGGACTGCTTGTAGTAAACAGTATTATATTCCATGGATTATCAAAATTAATGGGAAAATAGTACATGAATTTGATTTAAAAGATAAAATTGTTAAAATATCATTTGATTCAAAATCAGTAGGTGATACTTTAGCATGGGCACCCCAAATTTTAGAATTTCAAAATAAACATAAATGTAAAGTAGTAGCTTCAACTTTCCACAACGAATGGTTTGAAAATTTAGAAGAATATAAAGATATTACTTTTATAAAACCCGACATATCTATTGAAGCCTATGCTCAATATAAAATAGGATGGTTTAAAAATGATGGAAAATGGGATTCTGGTTTAAAAAATCCAAACCCACCTAATACCATCCCATTAATTCAAACTATTACCGACATATTAGGTTTACCTTATAAAGAACTTAATAAAGGTGTTGATTTTACTCCTGGTAAAAGACCTATAAAAGGGAAATATATTTGTATAGGCCCAAAATCAACAGCGGGTTTAAAAGAATGGCCCTATTCAAACTGGAGGGAATTAGCAAAAAAACTACATAAAAAAGGATATAAAATAGTTAATTTATCCTACGAAGGATTCTCAGGAATAAATATAATCAATAAACAAAAATTAAATTGGGATAAAACCTTTAATTATTTGTATCATGCAGATCTATTTATAGGGTTAGGGTCGGGTTTATCTTGGGTTAATTGGGCTTTAAATAAACAAACAGTAATGATTAACAATTTTATTCCCTGGGGTTTTGAATTTACTAATTATTTAACTAAAATTGAAAATAATTCTGTTTGTAATAATTGTTGGGTAAATAAAAATTATACTTTTGATGCCGGAGATTGGGATTGGTGTCCTGAAAATAAAGGAACTAAAAACCAACATATCTGCCAGAAATCAATAACCGTAGACCAAGTATATAATAAAGTTTTAAATTTATTAAATGAGTAAAAAAAGTAAATTTACATGGATAACTGGAGGAGATGAAGGTTATTTATTTATGATAGAGGTGTTAGCTAAAAGTCTATTAAAGTATTCTAAATACAATCTTATAGTGTATAGTTTTAATTGTGATTCTACAATCGATTTACCTAATGTAACTAATAAAAGAATTGATTATATACCTAAACCTACGTCAAATTCCACACATGAGCCCGATTTATTTAATAAAGATTATTCTATATATTTTGCTAAGTATTTAGCAAGTTTAGATTCGTTAAATGAAAACTTTAATAGTTTTGCCTGGATAGATGGTGACGCCTTTGCAACTGAAAATATTGATTCTTCTCTTCATTACTTGCCATGTTTAAAAGATTATCCCCTATTTATGAAGTATTTTAATCCTGATATATCTCAATGGAGACAACATAGAGGTGTAAAATTAGAAGGTAGGTATGGTAATGAGTTAGCTTCTATAAAAAATATAAAAAGAAACCCTAATAACAAACTAATAGCAACTGGGTTTTATTTTTATAATAAAAAAAGTAAACCATTTTTTGAGAAATGTTTAGAGTGGAATAAAGAACTAAACCAATACTCAGTAAAAATCTATACAGACGATAATGCTTTTTCAGAAGAGAGGGTAGCTAATAATATATTATGGGAGGAAGATAAACAAAAAGATTTACCTATTACTTGGAATAATTATTATAGTTCAAAGGATGAAACAATAGTTAACCCCTATTTTTTAAAAAAAGGATTTGATGTAATGTATGATAAAATTACACTACAACCTTACTTTATTCATGGACCTGACCCCTCAGTAAAACCTAAAACTGCTGATATATTAAATGAAGCATTTAAGGATTACCAATCAGAAAAATTAATGATTGTAGCCCACCCGGATGACGAACTAATATTTGGTGGGGCGGAGTTAATAAAATATGGTTCTGAATATAAAGTTATTTGTCTTACTAATAAATCAAATAAAATTAGAAGTAAGGAATTTAAAAAGGTAATGGAAAAATTAAATGTAGGGTCTTGGGAGATGTTTGATTATGAAGATACATTGTATCCTACTCAACAATTTGATTTGAAAGATGTTTTAATGAGTAGAGAATGGAAAAAAATAGTTACACATAACCCTATAGGTGAATATGGTCATCCACAACATAAATTAGTATTTGATGCTGTACTTAATATTACTAATAATTTTTATGTGTTTGGTAAATCCCAACAAAAACTAGACCAAAATACCTTGGATACTAAAAATAGTTTACTTACATTGTACACATCGGAAACCTCCATTATAAATCAATTACTAACTAACAATGGTGATTGGTTTAAAAGTAGTGATAGTGGTGTTAACTATATAGAACATGAGTGTATTGAAAAATATAATGTTAGTAGAAATAAAAATAACTATATAAAATGTTATGAAAAGTAATTTAATAATAATTTTATCCCACTGTAACTCCAGGGAGAAAAGGGAAATATTAATAGATAACATTAAAAAGTTAAAAACTCAAAACCTTGATGTTTTATTATTATCTCACATTCCTATACCTCCATCTATTCAACAAATGGTAGAGTATTTTATTTATGATAAAAGCAACCCTATAATTAATTGGCCTAATAGGGGAATGGTTTTTTGGAAGAAAATATCAGGTGATACCAACTATCGCTTACAAACTATATATCCTGATTATGGTTGGACTGCTTTTAACCAAATTTTATTAGGTGGTAATTTAGGTTTATCTTTAGATTATAATCATTTTAGTTTTATAAATTATGATATCCAAATTACAGATTCAGTAATTAGTGCTTTAAATAATCCCACTTCTTTTTTAACATCTAAGGTACAGCCTTGTAGTGAAGCAAAACCTAGATACCCAAGCTTTATGCTTAATATTTTAGATAGAAAAAATTTAAAAGTTTTATTACCCCTAATTAATAAAGAACACTATATGTGTGATACTCTTCCCTGGAAAGAACCTGGTAGGTTTAAATCTGCTGAAGATTATTGGAGCCATTTAATAACTAATTTCTCCTATACTACACACCCAGAACCTATAGTTGATTTAGTTGTGTTTGACAACCCAGAATCCATGTTTAATTACAGTGGTAATAATCAGTTTAAATTATTTTTCCAAAATAACAATACTCATAATACTATTCAAAATGATGGGGTGTCTAAAATTTTACTTTTTGATATTCAAATTCCTAATTTAAAGCTGATAGTTAATGATGAATATACAAATGTAATAAAGGGTAAAAATGAATTAATAAATTTACCTAAAATCGAAAAAATAGGTTTTACAGTAGAGGAGGTATACACTGACTTAACAAACAAATATAAAGAATCAATTTACCAAACAATAGAATACACTGAATAGAAATTAATTAATATTTATAAATAACCATAATAATGAGTAAAAAAATCAAATTATCAGAAGAAGAATTAACAATTCTTAGAGAATACCAAAAAAATCAAAATGCAATTACTTTTGACTTAGGACAAGTTGATATTCAAAAAGCATTTTTAGAGGGTCAAAGAGCTTCAATTTTAGATGGTTTAGCAGATTTACAAGAAAAATCAAATAAAACAGCTAAAGAACTTCAAAAAAAGTATGGGGAAGGAAACATCGACTTAGAAACAGGGGAATTTATTACCCCAGAATAAGTTTTTGAACCTCTCTTTAATATTTATAATAAAACAATTATTAAAATAATAAAATAAGATGGCAGAAACATTAATATCTCCAGGAGTATTAGCAAGAGAAAACGATCAATCACTTGTTACAGCTCAACCTTTAGTAAGAGGCGCGGCTATAATAGGCCCAACCGTAAAAGGTCCGGTTGAAAAACCAACCTACGTTAGTTCATTTAGTTCATTTCAAGCAATTTTTGGAGGAGCATTAGAAAGTGGATCTACCGATTACACTTATCTAACTTCAATAGCAGCTAATAACTATTTTTCTAGTGGAGGTAGTTCTCTATTAGTAACAAGAGTAACAAGCGGTTCTTTTTCACCTGCTTTATCAACAAATATTGAAAATAATGTTGAAACAGGAGATGGTGGATTAGTAGGAGGTTTAACCCCATGGGTTGGTGGTACAAGTACTGGTGATGAAATAGATACATACACGGACGTTGTACTAGGAGGTGTTGCAGGTACAGGTGCAAAAGCAACTGTGACAACAGTAGCAAGTGGATTGTTAGTAGTTTCAACAACAGCAGTACCAACAGGTGCTGGAGTTGCAGCTGGTGCATATGCAGCTAGTGTATCTTCAGATGCTATTACAATAACTGCAGGTATGGTTGACACAGCTGGAGCTTCAGGAGGTACAGCTGTAATTACTACAGATGGAACAGGTGCAGTAGTAGTAGGAGTTACTTTAGCAATAGGTGCAAGTACAGGATATGCTGTTGATTCAATCATTACAATACCAGGAGCAACTTTACAAGCTGATGCTCAATTAGGATCTGGTGGTTCAGGAGGAGATATTATAATCCAATTAGCAGGAGCTAATGTAGGTTCAAAAATAGGAACAGTTTCAGTTACAACAGAAGGATCAGGATATGTAGCAGGTAACGTATTAACAATAGCAGCTGGTGCTTTAGATGCAGCATCAACAGAAGCAACTCACACTTTATTAGCCTCAGAAATTGAAAATGCAAATACTTTTGTATTAGAAACACTTTCCGAAGGAATAATCATGAATAATACAACACCCGCAGGAGCAGATTCAGCAGGGACAGAATTATCAGGTGGAGCACTTGCATTAGGTTCAACAGATAATATTAGATGGGAAATTGCAAGTGTAAATACAGCTTCAGGTGTATTTTCATTACTTGTAAGACGTGGTAACGATAACAACAACCAAAGAGTAGTATTAGAATCTTATAACAACATTTCATTAGATCCATTCTCTCCAAATTATATTTCAAGAGCAATTGGTGATATTACTTCTAACGTAGTAGTAGCAGCAGATGGTTCTGGAACATATTTACAAGAATCTGGTTCTTATCCAAATATTTCTAATTATATAAGAGTAAAAGAAGTAAAATTCAATACCCCACATTATTTCCAAAATAATGGAGTAGCAAAACCCGAATTTACATCTTCTTTACCAGTAGTAAGCTCAGGTTCATTTGATCAAGCAGTAGGTTCAAACCTTAACTCAGTATCATATAACCGTTTCTATGAAAAAATTGATGGAACAAATACTCAAGGTTTAATTGGAACTGATTATACAAATGCTATTAATTTATTAGCTAATCAAGACGATTATCAATATAATGTAATTTCAGCACCAGGTTTATATTATTCAAACTACGCTTCACAGTGTAACTTGATTAAAAATAACACTATTTCAAGAGGTGATGCTATATTCATTATGGATTTAGTTCCTTATAACACTGCAATTAACACTGTATTACAAAATGCATCCGGAATAGATTCTAGTTATTCAGCCGCTTATTGGCCTTGGTTACAAACTGTTGATCCAAATACTGGATTATTAGTTTACATACCAGCTTCTACTATGATTCCTGGAGTATATGCATTTACAGATGCTTCAAGTGATCCATGGTTTGCACCAGCAGGTATTACAAGAGGTGGAATGGGTTCAGTAGTAAGAGCTGAAAGAAAATTAACATCAGCAAATAGAGATACTTTATATGAAGGTAATGTTAATCCAATTGCTACATTCCCACAACAAGGAGTTGTAGTATTCGGACAAAAAACACTACAAAAAGCAGCAACTGCTTTAGATAGAGTAAATGTACGTAGATTGTTAATAACACTTAAAGATTATATTTCTCAAATTGCTGATAACTTAGTATTTGAAGCAAATACAATTGCTACAAGAAATAACTT